>Ga0190269_10001583_pt1 | contig 10801 bp, 6 predicted proteins | sample Popmic249IS_FD_133749 | JGI IMG/M metagenome (GOLD analysis project Ga0190269, IMG submission 133749) | Populus adjacent soil microbial communities from riparian zone of Blue River, Arizona, USA - 249 IS | ecosystem: Environmental > Terrestrial > Soil > Riparian zone | place: USA: Arizona... | reverse complement strand
GGAGCCGTTGGGCTCGTCGTCCACGATCCAAGCATTGAACGCGGTGCCAACGGGCGCGCCCTGTTCATCGCCGGACCAGAACGCGCTGTTGTCGACGAGCCAGCGCCAATCGTCCTCGACGGCGTCGCTCGCGCCGAGCCAGGTGTCGCCGCCGATCAACGAGCTGAGGAAGGCGTTCTCCTCCGCGTCCTCGATCTTCACGAGATCTTGGCTCGCGCCCTGACAAGTGGTCCGCGCCGCGGCATGCGTCGCCGCGCTTGCGCACAGCGAGTACGTGCTGCCGCCGAACGCCTTGGTCGAGCACGTGATGTCCGGGGGAACGGGGCACGCGCCGCACGTCGCGCACTCGACGCTCGGGGACGGACTGTAGGTGCCGGGCAGCGCGCACGCGGTCGCGCCACGGATCCGGATGCGCCCGATGCCGCCGCCGCCGCCGCCGCCGGCGCCCCAAAGGCAGGCGATCGGCGGGCACGTGATCGAGGTCGCCATGAGGCCTGGACCGCCGATCGTGGCCGCACCAGACAGAGCGGCACCGCGGCCACCGTCGCCGCCGGAAGCCGTGCCGTTGCCCGGTGTGGACGTCACGGTCGAAGCGAGCCCGTCTCCGCCCGGTGTGCTCGTCAGCATGTTCGAGACGGTCGGCTGCCCGCCGCCGCCCGCTCCGCCATTGACCGCGATCAGCGCGGCAGCTTCGATCGCGAGCGTCTCGGCTTCGATCAGCACGGCGCCGCCGCTGCCACCACCGCCGCCGCCGCCCTGGATGTTGATGCCAGCCCCGCCGCCGCCGCCGCCGGCGTCGATCACGCCCGTGAGCTGGAAGGTGCCCGCGACCGAGAGCTGGATCGCGCCGCCGCCGCCGCCGCCCGCCGCCTTGATCGCTGCCGCGTCGCCGAGGCCGCCAGCGCCGCCACTGCAGCCTCCGCGCAGCGGGACGAGCGTCGCATCGCCGCTCACCGCACCACCTAGGGTCGCCGGCGTGGTGCCGCCCGCACCGCTCGCGGCGCCGGCGCTGCCGAAGCCGCCGCCGCCGCCGCCGCTCGCGCCGTAGGCGCCGCCGCCCGTCGTCGGCGCGTCGTTACCGGGTACACCCGTCGAGCCCGCGCAGCTCGAGTTGCCGCCCGGACCCGAGACCGCGCCTTCGGCGCTCGCGTCGATCGTGCCTGCGACGCTAGCGTCGCCTTCGACGAGCAGCACGATCGGTCGCGAGCCGACGAGCTTGAGGCCTGAGGTCGCGTCGATGGCGAGCGAGCTCATCACGACGGCCAACACCTCGCCACCGCCGTTCAACTGGTCGATTACGGCGAAGTCCGGCGCAAAGTCGCAGAAGCCGGTCGCAGACGGCGGATCCGAAGAGTCGATGGTGGCGGTACCGCCGCAATCGAGCGCGATGTCGCGGCGCTCGAGCGCGGCCAGCACGCCGTCCTCGACGTCGAGGTTACTGGGCACATACGGCCAGATCGGCTCGGGCACGACCGCGTCCGGACCGCTGTCGGTCGCGGCGTCGGGCTCTTCGTTAGCATCGCCACCGGCGTCCAGCTCGGCGTCGGGCTCTACGTCTTCGGCGTCGGGGTCCTCGATGTCCGAGTCGCGCCCGGCGTCCATGCGGACGCCGCCCTCCTCCATGGAGCCGTCCGGCATCATGTTCACGCTGCCGTCCATGCCGCCATCGAGCGGCCCGCCGACGCCCAAGCCGTCGGGCGGTCCGGTCCACGGCGTGAGCACGGCGGCATCGTCGCTCGAGACGCACTCACCCGGGTCGATGCACGCCTCACCTTCGTCGCACAGCCCTACGCACGCTGCGAGCAAGTCGACCTTGAGCTGCAGCGTCTGCCCAGCCTTGAAGAACATGCCGGTGCGCGGCTCGACCAAGATCGGGTCTTCGCCCTCGGTGTACGCGCGCACGGTCACGGCCATTGGCCCTAGCGGCCCGCCGTCGTGCACGAGCGAGAAGCGACGCGGCAGCGGCTCGTCCTCGAGATCGGCTTCCACCGTGTGCGGTTGTTCGAAGCCCTCGATCTCGGCTTCGAAGCGCGTGAGGCCGGAGAAGTCACTGTCGACGACTACCACGATCTGCGTGAGTGGCTCGGTCTCGGAGCTGCACGCGGCGAGGCCGCACGCGAGGCTGCACGCGAGGACGCCGCACGCCCACGTCCAGCGAGCGCTCATGGCATTTCTCCGACGACGCGGCCGCGAATGACGGGCGGGCTTGTGGTGCCGCTGACTGGATCCGCTTGCTCGGGATCACCGCCACTCGAGAGCGCGACCACAGCGACGACGCCGACCGTCACGAGCACCACGGCCGCGGCGCTGCTCCATAACCAGGGCGACGACCACACGCTCGACTCGTCCGCGTGCGCACCGCGCGGTGGCTGCTCGCTCGGCAGCTTGGACACGCGCAGGTCGGGTGCGATCGGCTTGACGGGCTCGGGCTCACGCAGGTCGAGCGTGACCTCGGCGATGAGCGGTGCCGCGCCGCCGACCTTCACCTCCTCGGAAGCGAGCGCCTTGCCATCGCGCTCGGCGACGATCGCGTGCACGCCCGGGTCCACCGAGATCGCTTGGATGAGCTCGCCTGCGCCGAGGGTGCGCTGGTCGAGCCGCAACACGAGGCCCTCGGTGTTGCCGAGCACGCGCACGGTGAGGCTGCCGATCTGCGGCTCGATCTCCGCGAGCAAGCTCTGCGCGGGATCGCGCGTCGCGGCGTCGACCGAGCTGTCGCGCACGATGGCGCGCAGCATCTCGGCGCTCTCGATCAAGCGCCCGAGCCGCGCGAGGGCCGAGGCCAAGTTGTAGGTGACGACGGGTGAAGAGCGCAGCGCGAGCACGCGGCGAAATGCTTGCTCGGCCTCGACCCAATTGCCGGCCTCGACGTGGGCGAGCCCCTCTTCGAACAGCTTGCGCGCTTGCTCGAGCTGCACCTGCTCGGCGGTGCCGGCCTGCGGCTCGGTCGTGCTCGGCGCGACGTCCTGCGCGTGCGCGCTCGGCGCGGCACAGACGGCCAACCAGAGCACGATCAGAGCGAAGCGTCTCGAAGGGTGGTGCAAGGTGGCGCGGCTCAAAGAGGCCCCGATGTTATCCCGAGCGAAAGGCCTCCGTCGCTGCGCTTTTGCATGCGCCGCATCGCCTACATGTCGCAGCCCTCTAGCGCGAACGGGCTACCGCGCGTTTTCCACGCGGTAGCCCGTGTAGGTGTCCATGGATCGCCGTTCGATCAGTGAGCGGCCGCTATGGGGGCCTCGCGCGCCGGCGGGCGAGGCGCCTCGAGCAAGGCGAGCTCGAAGACCTCGTCGAGTGAGCGCACCAAGCTGATCTTCAAGCTGGAGCGCACCTCTTCGGGCAGGTCGTCGAGATCCGCCTCGTTGTCGATGGGCAGCACGATGTGCTCGATGCCAGCGCGGTGCGCGCCGAGCACCTTCTCCTTTACGCCGCCGATGGGCAGCACGCGCCCGCGCAGCGTGATCTCTCCGGTCATCGCCAGGTCGCGCCGCACCGGCCGGCCCGTCATCGCGGACACGAGCGACGTCGCCATCGCCGCGCCTGCCGAGGGGCCGTCCTTCGGGACCGCGCCGGCCGGCACGTGCACGTGCGCCTCGATCGATCCGAGACGCTCGTCCGCGATGCCGAGCTTCCACGCGTGCGTCGCCGCGTACGTCAGCGCTGCGCGCGCCGACTCCTTCATGACGTCGCCCAGCTGACCGGTGAGGATCAGCGAGACGTTGCCCCAACCCTGCACCTGCAGCGATGTGTCCGCGTTGCGGAAGTCCTGCAGCTTTCGGATCGAGGACTCGACGAACATGATGTCGCCGCCGGCGGGCGTGTAATACATGCCGGTGGCCACGCCGACCTCGTTGTGCTCGCCCGCCTTTTCCGGGCGGACGCGCGGGCGGCCGAGGATGCTGCGAACGTTCTCGGGTGTGAGCTCGCTCGGCAGCGTCTCGCCGCTCGCCACCTTGCGCGCGAGCTTGCGCGTGAGTTGGCTGATACGCCGCTCGAGCTGGCGGACGCCCGCCTCGCGCGTGTAGCGCGAGACGATGTCGGCCAGCGCCTGTTCGTTCAGCGCGAACGCCTCGCCCTCGAGGCCCGACTCCTTGAGCTGGCGCGGGATCAAGTACGTCTTGGCGATCTCGCGCTTCTCGCGCTCGGTGTAGCCCGCGAACTCCACGACCTCCATGCGGTCGAGCAGCGGCGCGGGGATGCCCTCGATGAAGTTCGCCGTGGCGACGAACAGCACCTCGCTCAAGTCGAAGGGCACGCCGAGGTAGTGATCGGTGAAGGCGTGGTTCTGCGCGGGGTCGAGCACCTCGAGCAGGGCCGACGCAGGGTTGCCTTGGTAGGACACGCCGAGCTTGTCGACCTCGTCGAGCAGGATGACGGGGTTGCGCGTGCCGGCTTGCTTCAGCGCTTGCACGATGCGTCCGGGCATCGCGCCGACGTACGTACGCCGGTGACCGCGGATGTCCGCCTCGTCGCGCACGCCGCCGAGGGCGATGCGCGTGTACTTGCGGCCGAGCGCTCGCGCGATCGACTTGCCGATCGAGGTCTTGCCCACGCCGGGCGGACCGATGAACAGCAAGATCGGACCCTTGGTCTGGGCGTTGGCCTTGGCCTCCGGCTCAACCTTCTTCGCGTCAGCGTCGGCCGCCGGCGCGGCAGCCTCGTCGATCGGCGGCGCCGAGGCCTCGGCTTGCTTCGCGCGGCGTTGCTGCAGCTGGCGCACCGCGAGGTACTCGAGCACCCTGTCCTTCACCTCGCGCAAGCCGTAGTGATCGCTCTCGAGGATCTGCTCGGCCGCTTGCACGTCGAGCACGTCCTCGCTGCGCGTGCCCCACGGCAGCTCGGCGAGCCACTCGAGGTAGCTGCGGATCACCTGCGACTCGGCGGACTCGCGGCCCATGCGCTCGAGGCGCTTGAGCTCGCGACGCGCTTCGGCCCGGGCCTCTTCCGGCAAGGGCAGCGCCTCGAGCCGCTCGCGCAGCTCGGTCAAGCCCTCCTCGCCGTCGTCGCCCTCGCCCAGCTCGCGCTGGATGGCCTTCATCTGCTCGCGCAGGAACAGCTCGCGCTGCCGCTCGCCGAGCTCCTCACGCACCTGCGATTGGATGGACTCGCGAGCGTTGAGCTGCTCGAGCGTACGCTGCACGAGCACCAGCACCCTGCGCAGGCGGTCCTCGATGACCGTGGTCTCGAGCAGGGATTGCTTCTCCTCGGTCGGGATCTCGAGGTGCGCGGCGACGAGGTCGGCGAGCGCTCCGGGCTCGCTCACGCCGCTCAGCACCTTGGCCATGACCTGCTCGGGCACGCCGCGCTTCTTGGCCAGCTCGCTGGCCTTCTCGCGCAGCTCCGCGTGCAGCGCGATGAACGCTGCATCCTCCCGGTCCGGAGGCGGCACCTCGCGCACGGGCAGGACGATCGCCTTCAAGTGGTCGTCTCCGGCCCGGTACTCGAGCGCGCTCGCGCGCGTCTCGCCCTCGAACACGACGTGCAGCTTACCGGCCTCGCGCTGCACGGGGCTGATCTTCGCGATCACGCCCATCGTGTACAGGTTGCTGAGCTCCGGACGCGCGGTGTGGTCGCGCTGGGCGACGGCGAAGATGCGGCCGTCGCCCGTCAGCGCCGCCTCGGCGGCGCGCAGCGATGCCTCGCGACCGATCGTCACCGGGGTCGCGACGCCGGCGAACAGCACGGACCCTCGCAACGGGATCACTGGCAACGTGATGCGCTCGCTCATGATAACTAGCGGCTCCTATCCACCTGGTTGGGCTCGTGCGCTCCATATCCGGTTACGCCTTCGCCTTGGGTTCGGCGCAAGCTAACCATGGGGGTTCATCCGACAAGGGCCGCGGCCGCAACGGCTGCCAGCGAGCACGATCGTTTTGCGCGAGGGGTTGACGCGGTGGTCGCGCGGCTCGAGGGACCCGTGCTATGCGCACCGGTCATGGCGATTGCTTATAAGCACGAGGCGTCGGTCGAGTACGGCGCGCTGATCGAGGTCGCGCCCAACGTGCGCCGGATCGTGGCGCGCAACGCGTCGCCATTCACCTATCACGGCACCGGCACGTACGTGCTCGGCCGAGGCCGAGTCGCGGTGATCGACCCCGGGCCCCGAGACCAAGCGCACGTGGACGCATTGCTGCGTGAGCTCGGCGACGAAGAGATCACGCACGTGCTGATCACGCACACCCATAACGATCACTCGCCGGCCGCGCGGCTCTTGAAGGAGCGCTGCTCCGCGCCTACGTACGCATTCGGCGCGCACGGAGAGGGCCGCTACGGCGCGGGCGCGGAGATCGAAGAAGGCGCCGACCGCGAGTTTTCGCCCGACATCAAGGTGAGCGACGGCGAAGTGATCGCGTGCGAAGGGTTCGACGTCGAGTGCGTGTACACGCCAGGCCACGCGCTGAACCACATGTGCTTCGCGTTGCCTGCGCAGAAGTACTTGTTCTCGGGCGACCACGTGATGGGCTGGTCGACGACCGTCGTGTCGCCGCCAGACGGCGACATGGGCGACTACATGAAGAGCCTCGATCGCTTGTTGCAACGCGACGACGCGAGGCTGTTTCCGACCCACGGCACGTCGATCGATGCGCCCAAGCCGTTCGTGCGCAGCTTGATCGAGCATCGTACGGCTCGCGAGCAACAGGTGATCGCCGAGCTCCGCGGCGGCCCGAGCACGATCGGGGCCATGGTGCCGCGCATGTACAAGGACGTGCCGTCCTGGCTGCACCCGGCGGCAGAGCGCTCGGTCTACGCCCACGTGCTGCACATGCACGAGCGCGGCGTCATCGACTGCGACGGCGAGCCGCTGCTCACGACCGAGTACCGCCTGCGGTAATCAACCCGCCGCGCGAGCCCTCAACGCCCTACTCGATGCTCTTGCCGCGGTGGCGGACGTCCTTGCCCTGCACGAGGAACACCACCTGCTCGGCCAAGTTCGTCGCGTGGTCGGCCATGCGCTCGAGGAACTTCGCGACCGACAGCACGTGGATGCCGCGATCGACCGTGGCCGCGTCCACGGTCATGATGCCGAGCAACTCGCGAACGACGTGCGTATAGATCTCGTCGACCTGAGCGTCGCGCTCGATCACCGCCTGCGCTTGCACGTCGTCGTTGCGCACGAACGCGTCGATCGCATCGCGCACCATGGTCTGCACCACGCTGGCCATGCGCGGCACGTCGCGCCAGGGCTTGAGCGGCTGCTCGCTGGCGAGATCGATCGCGCGATGCGAGATGTTCACCGCGAGGTCGCCGATACGCTCGAGGTCCGTGACCATCTTGAGCGCGAGCGTGATGAAGCGCAGGTCGGAAGCGAGCGGCTGGCGGCGCGCCAGGATCTGCATGCACAGCTCGTCGGTCTCGACCTCGCAGTGGTTGACCTTCGGGTCCTGCGCGATCGTGCGCTTGGCGAGGTCGACGTCGCGCTCGACCAGCGCTTTGACGGCGTGCGCGATCATCTCCTCGACCCGCCCCGCCATCATGATCAGGTTACGGCGTACGGCCTCGAGCTGCGCCTCGTACACCCGGTCGGTATGTCCTCGCTGCATGGCTGCAGGGGAGCCTAACCCGCGCGCAGCCAAACGCGGAACACGCAGCCCGTCGGCTCGTTGTCCAGCAGCTCCACCGTGCCGTCCTGCGCTTCGGCCAGGTGCTTGACGATCGAGAGCCCGAGGCCCGTGCCGCCCATGTCGCGCGAGCGCCCCGGGTCGACCCGGTAGAAGCGCTCGAAGATGCGCTCGCGGTGACGCGGCTCGATGCCAGGACCGTCGTCGCACACGTCGATGCGCACACGCTCACCTTCGGCTGCGGCGCTAACCCACACGCGGCCGCCCGCCGGCGTGTACTTGATCGCGTTCTCGACCAGGTTGGTCAGGATCTGCTCGAGCGAGTCCTCATCGCACAGCGGCTCGAGGTCTTCGGAGACGTCTTGCGACAGCGCCATCGACCGCGCGCGCGCCTTGAGCTGCAGGCTGTCGACCACACGGAACGCGACATCCGCGATCGGCAGCGGCTCGAGCTTGAGCGGCTGCTCGCCCGACTCGATCCGCGATAGGTCGAGCAAATCCGAGACGATACGGCCGAGCCGCTCGGCGCTGCGCATGATCGCGTGGGCGAAGCCGGGGCCCCGCTCCGGGTCGCTGAGCGCCCCATCGAGCAGCGTCTCGGCGTTGGCCTGCATGATGCTGATCGGGGTGCGCAGCTCGTGCGAGACGTTGGCCACGAAGTCGCGGCGTACCGCCTCGAGCCGGCGGATCTCGGTCACGTCGAGCATGACCACCACGACGCCGTCGGTCGCCTCCAGCCGAGCCGCGCGGGCGAGCACCTGCCGGGTCGAAGACTTGCCGACCGCCAGCTCGGCCGACGCCTTGCCCTGCGCCCGGACCCGCGGCAGCAGGTCCGCAAAGGCCGGGGCGCGGACCAGATCGACCACGGGCTGGCCGGGGCGCACCTCCGGGACCTCGAGCAGCTCGAGCGCGGCGCGGTTGGCCAGCTGCACGCGGTCGTCCGAATCGAGCGCGATCACGGCTTCGGCCATGTGGCCGAGAATCGCCTCGAAGCGATCGCGCTCGCGCTTGAGCTCGGCGACGGTGCGCTCCAGCTGCTCGGCCAAGCGATTGAAGGAACCGGCCAGCGAGCCGAGCTCGTCCGCGGAGGCGATCTCGAGCCGGCTGCGGCCACCGGTCGCCAGCGCGCCGGCATTGCGCACCAACGACACCAGCTCGCGCGAGGCCCAGAACGAAGCGAGGCCGCTCATCAACAGCGCGACGCCGATGCCCGCGAGCGAGACCAAGAGCAAAAAGAACCGCAGCCGATCGAGCACCGTATCGACGTCGATGGTCGACACCCCGACCCTGACCACGCCTTGCCGCCACGGCTCGAGGCCGATATCGCCGCTGCGCGCGAAGGGCGCTGCCGCATACAGCGCACGCGCGCGCTCGACCGGCTTGGTCTGGGCCGCCCGCCCGTGGTCGTGGTCGTGCAGGCGCTCGAGCGAGGCCGCCACCTCCGGCTGCTGCGACGCGCTGCCCATGCCGGCGAGCTGCGACGGCTCGTGCTCCGAATCGCCGATCACCTTGCCGCTCTGGTCGAACACCGTCACGTGGGCGTCGAGCGCGAGGCCCAAGCTGTCGGCCATGGCGTCGTCGTCGAGCGCGCCCGCTGCGCGCGGGTGACGGCCGTGCTCGATCCACTGCTGCGCGATCGACAGCCGCCGAGAGACGTCCGAGGCGAGCTTCGCGCGCAGGAAGCCGCCGAGCCCGCGCTCGAGCACGATCAGCGTCGCGCCGCCGACCGCGAGCATGAGCACGAGGGACGTGACGAACAGCTTGCCGCGGATTCCGAGCATCAACGTGCGCGAGCGTAGTACAGCCGCTCGAGGGAAGCGGAGCGAAGCGCACGCACGCCGGACATCACTCGTCCAGCTGAGCGCGGAACCGGTAGCCCACGCCGCGCAGCGTCTCGATGTAGATGCCGGCCGTGCCCAGCTTCTGGCGCAAGCGCTTGACGTGCGTGTCGACCGTGCGCGTGGTCACGTCGCCGCTCATGTCCCAGACGTCCTCGAGCAGCGTGTCGCGGGTCTGGACCCGGCCGCGGCGACCCATGAGCGTGGTCAACAGGCGGAACTCCAGCGCCGTGAGGCTGACCTCTTGCCCGTCCACCCAAGCGCGGTGGCCGCCGCTGTCGATCCGCAGCCGGCCGAACACCTGCTCACCCGATCCTGCCTCCACCTCGGAGGCGTGTGCCCGGCGCAGGATGGCGCGGGCGCGCAGCATCAGCTCGCGCACGCTGAAGGGCTTGGTGACGTAGTCGTCGGCCCCCACCTCGAAGCCGACCACGCGATCGATCTCCTCGGCCTTGGCGGTCAGCATGAGCACCGGCACGTGCCGGGTCCGGTCGTTCATGCGCACGTGCCGGCACACCTCGGTGCCCGAGACGTCCGGCAGCATGAGGTCGAGCACGATCAGGTCGGGCAGCGGATCGCGGCCGAGCAGCTCGAGCGCCGCCCGCCCGGTGGCCGCCTTGCGGGTCTGAAAGCCCTCGCGTTCGAAGTTGTATTCGAGCGCGTTCGCGATATCGGCTTCGTCTTCGACGATGACCACGAGACCGGACACGGCTTGCTCCCGGGTGGGTGGCACGCTGGCCCGCTTGGGCTCTGCGCCGGCCGATACGCGGCCTTCCACGGTTGAGGCGCCGCGCGTGGCGCCTGAGATCATCTGGCTGTTCATGCCGAGTTAGTTAGGCGTGCACCGTGACATGTTTGTGACGCCCCCGTAGCGGGAAGCGGAAACCTCGCCGGTCGGCGACCGCGAGCCAACGCCCGCGATCGAGAGGCGGCTCCGGAGCACCCTGAATTCACGTGGTAAGGTCCAGCCTCGATGCGGACGTCGCCGCCCAGCTGGATTGTCCCGGTGCTCCTCGCCGGGAGCGTGATCTACTCGATTTATCTCGGGTTTCGGGTCTCCGACCTGGAGCGCAAGCTGGCCGAGCGGAAGGCCGGAGCGCCGGCGGACGGCAAGGCCACGCCCTGGCCGGAAGAGCGCGGCGGGCCGGTCGCGGGCGTCGCCGGCCCTGCTCGGCCGGCCAGCATCGAAGCCCGCCTCGACACCATCGAAGACGATCTCGCGCACATGCAGGAGGAGTACGCGGAGATCGACGAGCAGCTCGCGGGCGGGACGACCCAGGGCAGCGGCGGCGCGGTGGACGAGAACCGCATCCTCGACGTGGTCACCAAGGCGCAGACGCGGGTCCGCGATCGCCAGCTGGAGTTCCACGGCGCCCAGTGGCGCAAGGCGCGCTCGGCCATGCTCTC
>Ga0190269_10001582_pt1 | contig 10801 bp, 15 predicted proteins | sample Popmic249IS_FD_133749 | JGI IMG/M metagenome (GOLD analysis project Ga0190269, IMG submission 133749) | Populus adjacent soil microbial communities from riparian zone of Blue River, Arizona, USA - 249 IS | ecosystem: Environmental > Terrestrial > Soil > Riparian zone | place: USA: Arizona... | reverse complement strand
TTGCTGTCTGCCGAACGACGAGCCCGCGGACGCCTCCCACGGCGTCGACGTGCCGGTCCACGGCTCCTACGACGACGTGATCCGGGCCATTCTGCAGTCGCGCGCCGACACGCTGATCGTGCTCCCGTCGCCGGACATGGACCCGGCGGCGATGCGATCGCTCTCCTGGGACCTGGAGGGGACCGGCGTCGACCTGGTGCTCGCCAACGCCCTGCTCGACATCACCGGGCCGCGGACGAGCATCCGGCCGGTCGACGGGCTGCCGCTGCTGCACGTCGAGCCGGCCGCGCTCACCGGGGCCCGCCGCGTCGTGAAACGGGCGTTCGACGTGGTCGTCGCGAGCCTGCTGCTGTGCTGCCTCGCGCCGATCCTGCTCGGCGTCGCGCTGCTGGTGCGGTTGACCAGCGCCGGTCCGGCGCTGTTCGTCCAGACGCGGGTCGGCAAGGACGGCAAGGAGTTCCAGCTCTACAAGTTCCGCTCGATGTACGTCGACGCGGAGCAGCGGCTGGCCGAGCTCCAGCACTGCAACGAGCACGAGGGGATCCTGTTCAAGATCAGAGACGATCCCCGGGTCACGAAGATCGGCAAGCACCTCCGACGCCTGTCGATCGACGAGCTGCCGCAGCTGCTCAACGTGGTGAAGGGCGACATGAGCCTCGTCGGTCCGCGCCCGCCGCTCCCGCGCGAGGTCGCCCGGTACGCGCACGACGTCCGGCGCCGGCTCGCGGTGATCCCTGGCCTGACCGGGCTGTGGCAGGTGAGCGGCCGCTCGAACCTGTCCTGGGAAGACTCGGTCCGACTCGATCTGCGCTACGTGGAGAACTGGTCACTCAGCTTCGACCTGGTGATCCTGTTCCGGACCGTCGCCGCGGTCGTGCGCTCGTCCGGTGCGTACTGAGCTCGTGCGTCGTCGGCGCGGCGACGGTGAAGGACCAGAGTGGCCGCGCCAGGCTGTCTTAAACCGCTCTTTCTGCAACCTCACACCTCGTTTGAGGCCTTCCTCCGGCAGGGAACTCCGTGTCCAGGTCGCCGCGACACCGCGGCGGAAGACAGGAAGGTAGTCGCCGTGACCGTCACCGGCATCATCACCGCGCTGGTCGTGGGTCTGATCATCGGAGCGCTGGGGCGCCTGGTCGTTCCCGGCAAGCAGAACATCCCGATCTGGCTGACCATCGTCATCGGCATCGTCGCCGCGCTCCTGGGTACCGCGATCGCTCGCGGCATCGGTGTCGCGGACACCAACGGCTTCGACTGGATCGAGCTGGTCTTCCAGATCGTGCTCGCCGCGGCCGGTGTGGCCCTGACCGCCGGTCTCTACGGTCGGCGTCACCACCACCGCGCCCTCTGACTCGAACCGCACCGGCTGAGTCCTTCTCGACGGACCCAGCGCACTGAGACCTAGCGCACTGAGCAGTGAGACCGGGCCGGCCGCGACTCCGCGGCCGGCCCGGTCTCGTTCCCCGGGCACCCGTGGCCGATCGACTCGGCGATGACCGACAATGGGTCGTGACCGAGACCGCCGCCCCCCGCACCTACAAGCTGCGCCGAGGCCGGATCACGCCCGGTCAGCGGCACGCTCTCGGCACGCTGGCCGACCGCTTCGCGATGCCGGCCGGGAACTCGCCGCTCGACCTCGCGCAGCTGTTCGGCCGGGAAGCGCCGGTCGTGCTGGAGATCGGCTTCGGGATGGGTGACACCACCCTCGAGATGGCGCAGGCGGATCCGGGAACCTGTGTCATCGCCGCCGACGTGCACACCCCTGGCGTCGGCGCGCTGCTGCGCGGCCTGCACGAACGGGGACTGGACAACGTGCGGGTGCACAACGGCGACGGGGCGGAGCTGCTACGGCAGCGCATCCCGTCGGGGAGCCTGGCCGGGGTACGCCTCTACTTCCCCGATCCGTGGCCGAAGGCGCGCCACCACAAGCGTCGACTGGTCGACGCCCGGTTCGCCGCACTCGTGGCCGACCGGTTGGCGCCGGGCGGGCGTCTGCACTGCGCGACCGACTGGGCGCCGTACGCGGAACAGATGCTGACGGTGCTGGCCGCCGAGCCCGGCTTGGAACTGGAGCACGGCGGGCCCGTGGAGCGCCCGGAGTGGCGGCCGGTGACGAGGTACGAGACCCGCGGCCGCGCGAAAGGGCACGCCGTCGCGGACATCTTCGCGCGCCGCCGCTAGCTCCGTTACCCGTGCTGGACGATCTGGATGAGGTTGCCGCACGTGTCGTCCAGCACCGCGGTGGTCACCGGCCCCATCGTCACCGGCTCCTGGGTGAACCGCACGCCGAGGTCACGCAGCCGCAGGAACTCCGCCTGGACGTCGTCGACGGTGAACTGGGTGAACGGGATCCCGTCGGCGACCAGCGCGTCCTTGAACGGCTTGGCGGCCGGATGGCCGCTGGGCTCCAGCAGCAGCTCGGTGCCGTCGGGGTTCTCCGGGGACACCACGGTCAGCCACCGGTCGGTTCCTCCCATCGGGACGTCGTGTTTCGGCGTGAAGCCCAGCACGTCCGTGTAGAAGCGCAGCGCCTTCTCCTGGTCGTCGACGAGCACGCTGGTGATGGTGATCCTCATCCGCTGTTCTCCGGGGCGTCGGGCCTGAGCCATCGCGTCACGATGTGCTCGAGCGGCTCGGTGTTCAGGTCGTGGAACTTGTAGCGGCCTTCGCGGCGTGTCCGAACGAGGTCCGCAGTTTCCAGTACGGCCAGGTGCTGGCTGATCGCCTGCCGCGAGAGCCCGAGGCCGTGCTTGTTCACCAGCCGTGCGCAGATCTCGAACAACGTCTGGCCGTTCCGGTCGGCCAGCTCGTCGAGGATTCGGCGTCGGGTGGGATCGGCCAGTGCCCTGAAGAGGTCGTCGGCCACGGACTCCACGATAGGCAAGTCAACGCTTGCCTGACAATAGGCAAGCGTCAACTTGCCTGAGGAGCTTGACCCTCGGGTAGGTCGAAGCCGGATCGTGGCGTGGTGCTCAACGACACGGACCCCACCATGCAAGCCATCAATGACGCGATCGCCGAAGGCCGAGCCGGCAACGTCACCTCCGCACGGGCGACCCTACTCGACCTGTGGGCCGGCCTCGGCGATCCGCTGCACCGCTGCTGGCTCGCGCACTCGCTCGCCGATCTGTACGACGATCCGGCGCGATCCCTCGCCTGGGACGTCCGCGCCCTCGACGCCGCGGACGCGCTCGACGCGGAGGACGTGCAGGAACGCGCCGGGATCAGCCTGCCGGGCTGCTACCCGTCGCTCCATCTGAACCTCGCCGACAACTACCGACGGCTCGGCTCGTTCGAGGCCGCGGCCGAGTACCTCGAGCGCGCCGAGGCGGTATGCGCGGAGCTGCCCGACGACGCCTACGGCGAGATGATGCGTCCGCTCTTCGGTGTCGAGCGCGAGCTGCTCGCCCGGCGGGACACCAGCGCCCTCGACGCGGCGACGATCACTCCTGGATCCGCGACTTGAACTCCGGGCACGCCACCAGCGGGGTGTGCGTGCAGGTGGCGGCGTGGAGCAGGCTGTCGCGCATCCGGGTCAGCCGATCGATGTCCTGCTCGATCGCGCGCGCTTTCTCGGCCATCCGCTCGCGCAGCTCGTCGTCGCCGGGCGTCGCCACGAGGAAGCGGGAGATCTGCGCCAGCGTGAACCCGGCCGCTCGCGCGCAGGCGATCAGCGCGATCCGGTCCAGCACGCTGGGCTCGAACGTGCGGCGCAGCCCGTTGCGCCCACTCGACTCGATCAGCCCGCGCCGCTCGTAGAAGCGGAGCGCGGACGCGGTCAGGCCGGTCCGGGTGGCCACCTCGGCGATGTCCAGGTCCATGATCGCCTCCTCACTTGACTTGAACCGTAGTTCAAGTCAGAGGCTCGGCGCATGCCACTTCACCCCCAAGTCCAGGCGCACCTGGATCGGCTGGCCGCGGTCAACCTCGCCGGCCTCCACACCGTCTCCCCCGAGCAGGCGCGGGCCGGTGCCCGCCGGCTGGCCGGCGCGTCCCTGGGCGCTCCGGAGGAGGTCGCCGAGGTCTACGACCGCACGATCGCCGGTGACGTGCCGGTGCGCGTCTACCGGCCGACCGGCGAGGACCGGCTGCCCGTCGTCGTGTTCTTCCACGGCGGTGGCTTCGTCCTCGGTGACCTCGACTCCCACGACGGCCTGGCCCGTGCGCTGGCCAACGGCTCGCGGAGCGTCGTCGTGTCGGTCGACTACCCGCTGGCGCCCGAGCACAAGTACCCCGTACCCCTGGAGGCCGCGTTCGCCGCGACCCGGTGGGTCGCCGAGCACGCCGACGACCTGGGAGCCGACGCCGACCGCCTCGCCGTCGCCGGCGACAGCGCCGGCGGAAACCTCGCGGCGGCGATCACGCTCAAGGCGCGGGCCGCGGGCGCCCCGAACATCCGGTACCAGCTACTGATCTACCCCGACCTGGACTTCCGGCGCACGAACCGCTCCATCACCGAGTTCGCCGGTCGGTACGGCAACGTCACCCGCGAAGCCCAGAGCTGGTTCATGGACCACTACCTCACCAGCGAGAGCCAGAAGCTCGACCCGCTGGTGTCACCGCTGCTCGAGCCGGACCTCGGGCAGCTCCCGCCCGCGTTCATCCTCACCGCCGAGTACGACGCGCTCCGTGACGAGGGCGAGCAGTACGGCGAGCGGCTGGCTGCCGCCGGAGTCCCGGTCACGGTGCGGCGCTACGACGGGATGATCCACGAGTTCCTGCGTCACCCGTTCGACGACGCCGCCGCAGCTGTCGCGGAGGTCTCCGCCGCGCTCCGGGACGGTCTGGCCGCACGGAACGTCTGACGGTAGGTCGTCGGCGAGACGCCGATCGTGCCGGTGAGGTGCTGACGCAGCGAAGCGCCGCTGCCGAAGCCGGCACCCCGGCGTCGACCTCGACGTTCGGGAACGCGCGCCGGAAGTGCAAGATCGTGTTGACGCTCTGAGCGACCTCCGGGTCCGCGGGTGTCCGCGGACCCGGATCAGTCCTACCGGCGTGCGGTCGCGGTGATCCGCGCATAGCCGACGACGTGGCTGCTCATCGTGAAGCTGGTGACCGCTGCCGGCGTGCTGGCGGGCAGGCCGAGGTCGGCGACGTCCAGCGCGTAGACCGTGATCTCGTAGCGGTGGGTGACGTCACCAGGCGGGGGGCACGGCCCCAGGTACCCGGTCAGGCCGGCGTCGTTGGTGCCGGACACGGCGCCAGGCGGCAGCGCCCGATCGAGCGCCGTCGTGCCCGTCGGCACGTCCCAGACCAGCCAGTGTCGGAAGCCGCCGCCGGTCGGCGCGTCCCGGTCGACCATCGTCACCGCGTAGCTGCGCGTGCCGGCCGGCGCGCCGCTCCAGGCCAGCCGCGGCTGGTGATTGGTGCTGGTGCACCCGAACGCGTTCGCCCAGGCGTCCGCCGGGACTGCGGCGCCCTGCCGGACGTCGGGGCTGGTGAGCGTGAACCGTTTCGCGGTGTCCGGGACCCCGTCGCGGACCGTGGTGTAGCCGTACGCGTCGGCGGAGCCGCGCGCGGGGGTGGCGGACGCGGAGGCCGCGGACAGGCCGAGCGCCGCGGTGGCGGCGACGCCCGCCACGACGGCGGCGATGGTGCGGATCATGGTCGTGCCTTTCGGATTCGGACGGCGAATGCCTTCACGGTCCGATCCGTCGGCGGGCGGAGGGAGATCCTCGCCATGCTGGTGCGCGGAGTGCCACGATCAGCCGTGGACAACCGGCCAGGTCGCGCGCACGCTGGCGCTGTGACGGCACCACGGGCCCAGTACCGGGCGGAACTCTCCGCGTTCCTTCGGGCGATGCGTGCGCGGCTGCGGCCCGCCGACGTCGGCCTGCCCGAGGTCAGCCGCCGCCGCACGCCGGGACTGCGCCGCCAGGAGGTCGCGCAGCTCGCGGCCGTCAGCGTCGACTGGTACATCCGGCTGGAGCAGGGGCGGGTCGGTGTACCCGGCACCGCCGTGCTCGACGCGGTGGCGCAGGCACTCCAGCTCTCCGAGGCCGAGCGGCACCATCTGCACCTGATCGCCCGGGGTGAGGCGCCACCGCCCCGGCACGTGCAGGCGCCGGTCAGCGACTCCTTGCGGGTGCTGCTGCGGGGAATGCCGACGACGCCCGCGTACGTCGTCGACTTCCGGTTCGACGTCCAAGCCCACAACGACGCGGCGGCGGCGCTCTTCGGGTCCGGGTTCTCCGTCGGGACGAACACCGCCGAGCTGCTGTTCCTGTCGCCGGGCATCCGGGAGGTGCAGCTGGACTGGGTGCGGGTCGCGCGGGAGACCGTCGGCAACATCCGGGCGAACCTGGCGCGGCACCGCGACGATCCGCGGCTGCGAGCGCTCATCGCCGACCTGCGCCACCGCAGCGCCGACTTCTCGACGTGGTGGGACGACCAGACGGTGCAGGCACGCGCACACGGCCGGAAGCGGATCCGGCACCCGGTCGGTGGGGAGCTGACCGTCTGCTACGACGTCCTGGCCGTTCAGGACGGCTCCGACCAGCGGCTCCTGACGATCACACCGGCGGACGCCGACGCCGAGCGGGTGCTGCGTTCGATCGTGGCGCACGGGCCCGGGCTGCGTGTCGTCGGGCAGTGAGACGAGGTCGGTTTTCATACCGGGCGGATCCTGTCCGGTATCGCATCTAGCGTCCGAGCCATGAACTTCGTATCGATCCGCATCATCACCGACGACGTCGCACGCCTCGTCGCGTTCTACGAGCAGGCGAGCGGCCTGCCGGCCACCCGGTACACCGAGGACTTCGCGGAGCTGGCCACCCCGTCCGCCACCGTGGCGATCGCCGGTACCCGTACCGTCCCTCCCGGCTTCGCGCAGCCGGGAACCAACCGGAACGTGATCGTGGAGTTCCTCGTCGAGGACGTGGACGCGCTCCACCGGACGCTGACCGGCGTGCTCGACGAACTCCCCGACGAGCCGAGGACGATGCCCTGGGGAAACCGCTCGCTGGTGGTGCGCGACCCGGACGGCAACCTGGTCAACTTCTTCACACCGGTCACGCCGGCCGCCAGGCAGAAATTCGGTCTCTGAGCAGTACCTTCTCCAGAATGGCCCGACCGACCGCGCGCGTTCTCTCGCTGCTGGAGCTGCTGCAATCGGGTGGAGTGCGCACGGTTGCGGAGCTGGCCGGGCGGCTCGAGGTCGACGAGCGGACCGTGCGCCGATACGTGCAGCACCTGATCGACCTCGAAGTGCCCGTCGAGTCGGTACGCGGCCGCTACGGCGGTTACCGGCTGGCCAGGGGGCACCGCCTGCCGCCGCTGATGCTCGACGAGGAAGAGGCGCTGGCCGTGCTACTCGGCCTGACCGTCGGCGGGCGTACCGCGCCATCGGCACGCACCCGGACGGCCGGGGAGACCGCGGCGGCCAAGCTCCGCCGGGTGCTGCCCGCCCGGCTCGGCCAGCGGCTCGACGCGGTGCTGGAGTCGCTGAGCTTCACCGCCCCCGGCGGAGTGGCCACGCCGGACAGCGGAGTCCTGCTGCCGCTCGCCGCGGCGGTACGCGGGCACCAGCCGGTGCGCGTGACCTACACCTCCGCCGACGGTCGGCGCAGCGAACGCACCCTCCACCCGCACGGGCTCGTCGTCCACGCCGACCGCTGGTACGTCACGGGCATCGATCCGGCGAGCGGAGAGGCCAGGACGCTCCGGCTGGACCGCGTCGAGCAGGTTCGGACGCTACCCGGGACGTTCGAGCCGCCCGCCGGGCTCGACCCGGCCGAAGACCTGCTCTCCGGCTTCGCGAGCGCCGCCTACCGCCATGAGGTCTCGCTCCGTGTCCGGGCCACGCACGAGGAGATCCGCCGTCGGCTGCCGGCGAGCGTCGCGGTCGTGCGCGAGACGCCCGATCCGGCCTGGCTGCACGTGGAGTTGCGGGTGGAGAGCCTGGAGTGGCTACCGGCCGTCCTGGCCTCACTCGATCGGGCGTTCGTGATCGATCGGCCGGTCGAGCTCCGCGCGCTCGTCAGCGCGTTGGCCGAGCGTCTCGCGGCCTCGGCCGCCCGCCGGGACGCGATCCCTTGACCACGGACGCCCGTGCTCAGACGGTCCGAGCCGGGCGCATGTGCCAGGTCGTCGTCGCGACCGGGAGGAAGCCCAGCGCGTCGTAGAGCGACCGCCCGCTCGCCGTGGCCGTGAGCGTGAACGGCTGGTCGGGGTAGGCGGCGAACGCGGCCGCGAGGAGCGCCCGACCGGCACCCCGGCGGCGATGCTCCGGCGCGGTCGCCAGCGAGTAGAGGCCCACGACGGTGCCGTCGTCGTAGGTGTAGCCCGCGGCGGCGGGCGAGCCGTCGCGGTAGGCCACCCAGACCCGGAAGCCGGGGACCGACAGGGTCGCGGCGGGGAGGAACTGTCCGGGCTGGTAGGGCAGGTAGGCCCGGGTCGGGAACGACTCGACGATCAGCCGCTCCGCCGCCTCCAGCCGGGCGGCGTCGCCCACGGATTCCACGCGCACTCCGGGCGCCTCGTCCGGGGGCGTCGGGCCGGGTGGCCGGACCATCATCGGCATCGTGTACACCGCAGCGCCGGGAACCGTGGGAGCGGCGTCGAACGCGTGCTCGGCGACCAGCATCTTCGTCGCCGGGCCGCGCTGCAGCCAGCGGACCACCTCGCCGGGTGCCGGTGGGCTGAAGTAGATGCGGCGCCGGATCCTCGGCTGGTCGACGTCGAACCACGTTTCGGTCGCCGTGGTGCCCGACGGCGCCAGCGCTGCCCACATCGCTGCCGCGTTCCGCAGGTAGGCCGAGGACAGATCAGCGAGCATCGGTGCGCGGTGCATCGAGCAGCTCCTTCAGAGCCTGGACGTGGCCGGCGTAGGCTCGCCGTCCCTCCGGGGTGAGGCTGACCCAGGTCTTCACCCGGCCGCGCCCGGTGGGCTTGGAGATCGTGACGTACCCGGCGTCCTGCAGCACCTTCAGGTGCTTGCTCAGCACGGAGTCGGCGACGCCGAGGATGTCTCGCACGACCGAGAACTCCGTGCTCGACGACGCCGCGAGCAGCGCACAGATCCGTAGCCGGTTGGGCGCGTGCACCACCTCGTCGAACTGCTCGGTCATGCGCCTGCGCGCAACTGCGCCCGCAGTGCGGTGTCGAACCGGTTGCCCAGCAGGAGGCAGGCTGCGAACCCGAGCACCGCGATGCACCAGACGGGCCACCGCAGGTCGGTGTAGTGCCCGATGAAGTACGACGCGACGGCCGAGACACCGACCATGCCGCCGATCGCCTTGGCCCAGCGGCTCGCGGTGCCGCCGGCGTCGAAGCCGGAGATCCAGATACCGGTGAGGCGCCGGTAGGCACTGGCGAGTGCCCCCGCGCCGACGATGAAGAGCACGCCACCGGCCAGCATGATCGCGATGCTGCCGAGCCCCAGCGCGAGCAGGTATCCGGCCGCCAGGACGCCCAGAGCCGGGTGGTACCACCACGGGGTGATCAGCCGGTCGGCGACCGCGGCCCGGGTCTCGGCGATCGCGGACAGGTGTTCGGTGCTGTTACTTTCCACGTTGGAAACTCAATCACATTCCATCTCGGAAAGTCAATGTCGGCCGCAACTGTGCCGGATCGTGAGCCCCATGGGGTGCAGCCGGACGCCGGTCGGTGATCCGGTGAGCACCGCGTCGACCGCGTCCGCGCCGAGCGCGGCGAACGGCATGCTCGCGGTGGTGAGAGCCGGGCTGAGGTAGGCGCTGAGCTCGCTGCCGTCGATGCTGACCAGCGCCAGGTCGACGCCGACCCGCCGGCCGGCCTCGGCGGCGGCGCGAATCGCGCCCAGGGCGTGCTCGTCGGTGGCGGCCCAGATCGCGTCGACCGGTCCGCCGGTGGCCAGCAGCGTTGCCGTCGCCCGGTACGCGTCCTCACGCAGCGTGGTGAACGAGCCGACCGGTACGAGTGCGGGGCGGTGCTGGAGGGCCGCGAGGGCGCCACGTGTCCGGCGGCTCACCGGATCGTCACCGCCGTCGGCGCCCAGCAGCGCGATGTGGCGGTAGCCGTGGTCGGTCAGGTGTGCGGCGGCCAGGTGACCGGCGTCGGCGTCGTCCCCGGCGATCCCCGGGGCGTCCGGATGGGTGCGGTGGACCAGGACGTGCGGTACCTCCGTGCCGCGGAGCAGCTCGACCGCCGGCGCGGGATCCGCCGCGGCGACCAGCAGGATCGCGTCGACCCTGGCGTCGACGAGGGCTTGGAGCTGTTGCTGTTCGTGCTCGATGTCGAAGTGGGTGCTGCTGACCAACAGGCGGAGGCCGCGGGCGAAGGCCGCGTCCTCGACGGCGCGCGCGAGTTCGGCGAAGAACGGCTTCGCGAGATCGGGAACGACCAGGCCGAGGGTGCCGGAGCGGTTGGCGCGGAGCGCGCGCGCCGCGTTGTTCCGCCGGTACCCGAGCGCGGAGACCGCGGCCAGGACGCGCGCGCGGGTGTCCGGCGCCACCGGGCGCGGCCCGTCGTTCAGGACGTAGCTGACCACGGCTGTCGACGTGCCCGCGCGTGCGGCGACGTCGCGGATCGTCGGCCCTGTCTTCACGGGGGGAGTCTGCCAGAGGGCCTTGTCTAATCGTTTAGACTGCCGTTCGTGAGCGGACGGTACGAGCTGCATTGCCACCTGGACGGATCGGTGCGCCCGGAGACGATCCGGGAGCTGGCCGGCCCCGACCTGCCCCGACCGGTACGGGAACTCGCCGTCGCCCCACCCGACGTCGGCAGCCTGCACGCGTTCCTGCCCTACCTCGACGTCGCGCTGGACGTGCTGCAGACGCCGGCGGCGCTGACGCGGGCAGCGACCGAGCTCGTCGAGGACTGGAGC
>Ga0190269_10001581_pt1 | contig 10805 bp, 8 predicted proteins | sample Popmic249IS_FD_133749 | JGI IMG/M metagenome (GOLD analysis project Ga0190269, IMG submission 133749) | Populus adjacent soil microbial communities from riparian zone of Blue River, Arizona, USA - 249 IS | ecosystem: Environmental > Terrestrial > Soil > Riparian zone | place: USA: Arizona... | reverse complement strand
CGCCGCCGCCTCCGGCACGGCCGCCGGCTGGCGGCGCAGCTGCCGGCGCAATTCCCATTCCTTGACCAGCCCGTAGATCGCGGGGATCACGACCAGCGTCAGCACGGTCGACGAGATCATGCCGCCCACCATCGGCGCGGCGATGCGGCTCATCACCTCGGAGCCGGTGCCGGTGCCCCACATGATGGGCAGCAGGCCGGCCATGATGGCCACCACCGTCATCATCTTGGGCCGCACGCGTTCCACCGCGCCTTCCATGATCGCGGCGTAGAGATCCGCCACCCGCGGCGTGCGGCCCTCGATCGCGCACTTGCTGCGCACCTCGTTCCAGGCGTGGTCCAGGTAGATCAGCATCACGACGCCGGTCTCGGCCGCCACGCCGGCCAGCGCGATGAAGCCGACGGCCACCGCCACCGACAGGTTGTAGCCCAGCGCCCACATCAGCCACACCCCTCCGACCAGCGAGAACGGCACCGACAGCATCACGATCAGCGTTTCGGTCAGGCGCCGGAAGTTCAGGTACAGCAGCAGGAAGATGGTGAGCAGGGTGATCGGCACGACGATCTTCATGCGCTCGATGGCGCGCTCCATGTACTCGAACTGGCCGCTCCAGGTGGCGTAGTAGCCGGGCGGGAACTTCACCTGCTCGTTCACCGCCTTGCGGGCATCGGCCACGTAGGAACCGATGTCGCGGTCGCGGATGTCGACGAAGATGTAGGCCGACAGCAGCGCGTTCTCGGTGCGGATGCCCGGCGTGCCGCGCGCCACCTCCACCCGCGCCACCTGGCCCAGGGGCACCATGCTGCCGTCCATCGTGGACACCAGCACCTCGCGCTCGATGCGCTGCGGCGTGGAGCGCAGGTCGCGCGGATAGCGCACCGTCACGCCGTAGCGCTCGCGGCCTTCCACGGTGGTCGTGACCATGTCGCCGCCCAGCGCGGTGCCGATCACCTCCAGCAGTTCGCCCACCGACAGGCCGTAGCGCGCGAGCTGCGCCCGGTCCGGTTCGATGTTGAGGTAGGAGCCGCCGGTAATCCGCTCGGCGAAGGCCGACGTCGTGCCGGGCACGCCCTTGACCACCGTCTCGATCTGCTTGGCCACGTTCTCCATCTCCACCAGGTCCTTGCCGAACACCTTGATGCCGATCGGCGTGCGGATGCCGGTGGAGAGCATGTCGGTGCGGGCCTTGATCGGCATGGTCCAGGAGTTGGAGACGCCCGGGAACTGCAGCGCCTTGTCGAGTTCGGCAATGAGCTTGTCGGTGGTCATGCCGGCTCGCCACTCGGATTCGGGCTTGAGGTTGACGACCGTCTCGAACATCTCCACCGGCGCCGGGTCGGTGGCCGTTCCCGCGCGGCCGGCCTTGCCGTACACGGAGGAGACCTCGGGGAAGCTCTTGATGATCTTGTCCTGCGTCTGCAGCAGTTCGGCGGCCTTGGTGATGGACATGCCGGGCAGCGAGGAGGGCATGTACAGCAGCGTCCCTTCGTTGAGCGTCGGCATGAACTCGGTGCCCAGGCGCAGGGCCGGAAAGACCGTCACGCCCATCACCAGCACCGCGGCCGCGATGGTGAGCTTCTTCCAGCGCATCACGCCGGCGATGATCGGCCGGTAGGTCCAGATCAGGAAGCGGTTCACCGGGTTCTTCGCCTCGGGCAGGATGCGCCCGCGGATGAACAGTATTATCAGCACCGGCACCAGCGTCACCGAGAGCAGGGCCGCGCCCGCCATGGAGAAGGTCTTGGTGTAGGCCAGCGGCGAGAACAGCCGCCCTTCCTGCGATTCGAGCGTGAACACCGGCAGGAACGAGACGGTGATGATCAGCAGCGAGAAGAACAGGGCCGGGCCGACTTCCCTGCAGGCATCGAGCATCGCCGTGGCGCGTTGGGCCTTGGTATGTTGCGGCGGCAGCCGCTCCAGGTGCTTGTGCGCGTTCTCGATCATCACGATGGCCGCGTCCACCATCGCGCCGATGGCGATCGCGATGCCGCCCAGGCTCATCAGGTTGGAGTTCATCCCCAGCAGGCGCATGGCGATGAAGGCGATCAGCACGCCCACCGGCAGCATCAGGATGGCGACCAGCGCCGAGCGCACGTGCAGCAGGAACACGATGCACACGGCCGCCACGATCAGGCTTTCCTCGATCAGGGTGCGCTTGAGGGTGTCGATGGCGCGGTAGATCAGCTCGGAGCGGTCGTACACCGCCTCGATCGTCACGCCGGCCGGCAGCCCGCTGGAGATCTCGCCCACCTTTTCCTTCAGGTTGCGGATCACCTCCAGCGCATTCTCCCCGTAGCGCGCCATCGCGATGCCCGAGACGACCTCGCCCTCGCCATTGAGTTCGGCGATGCCGCGGCGTTCGTCGGGCGCGAGCTCGACCCGCGCGATGTCGCGGATCAGCACCGCGGTGCCGGCCTGGGTCTTCACCGCGAGCTGCTCGATGTCCGCCGGCCCGCGCAGGTAGCCCTTGCCGCGCACCATGTACTCGGTCTCGGCCATCTCGACCACGCGGCCGCCGACGTCGCGGTTGGAATCGCGGATCACCTGCGTCACCTTCGATAGCGGGATGCCGTAGCTGCGCAGCTTGGACGGGTCCACCGTGACCTGGTAGGTTTGCACGAAGCCGCCGATGGAGGCGACTTCGGCCACCCCGTGCGCCTTGGTGAGCTGGTAGCGGATGAACCAGTCCTGGAGGCTGCGCAGCTCGGCGAGCGTGCGGTCCTTGGCGAGCACCACGTACTGGTAGACCCAGCCGACGCCGGTGGCATCCGGCCCCAGCTGCGGCGACACGCCCCTGGGCATGCGGCCGGAGGCGAAGTTCAGGTACTCCAGCACCCGGCTGCGGGCCCAGTAGATGTCGGTGCCGTCCTCGAAGATGACGTACACGAAGGAGGCGCCGAAGAAGGAGAAGCCGCGCACCACCTTCGACTTGGGCACCGCCAGCATCGCGGTGGTGAGCGGATAGGTGACCTGGTCCTCCACCACCTGCGGCGCCTGGCCGGGGTACTCGGTGTAGACGATGACCTGCACGTCCGACAGGTCGGGCAGCGCGTCCAGCGGCGTCTTCAGCACCGCGTAGACGCCCGCGATCACCACGAACAGCGTGGCGAGCAGCACCAGGAAGGGGTTGCGCCCCGACCAGCCGATGATCTTGGCCAGCATGTGCGTTCCTTACCGGTGCGCGGGGACGGCGCCGGCGGGCGTGATCGAGGTGATTACCCATTCGCCCCGCTGCCGCTCCACGAACTCGAAATCGACCTTGGCGCCGGGCTTGAGCCCGCGCAGCAGGCCCTCGTTGGCCACCTTGAACTCCATCGTCATGGCCGGCCACTTCAGCGTGGCGATCGGGCCGTGGTTCAGGCTGAGGGTGCCGGCCTTGGCATCGAATTCGTCGACCGTGCCCTGGCCCCTGTGGCCGGCGGCGGCGGATGCGGCCGGCGCGGCCACCGAGGACGAAGCGGCGCCGAGCGCCGGCGTGCCGTGCCCCTGGTGTCCGCCCAGCGAATGGACGGCCGCCTTCAGGTTGCTCTCGGCATCGATCAGGAAGTTGGCCGCGACCACCACCTGCTCGCCTTCGCGCACGCCCTCGAGCAACTGCACGTAGGAGTCGCCGCGGGCGCCGAGCTTGACCTCGCGCGGATCGAAGCGGCCTTCGCCCACCTGCACCAGCACCACGCTGCGGGTGCCGCTGTCGATCACCGCGGAATCCGGCACCGTGAGCACCGGGCGCGGACTGCCGGCGGCCAGTTCCACCTGCGCGAACATCGCGGGCTTGAGCAGCTGGCCGGGGTTGGCCATCTCGATGCGCACCGGCACCGTGCGCGTTTCCGCCTTCATCGTCGGGTACACGTACGTCACCGTGCCGGAGAAGCTGCGCTCCGGGTAGGCGTTGATGCGCACCGTGGCGCGCGCCCCGGGCCGCATGGCGGCGATGTCCTGCTCGAAGACGTCGGCGATCACCCAGACCGAGCCCAGGTCGGTCACCTGGTACAGCATCTCGCCGGGCATGAAGCGCATGCCCTGCGAGGCCTTCTTCTCCGTGACGATGCCGCCCACCGGCGAGCGGAAGGTGACGGTGCGGCGCACTTCGCCGCTGCGCGCCAGCGCATCCACCTGTTCGGCCGGGAGGTCCCAGTTGCGCAGCCGCGTGAGGCTGGATTCGGCCAGCTGCTTCATGCCGCCGGCGGCGTCGCTGCCGGCGCCGGAGAGCGCGCGCATGCCCTGCACGGCGATCGCGTACTCGCGCTGCGCGGACACCAGTTCGGGGCTGTAGACCTCGAACAGCGCCTGCCCGCGCGCCACCGGCTGGCCGGTGGCGTTGACGTGCAGCCGCTCGACGTAGCCCTCGAACTTGGCCGTGACGGTGTAGACGCGGCGCTCGTCCGGCTCCACCCGGCCGCTGGCCCGCACCATGCGCGCCAGCGGACGCATGGCCGCGGGCTCGACCCGCACGCCGAGCTTCTGCACCTTGTCCGCGCTCATGCGCACCTGCCCGGGCGGGGCCGTGCCCCGGTCCTGGTCCTCGCCCTCGTAGACCGCGATGTAGTCCATGCCCATCGGGTCCTTCTTTGGCGTGGGCGAGGTGTCCGGCAGGCCCATCGGGTTGCGGTAGTAGAGGATCTTGCGCTGCACCGGCCCGGACGCCGCCGCGCCGGCGGCGCTGGCCTGCGCTCCCGTGCCCGCGCCGGCCTGCTGGCGGGCTTCCCACCAGCGGCCGCCCAGGATGCCGCCCACGGCCATGGCGAGGACCAGCGGAATGACGATGGTGTTCTTCACAGCGGTTCTCCCAGGGTGCGTTCGATCTCGGCGATGCGCATCTGCTGCTCCACCTGGGCCTTCAGCAGGTCCAGGCGCGAGCGGCGCGTCTGGCGCTGCGCCTCCAGCAGGGTGGCGAAATCGACCTTGCCGTTCTCGTAGGCGGCGACGGCCGACTGCAGCACGAGTTCGGCCTGGGGCAGTTGCCGGGTGGCGATCAGGGTCTCGTTGCGCCGCGCGGCATCCAGCGCCGAGAGCTGTTCCTCCAGGTCGGCCGCGGCCTGGTTGGCCGCCGCCTCGGCGCGCGCCCTTGCCGCATCCACCATCGCGGCGGCCTCGCTTTCCTGGGCCCGCCGCACGCGCTGCTGCAGCGGGATGTTGACTTCCACCATCAGGCCCCAGGTGGCGATGCGCGAACCCATCTGGACGGGCGAGAGGCCGACGTTGAAATCGGGATAGCGGTTGCGCAGGGCCAGGTCGCGGCTGGCCTGCGCCGCCTGCAGGCGCGCGGCCTCGGTACGCAGCGCCGCGTTGCCGCTGCGCATCCGCTCGGCCAGCAGCTGCGGCTCGAGCGCGGCGGCGGCGACCGCAGGCAGCTCGCGCGGCTCGGCCAGGCTCGCGGTGGGCGAGCGTCCCAGCAGCGCATTCAGGCGCGAGCGCTGCTGGCGCTTCTCGTTGGCCACGCCTATCAGTTCACCGCGGATGGCGGTCTGTTCGAGCTGGGCGCGGATGGCGTCCTGCTGCGGCGCCAGGCCGCCCGCGTAACGGCTTTGCGCCACCTGCTCCAGGCGCGTGACGAGTTCGAGCAGTTCGCCGGTGATGCGCTCGTTCTGCGCCGCCAGGTAGTACTGGGAGAAGGCGGTGCGCAGCTTCATCACCTGTTCGGCCCAGGTGGCGGCCGCGCGGGCCTCGGCCTGGCGGGCATCGGCCGCCGCCGCCTCGCGCCGCAGGCCGCGCTTGCCGGGCGCGGGGATCATCTGCATCAGCGTGTACCGGGTCTCGCCGACCTTCGACGGCAGCAGGTTGAAGCCGGCGTCGCTGCCGGCGTTGGTCACGTCCATGAGCTCGACGCGCAGCACCGGGTCGGGCAGGGCGCCCGCGGGCTGCACCCGCTGCGCGGCCGCCTGCGCCTCGTGCTGCATGGCGGCGAGTTCGGGGTTGTGCTGGCGCGCGTAGTCCAGCAGGGAGGGCAGGTTGGCGCCGAGCGTGTCCGGCTGCGCCGCCGCCCACGCCGGGCCGGACAGGAGGATCGCGAGGGTGCTCGCGCGCAGCCAGGAGCGGCTGCAGGTGGAAGGCATGTGGATCTCCGGAAGGCCAGGACGCGGCTCGGGGCCGCGGGCGGCATGGCCTGTCGGGGCCACGCCGTGGTCGCGTGCGGGCACGCGGGCGCTAGAGCGCCAGCCTCAGGAAGAAGATCGGGATGTCGTGGCTGCCGCCGGGATCCGGCGGGGCGGTGGGCCAGGCGCCCGCCTCGGCGGCAGGCTCCCAGGCCAGGAGCAGGACGGACGCGGGTGCAGGCAGGGGGACTTCGGCCTGCACCGCCTGGACGGCGACCGCGACCGGTTCGCTCCAGACCTCGACGGCGCTCATCTCGGCGCAGCAGTCCTCGCACTCGATGTAGACCTTGGAGGTACAGGTGTGCGCGAAGGCGACGCCGGTGGCGAACAGCCACACCAGCAGCACGAGCGCTGCGAAGCGGGGAAGCCGTTGGCGGAAGGCGTGCATGGAGGCGGGAACCGGTTGCGGCCCATCATAAGCGGCACCTGCCTGTCCCGCTTGACCGGGGTCAAGCAGGGCCGGCCCCCGCGCCGTCGCCGGACGCCCTAGCATGCGCACTCGCCTGGCCAGGAGGAAACCCGTGACGAACGATGCAAGCAAGGTGGCGGTGGTCGGCGCCGGCCGCGTCGGCAGTACCTTTGCCTATACGCTGGCCGCATCCGGCCTGGTACGGGAGATCGTCATCGCCGATGCCGACCTCGCGCGCGCCGAAGGCGAGGCGATGGACATCGCGCAGTCGGTGCCCTTCCGTCGCCCGGTACGGGTGAGCGCCGGCAGCCTGCGCGATGCCGCCGGCGCCGCCGTCACGGTGATCACGGCGGGGGCGGCGCAGCGGCCCGGCGAGCCCCGCACGGCGCTGGTGCAGCGCAACGTGGAGGTGCTGCGCGGCATCCTGGCCGAGGTGGTGGCGGCCAATCCCGGCGGGCTGCTGCTGATCGCGACCAACCCGGTCGATGCGCTCACCTACGCGGCCGTGAAGATGTCGGGCCTGCCGCCCGGCCGCGTGATCGGCTCCGGCACGGTGCTCGATTCGGCGCGGCTGCGCGCCGAGCTGGCCGCGCACTACGGCGTCGATGCGCGCAACGTGCATGCCTACGTGCTGGGCGAGCACGGCGACAGCGAGTTCGTCGCCTGGTCGACGGCGAGCGTGGGCAACATGCGGCTGGAGGACTACTGCGCGGCCACGCAGGCCTCGTGCAAGCCGGCGGAGATGGAGCAGATCGGCGAGCGCGTGCGCCGCGCCGCCTACGAGATCATCCAGCGCAAGGGCGCCACCAACTTCGCGATCGCCGCCGCGCTCACGCGCATCATCGAGGCGATCCTGCGCGACGAGCAGTCGGTGCTGACCGTCTCGACGCTGGTGCAGGGCGAATACGGCTTGCAGGACGTGTGCCTGAGCCTGCCGGCGATCGTCGGCCGCGGCGGCGTGCAGCGGGTGCTGCCGGTGCCGCTGGCGCCTGCCGAGATCGAGGCCCTGCGCCGCTCGGCCGAAGCCATCCGCAGCGTCGCGCGAGGCGTGGTGTGAATCAGGCCTTGTGGTAGGAGGCGTAGACCTGGGTCGCGCCGCCCTTGGTGATCAGCAGCACGTCGTACGGGTCCTTGCGGCCCTTGTAGGCCGGGTCGTCCATGCCGGGCGTGCCCACGGGCATGCCGGGCACCGTCAGGCCGACGGCCTGCGGCTTTTCCTTGAGCAGGCGGCGGATCTCCCGCGCCGGCACGTGCCCCTCGATCGCGTAGCCGCCCACGATGCCCGTGTGGCAGGAGGCGAGCTTCTCCGGGATGCCCATGCGGGCGCGCATCGTGTCGTTGCCGCCGGCAGTGATCTTCACGGCGAAGCCCTTGGCCTGCAGGTGCTTGACCCAGTCTTCGCAGCAGCCGCACTCGGGCGCCTTCCAGACCTCGACCAGGACCTTGGGGCCCTGCTGGGCCAGCGAGGCGAAGGGCAGGGCAGCGAGCGCGACCAGCACGGTGCGGCGGGAGGTGTCGATCTTCATGAATGCTTTCCGGGAGGGGTCATCCGTTCGCACGGACCAGTTGAAGGTTCGAAGCCGGTGGTCCGACGGAGTTCCGCCATGCCGGCAAGCGATGAGATCATGTGGCGTGGAATTGACGCAGGACAAGTCCTACAGTTGATCCGGAAAATGCTCACAGGCCCCTAACGCTGGGCTTCCTACAGTGAAGCTTCCGCCGGCACTTGCCGGCATTTTCAACGAGCCACACACCGAGAGAGGACCCATGAACGCCGAAACCTCCACCCAGAATCCCTTCCCCACCAGTACCGAGACCTCGGGCGGCAGCGGCGCGAGCGGCCTCAACGGCGAGGCGAGCCGCGTGCGCCGCATGGCCCAGAGCCTGCACGAGGCGGTCGATTCGCTCGAGCAGAAGCTCGGCAGCAGCAGCGAGCGCGTGATGGGCCTGCAGGAGGAATACGGGACGATGGCACGCGAGCAGGTGCGCGCCAACCCGCTGGCCGCCCTGGGCGCGGCCTTCGCCGCCGGTTTCATCATCGCCCGGATCCTGCGCTAAGCCTCTTTCGACACGAGCTCCCGCCGCGCCTGGCGCACCACGCTCAGGCCGGCGGAGAGCGCCAGCCCCGCCATCACGGCCGCGACCAGCAGGTCCGGCCAGCGGGTGCCGGTGCCGAACACCCCCAGCGCCGCCAGCAGGACGGCCACGTTGCCGATCGCGTCGTTGCGCGTGCACAGCCACACGCTGCGCATGTTGGCATCGCCCTCGCGGTAGGCGTACAGCAGCACGGCCACGCCGACGTTCGTCGCCAGCGCCAGCGCGCCCACCGCGCCCATGGTGAGCGGCTCGGGTGCGCCCCCGTGCAGCGCCGCCCAGGCGGCGCGCCCCAGCACCATCGCCCCGAACAGCATCATCGTGCCGGCCTTGAACAGGGCCGCGCGCGCCCGCGCAGCCGCGCCCAGGGCCAGCACCGCCATCGAGAGGCCGTAATTCACGGCGTCGCCGAAGAAGTCGATCGCATCGGCGAGCAGGGAGACCGAGCTGGCGCTCACGCCGGCGGCGATCTCCACCAGGAACATCAGCGCGTTGGCCACGAGCGCGACCCACAGCACCCGCCGGTAGCCGGGGGGCACCGGCCCTTCGGGCAGGTCGTGGCCGTGGCGGTGGTGGTCGTGGTCGTGGTGGTGGTGGTGGTGGTGGTGCAGCGCCATCGTTGTGCCTGATTGTGGCTCGTAGCGCGCCGGCCCCGCGCAGGCTAGGATCCCGCCGACATGCCATCCCGACCTGCGATCTCGCGCTGGCGCCATCCGGGCATCGCCGCCGCCCTGGCGGCCGCCTTGCTGTTCGGGACCGCGGCGCCGCTGGCGAAACTGCTGCTGGCCGACGTCGGCCCGTGGCTGCTGGCGGCGCTGCTGTACCTCGGCTCGGGCCTGGGGTTGGCGCTGTGGCGCCGGCTGCGCGCGCAGCCGCCGGTGCGGCTCGCGCCCGGCGAGGCGCGCTGGCTGGCCGGCGCGGTGCTGGCCGGCGGTGTCCTGGGGCCGGTGCTGCTGATGCTGGGACTGGCCGGCCTGCCGGCCTCGCAGGCCTCGCTGCTGCTCAATGCCGAAGGCGTGTTCACCGCACTGCTGGCGTGGTTCGCCTTCCGCGAGAACGTGGACCGGCGCGTCGCGCTGGGCATGGCGGCGATCGTGGCCGGGGGCCTGGTGCTCGCATGGCCCGGGCAGGGCGCGGCCGGCGGCTCCGCGCGCTCCGCGCTGCTGGTGCTGGCGGCCTGCCTGGCCTGGGCGGTGGACAACAACCTCACCCGCAAGGTCGCCCTGGCCGACGCCGCGTGGATCGCGATGGTCAAGGGCCTGGTGGCCGGCACGACCAACCTGTTGCTGGCGCTGGCGCTCGGTGCCGCGTGGCCGGCGCTGGCCATCGTGGGCGCCGCGGGCCTGCTCGGTTTCGTGAGCTATGGCGTCAGCCTCGTGCTGTTCGTCGTCGGCCTGCGCTCGCTGGGCACCGCGCGCACCGGCGCGTACTTCTCCGTCGCGCCCTTCTTCGGCACCATCCTCGCCGTGCTGCTGCTGGGAGACGCGGTGGACTGGCGCCTCGGCGTGGCGGCCTTGCTGATGGCATGCGGCGTGTGGCTGCACCTGACGGAGCGGCACGAGCACCGGCATGCGCACCGTGCGATGGACCATGCGCACGAACATGTCCACGGCGCCGGGGACGAACACCACGAACATGCCCACGTGCCGCCGGTGCCGCCGGGCACGCGGCACAGCCATGCGCACCATCACGAGCCGCTGGAGCATTCGCATGCGCATTTTCCGGATGCGCATCATCGGCACGAGCATTGATGTTGAGGTGGATCGAGGGGTGCCACTAGCGCGGCTTCGAGGGCTGCCGCGACGTTCGGCCGTGTAGACCCGCCCCGCGTCCCCCCTGCGTCATTCCCGCGCAGGCGGGAACCCGGAGAGCGCGAAGCGCGCGGACGCCGAAACGCACCCCGAGGAGCGTCACGCCAACGACTACACCGCCCAACGTCGCGCCAGGCGGCGTGCGCTGCAGGCCCGCAATCAGGGGCCGAGCCCGGCAGGCCGGTCCCGCCGGCACAGCGAGGCTACGCAGCGAAGCGATGCGAGCCTCGCGTACGTGCACATGCTCGCGCCATTTGTTCGAGCGGAGTGTTTGGTCGCGCAGCGGGCAAACACGCAGCGAGTTATGGCGCGCGTGCCGGCGGGACCGGTCTGCCGGGGAAGTCCGGCGCGCGAAGCCGCCGGACCGACGCCCCGCGGGCCTGCACCGCACGCCGCCTG
>Ga0190269_10001580_pt1 | contig 10809 bp, 5 predicted proteins | sample Popmic249IS_FD_133749 | JGI IMG/M metagenome (GOLD analysis project Ga0190269, IMG submission 133749) | Populus adjacent soil microbial communities from riparian zone of Blue River, Arizona, USA - 249 IS | ecosystem: Environmental > Terrestrial > Soil > Riparian zone | place: USA: Arizona... | reverse complement strand
GCGGGCGACGGCCAGCACGCGCTCGACAAGCTCGAGGAAACGCTCAGGCGCGGCGAAGAGCTGCCTGATTTGATCCTGCTCGATCTGAACATGCCGCGCCTCGATGGTCGCGGCTTTCTCGGCAAAATGCGCCAGCGCGAGGAGCTGAAAGCGATCCCCGTCGTGGTGCTCACGTCGTCAGACGCGGAGCAAGACATCGTGAAGAGCTACAAGCTCGGCGCGAACTGCTACGTGAATAAGCCCGTGGGGCTCGATGAGTTTCAGAAGATCGTCCGCACCGTCGAGCATTTCTGGCTGACCGTCGTGAAGCTGCCTTGAATGGCGGGGCTGTCACGGCTTGTACACCTCTCCAGCAAGGGTATGTTTGGCGCGGGACTTGCTGACGTGCTGACTGCGAGGTGTAGTGATGGTGGCTGTACTGAGTGAGACGAATCTGTTGGGCCGGGCCGCGATCGCAGTGCAGGAGGCCGGGACCAAGATTCATACCGCTGTGCGGGAGCTGAAGCGACGCGAGGACGAAGCAGCGAGCTGGATGCAGCGCTTCATCCTCAAGGAGATCGAGCAGCGCACGCGCACGCGCGATGCGGCGTATTGGGATGCGATCTTCCCCGGGCTCCCTCCCGCGGAGCGCGCGGCCCGACGCATCGATCGCATGCTCGTACGCGGCACCGTAGCGGGCGTGGCCGCCGCGGCAGGTGCGAGCGCGGCCGAGCTGATGTCGATGTGGACGCAGGGCGCTGCGGCGCTCGCAGCGGCCCCGTTGGGCGTCCTCTCGGTGGGCGCGGAGATGGTCTACACGACCGCGCTGCAGATCGACCTCGCGTTCGATCTGGCTTCGATCTACGGCGTGCCGTTCGCACCGGACGACGTGGGTGAGATCTCGACGATGCTCGCGCTCGCGTTGGGCGTAGAGCTCGTCAAAGAGCCGACGCGTCACGACCAGCCGGTCGGCGTCACAGGCGAGACCAAGCCCTGGCGCGTGATGCGGCAGATGCAGCGCGACGACTTCGCGCGGCGCGTAGGTCGTGAGCTCATCCAACAGTCCGTGTTGCGTCACCTCGTGCCGGTGGTGAGCGTGCTGATAAGCGCAGCTTGGAACCAGGTGGTCTTGCGGCGCTTCGCAGGCGAGGTGCACGCGGCGGTGAAGCAGCGCCGCGCGATCGTGGAAGCGTGTCGCGCGGTGCAGCTGGGAGATGCACACAGCGCGCGCGCCATTCTGAACGGCGCATGGCTACTCGCGACCTGCGACGGGGAGATAGAGCACCAGGAAGCAGTCGCGCTCGCGACGCTGATCGACTCGCTGCCGCTGCCGCAGCGCATCAGCGTGCAGGAGCAGAGCTTCCCGGACGCCGGCGACGAAGAGCCATGGTTCGAAGCGCTGCCGCAGCTCGAGCCCGGCGCGCAGAGCGTGCTCATGAATGTGCTCGCTTACGTCGCTGTCGCGGACGGTTCGCTCAGCACGCCCGAGCGGCGCTTCTTCAACCGGCTGAGCAAGCAGCTCGGAAAGCACGTGGATCTCGCGGCGATCGAGGAGATGGCCGTGCGCCTGCATTCGCTGGACAGAGTGCCGGAAAGTGAAGCACCGCTGTCGATCATCCCTGCGCCCGCTTGAGCCTCACGCGCTCTCGTCAGCCAACGTGATCACGAGGCCTTTGGGCTGGTTCGCCGGACCGCTGAACGAGTGCACGCGCACCTTCACGCGGCCGTTGCGCCAGCGCACGGTGCAGGTGTGCGCTTCACCGGTCTTGATCACGCGTATGCAGTCGTTCAGCAGCTCTGCGTAGTCGAGCGTGTGCGTGAGATGCGTGAGCGGCCGACCGATGTCCTGGGGCATGACACTGATGTACGCGGCCGCGCGCTTGTTGAATCGACGAATGTTCAGCTCGGTGTCGAGGAACACGATGCCGACGTCCAGCGTCGACAGCAGCTGATCGAGATCTTGCGTGATTTGTATCAGCTCATCGAGGCGCTGCGAGTGCTCCGCGTTGATCGTGTGCAGCTCCTCGTTCACCGACTGCAGCTCTTCGTTGGTGGACTGCAGCTCTTCGTTCGAGGCGACGAGCTCCTCGTTCGTGGCTTGCAGCTCTTGGTTACTCGACTCGAGCTCCTCCACGGTCGACTGCAGGTGCGCTTGCGACTCGCGCAGCTCGCGCTCCAGCGAGTGCATGCGCATCTGCACCTCGGGCGCGATCTCGACGCTGTCCTCTACCTTCTCCGCTTCCAGCGGCAGCTTGGTGTGCTCGAACACCAGCGCGATCAGGATGCGGCCGCGCACGCGCAGCGGACGTGCGCGCACGTCGAAGCTGCCGCTCGTGCCATCGTGGAGCTGCGCAGAAAGGTTGCGAAAGACCGAATCTTCTTGTGTGTTGCGCGCGCGCTGCACCGCCATGGACACAACGACCGCGAGCGAGTGCGGCAGGAGCTCACGCACGTCGAGCGAGGCTTTGCCTTCCGGCACGTGGATCAGCGCACCGACGTTGCCGTAGCGATAGGCGAGCTGCATGCCCTCATCGACGACGATGGTGGGCGGGAGCAAACCGCTGACCAACGCTTGTGCGATCTCCTGACCGAGATCCGCGCGCGGCGGGCGCGTCAGATCGCGCCGTATCGCCGCGGCACCCACCGCCATGGCGACTGCACGGCGCGGTCGATCCGGCTTGGCGCGAAACAGCTTCCAGCGCTGGTCCAGCACCTCGAAGTCTTCCGCGAGCGCGCCGAGCGTCTCGCTCGATCCGAGCCACAACAAGCCATCGGCTGTGAGCGCATTGCAGAACGTCGTGAGCACGCGCTGCTGCACGCGCGGCTTGAGGTAGATCAGCAGATTGCGACAGGTGACCAGGTGAATGCGTGGGAACGGCGGATCGGTCACGACGTTGTGCCGCGAAAACAGCAGCTTCTCGCGCAGGCTCTTGCTCACGATGTACTCGTCGCCGTCCGCGACGAGGTAGCGCTGGGTCAACGGAGCGGGGATCGCCGCGACCGACTCGCCCGAGAACTTGCCCTGGCTCGCGCGATCGAGCGCACGTTCGTCGATATCGGTGGCGAACACCTTGAGCTCACGCGTGCTCTGCGCCGTTCGCAGTGCGTCGTCGAGCAGCATCGTGATCGAGTAGGCTTCTTCGCCGGTCGAGCAACCGGCCACCCACACCCGCAGCACCGCGTCGGAGCTGGGCTCGAGCAAGCGCGGGATGGCCACCGTACGCAGGGCCTCGATCGCCTCTGGATCCCGCATGAATGCTGTCACGCCGATCAGCAGATCTTGCTGCAAAGCCAGGGCTTCATCGCGCTCGTTCTGCACGAGCTTGGTGTACGCGGCGAGGTCAGGGACTTTGCGCTGCTCCATCCGCCGCTCTACGCGGCGGGCGATCGTGCCGAGCTTGTAGTGACTGAAGTCCACACGGTGTGCGCGCGCAGTGAGGCGAAGATCGTGCCGAGCAAGCGCACATGCCCGACGTCGTTCTTATCCCCGAACACCGCCTCCGGCTGCAGCAAGCTGGAGCGCACCTCGGCGAGCACTTCGTCGGGCGCGAGCATGAGATCGACGCAGCCACTCGCGAGCGCTGCCTGTGGCATACCATCGAAACGCGCAGTCTCGGGCCGCTGCACGATCGTCAGACCGCCCGCTTTTTTCAGCGCTTGCAGGCCGAGTGTGCCGTCCTGTCCCGTGCCGGAGAGCACGACACCGGCACAGCCTGCGCCACAAGAGTCTGCGAGTGACTCGAACAGCATGTCGATCGGTCGCAGGTTGTGGCGCTCTACAGGCGTCACCGCAAGGCGCCCCGAGGGCGTGACGCGCACGGTGGTTCTGGGCTGAATGACGTAGACCGTGTCTGGTTCGATCTGCGTTTGATCCACGGCAGGCACCACCGAGAGCCGCGTGTGCTGACCTAGCAGCTCCACCATCAGGCTCCTGTGATCGGGCGCGAGATGTTGGATCACGATGATGGCCGCACCGAACGGGAGCTCGGCAGGCTCGAGCAGCTGCATCAGCGCTTCCAGCCCACCGGCGGAGGCGCCGACACCTACGATCAACGGTCGTTGCGCTTCAGGCGTGTCCATCCGTGACTCCGAAAATATCGCAAAGGCTGCTCACAGACACCGACTAACCCCCCATCAGCTCGCGCAAGATCAGCTCGAGCTTGTCAGTGGCGAGAGGCTTGGTCACGTGGCGATCGAAGCCAGACTCCGTGCTGCGCACGATATCCGTGGGCTGCCCGTAGCCGGTGAGCGCGACCAACTTGACGCTGTTCGCGAGCTCTGCTCGCACCTTCTTGGCGAGCTCATAGCCGTCCATCCCAGGCAGACCGATGTCGACGAGCGCGACATCGGGCCGCTCACGCAAGATGGCCTCCAGGCCCTCTGGGCCGTCGCCCGCGCCCACCACGCTGTGACCGCGCGTCTGCAGCACGAGCTGCAGCATCTCGCGCGAGTCGTCCTGATCTTCGACGAGCACGATCGACAGGTGCTCGCGTGGAACGCTGCGTTCTTCGTGCAGCGCGATGTTCGTATTCAGCGGCAATGTCGCGGTGAACACCGCGCCGTGGCCTTTGCCGTCGCTGTGCGCGACCAACGTGCCGCCGTGCGCGACGATGATGCGCTGCGAGATGCTGAGCCCGAGGCCCAGTCCGCGCAGCTCGCGCGCGATCGACTGCGGCGCTTGTGCGAACAGCTCGAAGATGCGCGTGAGCTGCTCCTGCTCGATGCCATCGCCGTTGTCGTGCACAGAGATCGCGCACGTATTCGCGTTGCGCTCGACCAAGATCTCGACGCGACCGCCGCGATCGCAGTGGCGCAAGGAGTTGTTGAGCAGGTTAGTGATGACCTGCTGCAGGCGCGCAGGATCGCCGAGGATCGGCAGCGGCTCGTCCGGTCGCACCCAATGTAGCTCCACGCCCCGCTCGTTGAAGCGACCCTGCAGCGCGAGCGTCGCATCGGTCACCGCATCGCGAAGGTCGTACGGCACCTTGCTGAGCTCTAGCTTGTCCGAGGTGATGCGCGCAACGTCCAGCAGATCGTCGAGCAAGCGCGTCATCTGCCCGCTCTGACGCTGCACGATCTGCAGCGCTTGCTCGTGCTGCGCGTCGTCCAAGCTCTGGTTGCTGAGCACTTCGCCAGCCGAGCGGATCGCGTGCATGGGCGTCCGCAGCTCGTGCGAGACCATGGCCAAGAAGCGCTCGCGCATCTGCGCGGCCGATGCCAGCTGCCGTTCGGCGCGCTTGCGCTCGCTGATGTCGCGCAGCACCGAACGCGAGCGTGTGACGTTGCCGTGCTCATCGCGCAAAGCTGTGGCGCTGAGCGAAACCTCGAACGTCGTGCCGTCTTTACGCTGCATGATCATCTCGACGTCACGCAGCTCGCCGCTCGCGCGGAAGATCTCCATGTTGCGCTGAGCTTGGGTCTGTGACTCCGGCGCGTACAACTGGGTGAAGTGCAGCTTGCGGACCTCTTCTTCGCTGTACCCGAGGTATGTGCGAAAGGTCTGGTTCATCTCGAGCAGCATGCCCGTGCGCACATCCGTCGAGGCGAGCATGTCAGGCGAGTTGTTGAACATGTCGGTCAGCAGGCGCTCGCGCTCCTCCAGCGCGCGCTCGCGCCGCTTACGCTCGCTGATGTCGCGATCGATCATGGAGTACGCCCGCACGCGGCCGTCGGCGTCGTACATGGGCGAGCACGTGCTGGAGACTTCGAGCTCGCTGCCGTTTTTGTGCAGGCGCGTGGTCTCGTGCGGCTCGCCCGGCGACGTGGCGCACAGCACTGCATCGAGCTCCGCGCGGCGCGATGCAGGCACGATCAGATCGAACGCTGAGCCCACGACCTCGCTCGCGCTGTACCCGTACAAGTGGCTGGCGGCGTCGTTCCAGACCAAGATCCTGCGCCTCGGATCGAGCGCGATCACCGCATCGCGGCTGCTCTCGACGATCGACGAGAGGAGCTCGACCTGCTTTTGCGCGTCCCGGAGCGCGCTCAGATCGCGGATCGTCAACACGACGCCGCGGAAGCTCTTCTCGCCGTCGCGCGAGTAGGCGCTGATGCGCACCAAGTAGTAGGCGCCGTCCGCGGCAGATACGTACTTCTCGATGGTGGTCTGCCGCTCGTGACAGGCGATGATGTCCTGGATCAGCTCGGGATAGTGCAGCGGGTGCCGGAAGTTGGTGAGTGGGCGGCCCACGTCGTGCGGCAACAAGTTGAACAGGGTCGAAGCCAGGCTCGTGAAGCGCCGAATGTAGAGCTGCTCGTCGAGCAGCACGATCGCTTCGCCGGTCGACTCCAACAGCTGGCGCATGTCGGAGTTGATCTCGCTCACCTCGCGGATCTTCGCCTGATGCTCAATGTTGACTGTGTGGAGCTCCTCGTTGACCGACTGCAGCTCTTCGTTGCTGCTCTGAAGCTCTTCGTTTGCCGCGACCAGCTCTTCGTTGCTGGCCTGCATCTCCTCGTTGCTGGTCTCGAGCTCCTCGACAGTGGCCTGCAGGTTCTCGCGCGCGTGCTCGAGCTGGCTCTCCAGATCGCGCATCCGTTCGTGCGTGACATCGGCGGCGTCGACCGACACGGACTCCCGCTCGACATGCTCGTCCTGGCGCGGAGTGTGCAGCAGGATCAAGTACGCGTGGGCTCGATCGGCTGTGCCGACGATCGAGATCTCCAGGTCGAACACCTCGTCTTCGTCGCCCCACTTCAGGCCATGGAAGCGCACCGGCTGCAGGTGCTTGCTCGCGCGCGCCAGCGCACCGGCCAGCGGCAAGCGCACGCCCTCCGGGACGAGGTCGACGAAGTCTTGCGTCGGGCGACGCTTGCGCATCTGCAACAGCCGCTCGGAGCCGCCGAAGCAGTTGAGCAGCTCGCGCTGACCATCCAGCAAAAATGCAGGCGGCATCACGCGATCGAGGACCGCGTCGTAGTAGCTGAGGAGACGTTGCTCGCGCCGCTGTGCGCCGCTGCGCTCGGCTTGTGCGACCGGCGGCTGACGCGTGGTCGGCAGCACCGGAACACGGCGCGTAGAGCGCACTTTGACGTAGATGCGGTGTGCCTCGTCCAGCGGCTCGAAGTCCGAGCCTCCGCTGCCCAAGCTCTCGCTCGGTCCGAGCATCAGCGCGCCACCCACGCGCATGCCGTAGCTCAGGGTCGACAGCACATACGACTGCGCAGGCGGCCGAAAGTAGATCAGCATGTTGCGACAAGTCGCGAGGTCCAAGCTGGTGAACGGCGCGCTACGCAGGATGTTGTGATGCGCAAAGACGATGCTGTGACGCAGGGCCTGCACGACTTGCAGCGCACCGTCGCTGCGCTCGGCGAAGTAGCGCGCGCGTAGCTCGGGCGCGACCTGACGCAGCGCCTGTTCGGTGAAGATGCCGTGGCCCGCGCGCTCGATCGCAGCGCGGTGCACATCCGAGGCGAAGATCTTCACGGACAGCGACGGCCGAGATTTTCTTACCTCTTCGTGCAGCAGCATGCCGAGCGAATACGCCTCTTCGCCCGTGGCGCAGCCGGTCACCCATGCGCGCACGCCGCGGCTGCTGTCAGCTTCCGAGACGAGCCGCGGGAGCACCTCATGCTCGAGCACACGCCACGCATCGGGATCACGGAAGAACTGCGTGACGCCGATGAGCAAGTCGTGGCCGAGCTGCGATAGCTCCGCGGGATCATCGTTCAAGCGCGCGACGTAGCCTTTGAGCGTGTCGTGCTTGCGCAGGTCGACCCGCCGCTGAATGCGGCGCAGCACGGTCGAGATCTTGTATTGCGAGAAGTCGATGCCGAACGACTCGCGCAGCATGCTGAAGATGTTGCCGAGGTGATCGCTCGGCTCGCGGTCGCTGCTCGTGGACTTGAACGCCCGGCCTGCGAGCGCGGTCGCGAGGCCTTCCGGTGTCATCACCAAGTCTGCGACGTCCGCTTGGATCGCGGCTTTGGACATGCCGTCGAAGCGCGCGCTGTCGGGATCTTCGACCAGCACCACGCCGCCTTGTTCGTGCACCCGCTTCGCACCGCGTGAGCCATCGGAGCCAGTGCCCGAGAGGATCACGACGATCGCGCGATCACCGGCTTCCTCGGCCAAGCTCGTGAAGAAGCGATCGATCGGGAGATTCAGCCCGGTGCCGGGTCGATCGAACAACCACAAGCGACCGTCTTGGATCTCGAGCTCTTTGCCAGGCGGCAGCAGATACACGTGATCAGGCAGCACATGATCGCCGTTGCTCGCGCGCCGGACGGTGAGGTCGGTATAGCGACCCATCAGCTCGTCCATGAGGCTCTTGAAGTCGGGCGACAGGTGCTGAATCACGACGAACGCGAGACCCGGCGAAGCCGGCAGCGCGCGAAAGAGTCGCTCTAAGGATTCGAGTCCGCCAGCCGATGCCCCGATGCCTACAATCGAAAGCTGTGCTGCCTGAGCCTCCTGAGCTGGCGTGGGCAATGAGCTATCCATGACCTCAATCTCGACAGACCGGACAGCTAGCACGCCTTTGCATGGCTCGGGCCAGCGGCGTGGGGCATCGGCAGGGCAAAAAAGCCCGCAAATCATCGCCTCAACGTGCGCGCGTGACGCAGTGTGGCGCGGTTGCCAGCGACGATCGTGCCAGATGGCATCAAGCGGCAACCCTGCGCCGCGGGACGGAGCGTTTTCGCTACAGCTGCCGGTGCGTCTAGTGGGCGAGCGGTGCCGGTGCGTGACCGCTTGGACCCTGGCGCAGGAGTGCGCGCCACTGCGCGCTGCTGTAAGGCGCGGGCTCGGTTTGCTCCAGGAATCTGCGCACCGTTTCTACAAAGCGCTGAGGCTCATGGCGGAATGGGAAGTGCCCTGCCCCTTCGAAGACAGCGAGTCGGCTGCCGGGCATGGCGGCGTGCGCGATGCCCGCGTGATGCGCCGGGATCACTGCGTCGCGCGAGCCCCAGATCAACAGCGTGGGCATGCCCTGCGTGAGATAGCAACGATCGAGCATGGTGATCGCCTGACCGCGCCAATCGACGACCGAGCGCAGCGTGCGCAAGAACGCTCGGCGCGTGTTGAGGTCCGGCAACGTATCGAACATACGCATGAGCTCGCCCGCGTCTACGCTGAGATCGGCGTCCAGCGTCTGCAGCGCGCGAAGCAGCACGTGCGTGAGCCAGCGCGTTGATCGCCAGCGCAACATCGGCAAGAGCAGATCGGTGTTCGGCGCCGCTGCCAGCCGCAAAATCGGATGCACCTCCGGACACACGCCGCCGCTCGACACCAGCACGAGGCGCTCGCAGCGCTCGGGGAACTGATAGGCGAACTGCATCGCGACGCCGCCACCCAGCGAGTGTCCGACCACCGTCGCGCGATCTACGCCGATCACGCTGAGCAAGTCGCGCATCGCGTTGGCGTACGCAGCGACCGAGTAGTCCGCGCGCGGCTTCTCCGAACGCCCATGACCGAGCAGATCCGGTGCGATCACGGTGAAGTGCTCGGAGAGCGCCGGGATCACGTCGCGCCAGGTATCAGCGCAGTCGCCGATGCCATGGATGAGGAGCAGCGCGGGGCCTTTGCCAGTGTAGATGAACGCGCGTCGGTAGCCGTGGATGAAGCGGTACTGCACCGCGGAGGCGCGAACCGGTACGAGCGAAGGATCGAGGTCGTCGTCCAGGTGCTCGGAGGGCAGCGCCGGCTTGGCGTCGCTCGGAGCTGCGGGGGCGGAGGGCACGACACGCAGTGGAGTCACTGACATAAAAACGTCGTTATTGGGCGGGGATAGCGAGCTGACCTGACCGTAGAACCGCGTGATTTCCAGCACTTTTCGCTGGAGTTAATAGATGCCCGAGCGCGCTCTACAGCACCTCCCACCGGCGCAACCGCACACACCGCTGCTACTCGACGCACCGATGCACGCAGTCGCGCGCGCTCGCCCACATGTCTCCACTGGGTCGCTCGGCTATTGCAGCCATCAGCTGCAACGCGGTAGCCACGCTGAGCAGCTTTGGGATGGTCGTGGTTCTCGAATCTCTACACACACGCTGATCAACGGCGCGCCTATGCGGAGCAGCAGCTAATGGCGGCATGGTCTTCCAGAAATGCAAGGAGAAACGTGCAACGTGTTGCCGGTATTCACAGAGCCTCCTAATCTGAGAGCGTGGCAGTAGTAAGACGTTTAACTCGTGGTTCGCTGCGCTTTGTTGTCACCCTATCCGTGGCCTTGGCCGCGACTGCATGTGGCGGGGGAAGCGGTGGGCCGAACAACCCTGGTACGGATGCTGGTGATCGCTCTGACAGCGGCCCATGGCTCGTCGACGGCGGGAAGCTTCCGGACAGCGGCAACCCGTATGAGGGCGACACGGGCCTTATTCCGACGCCGCCTGATACAGACGAAGATGGCGTGATCGACGGCATCGACAACTGTCGAACCGACAAGAACGAAGATCAAGTCGACGTCGATGGCGATAACTACGGCGATGCCTGCGACAACTGCCCGCGGATCGCGAACTACGAGCAGCAAGACGAGGACGACAACGAGGTGGGCGACGCCTGCGAGACGTCGCAGCCCTTCCCGACCGATGACGACGATCGCGACGGTGTGCCGAACTCGAGCGACCTTTGCGTCAGTGGCGCTGACCCGCTGAACAAGGACAGCGACAAGGACGGCATCGGCGATGCTTGCGATAACTGCGTGGCTGTCGCGAACACCCATCAGACCGATGACGACGGTGATGGCAAAGGTGACGACTGCGGTGACTTCGACGACACGACCGACAGCGATGGCGACGGCGTGCTCGATCTGAACGACAACTGCAAGAACGCCGAGAACGCCGACCAGAAAGATGTTGACAAAGATCGCTTCGGCGACGTGTGTGACAACT
>Ga0190269_10001579_pt1 | contig 10816 bp, 9 predicted proteins | sample Popmic249IS_FD_133749 | JGI IMG/M metagenome (GOLD analysis project Ga0190269, IMG submission 133749) | Populus adjacent soil microbial communities from riparian zone of Blue River, Arizona, USA - 249 IS | ecosystem: Environmental > Terrestrial > Soil > Riparian zone | place: USA: Arizona... | reverse complement strand
TCTCGTGGCCGGACGCGAGCGGTCGTTCCTGTTGCTGCTCCTGCCGGCGGGGCTCTACGCGGCGCTCGCCATGTCGGCCCGCATCAACGTCGGCGTGCGCCATTTCCTGCCGGTCTTCCCGTTCCTGTTCGTCGCGGGCGGCGCGATGCTCGGCAGGCTCGCGGGGCCGGGCGGGCGGCGCGGTTTGAGGGCGGCGGCGGCGGTCGTGCTGCTCGGCTGGGCCGCGTTCGAGGCCGCGCGGGCGTACCCCGATTACGTGCCTTACATGAACCAGTTGGCGTGGCGGCGTCCGCACTGGCACTACCTCGGCGACTCGAACGTCGAGTGGGGCGACGACGCGCGGGCGCTCGCGCTCTACCTGCGAGAGCGGGGCGAGACGCGCATCAGGGCGGCGCTTCTCGACGGCGTCACGTTCAACGAGCACACGGTCGAGTACGCGAGGACGCTGGACCATTACGGCGTCGAACAACTGAACCTGCTACGGGACGAGGAGGCGGGGGAGGAGACGCGCTACGTCGCCGTCGGCGCGAGCTACCTGAACGGCGCGCTGCTGCTGGCCGTGCCAGTCCCGCAAAGGATGCGGGTGCTTGAGTACCGACGCCGCGCGCCCGAAGCCGTCTTCGGCGGCTCGATATACCTTTATCGTGAGGGGCCTTGAGGAAAGGGTGTCGGGTGTCGGGTGTCGGGTGCCGGGGAAGACAAGTTCTTAACCGTCACCCGACACCCGACACCCGACACCCTTCTTTATCCCTGAAGCAGCGATTGCGCGCCGTCGATCCAGATTTCGGTGCCGGAGATGTGGCTCGAAGCGTCGGAGGCGAGGAAGAGGACGAGTTGGGCGACCTGCTCGGAGGTGCCGGGCTCGCCGTGAGTGAGCGGCACCTTGCCCTCGGGGAACTCGACGGCGGGTTTGACCGCTTCGAGGTCGCGCTTCTCCGTGTTCTCGTCGATCTGGGTTTCGATGGCGCCGGGGCAGATGACGTTGACGCGGACCTTGTGCGGCGCGAGTTCGAGGGCGACCATCTTGGCGAAGGCGACCTGCGCGGCCTTCGAGCAGGCGTAGGCCGTCGCGCCCGTGTTGCTGAACATGCGCGTGCCGTTGACCGAAGAGGTGATGACGACGGAGCCGCCGCGCCGCTTCAGGTAGGGCACGGCGTACTTGACCGAGAGGAACGTGCCGCGGAGGTTGACGGAGAGCGTCTTGTCCCACTCTTCGGGCTCAAGCTCTTCGAGGGGCGCCCAGACGCCGTTGATGCCGGCGTTGGCGAAGACGATGTCGATGCGGTTCCACTCGCGGGCGGCGCGCTCTGTGGCGGCGCGCATCTCGTCGGCGTCCGAGATGTCGGCGACGAGGGCGACCGATTCGCCGCCCTCGCGCTTGATCTGGTCAACGACTTCCTGAAGCTCTTCCTCCGTGCGTCCGAGCGCGCCGACGCGCGCGCCCTCGCGTGCGAGCAAAAGCGCCGCGGCCTTGCCTATCCCCGAGCCCGCGCCCGTGACGACGGCCACCCTGTCTTTAAGCAGCATAAGGTCCCTTCATTTCTCCGGCCTGTCGGCGGCGCTCTCGGAGTCGCGGTGGAGCGTATCGCGGTCGGTACGCCCCTCTTCCGTGTCGCGGACGGCCGTCGAGCCGGCCACGTCGCGCGAGTCGGAGTCGCCCTTCGACTCGTCGCCGCGCAGGATGCGGCTCTGCATCTCGGTCTCGCCCTCGTAGATGGACTGCTCGCCCAACTCTTCGGCCGTCAGGCCCTCGTCGGTCTTCGCGTTCTCGTCCGGCATAAGGCTCTGGAACCTCCGTTCGGTTTTAAAATCTTCGGAGACATCGCGCGGGCGATTCGGTAGTATTGGGCAATCTGTTGGCGTCGGCGTTTCAGGCGTGCGGCGAAAATGTTGAGGCTCGGGGGGGCGGCGCGGGGCATGAAATCTTTTGACGCGGTGATAGTCGGCGCGGGGCCGAACGGGCTGAGCGCAGGCGTGGAACTGGCGAAGGCGGGGCTGTCGGTCTGCGTCCTTGAGGCGAAGGAGACGATAGGCGGCGGCGCGCGCTCGGCCGAGCTGACCGAGCCGGGCTTTGTGAGCGACATCTGCTCGGCGATTCACCCGATAGGCGTCGTCTCGCCTTACTTCAAGACCTTGAACCTCGAACGGTGGGGCGTCGAGTGGGTTAACTCTGAAGCGGCGCTCGCACACCCCTTCGACGACGGCACGGCGGCGCTGATGCAGCGTTCGCTGGAAGCGACGGGCGAGACGCTCGGCGAGGACAAGGAGGCTTACGCGCGCTTGATGAAGCCTTTCCTGCGCGACCCGCAAGCCTTCTTCGAAGAAGTCCTGAAGCCCGTGCGCTTCCCGCGCCACCCCTTCCTCATGCTGCGCTTCGGGCTGCTGGGCCTGCGCTCGTGCGAGTCTCTGGTGAAGAGCCGCTTCCGCGGGCCGCGCGCGCGCGCCATCTTCGCGGGCTGCGCGGCGCACTCGGTCGTGCCTTTGGATAAGTGGGGGACGGCCTCTTTCGGGCTGGTGCTGGCGCTCGTGGCGCACGCCGTCGCGTGGCCTTGCGCGCGCGGCGGCTCGCAGAAGATCGTTGACGCGCTGGCCGCTTTGCTCAAGAGCTTGGGCGGCGAGATTCACACCGGCCGCCCCGTTAAATCGCTCGCCGACCTGCCCGACGCGCGCTGCGTGCTCTTCGATTTGCCGCCGCGGCGGATAGTCGAAATCGCGGGCGAGCAGTTGCCGGCCGGGTTCAGGAAGAAGTACGAGGCGTTCCGTTACGGGCCGGGCGTCTTCAAGATTGATTGGTCTTTAGACGGCCCCATCCCCTGGAAGGCGCCGGAATGCAGGCGCGCGGCGACGGTCCACGTCGCGGGCACGTTCGAGGAGATAGCCGCGGGCGAGCGCGAGGCCTGGGAAGGGAAGCACCCCGAGCGGCCCTTTGTGCTCGTCGCGCAGCAGAGCCTCTTCGACCGCACGCGCGCGCCCGAGGGCAAGCAGACCGGCTGGGCCTACTGCCACGCCCCGCACGGCTCCGACGTTGACATGACCGAGCGCGTCGAGCGGCAGATAGAACGCTTCGCGCCCGGCTTCCGCGACCTCATCCGACAGCGCCACACGCTGACGGCCGTCCGGCTGGAGCAACACAACTGGAACATGATAGGCGGCGACATCGGCGGCGGCGCCAACACCATCTGGCAATTCCTCGCCCGCCCCGTCCCGCGCCTCGACCCCTACTCGACGCCCAACCCCAAACTCTTCATCTGCTCAAGCTCCGCCCCCCCCGGCGGCGGCGTCCACGGCATGTGCGGCTACTGGGCCGCGCGTTCGGCACTCGGCCGAGTCTTCAAATAGAAGGGTGTCAGGTGCCGGGTGTCGGGTGACGGGTTAAAGCAACTTGTCTTTCCCCGGCACCCGACACCCGACACCCGTCACCCTTTTTTGACCGCCTTGCCGACGGCGGAGATGAGTTGGGAGGCGGCGGCGGTCGCCGTGCGCGCGGCGCGGCCGAGGGCGTCGGCGGCGGTCGCCGTGCCCGCGTCGCCTGAATCTTCTTCGTCCTTCGGGGCGGGCGGGCGCTGGCGGACTCCCGCACGCGGGTTGGCCTCGACCTTGAGGCTGTTCTGCGCGCGGCGGCTGCCGGTGACGAGTTTCTCTATCTGCTTCTCGGCGCGGGCGGCCTCTTCTTCGTCGAGCACCTGCGACTCGCTCCGCACGCCTTCGGGCGCCCGGCCGCCGCTTATCGAGACGACGCGCTCGACGACCTGCACCCAGTTGGCGTCCTGCATCGTCGCGCCGACGGTGGACATCATCAGCCAGTCAACGCGGTTGGCGGCGCGCGCGTGAATCTCTACGAGGAAGCGGACGGCGGCGCCGCGCCTTGAGGCGCTGAACTGCACGACGCCTGCGAGCGGGTGGCCCTCGACGGTCGCGAGGGTGACGCGCCGCTCGTTGGCCTCGACCACCTTCATCTGGATGTGGCCGCGGGCGGGGAGCGAGGCCGTCAGCGTCAGGCCGCGTTTGATGGTGCGCGGGACGCCGGGCTCGGCCGCGAACTCCAGGGGCATCACGTCCTGACACCTCTCGCGGAAGAGCTTTAATAACGCCTGCGGGGTGTGCGCGGAGCCCTCGATGTCGGCCCAGAAACGCTTCCGCTCAAGCCCGCCCGTGCCTTCGGCCGGCAGTTGCTCCGGTATCGAATCGACGAGGATTCGCAGGCCCTCGTCCAACGAGAGCGGCGAGACGTGGAAGACTTCCGTCAGCGCGTTCCCGTTCGGCTCGCGGATAAGGTTCTCTTCGAGCAGCATCGTCAGCTTCGCGTCGTTGAGCGGCACGCCGACGCCGAGCATCCCCGCCAGACGAGAGCCGAGCGAGCCGGGCGAAGTGAAATCCACGCCGAGCGAGGCGAGGAACGAAGGCACGGGCACGCGCGCCGGCTCGCGCCCCGTGAGCCGGGAGATGCGTTCGATGAGGTCGTCGGTGGTCGTCAACTCTTCGCCGGCCAACTCAAGCACGCGGCCCGAAAGATCGTCCGCGTTGACGGCGCGCGAGACGGCCTCGCCGAAGTCCTCGTACCAGAGCGGCTGGAACCTCTGCTGCCCGGAATCGACGACGGGGACGACCGGAAGAGCGCGCACCATCTTGACGAGCGTCGTGATGACCTCGTCGCCGGGGCCGTAAACGTTGCCGGGCCGAAGGATGAGCCACTCGCCGCGAAAGTCGCGGACGGCCTGCTCGCCTTCGAGTTTTGAGCGGTGATAGTCGGACTGCCCCGCGTCGGCGCCGAGCGACGAGACGTAGACGAAGCGGCGGACGCCCGCCCGGCCCGCTTCCTCCAGAACGTTGCGCGTCCCCTGCACGTTGACCAGCTCGAAGGTTATCTCGGGCGGCGACTCCTCGACGATGCCCGTGACGTGTACGACAACCTCACAGCCTTCGGCCGCGCCGCGCAGGCTGGCCGGGTCGGTCACGTCGGCCTCGTGCGGCTCTAAGCCTTCGCGCGGCCACTGTTTAGCGTCCTCCGCGGCGTGGCGCGAAAGCAGCCTGACCTCGTGCCCCGATTTCAGAAGCGCCGGGATGACGCCGGAGCCGATGACGCCCGTCCCGCCCGTTACCAGAATCTTCATAAAAATCACCCGCCGGTACTTTTTAGACGAACCACGCCCCGGCCCGCGTGGAGCCGGACCGTACACCTTTCGGCCTTCACCACGGGGGCTAAACAATTCTGGTGCCAGAATTTCAGGGGTTGTAAGTGTAGTGCCAAGGCTCGCGGGGCGAGGCCAGCGGGCCGGTCAGGCGGGCGCCGGACTTCAGCACCGCTTCCTTCAAGCGTTCGCTCCAGCCGGCCGAGTCCCAGCGCGAGGCGATGGAGCCCGAGGAGGTGTCGGCGATGATTCGCCCGCCCTGCATGACCTGGAAGTCGAACGCGCGGAGCTGGCCGTGCGGCGAGAGGCCGGGCACGGCGAGGGTCGGCGTGCGGCTCGTCCGTAAACCTCTGAGGAAGCGGGAGAAACGGGCGGCGCTCGATTCGTCCGGCGGCTCCTTGTAGGACGCGTCGGCCAACTCACGTTGACAGGCGGCGAGCAACTCTTCGCCGGCCGCGCGCACAGACTCGACGCGGTTCCAGCCCGCGAGCTGTTCGTCGAGCGTGCGCACCTCCGTGTTGACGTGCAGCGTGTGGCCGGGGTTTGACGAGGCGAAGGCCGCCCGCACCTTCTCGACTTCGGCCAGCGCCGCGCGGTACTCGGCCGTCGTCTTGTAGCGCACCACCTCCTCGCCGGTCCAGGACCAACGGCCGCCGGGATCGCCCGAGCGCAGGTAGCCGCGCAGGGCCAGCAGTTTTCGCGGAATTTCGGGGATTCTGGCGAGCGCCTCGCGCTGACGGGGGTCGAGCGGGCGGGCCGCTGCCTCGGCGTAGGCTTCGAGCTTGCCGCCCGGTTCGGCCCGGGCGGCGTCAGGCGTGGGCGTGCCCTCCGGCGTGGGAGTCGTGGTCGGCGAAGGGGTGGCCGGGGCGTTTGTCGGGGGCGTCGGCGCATTCGTCGCCGCGTTGGAAGGCGCGGCGGCCGGCGCGTTGGAAGGTTGTTCGACGACGCAGCCGGACAGGAGGCAGACGCAGGAGGCGGCGAGCAGCAGGGCGAGGAGCGTTTCGGGCAGCGCGGCGCGGATTTTATGGGCCGCGAAAAAAAGTGGGCGGACCCGGGAGAGTCCGCCCAACGTTTTGTCGATGCTTTTAAATGGAGCCGAGCGGGATCGAACCGCTGACCTCTTGAATGCCATTCAAGCGCTCTCCCAGCTGAGCTACGGCCCCTCGAACGGACCCCCAAAATAACATAGCGCCGGAATAATCCGCAAACGCGCCGGCCCGGCGGCGGCGCGTAAAAAGTCAAAAACCTTGTCCCGGCGCTTCCCCCTTACGCCATGGGACAAGGTTTGTGACTATCGTAACTGTAGCCCGGCGTTCCCCCGAAACCGGAACCACAGTGTTCCCCCTTGACGAGTGCAAGGTACCCCCTAAAGTTCGCGCAGTATTCCGCGAACTGTCACTTTTTCGTGTTAGCGAAAAAAGGTTCTGGGTAATAGGTTCCGGGTGCTGGTTAAAGACGACTTGCCTCCATCCAGCACCCGGAACCCATCACCCAGAACCCTCTTTATCGTCCCTTAAATTCCGGCTTGCGCTTTTCGAGGAAGGCGCGGACGCCTTCGTCCTTGTCCTCGCTTGAGAAACAGAGCGCGAAGAGGTCAACTTCGCGGCGCAGGCCCTCGTCCAGATTCGAGCGGGAGGCGGCCTTGACGGCCTCCTTCGCCATCCGCAGGGCGACGGGGCTCATCTCGGCGATGCGGTTGGCAAGCTCCATCGTCTTGGCCTCCAGGTCCGCGGCCGCGACGACGCGGTTGACGAGGCCGAATTGGAAGGCGGTCTGCGCGTCGATCATGTCGCCGGTCAGAATCAGCTCCATCGCCTTGCCCTCGCCGATGAGGCGCGTGAGGCGCTGCGTGCCGCCGCCGCCCGGGATGATGCCGAGCTTGATTTCGGGCTGGCCGAAGCGCGCCGCCTCGCTCGCCACGCGCAGGTCGCACGAGAGCGCCAACTCGCAACCCCCCCCGAGGCAGTAGCCGTTAATCATCGCGATGACCGGCTTGGGGAAGGTATCGACGGCGGTGAAGAGCGAGCGGGCCGTCATCACGTCGCGCTGCGTGACGGCCGTGCGCCCCTCGAACTCGGCGATGTCGGCGCCGGCCACGAAAGCCTTCTCGCCCGCGCCCGTAATCACGACGACGCGCACCTCCTCGTCCTCGCGCATTTCGTCGAAGGCCGCCGCGCCCTCGGCCCGCGTCTGGATGTTGAGCGCGTTCAGCTTGTCCGGCCGGTTGATGGTAATCAGCCCGACGCGCCCGCGCCGCTCGACCAAAAGAGTCTCGTAAGATGCCATGTTCAGCCCTCGTGAATCGTAAATCGTGAATCGTAAATCGCTAAAAGCCGTGAATCGTGAATCGTAAATCGTGAATCGAAAGAGATTGTCTTTAACGATTCACGATTTACGATTCACGATTCACGGCTTTTTACTGTTTTTCGCCCTCGGGCGCGGAAGCCTGCTGCTCGTCGGCGACCCACGAGACGAAGAGGCGGAGCCAGTTGTCCGTGGGCTCCATGATCTGGACGCCGACGCGGGCCGTGCCGTAGATGGCCGGGGCGATGCGGACGACGCGGGCCGTGGCTTCCAGCGGCGAGCCGTCGGGGCGGTGCGCCCGCAGGTAGAGTTGGTCGCCGCGGGCCACCTTCTGGTTGAGGTGGAAGAGCGCGCCGAGGGTCGAGATGTCGTCGGTCTCGGTCGGCTCGCTCCAAGCGGAGCCGTCCTCGGCCCGCCCCGACACGACTACAGGGAGCCTGAGCGCCATCCGCAGCGCGAAACGTCTCTCTTCGTTCGTCGGCCGACTCATAAAAGGAGTTTGGCTACTCCGCCTCCCACTTATAGAATCCCTCGCCGGTCTTCTTGCCGAGCTTGCCCTCCGAGACCATGCGCCGCAGGATGTCGGGGGGCCGGAAGCGTTCCGCGCCGAGCCTCTCGTGCAGGTATTCGGCGATGTGGAGTCGCACGTCGAGGCCGACGAGATCGGTCAGGCGGAGCGGCCCCATCGGGTGATTGTAACCGAGTTCCATCGCCGTATCTATATCTTTCGCGCTCGCCACGCCCTCCTCAAGCATCCGCATCGCTTCGAGCCCGAGGGTGACGCCGAGGCGCGAAGAGGCGAAGCCCGGCACGTCGCGGACGACAATCGGCTCCTTCCCCATCCGCCGCGCTATACGGACGACCGACGCCACGACCTCCGGCGACGTGTCGCGCCCGACGACGACTTCGACGAGACGCATCAGGGGCACGGGGTTGAAGAAGTGCATGCCGACGACGCGCGAAGGGTCGGCGGAGCCTTCGGAGATTTCGGTGATGGAGAGCGAGGAGGTGTTGGTGGCGAAGATGAAGGGGCCGCCGTTCAAGCCTTCGACCGCGCGCAAAGTCTCGCGCTTCAGGTCCAGACGCTCGGGCACGGCCTCGACGTAGAGGTCGCAGCCGGCCGTCTCCTCCATGCTCGTCGTCGTGCGGATGTTTGAGCGCGCGCGGGCGCGGTCCTCTTCGGTCGCCTTGCCGCGCGCGACCGCCTTCGAGAGCGAGGCGTCAATCTGCGCGACGGCGCGCGCGACGAGTTCTTCCGAGATGTCGCGCAGCACGACGCGCAGGCCGCACGCGGCCGACGCCTGCGCGATGCCCCGGCCCATCGTGCCGGCGCCGAGCACGGCGACCGTCGAGACGGCCGCGACTGTCTCGGGGGCCGGCGCGGCTTCGCCCTCCGACTCGTCTTTCGGGGTCTGTTCCAGCGGCGTGCTCAAGCGGTTGAAAAAGGGGCCGGGGCGGTCAAATTCGACTCCGTTAGCGCGAAAAGTTATACTACACGCACGAACGAAAAGGCTACCTTAAAGCCCGCCGGGCTGTAAGTGCGATTACAGACAGACCCCTCGGAGGAGAGTTAAAAAAGCCCCATGACAAAGAACACACTGCACCGGGAGGTGGTCATCATCGGGTCCGGCCCGGCCGGCTTGACGGCCGCCATCTACGCGGCGCGCGCCGACCTGAAGCCGCTCGTCGTCCACGGCCCGCAGCCCGGCGGCCAGCTCACCATCACGACCGAGGTCGAAAACTACCCCGGCTTCGCGCAGGGCATTCAGGGGCCGGAGCTGATGCAGCAGTTCGAGGAGCAGGCCAAACGGTTCGGCACGGAGTTTCTGACCGCCTTCATCGAGAAGGTTGACTTGAGCGAGCGGCCCTTCCGGCTCTGGACCGAGGAGCACGAGATCAAGGCCGAGACGCTGATTATCGCCTCGGGCGCTTCCGCCAAGTGGCTCGGCATCCCGGGCGAGGCGCCCGCGCCGCAGGGCTTGGGCGGCATGGGCGTCTCGGCCTGCGCCACCTGCGACGGCTTCTTCTTCCGCGGCAAGCCCATCGTCGTCGTCGGCGGCGGCGACACGGCGATGGAGGAGGCGACCTTCCTGACGCGCTACGCCTCGCGCGTGACGGTCGTCCACCGGCGCGACCACCTGCGGGCGTCTAAAATCATGCAGGACAAGGCTTTCGCCAACCCCAAGATCGACTTCGTGTGGAACACGGAGCTTCTGGAAATCCTCGGCGCGGCCGAGACGGGCGTGACGGGCGTGCGCCTTCGGAACACTGAGACCGGGGACGAGTCGGAGTTCGCGTGCGAGGGGGTCTTCGTCGCCATCGGCCACAAGCCGAACACCGACATCTTCAAGGGCTGGCTGGAGATGGACGACGTGGGCTACATCAAGACGGCCGGCCGCTCGATGGCGACCAACGTGCCCGGCGTCTTCGCCTGCGGCGACGCGCAGGACTCCTTCTACCGCCAGGCCATCACGGCCGCCGGCACCGGCTGCATGGCCGCGATTGACGCCGAACGCTTTCTCGATTCTCTCCCGGTCCCGACTCCGACCGGCGAGGAGGTCACCATCGAAGGCGAAATCGTCTCGGCCGACCACACGTCGGTGACGATGCCCGACGGCGAGGTCGTCTCGAACCTGCCCGAGGGGCAGCCGCCCGCCGACGGCGACGCCGCACAATCCGGCGTCGTTTACGCGCGCGCCTCAACCGAATTGCCCTCCTAAACTTAGCGGCGAGACATTTTCGGCGGGGCCGCGTGCCACACGGCACGCGGCCCCGCCGAACTTTTTACGCGGGCCTTGTTTTACGCGTGCCTCGCGGCGAGCTTTACGCGGGCCTTGCGGCGAGGCCGGCCGGCGGAGCGGTCGCCGCGGGCTCGCCGCCCGGACCGGCGGCGGCCGGCCGCGGAGCCTCGGCCGCTTCGCAGAGCATGGAGAGCAGCCGCCTCACGGCGCGGGAGTTTTGCCGGCGGACGTTGAGCAGGCGGAGCACGGGCGAGGCGAGGTCGCGGTTGGGCGAGCCGGCGCCCATCCCGGCCCAGGCGCCCTCGAACGTCCGGCCGAGGAAGTCGATGTCGGTCTGCTCGTTGACGAGGATGACGAGGCGGTTGACGGGCACGGCGTCCACGAGGCGGTGCAACTCCCTGACGCAGCCGTCGTTGGCCGCCGTAAACCCGCGCAGGTCCATCAGCACGGCGTCCGTTTGCTCCATCAGCGCGCCGACCGTCTCGAACCACACGTCTTCGTAACAGAAGAACTCGTTGACGCGGTAGCGGCCGTCGGGGTCGGGCCGCACGTCGAGCGACGCGATACGGCGGCGGCAGTCCTCGCCGTCCTTGACGAAACGGTACCTCAGCCGGCCGCGCAGAAAGTCGAGCATCTCGTCGA
>Ga0190269_10001578_pt1 | contig 10816 bp, 7 predicted proteins | sample Popmic249IS_FD_133749 | JGI IMG/M metagenome (GOLD analysis project Ga0190269, IMG submission 133749) | Populus adjacent soil microbial communities from riparian zone of Blue River, Arizona, USA - 249 IS | ecosystem: Environmental > Terrestrial > Soil > Riparian zone | place: USA: Arizona... | reverse complement strand
GCGTGCGGCGTGCGGCGTGCGGCGTGGTGCACGCGCTCGAGGCTCGACCGAGGCGCAGAGGCGTTGGCGAAAAAAAGGCCCCCGAGCTGGGCTCGGGGGCCGATTTGGTTCTCGGTGAGAGAAACCGCGCTTTTACTCCTTCGATACTACCGTGAAGAAGTTGTTGTTGCCGCGTTCTACGCGCAGCAAAACCTTTCCGTCGCTGGCCGCAGCCACCACGTCGTTTGCGGTGGTGACGGGCTTCTTGTCAGCTTCGACGATAACGTCGCCACGTTGCAGGCCCGCGCTGTCAGCCGGGGACCCGGGGCGGATGTTGGCGATCAGGACCTTCCCTGAGCCGCTGTATTCCAGCTGTTGCGCGATGCCAGGCGTGAGCGCTTGCAGCTGCAAGCCGAGCTCGCCGGGTGCGCTCTCGCTGCCGCCTTCGCCGCTGCCATGGCCACCGGCGCGCAGATCACCTGGACGCTCGCTGGTCTTGACCTTCAGGTTCTGTAGCTTGCCGTCCCGGCGAATCGTCAAGTTCACTTCGCTACCCACGGGGCGCATGAGAACTGCGCGCAGCAGATCCTTACCTTCGCTCACGGGATCCGCGTCGACCTTCTCGATAATGTCACCCGAGCGCACGCCGCCCTTGGCTGCAGGACCATCTTTCATCACGTCCGCGACGAGCGCGCCGTGCGTGTCGTTCTTGCCCAGGCCCTTGGCCAGCTCAGGCGTCAGCTCCTGGAAGCTTACGCCCAGCCACGCGCGCCGCACCTTGCCGTTCGAGAGCAGCTGCTCCGCGACGTTGCGCGCCAAGTTGGAGGGGATCGCGAAGCCGATGCCCGAGCCGCCGATGATCATGGTGTTGATGCCGACGACCTGACCTTGCAGATCGACGAGCGGCCCACCCGAGTTGCCCGGGTTGATGCTGGCGTCGGTCTGCAGGTAGTCCTCGATCTCGTTCGCTCCGATGCCGCCGCGACCCTTGCCACTCAGCACACCTGCCGTAAGCGTGTAGTCGAGCCCGAACGGCGCACCGATCGCCAGCACCCAGTCACCGACGCGCGCTTTACCGGAGTCTGCGATAACCGCTGCCGGCAAATCCTTTGCGTCGATCTTCAGCACTGCGAGATCGACGGCAGGATCGGTGCCGACGACCTTCGCCTTGAAGTTACGGCCGTCTTTCAGGATGACGTTGATGCGCGTGGCATGCTCGACCACGTGATTGTTGGTGAGGATGGCGCCGTCGCTGCGGAAGATCACTCCGGAGCCCGAGCCCTTGGTGATGCCTTCTTGACCGTTGCCGCGCCCGCCGAAGAACGGATTGCGGAACATCTGAGGCATCTCTTGCTTGGCTTCGACGCGGATCGTGACGACCGACGGCGAGACGTGCTCCGCGACACTCGCGAACGCGTCTGACAGCTGTGTGGCTTGATTGACCGCCGCGGCCGCGACGGGCGTGGCAGGAATGGTGGATGTAGACGGTGCGGCGCCGGCGTATGAATAGGTGACGAGACCTGCCGCAGCGATCCAGCCTGCCAGGGCAGATGCCGTGGTCCACGACCAGCGCGAGGGGTTGGAATTCGGAGGGGTGGAGGAATTCACGAGGGCTCCTTCTTCTGGCGCGCATACGCCGGCGCCTAGATTGAGAAACACACGAGGTCCGGGTTTATTTCCGGTCTCAGCCGCTTGTGCGTTCAACCTGAGACCTTTCCGCCGACGGTCAAGCCCCGGAAATATTCAAGGTTCACGGCTCGACAACGGGTGCGGCGACCTGACACGCCAGGCTGATTTCGAAGCTGGTGCCACGCCCCACTTCACTCTGCACGCTGATCTCGCCGCGGTGCTGCTCGATGATGTTGCGCACGATGGACAGACCGAGGCCTGTGCCTTCGCCTTCGCTCTTGGTGGTGAAGAACGGCTCGAACACCTGCTTGAGATGCTCCGCGGGAATGCCTCGCCCATTGTCGACTACGCGTAGCAGCAGACGACTGTCACCTTGGCTGCGTGCTTCGAACTGGATCTGGCCCGCACCGTGCGGCATCGCTTGGCAAGCATTGGTGATCAGGTTGACGAGCACCTGCACGAGCTGCGCTTTGACTCCGTACACGCGCGGCGCGTCCGGTTGGTATTTCCGCTGCACCGTCGCGCCGCACTCTTCGATGACGTGTGCACAAAACACGACCGCTTGATCCACAACTTCTGCGATCGGAAATGCAGTCGGTCGTTCACTGGGTGGTCGCGCATACGCCACGAGATCGCGCGTGAACTTCAGCATGCGCTCCGCGCTCACCGAGATGCGCCGCAGCTTCTCGAGATCCGCCGTTGCAGCGTTCGCGCTCTGACCCTTCTTCAGCAAGTAATCGCTGTACACGCAGATGCTGGTAAGCGGATTGTTGAGCTCATGCACGACGCCCGCTGCGAGTTGCCCGAGCGTCGCGAGCTTCTCTGCGTGGATGATCTGCTGCTCCAGCTCGCGCAGCTCAGTGACATCGCGGTAGATGTAGATCACGCCTTCGACATCACCATCCGGCCCAAGGATCGACGCAGCGTTCACCGCCACGCGCGCGAAGCTGCCATCGCGCCGCGGCAGCTGCGCTTCCACGTTGGTCGTGGGATCGCCGCGCAGCGCGTTGATGTAGATCGGCCACAGGTGTTGCTGCTCTGCTTCGGGCAAAAAGCTCATCCACTCGCGCCCCAGGATCTCATCGCGCTGATACGACAGCAGCGCGAGAAAAGCGCGGTTCGCGAGCCGCACTTCGCCGCGCCGGCCCATCACCATGATCGGCGCATTCGCATGATCGATCAGCTTGCCGAGATAGTCGCGCAGGTAGATGGAGCGGCGATGCGAGCGCGCGTTCTTCAGCGTGCTCGCGAGCCATAGAACCAACGGCACGAGCAGCGCTGCATCTTCGCGCGGCGGCGAGACGCTCGCCGGATACTCCACTGACACCAGGCCGAGCAGCTCGTCGCCATCCAAGAGCGGCACATCGAAGCCCGACGCGCCTTGCTGAAACATCGGCTGGTACTGACGCACGATCGGCAAGTTGTTCTTGCTCGCAACCTCGGCCGAGATGCGATGCTGCTTGAACGCGGCGTCCGAAAGCTGCCGCAGCTGCCGGCGCGCTGGATGGAGGCGACCGTTTGCGTACACGGTGCTCAGCGAGCCATCTTCGCTGGAGAACAAGCGCACACAAAACAAGCGCTCAGGAAAGAGCCGGCCGAAGCTCGTCACATACGCGTGCACGATCGCGTCTTCGTGCAGGTCGACGGGCACGCGCTCCGTCAGCTCCAACACTTCCTGGAGCATCGCTTGCGAGCGTGGGACGTTCAGCTTCGCGCTCTTCGTGGCGCCTGCTGGCTTCGCGTCACCGGTTTTTCTGCCCTTCCTGCTGGCTTTGCGACCGCGCGCCTTTGCCGTCACAGACCTTTCCTTCCGCTCGGCGGAGCATCTTCCGAGGCGCGGTCTAGGTCCAGAATGCGTTGTTCGCCGACGTAGGATTTCGTCTCGTAGCGCGTCAGACGCCCGATCTTGCGCACGATCTCAGCCATGCGCTGCGCTTGATCTTGGATGACCTGAGCCGCGTGCTGCGCAGGCGAATCGGGCCCCAGCTTACGCATGAGCAGATCTGCATAGCCCATTACACTGGTGAGCGGTTGATTGAGCTCGTGTGCTGTTGCGCCAGCCAGCTCGGCGAGCAGCGCTTGCTTCTCACTCATCTCGAGCTTCCGGTGGGCTTGCGCCAGCTGTTCTTCGACGCGAACGCGCTCGCGCAGATCCGCGAAGATCCCGAACGTCGCTGCCGCTACGCCGTTCTCATAGATCGTCGCTGCGGTCAGCGAGATCGGAAACACGTTGCCGTCTTTGTCGACCGCTTCGGTGCGCAGCGGCTCCAAGCGCCCGACACCGCCGCGCTCTTCCGAGCGGATCAGCCGCATGACGTCGCGCGCGCCGTCGCCTGGATACAGCTTTCGCACGTTCATCTTGTTCACGATGTCCTCGCGCTTGTAGCCGTACAAGCGCTCCGCACCGCCGTTGAACAAGATGATCGTGCCTTTCATGTCCGCTGCTACGATCGCATCCACGCTGGCGTCGATCAGCGACTGCAGGAAGTTCCGCGTGTGCTCGAGCTCGAACTGCAGCCTACGCGCCTCGGTCACGTCGCGAAACGACAAGAGCAGCGCGCTGTGCTGCCCGTGCAGACGCGAGAACGCGCACGCGATGATCATCACCTGGCCGTTCTTGCGGCGCACGCGCACGTCCAAGTTGCGCGGGAACTTGCCGCTGGCAAACGCGCGCGTCAGGCCGAACAACCGCTTGCGATCCGCGGCATCGACCAAGTCGATCACCGAATCGCCGATCCCGAACTCCAGCTCGTCGAACCCAAGGAGCGCGTACGCACCGGGATTGGCGTAGAGCAAGCGCGCGTCTTCATCGACCGCGACGATGCCATCCGCCGCCGATTCGAACACGTCGGCGTAACGCTTGAGCAACGCCAGGCGCTTTTCAGCGTCTTGTCGCGTGCGCGCCCCGTGCGTGCCGTCGTTCAGCGTCTGCAGGATGCGCGCGTTGTTCAATGCGATCGCGGTCGCGTTCGCGAGCACCTGGCAGAAGCCGACTTGCTCCTGATCGAGCGCACCGGGCAGCGCCTTTGCCCGCAAGAAGAGCACCCCCATCGCGCGCTCTTCGAAGATCATGGGCATGATGGTCAACGACGACAGACCCAGATCCGCGACCGACTTGCGCACGCCGTCGAGCACAGGATGGGTCCCGATGTCGTCGATGGTCAGCGGCTGCTTCTGCTGCAGCACGTGACGGATCTCTGGATACTTCGCGAGATCCAGCCGCAAGTTCGACACGGCACGGTCATCGCTCGCCGCCACCACGTACGCGTAGGGTAGGGTGTCGTCCGGCACGAGGACTATCGACACGCGATCCACGTGCACCACGTCCGCGATCCGGCGCACGACGGTGTACAGAATCTCTTGGATGTCAGTCGACGAGGCGAGCGCCTGCGTGATCTCGAGCATCAGCTCGAGGGATGCCTGCGTGCTCGCGACCCTCGCCGCTGCCAGCTGCGTGCGCATGTGCACTTGCACGCGCGCGCGCAATCTCGCGAGGCCAGCGCCCTGCGGCAGCAGATCGTCTGCGCCAGCTTCGAATAGGGCATCCAGCTGGTCTTCGACAGAAGGGTCGTACACCACCAGCAATGACCTGTCCGCGAACGCAGCGGACGCCCGCAGCTGCGCCAAGCGCCGCGCTGTTTCCGTGACCTCGGTCCCTGCCTCCAGGACGACCATCGCTGCTTCCGCGTGCTCGCCGCTCTCGGGTGGCGGCCAAGCGCTCGTCAGCAACTTACAGCCGAGCTCGCTGCACACGCGGGCGAAGTCGAGCGGCGGTTCAGCGCCATGCGCGCTCGTGATCAGCAGCACGCGCTCGGCTTCGAGGTTCGGAACCCGCTTGGCTCGTTCGACTTGCGCCACGCCGCATCCTACCCACAAAGCGAGCCTGCGTCACGACTCGGTTCAGCTCCCCCGGCTTCGGACTATGTCGAGAATCCGCCGCAAACCCCGTGGGCATCCTCCCTGGCGCGCCACGTCAGCTTGTAAAGTGAGTTGTCTAACAGTCTTGCAGTTGTGAGCGGCAGCGCATGCCGCTACCAGCTTCAGGGGCTACTCGGTCGTCGCTGGCAGGTGCGTCGCATCGCCTTGCGAGCGCGCGATCAAGCGGTAGTCGCCCACTGAAAGATCCGGAGGGATGCCGAAGTCTGCACGGAAGTAGCCGTCCTGATCGCTGACTTGAACGGCCAACAACATGCGCTGGTGCTGTGCTGGCTTCAGGATCCAGATCTCGACGCGCAGGCCAGGCACGCCTTGCTGGGCGCTGTCGAGCAGCTGACCCGTCAGCACGAGCTTGCCACCTCGCAGTGCCGTGATGCGACGATCCTCGAGGGCGATGTGCACAGGCAGCTTCTCAGGCCCCGTAGGGCGCGTGGGCGCGACCGGCTCGTTCGCAGCGCTCGGTGTGGGATGCGGGCCCATCAAGCTCTCGTCCGAGAGCCAGCGGCCCGAGTAGCTGGCGAGCACCTCGGTGTCGTTGGGTGCTGATCCGCCAGCGCCGCGTGGGTTCTGCCGCGCCGCTTGCGCGTAGCTCTGCCTGTATGCGTCAGGACGCGGCAACGTGTCAGGCTGCGGCGGAACATAGCTCTGTCGCTCGTTCGCGCCGTGGGCAGTCAAGCCGTGTGTCGCACCACCGAGGTCGATGCGGATGTGGCCCGTGTCCGGGATCTCCACCTCGACCCACGAGTGCGCCTCGTTTTGTACGAAGCGCGCGGCGATGCCGAGCCCACGCGCAGTCACGACGAAACCATAGGCACGATGCCGACACAGACCTTTCAAGCTGTGACACAAGTCGAGAAACAGATCGCCGGTATTGTCAGGCGCTTCGGCAGACTCGACGAAGCTGCGGAAGTGTTCGGTCAGCGCCATCACCGCGGTGCGCAGGTCGCTCTTCGCGGTGATCCCGAGCTCGGCCGCGAAGCGCCGCGCGCGCCGCTCGATCGAAGCTTCAAGCGGCGGTAGCTTGGGCAGATCTCTGAGCGGCAAAGCCGGCACTTCGGCGCCGAAGTAGCTGCGCGGCGCATCGGTCTGGAAGACGACGTGCACGGGGCTGTCTGGAATCGGCCCCCGCGCGCGCAAGAAGAAGTTGTCCGCGCCATCCTTCTCCACCTGCACCTGGACGGGCGGCGTCACCGTGATGCCGTAGATGCGTGACTCGGGTGACACCGAGGGCAGCGGCTGCAGCCGTTCGCTGCGAAAGTCCATCTCCACTTCGCCCACGAAACGATCGCGCGGCCGGTCGTGCGCGCGCCGTGGCTGCGTTTCGATCGGCACCGCGTGTAGCTCAGGATCGCGCACGCCGAGCACAGGCGTTCTGCCATCTGCGTCGAGCCGCACGTCGTCGAACGCAGTCATGCGCTTGAACGGCGAGATCGCAGGATCGAAGGCTTCGTAGTAGTCGAGCCCACCTTCGAGCGCGGTTTGGCGATCCGGGCGAAAACCTTGTGAGCTCGGCACAGGCGAGCGCTCGCGAGGCGGGGTGCGCGCATCGCTCTCTGCCGCCGCTCCGGCGCTGTTGGCTGCACTGCTGCTCGCCCGCACCGGTTGCGAGATCTGTGCTTCGGAGGCGCTGATGTTCGGGATGTACTCGTGGAGGACGCGCTCCTCCTGCGCCGCCACCAGCGACACTGGCAGAAGTCCGAACAGCAACGCGATGAAGACCAGGCGGCTCACCCCGGTAAGATAGCCGGCCGCGTGCCGAGCGTGATGAGATTGCACACTTTTTTGGCGCGTTTCTGGAAAGCCAGGTGAACGGTGGCTCGTGCGGGGGAGGCACGATAAGCTTGATTCTTCCAACCAGTCACAGCGGCGGTCGACTCCAGCCTCCGCACAAGTCACTCGGCCAACTCGATGCTGCAAATTTTGGTTGCCATTTTCGGCTTGTCGTTACTCGTCATTGTTCACGAAGCCGGTCACTACTTGTTTGCACGCGCCTTTGGCATCCGGGTCACGCGCTTCAGCATCGGCCTCGGCCCGGTGCTCGCGAAGTACCAGCCTAAAGGCAGCCCGACGGTGTTCCAGGTCTGTGCGATCCCGTTCCTCGCGTACGTGATGATCGCCGGCATGAACCCCGCGGAAGAGATCGATCCCGATGATCCCGGGCTCTATCCGAACAAAGGCATCGTGGCGCGCACGCTCACGATCTTCGGTGGTCCGCTCGCGAACTATCTGGCGGCATCGCTGATGGTGTTCGGGCTCGCGCTCACGGGTTGGCGCGACGATGTTCCGAGTGAGCCGATGGTGATCGATGCCGTCGAGCCTGGGACGCCCGCTGCCAATGCGGGTCTACGCGCGGGCGATATCATCCTCGAAGCCAACGGTCGGCCGATTCGCAACGTCAAAGAGCTGATCGAAGTCACCAGCCCGCGTGCCGGTCAAGCCACGCGCTACGTCGTGCAGCGCGAGGGCAACACGCTGCCTCCGGTCGACATCACACCGAGTCGCAGAGAGGGCCGTGGCGTGATCGGGGTATCGCCTAAGTTCGAGCCGCACTATCGCGCGCTGCCGGTCGGTGAAGCGGCTGTCCTCGCGGTTTCGCTGCCCTGGCAATACACCGTCGCCAATCTCTCGGGCATGGCCGATTTGATTCGCAGGCGCACGACCGAGGGCCTCACCGGTCCTGTGGGCATGGGCAAGCTGGTCGCGCAGCAGGCCGAGAAGGGCATGTACGCCTTCGTGCATATTTTGATCGCGATTTCGGTCGCGCTCGGCTCCTTCAACCTGCTGCCGTTTCCTGCGTTGGATGGCGGGCGGCTTGTCTTTCTCGGGTACGAGATCATCACCCGCAGGCGCCCGAACGAGCGCATCGAAGCCGCAGTGCACACCGTCGGCCTGCTGTTCCTGCTCGGCGTTATCGCGCTCGTTACCCTGCGCGACATGGTGAGCTAGCTCCGCGAACGACCGGCCCGCGTGGAAACTAAGCAGGCTTTACACGCCTAACGCCCCCGACTATACGCGTGGGAGCACCAGGCAGCACGTTGCGAGCAGTGGCGGGACAGTCTGCTCGCCCGGCCTGAGATGCGCGGAGAAGGTGATGCGCTCGGCTCTCAGATGCATGCTTCGTGGTCCTGCGCTCGGCGCATGGCTCCTGGTCGCCACCGTCCATCCTGCGACCGTGCTCGCGCAGGAAGAGGAGGAAGAGGTCGAGGACGCAGCGGAGGAGGTCGAAGCCGAGCCTGCCGTTGCCGAACCCGTCGCGCAGGCGCCGAAGGTGCCGCCTACCTGGTGGTTGGGTGCCTATCTGCAGGGTGCATTCGTGCCCTCGTTCATGCTCAAGCTGTTCCTCGACGACGCGCCCACGGTCAGCAATCTGGGCTTCGGCGTGACCGCGACCCATCGCAACAAAGATGGCATGAGCTTTGTGATCGGCCTCGGATATGCGCCGTATTCGTTCGCTGGTCCGTTCCGGATCTCTGGGGACCCGGAGACAGACACAGAGTGGTTGGATAGCTCGCTTGCGCTCCTGCACCTGCGTGGCCAGATGCTGTGGTCGACCGACATCGTCGATAACATGCTGAGCTTCGAGTACGGCGTGGGTTTGGACATCGGCGTCGTGCTCGGCGAGATGAAGCGCACGGAGGCCCATCGCGACGCCTCAGGCTCGTTTCAGCCGTGCGCCGGCCCAGCGGTGCCGAACCCGATCTACTGCGACGTGCCGCAGAGCCTCGGCAGGCCAACCGACGCCTACGATGCCTACGGCGCGCACTACAACGTCGTGGAAGAGCGCGTGCCGCCGGTCATGTTGATACCCATGCTGCCCGCGCTTGCGCTGCGCTACACGCCGATCCCCGAGCTCGCCATCAAGCTGGATGCAGCGTTCGGGCTGATGCAGTTCGCGATCGGCTTGTCGGCCGCATACGGCGTCCATCTCTAGCTTGACCCGCGCGCACCCGCGCACGAACCTATCGGGCATGTCGAGGTGGGTTCTGTGGCCGCGCGTGGTCTGCTTTGTGTGCACGTTGCTTGCAGCGCCGTCCGACGGTCAGGCGCACAACACGCCGCCAAGAGCTGCGCCCGCGCACAAGGCGACGGACCCGGCCGAGGTCGAGCGCCGCAGCTTGGTCGTCGCGACATTCGAGGGCGGCGCGGTCACCATCGGCGAGCTGGAAGACGCGATCCTGGATCAGAACCCGCTGATGCAGGAGCGCTATCAGACGCAAGATGCCGTGCGCGCGCTGCTCGACCGCAGCGTGCGCTTCGCGCTGCTCGCCGCCGAAGCCAAGCGTCGCGGCTACGACAAGTCGCCCCCCGTCGTGCTCGCCGCGAACCAGAGCGCGGTGCAGCAGCTGATCCAGCATGACTTCGACGATCCGATCACCCCTGAGTCGATCCCTGAAGATGATGTCAAAGCCTACTACTCCGCGCACATCGATGAGTTCGTGCGAGGGGAGGGGCGGCGCGCGAGCGTGATCATCGTCGCGGACCAAGCTGCGGCCGATGCGCTCTTCGCCAAGGCGGAAAGCACAGATTTGCGAGGTTTTCGCGACCTGGCGCGCGCACAGAGCTTGGATGAAACCAACAAGCAAAGAGGCGGCGACTTGCCGTACTTCGATGCGTCGGGGAAGGGGTTCGACACACCTGACAGTACGGTCGACCCGGCCATCGCCAAGGCGACGTTTGCGCTCAAAGAAGTTGGCGAAACCAGCCGGCCGATCCAGGTCGGGGATCGCTTCGCAATCGTCCGGTACAGCGGGGTTCGGGCCGCTCGCGACGAGACGCTTCGGGAGGCTGCCGACCGAATCAGGCAGCGACTGTGGCGTGACCGACGCCAAGCTGCCATCGACGCACACGTTGAACAGCTCAAGCAGGCGCAGCACTATGGTGTGCACCGGGAGTTGATCGACGCGGTCAAGCTGGAGTCTGGCCCGCCGCTGCCCCCGAGCGATGGCTTACCGGGTGGTTTCCCACACACTCCGGAAACCCCGCCGCAGAAGGCCGTCCGCGTGGACACCGAGCCGCGCTAGTGTCCTACCAGTACTCGATGTTTTCGCGGGCAACGGCTAGAGTTTGCTTCGACAGCGCAGGCCGCGTTTCACGTTCGAGATGCTCCGCGCGTGAGGGATGCGCGTTTTGTTTCAACTTTCGCCGCACGTGCACGACATGTGCGCCAACGTGTTATCGTGAGTCCTATGACCAAAAGTAATGCAAAATTGATCTACTCCGGTAAGGAGTTCGAGCTGCCCATCGTGGAGGGCAGCGAAGGTGAACGCGGCCT
>Ga0190269_10001577_pt1 | contig 10819 bp, 9 predicted proteins | sample Popmic249IS_FD_133749 | JGI IMG/M metagenome (GOLD analysis project Ga0190269, IMG submission 133749) | Populus adjacent soil microbial communities from riparian zone of Blue River, Arizona, USA - 249 IS | ecosystem: Environmental > Terrestrial > Soil > Riparian zone | place: USA: Arizona... | reverse complement strand
GGCGCCGCCCAGCAGGATCTCGGTGATGCGGACCGTCGACAGCAGCTGCCGGTGGCCGTTGCGGCGCCGGTAGTTGTGGCGGCGGTTCTTCTTGAAGACGATGACCGTCTTCTGCTTCTTGGTGTCGATGAACTCGGCGGCCACCAGGGCGCCCTCGACCAGCGGCGCGCCGATCGTGGTGCCGTTCTCGTCGCCGACCAGCAGGACCTGGTCGAAGGTGACGATCGAACCGGCCTCGGCCTCGAGCTTCTCGATCTTGAGGACGTCGTTGGCGGCGACCTTGTATTGCTTGCCGCCGGTCTTGATCACTGCAAAAGTCATAGTCCAGCCGGACGCTTGCCGCGTTCCGGTTCCCTTGTTCGCGCCCTGTGGCGCCGCAGGCCATGCCATTCCTGCGGACTTCGGACTTGCCGGTTTCCCGGCGGCGGCCTCGAGCAGCGGTTTCAAACAAAGACGGCGCACCCGGGGCCGGGCACGCTTTCGGGCCCGCTTATGGGGGCAATGCGCGCCCGAGTCAAGGCAAAACGCCCGCTCAGGCCTCGGCGTACCAGTCGCGCAGGCGCACCTCGATTCCCGCTTCGCCGCGCAGCGCCTCGGCAAAGACCTCGTTCTCGTTCCCCCCGAGATAGTGGAAGGGATAGACGACCTTGGGCCGGAAGGCCCGCACCGCGCCGGCGGCCTGGGGCCCGGTCATGGTATAGGGCAGGTTCATCGGCAGGAAGGCCACGTCGACCCCGGCGAGCGCCCGCATCTCCGGAATGTCCTCGGTGTCGCCGGAGACGTAGACGGTCTTGTCCCCGAAGCCGAGGAGATAGCCATTGCCCACGCCCCGGGGATGGAACTTCAGCCGGTCGGGCGAGAGATTGTGGGCCGGCAGGGCGGTGATGCCCACGTCGTTGAAGGTCACGTGGTCGCCCTGGGCGATGGTGCTCGCCTTGCGCGCCAGCGGGCCCTGCAGCTCGCGCACCGCCACCGCCGCCCCGAGAATGCGGGTTTCGGCCGAGACCACGCCCTCGAGGGTGGGGATGTCGAGATGATCCGGGTGCTCGTGGGTGAGGAGCACGAGGTCGGGCCGCGGCAGGTCCCGGTAGCGCCCCGCCCCGCCCGTGGGATCCAGATAGATCGCCTGGTGGCGGAAGGCGAGCACCAGGCTCGCATGGTAGATGGGCCGGATGGTCACCGGCCCGTCGCTGGTCTCGAGGATGTCCGCCGCCGCCATGATCCCTCCCCCGGTCAATGGCCTCCGCCGGCGTACCAGTCGACGAGCCGCACTTCGGCGGCGTCCCCGACCAGGTCGGCGAATTTCTGCGGATCGCTGTCCCGGTAGTGGTAGGGATAGACGATCCGGGGCCGGAAGGCCTTGACCGCGTCGGCCGCCTGCTCCTCGGTCATGGTATAGGGCAGGTTCATCGGCAGGAAGGCCACTTCGATGCCGGTGAGCGCCCGCATCTCGGGCACGTCCTCGGTGTCGCCGGCCACGTAGATCTTCTTGTCGCCGATGTTGAGGACATAGCCATTGCCCACGCCCCGGGGATGGTACTGCTTGCGCTCTTCGGTGGTGTTGTAGGCGGGCACGGCGTCGACGGTGATGCCGGCGATCTCCCGGCTCTCGCCATTGGGCACGCCCTGGGCCTTCGGCTTGAGCGCCGCGGGGAGCTTCTCGTAGACCTCGCCCGATACCAGCAGGGGCACGTCGCCGCCCGCCACCGCCTCGAGGGTGGGCAGGTCGAAATGATCGCCATGGCCGTGGGTGACGAGCACCGCCGTGGCCGCGGGCAGGCCGGCGAAGGCTTCGGCGCCGCCCACCGGATCCACATAGACCACCTGGTCGGCAAAGCCGATCACCAGGCTCGCATGGCTCACCGGATGCAGCACGATCTCCCCGGCACTGGTGGCGACCCTGTCGCCGGCAAGCGCGCCGGCGGAACTGTCCTGGGCCCGGGCGGCCCCGCCCCGGGCGAGCCCCGCGAAGGGGATGGTGGCGAGCCCGGCAAGCACGGTGCGGCGATCGAACGTCATCGGCATTCTCCCTGTGTTGGATTTCAGCGCTATTCCTGGCAGCCCGGCAGTGCGAAGCAAATCACAAGCATGTCAATGAGTTAGGCGGTCGGATCGGGACCGTCCAGCACCGGAAGCCGCCGCGCCCGGAGCGCGGCGGTTCGCCGTTCCCTAACGAGGAAGCGGGGTTTCTGGTTGCGCCGCCAGGCGGCGAAGGACCAGGCCCGCTCCCCCGCCGCCAGCGGCACGAGGGGCAGGTAGGCCTGGGCGCGGCGCCAGCGCCCGCCGCTGAGCACGTCGACCGGCAGCCGCGCATATTCGTCGCCTTCGAACCGGTCGAGGCGGCGGAGGTCGGCCGGCGTCAGGCCGAAGAGCAGCAGGCCCTCGGCCGCGACCCCGATTCGCGCCGCGAGACCGGGATAGTCGCGCCCGGGCATGGCGACCGCCGCCCGGCCGATGGCGCGGGCGGGCCGCGCCGGCGGCATGCGTCGCCCGGCGGCAAGGGCGAAAACCGCCGCGTCGCGCAGGCTCCCATAGACGAAAAGCGGCAAGGTCACGATGATCGCGGCAAAACGGGTGTTGCAGGTCCGTCCTGCCTATGCCATAAGCACCGCCGATTTGTCGACCGATCGGCCCCCGGGCCCTTCCTTCTCGCGGAGAGATGGCAGAGCGGTTGAATGCACCGCACTCGAAATGCGGCATAGGGGCAACTCTATCGGGGGTTCGAATCCCTCTCTCTCCGCCACTTCCTTCTACTTTCCCAGTCAGAACAGGTTGTTACCGGATCGTCCGGGTGCGACCTGCCAATGGATCCGCCCGCTGGCGGGGGATGTCCGTTGGCGGACAAAGGCATGAGGGGATGGGCAAGTTCTGTGCCTTTCGCGAGAAGGCACTGGAGCTGAAGTGGCTGCGGCTTGCCCTTCGCCATAGGCCCGAACCTCGGCGTCTCGGCCGCATGCCTCGTGATCTGCGGCGAAGCCTGGATCAGCCTTCTGCTTCGGGGCGCACTGGGCCCTAGGCCCTTGCCTTCGACGCTGCCCGCTCGTGGTACAAACCGACCTGTCGCGCGCGGCCCTCAACGCGTTCCAGGAGTCGTGCAGGCTCATGGCCGCGTGCCGCCAAGTGCCGAGCGCCCCCCGGCGCCCTGCTCGCCGGCTCCTGACCAATGGCTATGCGCCCCCCCTGCGGCTGCCAATAGCCGCCGGCCCGTCGCTGGCGCCGAACTTTCCGGGGCCTGGCCTGGCCTCGCCGCTGACGATTTCGGCAGCGGTTCCTGCAGGCCCTGTCGCCCCGCCAATGCCGTTGCAGATCGGATGCGGAATGCATCGGCAAAGTTCTGGCGGCGGGCCGAAGGTGCCGGTTCGAGGATGGGGAATTGCCGCCGACTGCAATGGCGCGAGTGCGTTCGGCAGGGCGCGTTTCCCGTGAGCGCCTGCATTCCGACGGCGCTGGCCGCCCAGGCGGGGATATCGCTTCGCCGAAAGCGCGGCTTTCCGCTCCAGGCAGAAAAACTCGCTTCGCCTCGCCGCCAGCCGGCGTGATGTTGCCGCGACATCGAACCGAGCGAGGACCCCGATGAGCGTGCACAGCATCAGCAAGCAGACCTTGATCGACTGGCTCGGCGATGGCGCCGAACTGGCGGTGCTCGATATCCGGCCGGCCGCCGATGTGGGCTATGCCTCGCCGCTCTTCGCCACCAACCTTCCTGCCGATCGACTCGATGCCGAGCTCGATCGGTTCGTGCCGCGCCGGGCGGTGCGGACGGTGCTCGTCGATGGCGGCGACGGCACGGCCGAGGCGGCCGTGGAGCGCCTCTCCCGCCAAGGCTGGAGCGACCTGCATTTCCTCGAGGGCGGCATCCCGGCCTGGATCGCCGGCGGCATCGAGCGGCTTCCCACCTTCGACATCCCGGGCGTTCCCTTCGCCACCAAGGTGCGGGCGGAACGGGGGACGCCGGTGGTCAGCGCGGCGGAGCTCAAGGCGCTGCGCGAGCGCGGCGAGGACGTGATCGTGCTCGACAGCCGCACCCTGCCCGAATATGCCCGCGAGCACGTGCCCGGAGCGGTGGGCGTTCCGGGCGCGGAACTTCTGCTGCGCTTCAAGGACCTCGTGCCCTCGCCCGCGACCAAGGTACTGGTCTCCTGCGCCGGGCTGCCGCGCGCCATCCTGGGCGCGCAGACCCTGATCGATGCCGGGGTTCCCAATTTCGTCGCCTATCTCGACGATGGCACCAAGGGCTGGACGGCCGCGGGGCTCACGCTCGAGACGGGCGCGACCCGAGTCTATGGCCCGGCGAGCGAGGCGGCCAGGCGCTTTGCGGCGGATCATGCCGAGCGGCTGTCGGAAAAGGACGGGCTGTTGTTCATCGATCGGGCCACGGCCGAGGCCTGGCGTGCGGATCCGGGCCGCACGACCTATTGCCTCGACGTGCGCACGCCCGAGGAGTTCGCCGCCGGCCACCTGCCGGGCTCGATCTCGTCCGAGGGCGGGCAATTGCTGGGTGTCGCATACCGCACCATCGCCGTGCGGGGCGCCCGCGTGATCCTCGTCGACGACCTGCTCGGGGTTCGTGCCAGGACCGTCGCCCATTGGCTCCGCCGCCGCGGGTATGAGATCGCCACCCTCCTTCACGATTTCGGCGCCAGCCAACTCGGCGCCGTCGCCTGAGGCGATCGCCTCCCCGGGGACAGGATGGGAGGATAACCCCTTCCTGCTCGGGCGCTTCCGCAACCGAGCCGGAGGGGGCAAAGTTTTCGACGGCCGTCCACACCTTCGGAAACATAGTCTAGTAAATTTATAGACTAAGATGCGCCCTCTGCTAGGCTTGTTCCCGCACAAGGCACAAAGGACGCCGAAACCGGCATCCGCGCCACCGGGCGGCGTCACCACCCTGCCCGGTCATGGAGATTGGATATGTCGCTGAACTCACGCCTCGGGGCGGGCCTGCGGCTCGCCGCCGCCGTTTTCGCCACCGCCACGGCCCTTTTCCCCCTCAATGCTTCCGCGGGCCCGACCCTCGACGCCATCAAGGCGCGCGGCGTCATCAAGGTCGGCGTCGGCTCCCAGCCGGGCTTCTTCGCTCCGGACGCGGACGGCCGCTGGCAGGGCTTCTTCGTTGATTTCGGCCGGGCCCTGGCGGTGACCGTGTTCAACGACCCCGAAAAAGTCGAGTTCACCTCCTACTCGCCCCAGCAGCGCCTGCCGGCCCTGCAGTCGGGCGAATTCGACATCCTGCTCTCGGGGGTGACGGTGACCATCAACCGCGCCTTCAACCTCGGCTTCCATTTCGGCCCCACCATCTTCTATGACGGGCAGGGCCTGCTGGTGCGCAAGGACGTAGGCGTGACCAAGGGCGCCGACCTCGACGGGGCGACCATCGGTGTGCAGTCGGGCACCACGGGCGAGCTCAACATCGCCGATTTCTTCCGCAAGCACGGCAAGACCTTCACCCCCGTCACCATCGAGGACACCAACGAGTTCCTGCAGGCGCTCGAATCCGGCCGCGTCGACGCGATCACCCAGGACTCTTCGGATCTCGGCATCAAGCAGACGCAGCTCAAGAACCCGGACGACTACATCCTGCTGCCCGAGCGCCTCTCCAAGGAGCCCCTGGCGCCAGCCGTGGCGGGGGGCGACGACCGCTGGCTCGAGATCGTCAACTGGACGGTCAACGCTACCATCCAGGCCGAGGAACTGGGCATCACCCAGGCCAATGTCGACGAGTTCCTGACCTCTTCGGATCCCTACATCCAGCGCTTCCTGGGCGTGGACCCGTCGCTGGGGGAGGCCATCGGGCTCGATCCCAAGTTCGCCTACAACATCATCAAGGCCGTGGGGAACTACGGCGAGATCTTCGAGCGCAACCTAGGTCCGGACACTCCCTTCAAGTGGGAGCGCGGCTACAACCGGCTGTGGACCGAGGGTGGCCTGCTGTATTCCCCGCCCTTCCGTTGATCACTCTTCCCTGGTCGACTGGCGTCGACACCTTGCCGGGCTCCACCAAGCCCGGCTTTTTCCGCAGGCTGGCCAGCTGGTGGGGCCCGCGCCCTCTGGGGCAGCTTGCCCTGATCCTCGGCGTGCTCGCGATCTTCTGGTGGTTCGGCACCAATACGGCGGCCACCCTGGACCGGGTCGGCATCTCCCCCGGCTTCGCCTTTCTCGAGCGCTCCGCCAATTTCGAGATCGGCGAGACGATGATCGCCTACCGCGCCGGCGACACCTATGCCCGCGCGATCCTCGCGGGCCTGCTCAACACCATGAAAGTTGCGCTGATCGGCTGCTTCCTCGCCACTGCGCTCGGCGTGGCTCTGGGCGTGGCGCGGCTTTCGGGCAATCTGCTTCTCGCCAACCTGGTGCGTTGGTACGTGGAAGTGGTGCGCAATGTGCCGCTGCTGCTGCAACTCTTCTTCTGGAGCGCGCTGGCCCATGCCCTCCCGCCGCCGCGCCATGCGGTCGGCGCATTGGGAGCCCAACTGACCAATCGCGGCATCTTCGTCCCAGCCGTCAGCCTCGACGGCGCCGCGGCGCCGGCCGGGATGCTGCTCACGGTGCTCGCCCTGGGTGCCGGCGTGCTGGTTGTTGCGCTGCGCCGGCGGCTCGGCCTCGCCGCCCGAGCCGGCATCCTCGCGGGCGCGGCGGGCCTCGCGATGCTTGCCGTGCCGCTGACCGGGGCGGCGCTCACCATCGAGCTGCCGCAGCTGGCCGGCTTCAACATCCGCGGCGGCTGGATGCTGACGCCGGAGTTCGCGGCGCTGCTGGCCGGGCTCGTGGTCAAGTTCTCCGCCTCGATCGCGGAGATCGTGCGTGCCGGCATCGAATCGGTCGGCCGCGGCCAGTGGGAGGCGGCACGGGCACTCGGCCTGCATCCGGGGCAGATCATGCGCCTCGTGGTGCTGCCGCAGGCCTTGCGGGTCATCACGCCGCTCCTGACCTCGAGCTATCTCGACCTCACCAAGGATTCGAGCCTGGCCGTGGCGATCGGCTACCCCGACCTCGTCAACGTCATCAACACCACCGCCAACACCACCGGCCAGTCCCTCGAGGCGCTAGCGATCCTGGTCATGGTCTATCTTGCGCTCAACCTTTCGGTCTCGGCGCTGATGAACCTCTACAACAGCCGCGTGGCGCTACGCGGGGAGGCACGGCATTGAGAGGCATTGCCTGGCAGGAATGGCGGCGCGGCCTGTTCGGCTCGCCGATCAATACGGCGATCACGGTACTCACCCTGCTCCTTCTCGTCTGGGCCGTGCCGCCGGTCGTCCGCTGGGCCCTGCTCGACGCTACCTGGGCCGGCACTGCCGAAGACTGCGCGGCGCGCGCCGGCGCCTGCTGGGCCTTCGTGGGCGCCAAGATCCGCTTCATCCTCTTCGCCTTCTACCCACCCGACCTGCACTGGCGGCCCTATCTGGTACTGGTCCTGCTGCTGGGCGCGCTCGGAATCAGCGCCATGCCCCGTTTCTGGCACAAGCGCCTGCTGCTGCTTTGGATCCTGGTCCTGGTCGTGAGCGTCCTGCTCATGGCCGGCACGCTCACCCCGCCCGGCGTGCCCTCGAACCAATGGGGCGGCCTGCCCGTCACCCTGCTCGTCTGGATCTTCTGCTTCGGCGGCGCCATGCCGCTCGCGGTCATTCTCGCCCTGGCGCGGCGCTCGCAGATGGGCGGCATCCGCATCCTGGCGGTACTGTTCATCGAGCTCATGCGCGGCACGCCCATGGTGGCGATCCTCTATGCCGCCATGCTCATCCTGCCGATGATGGTCCCCAATGGGCAATTGCTCGACAAAACCCTGCGGGCGATGATCCTGATCACCCTGTTCTGGTCGGCCTATGTGGCCGAGGTCGTGCGCGCCGGCTTGCAGGCCATTCCCTCCGGCCAGTACGAGGCCGCCGCCGCCCTGGGCCTCGGCTATTGGCGCAGCATGCGACTGGTCGTGCTGCCGCAGGCGCTGCGGGCGGTGATCCCCGCCCTCGTCAACCTGGCGATCGGCTTCCTGCTCGCCACCTCGCTGCTCGCGGTGATCGGCATCTTCGACCTGCTCAATGCGGCCAAGAACTCGGCCGTCGACCCCGCCTGGATCGGCTTCTACGACGAGGCCTACCTGGTGGCGGCGGTGATCTACTTCGCCTTCTGCCATGTCGGCTCGCGCTACAGCCTGTGGCTCGAGAAGCGCCTGGCCGTGCCGCGCTGACGCAAAGTTTTTCTCGCGCCTGCAGCAAATAGTCATTTCTGGACGCGCCGCGCCGCATGCCCGAGGCTGGACGCGCAAATTCATTCGAGGGCGAGCCATGAGTTTTCACACGCATCCAGGCGATCCCATCGTCGCCATCGCCGCCGAGCTGCGACAGATCTTCGACAGGGACGCGGTCGCGCGTGACAGGGCCGGCGGACGCCCGGACGCGCAGGTCCGCTTGCTCAAGGAAAGCGGCCTGCCTTCGGCGCAGATCCCGCGCGCCTATGGCGGCCAGGGCGCCCCGTGGCTCTCGGTGCTGCGGGCGGTGCGCGAATTCGCCAAGACCGACGGCTCCCTGGCTCACCTCTACGGCTATCATCACCTGCCGCTCAATGCCGTGCTGTTCCTGGGCACGCCGGCGCAGAAGGAGCGCCTGGTCGGCAGCTCCGCCCGGGAGAACTGGCTCTGGGGCAATTCGGGCAATGCCATGGCCAGGAGCTCGACCGGACGGCGCGAGGGGACGGACTGGGTCATCTCCGGCAGCCGCCCCTTTTCCTCGGGCTCCCATGTCGCCGACTACCTGCAGGTCGCCTGGGAGGATGGGGAACGTCGCCTTACTGCCGCCATTCCCGCCGGCCGCGACGGCATCGTCATCGCCGACGACTGGGACGGCATCGGCCAGCGCCAGACCGGCAGCGGCACGGTTTTCTTCAAAGACGTGCGCGTGCATGCGGACGAGCTCATCGGCGACCCCGAACAGCCCCTCGCTCCCTTCGAAACCCTGATCTCGCTCCTGCAGCAGGCGGTGCTGCTCAACATCTTCGTCGGCTCGGCTCAGGGCGCCCTCGCCGAAGGCCGCGACTATACCGTGAACCAATCCCGTCCGTGGATCTACTCAGGCCATGACAAGCACGCGGACGACCCCTTCGTGCAGCGCAAGTACGGCGACCTCTACATCAAGGCATTGGCGGCGGCCGAATTGGCCGATACCGCCGCGCGGGCGCTCGACAAGGCCTATGACCGCGGCCATGACCTGACGCCCGGCGAGCGTGGCGATGCGGCGATCGCGCTCGCCACCGCCAATGTCTATGCCGGCGAGATCGGGCTCCAGGCCTCGAGCGGCATCTTCGAAGTCATGGGCGCCCGCTCGGCGACCAGGACGAACGGCTATGACCGCTTCTGGCGGAATGTGCGCACCCACACTCTCCACAACCCCGCCGAATACAAGAAGCGGACCATCGGCACCTGGCTGCTCGAAGGCGCGTTTCCCGAAGGCGGCCTCTACCGGTAGTTTCATGGTCCGCGACACGCTCTTTCTCATCTCTCCCGGCTTCGAAGATCCCAAGCGGCCCGGCCGCCGTTTCGTCTGCCCCCATTGCAACCAGGTCGAGGGCCTGTTGGGAGCCTTCCCGGACCTTGCCGCCCGGATCGATGTCGAGCGAGTGCCCTTCCTGCGGCCGCGCGGCAAGGTGATCGCGCTGCTGGGCGAAGCGCACCAATCGTTGCCGGTCCTGGTGTTCGGCGACAATCCGCCTGCCGAGGCGGCGGAGGCCCAGGGACGCTTCTTCATCGCCGATACGCGCACCATCCTCGCCCAGCTGGCCGAGCGGCACGGCTTCCCCTTCCTGCACGAGTGAGCGATGACCCGCCCCAATCCCTTCGAACCCGATCTTTCCGATCCCTGGCTGGCCAAGGCCGCCGCCCTGCGCGATGTCTTCGCCAAGGATGCAATCGAACGCGACCAAGCCGGCGGCGCGCCCCGGGAGCAGGTGCGGCTCCTCAAGGAGTCCGGCCTCCTCACCATCGTCATTCCGGAGGAATTCGGCGGGGCCGGCGCGCCCTATTCGACGGTGCTGCGCGCCAGCCGCGAATTCGCCAAGGTGGACGGCTCGCTCGGCCATCTCTACGGCTATCATTTCGGCGCCCTGATGGGCTTCCTCTTCGCCCGTTCCGAGCCCGGGGCCCAGGACTGGTTGCGCCGCGCGGCGGCAGGCAACTGGTTCTGGGGCAATACGTCCAACAGCTTCTCGAAGACCCTGTTCGGTACCCGCGAGGGCGGGGGCTGGATCGTAGACGGTTTCAAGCCCTTCGCCTCGGGCTCGCACGTCGCCGACTACCTCACCACCTCCTGGCAGGAGGGCGGCCCCGAGGGCGAGCGCCATTTCGCGGCCATCCCGGCGGACCGCGAGGGCATCACCATCGCGCACGACTGGGACGGCATCGGCCAGACCCAGACCGGCAGCGGCAGGGTGACCTATCGCCGGGTGCGGATCGGGATCGAGGAGCAGACCCGGGGCTGGGGCGACACCTCGCTGCCGATCCGCTCCCTAGGCCCGCAATTGCAGCAGAGCGTCCTGCTCAACGTCTTCGTCGGCTCCGCCCAGGGCGCGCTGATCGCCGCCCGCGACTACACGGTCGACAGGTCCCGGCCCTGGATCTGGGGCGGCTATGCGCGCCACATCGATGATCCCTGGATCAAGCGCCAATATGGCGAGCTCTGGATCAAGGTGCAGGCGGCGACCCATCTCGCCGACCGGGCGGCCGAGACGCTCGATCGGGCCATCGCCCGTGGCGAGGGGCTGACGGAGGCAGAGCGCGGCGAAGCGGCGATCGCGGTAGCCTCTGCGAACGTCCTGGCCGGCGAAGTGGCGC
>Ga0190269_10001576_pt1 | contig 10819 bp, 6 predicted proteins | sample Popmic249IS_FD_133749 | JGI IMG/M metagenome (GOLD analysis project Ga0190269, IMG submission 133749) | Populus adjacent soil microbial communities from riparian zone of Blue River, Arizona, USA - 249 IS | ecosystem: Environmental > Terrestrial > Soil > Riparian zone | place: USA: Arizona... | reverse complement strand
GCGGACTTGTTCCAGGAGAGCTGGATCACCTGGACGAGGGCGGAGGAGACAGGGGCGATCAGCGGCTCGAGCATCTTGCGAAGAATCGTACAAGGTCCCCGGATTTGTCGTCTACGTTATACTTCAGCACCCAAAGGAATGACATTTTCGTGTCGATTCCGTTTCATGTCCCTTCGGATGCCACGTCGTGTGCGCTTCGTGCCCGAAGGGGGCGCTCTGGTGGAGGTGACGGTCCGGACCGACCAGTCCCGGATGCTCCTCCGGCCGAGCCCTGTCCTGAACGAGGTCGTCCTCGGCGTGCTCGGCCGGGCGCAGCGGATCTATGAGGTGGGTTGCTGTGGAGTGGTCTTTATGTCGAACCACTGGCACGCTCTGCTTCAGGTCGACGACGCCCTGCAGCTCGCCCGCTTCATGCAGTACTGCAACTCGAACCTCGCGCGGGAGGTGGGCCGGCTGGTGGACTGGCCGCATGGGATCTGGTCGCGGAGGTATCAGGCGATCCTGATCAGCGACGAAGAGGAGGCCCAGGTCGGAAGGTTGAAGTACCTCCTGTCGCATGGAGTCAAGGAGTCTCTCGTCGGCCGTGTGACCGATTGGCCTGGCGTCCACTCCGGGAAGGCCATCCTGGAAGGCAAGCCGCTCAAGGGACTGTGGTTCAGCCGCACCCAGGAGTACGCCGCCCGCAATCGGGGCGAGGACTTCGGGCGGCTGAAGTACGCCACGGAGGAGGAGCTGGTGCTGTCGCCGCTCCCCTGCTGGGCGGAATGTACGCCGGAGGAGTACAGGCAGCGGGTGGCTGGTCTGGTGGAGGAAATCGAGGGGGAAGGCCGGGTCGAGCGGGAGGCGAGAGGGATCGAGCCGCTCGGGGTCGAGGCGATTTTGAAGCAGAGGCCGCACACTCGCCCCAACCAGACGAAGAGATCGCCCGCTCCGCTTTTTCATGGGGTGGCGAAGGAGATCCGCGACACTTTCTGGATCGCTTACTCGACGTTTGTGGCTGCGTTCCGCGAGGCCGCCGAGACGCTCAAGGCGGGAAATTTGGTTGCGAGGTTCCCGGTGGGCTCATTCCCGCCGGGGTTGCCCTTCGTCAGTGCTCATCCCGCCCGGCCGCCGTAGGCGGCGCGATCGCCGTTCCGTCCTACAGCTTGAAAACTGCCGCCTTCCGCGAGCTCTGATCGAGGTGGGAGCGGGAGAGGATCGTCTGTCCAGCAGGAAATTCGGCCGCTAAGTGTCTGGGAAGCTGTCCGAAAGCCAGACTGGAGGTGAATTCTCGGACTCGAAGAGCCTCCGAGAGGTGGTTAATCCGAGGTTCTTGATCGTATTTGGAGGCTCTGCGCGAGCTTACGCCTCCGTTCTTCTTGGAATCCTCTGGAACCTCCTCCCCGGAATCTTCTCCAGTCGTCGGGAAAGCCTTCCCGCTCGCCGGAATTTACTTCCCGGGGATTACCAGAGATCGCTCAACAACCGGAGGTCCCGCACCGGTTCGCTGCCGACAAAGACCCGGCCGGACGGTTTTCCCATGAACGCCGCCACGTTGACGGTAGTCTGTTTGTACCACCAGGTTCCCGTGTCCGCGTCGGAGAAGCGTCCGTTGTAGCAGACCCGCATCCACTCCCCGGGCCGTACGAGGAAGTCGCCGTTCCCTCCGACATCGAGGAACGGGCGGGCCGGCGCGCCACCATGGTCCGCATCCCACCGGTACCGGACCGCGAGCCCTTCCGGGTTGGCGGACACCGTGACGCAGTGAAAGCCATAGCCGTCTTCGAGAGGAGCGCGCTCGTACCGGGATTCCAGCGGCTCCGAAAAGTCGTTGTCCATCCCCCAGAAGAGCACCTGCGTCTGGAGTTGCCCCCGGACATCCCGGAGATGGCCATCATGAACCTCGAAGGCCAGGGGGACCGAGTTGCGCCTTCGGGCACCCAGGCCACCGCGCGCGGACTTGTTCCAGGAGATCTGGATCACCTGGACCAGGCTGGAGGAGACAGGAGCAGTCAGCGGAGCGGTCGTCATCGTTCAAACTCTCTGCGGAGATCCTACAAGGTCTCCAAGCAGAACGCGTTACTTCGGGGCGGCAGTCGGCGCTTGGCGCATTTTATAAAAATGTGGACTGAGGGCCTGCCTGCCCGTATAATCGCTGGAGGCCGGACCCGCGGCAAGAGAAACTTTGACTTCCAGGAGTACTCACCAGATGTTCCGCAAGCTGTTTCCGATCTATGCCGTTGCCGCTCTCATGGCGATTGTCCTGCTCCCTTCCCCTATCCGGGCTCAGCACAGGGCCAAGATGGACTCGGCCTGGGTTTTCCTCGTTGACGCGCCCACGAGCTGCGATTACAGCATCACCAACGTCAACGTGCAGGAGACCTGGCGGCCCCGGAACGAGCGCGGAGGGATGGAGCACAAGACCATGCTCACTTTCCGGAGCTCCAACTACGACCTTTGTGAGGAGCTCCTCACCTCGTACATCGAGGGTTCCGTGGAGATCCCGGCCAGCGCCTTCCGCCTCCAGGGACTCAAGTCGGCCACCCTGCAAGTCACGATCGACTTCAGAGATCAGGTCGACGGAACAATCGTTCCGGTCATCTTTGACATGGTCATGACCTGCCTCGAGGGGAGCGGAGAGGGCAACGGTTCCGGCGGTTATTGCGTTTCGATGCCTTCGGGGAGCCTCCTGGTCAGGGGGAGGAACCTGGTGGACGCGCCTGAGCAAGATGGGCAGTTGACTCGCCAAACAGGTATCGTGCCACAAGGTTCGTCGCTCTTTTGAATCTTCTGGAACCTCTGGAATCCGAGCCAGGACTGCGCAGAGCGGTGGCGCGCCACTCTGAGCCCCTCAGAGCCATTCTGAGTAGCTTCGGAGCCGCTCTGAGCCGCTCAGAATGATTCTGAAGTTCTTCGGAGCCACTCTGAACGGCTGAGAATGGCTCGGAGATTTTCAGAATCGTTCTGAGGAAGGTCGAAGCCATTCTGGAGTCCCGAGAATGGCTCCGAGATCCTGGAAGCCATTCTGAGCGGCTCAGAGTGACTCTTAAGTCCTTCGGAGCCGCTCTCAGCGGATGGGAATGGCTTTCAGATTTTCAGAGCCGCTCTGAGATTCTCAGAATCGTTCCGAGGAAGCTGGAAGCCATTCTGTGTCCCCAGGAATGGCTCCGAGGTACTTCAGAACGGCTCTGAACTTCTCAGAATGGCTCCGAAAAGGCTGGAGCCTTCTTCTCGAAACGCCTGTCACTTCCTGTGGGCCTTCTCGGGCTCACGATCGAGAGAGGAAGGGGAGAGGACCGCCCTCCCAAGCGCAGAAAGGGCTGGCGGAAGGCTGCGGGAACGCCCGACAGCATGTTCAAGAGGCCGTAGCAGGTGATTCCCTAGCGTAACTGCCATGTGACGACGGTCGTCTGCTCTCTCCTGAGCCCCTTTACCGAGGATAGCGCCGAGTTACGCCTTCTTCTTCTCGAAACGCCTGTCACTTCCCGCCGTACTGAGCCCCTTGTCCTGAGGCTTACGCTTCTTCTTCTCTAAACGCCTGTCACTTCTTCTGTCACTTCTTCTGCTGTTCTTGCCATCGCCGAGAATACCCAAACTTCGAGCTAGGATGAATGCAACGCTCTTCCCTCTCCCACGAGAGATCGTGGAAGCGTTTTTCATTACCCCTCCGCCACCGTAAAACGGCTCGAGAATCGAACACCCTCGTTGACACCAGGAATTTGCCTGTGGTATCACTTTGATAAACGGGTGAGACTCAACGCGAGGCAACAACATGTCCAAAGTGAACCAGATCCAGGCAGAGCTCAAAGCGATTGGCGGCGGCAGCTTCCAGAAGCTTTGCGACGTCTATTTGATGCAGTTCACCCGGTACGCAAACCTGAAGCCGATCGGAGCAGCAATCGGTAAGGATAAGACGACGACGGGAGTTCCAGACTCCATTATCACGCTTCCTGATGGCGCGTATGCCTTTCCACACTACACTACTCAGGAATCCGGCCTCGTTGGGAAGCTGAAAGATGACCTTGAATCATCCTTTGACGAACCCAAGACCGGCGTACCTGTTGATCAGATTAAAGAAGTCATCCTCTGCCACAATGGGAGTCTTGAAACGAAGGATGAACTCGCTCTCATTGGCATGGGCAAAGAGCGGGGCGTTATTGTGACGATCTTCGGGCTTGAACGTATAGCCTACGATTTGTTCAGCAAGTACCCCGGACTGGCGCGTGATTTCCTTAACGTCGAAGTCGACACGGGACAAATTGTCTCCCCAGAGGAGTTCGTCTTCCAATACGGCAAGAGTTCCCTAAGCACTAGGCTTGATACAAGATTTCACTTTCGAGAGGATGAACTACGAACAATCCTTGATGCCTTAGAGTCGCAGGATCTGGTCCTCATTACAGGACCTGCCGGCGTAGGTAAGTCTCGCCTGATGCTGGAGGCGGGTTATCGATTTGCCTCCACACACGAGGGATGGATTGTCCGCTGTGTGTACAACCGTGGAGTAGATCTCTTCCAAGACCTCAGAACCTACTTCAAGCATCCAGGTAACTACCTCCTTCTCGTCGATGATGCCAACCGCCTTGGTGGCTTTGATTACATCCTTCAATTGCTACACGACCAGACCGACGAAGTCCGACTCAAGATAGTCGTTACTGTCCGCGAGTATGCACGAGACAAGGTGGTCGAGAAGCTTGCAACTTATGGGGGCGGCTTCGAGATCCAGTTGAGGCCCTTCTCCGATGACGAGATACGAACGTTGGTTTCGGAAGAGGCGCATATTCACAACTATCATTTCCTTAAGCGCATCACCGATATAGCACGGGGAAACCCTCGTTTGGCTATGATGGCAGCAAAGCTCGCTGTTGAGAAGCAGGCCTTGGAGAGCATTTTTGACGTCTCTTCACTCTATGATGAATATTTTGGCCCCATACTGCATGAGCTTCAGGAGCTTGGCGATGAGGGAACAATTATCAAGGTTGCAGGTGTAGTCTCATTTTTCCGGGTTGTCGACCGTTCTAGCTCGGAGTTGATGGACTCAATACTGAAAGCTTTTGACATTCCACCTACTACGTTCTGGCTTATGGTGGAGCAGCTTCACCAAAAAGAGATCTTAGACCTACACGAGGAGGAGGTGGCGAAGTTCTCAGATCAGGTGCTTGCGACGTACTTCTTCTATGTGGCTGTGTTTAAGCGAGGAACGCTTGACTTATCCATTCTTCTGGACCACTTCTTCCTACACTACCGCCTTCGTTTTATCGATGCACTGAACCCGGTAATTAATTCGCTTGGAGCACGGATCGAGGACCAACTCAGGCCGCATATCGAAAGGAAGTGGAAAGCTCTAGAGGAGGCGGGGCCGCAGGACGACTTAATAGCCCTCATTCAGACGTTCTGGTTCGTGAGACCGACTGAGACCCTCCTATACGTTCGTGATTCGCTTAGGGAACTTCCCGTTGTACCGGTAGACGTTGGCGCGCTCGACTTCAACAAGGAGGACAATAGGCGGTCGGCTCCCCTCCTCGATATCTTGGGTTCCTTTTACGGGGGTAGCCACTTTGCAACGGCTCTTGAGCTTGTCCTAGAGGTCTTTGCAAGAAATCCTAAATCGCTCCCCAATGTCCTCCACATCTTGAGGAAGGACTTCGGGTTCAAGCCCACTTCCTCGCTTCTCGACTTCGCTCCTCAGCGAGAAGTAGTTAACCGCCTCTGGGCGAGGACAGAAGGCGGACAATCCATTCTCTTCTCTAAGCTATTTCTGGCTGTGGCACGACACTATCTCCGCACGCAATTTGAAACTACAGAAGCAAGGTCGAAGCTCGTAGTTGCCTTCGTGCGATTTAACTTGCACCCAGAACCCGGCCTGCAATCCCTCCGCCAGACTATTTGGCAGCATCTATTCACTCTCTACTCAGTCCCCGAGCTACAAGGTGAGGTGCTAGAGCTTCTTCATTACTATAGCCACTCTGGTTACGAGATCTCCGAACCGACCATCCTTGCCCATGATGCAGAGGAAGTTATTCCCTTCATGATGTCGGCTCTTGACCCGAACAATTTTGAGCATGTCTCGACGGTGCACGACTACCTGGATGTACTCGATCGAGAAGGAGTAACCTATGATACCGCCATTAGAGACAGGTTTACTACTCAAGTAAGCCGCGTTGCGGACTTACTTTTCACGCCAGACCGTTTTCATCGCTCTGGTAGATCATTTGAAGAAGAGGAGGCGTTCCGAGGTAGGGAACTTCGCGAATATGTAGCTTCCTTTACTGTGGAGGACTATAAGCAGCTGCTCCGTCAGTGCCTTGAGATCCAGAACGACACCAGGCAATCCGACCTATGGGACCTTCAGCGGAACATCGCAAAGCTATTCGCAATCGCTGAGGAAAAGGGCGCTGAGTTCTACACGGCTGCTATTACTGCCTACATCGAAATGGGGTCTCCTTTTAATCTCAGTGGGCGGCGGGTTGTTGAGAGCTTGATTCGCTTTAATGACGTGGAAACAGCGTGCTCAATCATCAGCGAAAGAGACTTTCCGGATAAGCTAAGTTGGCTCTTTGATTTCGTCGCCAGCATCCCGCCAAGTGAGATCAAGGGCGAGCACCTTGAGCAACTCTATGATCTCTACCGCACGGCACCAGCACGCGCCATTCCCGTGGACTTCGATTTCTTAGAGCGGTACATCCCTCTTGACAAGCATGTGGTGGTACACGTAGTGGAGATTCTCCTCTCTCGAATGGAGGAAGAGCAGGATTCAAGCTTCGCCCACCGGCTTTCATTCCTCTTCAACCCCCATGCAACATCGTCAGAGACTCTCGTCTCGCACTTCGGGACTGAGGGCCTCGTCGTACTGAAGAGAGCCTATCTGGCTGGCCTAACAGTGAGAGACCATTCAGACTATGAGGGGAGGGTCTTTAACCTCATCTTGGACCTCGACCGCGTCTTCCTACGGGAATACATCAGCTTGCTTGTAGAAGAGGCAGAGGGAAATGGAAGAAAATGGCTAGGTCGGGCAGATGATTCCCGCGACTTTGCGTTCCTCTGGCGTCGGAACGACTACGAAAGCGTACTAGCTGATGCAATCCAATTTCTGTTCGAGCTATGGCAGAGCGAGGAGTTCCATACCCAGCGATACCTAGAAGTACTATTTGGATCGCGCAGAAGCGAGGAGGTAAACACCGATTTAGCAGGACGTCAGACGACCCTTCTAGGGCGACTCATTACAGAACGTGCCGACGATGCTGACTTCATGGAGTTCATTTTCAACGCTGTCGGGGAACTTCCTGAAGATAAGAGACGGGAGCTTATAGGCCTGTTCCTAAAGAACAACAAACGAGCAGAAGTTTTCCAACGGCTCTCCCTGGAACCCTCTGAAGGAGGATGGTCAGGAAGTGCCGTTCCTTACTATCAGAAGAAGCTGGACTTCGCCGAGTCGCTGTTACCGCTAGTGGAAGGGCTCGATTATCTGGATCACCGCTCCCGTATTGAAAATTGGATTAAGGGTCTTCAGAAAACCATCGAGCATGAAAAGCGCCGCGACTTTATGGAGGAGGTGTAGCTCCCGTCACTACGCCACTCTCAAACCGCAGCTCCGGATTATGCCGCGCCTTACGCATTAGAGGAGAATCTCGCGAGCAAACTCGGCCAGAGCGAAGGAAGGTAGAGTCGGCGGCGGGCGCGGTGGTTGTAGGTCGAGGGAGTGGCTGTTTCCAGCGGCTTTCGCCGTAGTGTCGGTGCCTTAGTCCCGACCCTGGCTCCGTCTCCCGCCGCCGCTCATCGAACTGGCTCTGGGCGAGGTGCCAGAGGATTCAAGTGGGTTCCCTTGGCTTCGTGATTGCTCTTTTTGAATCCTCTGGAACCTCTTCCCCCTGGAAGGCCGCGGGAACTCTCGAGAGTACGTTCAAGAGGTAGTAGCAGGTGATTTCCCTGACGTAACTACCCTGTGACGACCGAGGAGGAGAGGATTTCGGGCGCTTCCTCTGCCGCCTCTACCGCCGCCGCTGCCGCACGCTTAAGCAGTCTCCTAAAACTCCTGCAAAAAGTACTTACTCAAACCCAAGGTGCGTACAGCTTCATTTGCTTTAACCGCCTCACGGAACACTTCAATAACATCCTGCGGCACAATTCCGGTCGCATCCAGCATTCGTTTGCTTTGCGAGCGCAGCGACTCAGCCGCAGCCGCGTTACCAGAGACTCCCAAAGCCGAAGCCGCAATCTTTACCATTTGCCAATTGCGGATCTCGGCGCTCGCCTCATAGGGAAGGCGCCACTTGATCTCCTTCTGCCAGTGATTTGGCGAGAGCCCGAGTGTCAAGTAGTCGAGAGACTCGCGAGAAGGATTTCTGTTGAGAAGAAGGCCGAGTGCAAAGACCGCCCCTTTCTTGGCATCATATGCCTCTGCCGACAACTGCCCCGTTCCTGCCTCCGCGAACTCAATGAGCGGCAACACTGCCCGCTGGTCGCCAATGGCACCCAGAACGATCACAACGACCGATAGTCTTACACCCGGCGACGGCTTTCGAAGTTCTTTGATCAAAAGCGGCACCGAATCGGAGGAGTAACGAGCCGCCAACTCAAAGGGGACACCCTCTATGAAGCGTTCCCGAATAAACTCCTCAATTGGAAGGTCCTCAACGGCTGAGTCTGTTTCTTCCAACTGCAAGTCGGCCGTGCTGACCTCGTCGGGTGCCCAGTCATCGCGAGCTTGTCGCTGCAGCGCCTCACACTGGGAAGTGCGAACCCGCGTTTTGTCAGTTCGAAGCCCCTTGTTCATTAGATTGAGCGCATAATCTGACTTTAACACGTGCCCGAGCCCGGCAACATGGCCAAACTCATGGGCCCAGAGCACACCTTCTTCTTCAACAGATTCGAGCCGCTCAACAGCCATCGCACCATTGCTGCCGGCGCATCCGATGGTAGTAGGCCTAGCTGTGCCGCCGCAGTAATTAATTTCGTTTACTACGTATGCTCCGCCACCTGGTCTATCGAGAACTTCACGCAGTTCAGCAGCAGTGTCGAGACTGCCGTCACCAAACGTAAATGTTTGAACATCCCCTCGCCTGGCCGGAACGGGCTCCAGCACACACGCGACGTCATAACCAGCTTGGTCGTCGTCCCTGGCGAGAAGTTGATTGAAGTGAGCCAGGACAGCATCGGCTCTATCGTTCATGAGCACAGGCCTAGTCGTATGAAACCTGTGGACTGGAAAGCCACCCTGCGCTACAGTGCCCTGAATTCTCAGACGGAAGGGCCCCGCGGTAGCAACGGCTCCATCCAAGCTGACGGCTTCGAGGGTAATTGCAACCTCCGTCATCGCCGGGTTCTTATCAACGAAGCCTACCAGTCGCCAGAAAGAGGGATCGCCCTCATCTTGTATCATGCCGAGCCCAACCTGCGGACCTTCGAGACGCACTCTTACCGAGCTTACGGCGGAAGCAGAGGATTGAGCTTGTGCCAAAATCTCAAAGGACTGCCCAGCCTGGAGAACAGTTCCTGGGAGCGGAGTGACGAGGGCCAGTGACATGCCGCTAGGGTTAGCGGTAACGCGGATTTGTCTATCCACCCCAACCGCTTTATGACCTCCTAGGTCTTCCGCCTTCACGTGGTAGTGCCGCACTCCTTCTTCGCGGCCTAGGTCAACCTCCCACTGGTAAGTAGTGGTGTCCTGAGCGATAGAGCAGCGCCAATTGCTGCCTCTCCCGGGGCACCTGAGATCATTACCGGTCTTCGACCAATATAGAAAGGCTGCCTTGATACCCTGAGGATCGCTGATCTCGGCCTTGATAACAACCGTGGAAGATGGCTTTACCTCAGCCCCATTTGAGGGGCTTCGATAACGGATGATAGGATCATTTTTGTGTTGAGCCTCAGCCGGGGCTAGAGTCGTAACGATCACTAGAAACAGTAATGCAGCTGGTGACTTTGATTGCATTAAAAACTCCTCTCCTGCATGCAATCGACGTGGCTTTTTTTAGCCTATGGTAACTGCTGCCAGATGTCAAGTACTTGCTGAGCGAGTGCATCGAGTGGCTCACCGATCAGCAAGAGGTGACAGGTTTAGAGAATAAGTCAGCGGGAGAGCCCAAGCTCGGCGGCACGCCCCGTGAGGGAAAACTCCCGCTTATCAGCTGACGGGAGCCGAGCAAACGTCATTAATATCGCGCAGGAGAAGCGGTGATCTCCGGCTCGGAATGAACCCTCCTATCGGCAGCCAGTCTACGGTACGCTAGCGGAGCCGTCGATCGAAATCGCCTCCTTCTCCTGCAGCAACTCAATCTTCGCCTCCCCCACCCTCCTCCGGAACGCCGCCACCTCCTCCGCAAACAGCTTGTTGAAATCCGCGAACGTCTTCCGTGCCACCGCCTCAGTCTGCTCTAGATAAGTCCGCGCCGTAGCACTCGGAGGCTCGAAGGTCGACAACACGGGGAATTCCGCGGCGTCGACCTCGGCGATGAGCGACCGGTCATCGACGATTCCCTTGATGTCCGGGCTGACCCAGAGCCGCTTTTCCATCTCGGTCAGCTTCTTCTGGAGGTCCCTTGCCGCATCCTTGAGGGCCTTGTTTGGATCGTCCTTGGAGGGCTCGGCCTTTTTGTCCTTGGGCTGGAGCTTCTGCAGGACGACTTCGACGTCCTTGCGGGTGGCGGCGATGCGCTCGATGGCTTCTACCGTGGATTCCTGGATCTTCTGAATGCGGACGATGGCGTCTTCGCGGGTCTTCCAGTCGGCTTCGGTGTTGTCGATCGTGGGCGCGGCTACGACATGGACGGTCCCCTTGGCTTCATGATCTCCATAGCGGACGGTCACTCCGTAGTTGCCGGGGGGCACGTCGCGGCCGTTGTCG
>Ga0190269_10001575_pt1 | contig 10823 bp, 6 predicted proteins | sample Popmic249IS_FD_133749 | JGI IMG/M metagenome (GOLD analysis project Ga0190269, IMG submission 133749) | Populus adjacent soil microbial communities from riparian zone of Blue River, Arizona, USA - 249 IS | ecosystem: Environmental > Terrestrial > Soil > Riparian zone | place: USA: Arizona... | reverse complement strand
TGGTGTCGGTGCAAAGCGCGTCTCTTGTTCCACGAACGGAAGCTGCTCGATGGACGCGATCGGATAGACCCTGCTCGTGGAGATGAAGATGAACGCTGCCCCGAACGTGCGGGCGAGCTCGAGGCAGTGCAGTGTTCCGCCGAGATTCGTGTCGAGCACGTAGCTCGCGCTGCCGGCGACGACGGATGGCTCCGCGGCACAATCGATCAGCAGGTCAAATCGGCCAAGCTCGCGTAAGTCTTCCGGGCAGCGCACATCGCCATGCACAAACTGCACGCCGCGCTGTGCGAGCCGCGCCAATGAAAGCTCCGAGCCGCGACGCTTGAGGTTGTCGAACGCGCGTACGCGCCAGCTCGGATGACGCTCGGCGAGCGCCAACGCCAGACATGAGCCTACAAAACCTGCCCCGCCCGTGACGACGACGTCATAGGCATGAGAGTGAGCCATGCACGAAAACTATCACGCACAATCAATGCGCTGCCAGCTCTGCGTGGACGAACGACTGGAGCGGCACGAGGGGATGCGCCTGATCGCGCACGTCATACACGAGCGCAGGTCGGTCGGAGAAGCGCTCGCGCCACAACTTGTGCGCGCGCTCGAAGCCGTCCGGCGCTGCGGGCACGCGCAGGTACAGAATCTCATCGCGCAGGTCCGGCCATGGATTCGGAAACGCGGTGGCCCAGGTACGACCGGACGTCGGCATCACTGCATAACCACCGAACACCACGGCGCGCTCGATCCGCCCCCCGTGCAGGAGCTCCTCTATCTGGATGCGCGCTTGTGCTCCGTCGTAGATCGCGGGCAGCTCGACGCGCGCGAAGCCGAGCGCGGCGACGATGAACGATGCGCCGACCACAGCAGCCACGCGCCGCTCGGCGCTTGCATCGCCGAGGCGCCGCAGCAACACCACCGCATGGGCGACGCCTGCAGCGCTCGCCATGCATAGAAACGGCACGACCTCTGTGACGTAGATGGGACCGGTGGTGGTCACGACCGTCTTCGGAACGATCATCCGGTACACGAGCGTGGTCGCGACGAGCAGCCAGAAGAACACGCGTAGGCGCTGTAAGCGCGCGAACGGCACGAACAAGAGTGAGCAGGGCCAGCCAAACAACCACACGTTTTCACGCACGAGCGCGCCACCCAGCGAGTTTGTCAGCTCGCCATCGAAGTTCTGGAATGCGCCGTAGGTCGCGTGCACTTCGCGATAGCCTGTCGTCCAGGGGCTGCCTGATTGGAGGTAGTTGGTGAGTGGCACGAGGCTTACGAAGAGCAAGAGCCCCGGCAGCCACGCGCTCGCTTCACGCAGCATGCGCCGCGGTGAACGCTCGCGCGCGAACGCCGCTTGTAGCTGCGCGCCGAGGACGACTGCGGTGATCAGTACGCCGGGTAGCGGACGCGTCAGGATGCCGTAACCCAGACTCGCTCCCATGAGCACGAGCCATCGTCGCTGGCTCGTCTCTGCATGACGCAGGAAGGCAAAGACTGCTAACAGCATCAAGAGACCGCTGGTCGTTTGAGACATGAGCGTCGCGTGCGTCCAGACAAAATGCGGTGAGCATACGAGCAGACATACCGCGAGCAATGCTGGCGCAGCGCCTACGAAGCGGAGCGCGACGAAGTAGGTGAGTGCAATGCTCGCCATGGCGAGCAGCGGACCCATCAGGTCCGACCGTCCGATGTTCTCGAACGGTGCGAGCAAAAGCGCGTGGCCGAGGGGATACTTGCCGTGCCAATGCCCCGCGTCGACGATCATGAACGTGTTCTGCAAGAAGCTCGCATCCAATGGCGGCGGGCCAGTCAAGCGACCGAGGCTCAGGCTGCGCGCGCTGAACTGGTAGACGAGCTCGTCGTCCGCGATCGGCTGCTCGAGCAGGACAGCGTGACGAAACACCAGCGCGCTCACGAACGCCGCGAGTCCCGAGAGCACGAGCCACGGGCGGGGTTGGCTCGCGCAACGTTTGAACCACGCGACCAGCCGCTGCGCGAAGGTCTCGTAGAGCGCGCCCGCAAAGCAGACGACCGCGATGCCTCCCCACACCGCGTACCACAGGTAGAATACAAGCTCGAGCTGCGGCACGTGACGAACACCCTGATAGGGCAGCTTGTAGCCGCCGTGGATCGCCGCTGCGTCGAACAGCGCGGCCAGCGCGAGCACGCCGAGGCCCGTAAGGAGCAGAGCACGCAGCACACGAAGCAGCATGGCGCCATGGTAGCAAGATCTAACAACTTGCCGTGGCGCGACTGCGCGCACACATCTCACACAGCTTCATACGCACGGACCCTTTTGACGCGGGTGAATCGGGGGACCTACCATGACCTGTGCGCGCGGAGCAGCGTTGGGTAGGTCTCGCCTCTGGAATCGTAGGCCGAGCGCTGCGTTTCTTCGCCGGCTTTGTGATCACCACCGCGTGCTTGCGCGCGTTCGGCTCGGCGACATGGGGCACGGTCGTGATCGCGTTGACCGCGACCGAGCTCCTGCTCTTTGCAGATTTCGCGACGCCTGAGCTGTGCGCGTACGAAGCCGCGCGCGCGAATGATCACGCCGAGCTGCGTGCGCGCCTCGGACAGGCGCTCTGGTTGGTCGTCGGGCCGACCGTGCTGATCTCGTCGTTGCTGCTGACAGCGGCGCAGCTCACGCCGCACTGGTTTCAGGGCAGCGCAGCCGACGGGCGCACCTTGCGTGCGCTCCTGATCGCGTGTGCTTTCAGCGCGCCGTGGGCGCTCGGCGCGAACTGCCTCGGAAGCGCGCTACAGGGCCTCGGCCGGCTGCGCGAGATGAACACGATGCACGCCCTGTCGGGGCTCGTGGAGCTGGGCTTGGTGCTCGTGCTGCTCGCGCTGCGCTGCGACGTGGTGCACGTGCAGTGGGCGCGCAGCGCCGCCCAGGTGGGACGCCTGCTGAGCATGCTGCTCGTGTTCAGGCGGCTCGGACTGGCAGTGCCCGTGCCGCTCGCGCCGCAAAGGCCGGTGCTGCGCGAGATGGTGCGTTACTGCGCCGGGCTCAGCCTGCTCAAGATCATCGGCAATGCCATCGGTCGCAGCGCCGTGCCGATGTCGCAGTGGTTTACGACGACCGCGGTCATCGGATCGTACGACGCTGTAGATCGGCTCGGGGGTGTGTTGCAGCGCGCGTCCAACCCTGTCTCGGACTCACTCTTTCAGCGCTTTGTCAGGTCGTTCGATGGCTCCGCGAGTGACACGCAGCGCAGCTCAGGGCGGCGTGACTTCCTGGCGGGCACGCTCTTGGTCGTCGGCATCAGCGCGAGCGCCACGCTCCTCACGCTGAACCTGTCAGCGTGGCTCTTCCCACTGTGGCTCGGACGCGACTTGGCGCGAGATCCGATCGTCTTTGCCCCGTGGGTCATGGCGAACTGGGCGCTCGGCTTGAGTGTCAGCATGTGCGGCGCGCTCCTGATCGCGAGGGCGCAGATCCGCGCGTGCATTTGGGTGCATGTTCTGGCGCTCGCCGCGACCAGCGCGACGATCCTGAGCGTCGGAATGCACGCTCGGATGCACGGCCATGACGGCCGCTATGCGCTGCTCGCCGGACCACTCTCAGGGGCTGTTGTCGCAGCAGCCGGCATGACAGTGCTGGCATGTCGCAGCGCAGGCATACCCTTGCGACACTTCCTCGCGCATGTCAGCGCTGTCTGGGCGCCAGCGTGGCTCGCCATGGCAGTCGTGCGCCTGTGGCCGCATACGATCGTCACGGTGCTCAGCACCGCGCTCGGGCTCGTCGCCATCGCGATCATCGCCGTCTGTGCAGAGCCTTTGCGCTCTCTCCGCCGAGAGTTTCGACAGTACAGCATCGTGCCGGAACGAAGTCACGGCGGAGGGCCGGCGGAGTAGCGTCAGTCGTCCGCGCTGTGCTGCGCAATCGCGTAGCGGTAGGCTTTTTCGAGGTAATCGACCGTGCCGCCCCAGGAAAAGACCGCTTGCGCGCGGGCGCGGCCCGCCGCTCCCAGCTTCTTGCGTTCGTCAGGCTGTGACAAGAGCCGGGCCATGCGTGCGCCGAAGTCGTGCGGATCGTCGAGCACGCCGAGCTCGCCGCCTGCACCTAACATCCAGCCGACGTCACCTACGTCATGTGTCACCACGGGCAAGCCGCTCGCCATGCACTCGAGCAGCGTCAACGATGACTTGCCGCGGTTGATCGCGCTGTCGCGAAACGGCAGCGCCGCGAGGTCGGTAGAAGCTACGTAGCGCGGCATTTCGGCGAACGGAATCAGTCCGTTCGAGAGCACGACGCGCGAGCGCATGCCCGCGCGGGTGAGCTCCTTCACGAAGTGCTCGCGACCAAAGCCGCCGCCGATCACCAAGCAGCGCGCATTCGGCTGAATGGACAGCATGGTACCGAGCGCGCTGATGAAGAAGTCGAGATCCGGTCGCACGTCGAAGCTGCCCGCGTACAACACGGTCGGGCCATCGAGACCGAGCTCGTGCCGCAGCGCTTCGTCACGACGCGCAGGCGAAAAGACATCGCTGTCGACGCCCACGCGCGCGGGGAAGATCGCAGATTTTTGCGCGCCCCAGCGCTCGCTCTTCTGACGCAGGCCCATGGTCGCACCACCGATGCTGTCGACGAGCTTGGGGATCACCCATTCGGTTGCGAGCGATGTACTGGCCGCGATCGCCGCCCTCGCGAGCCGCACCATCGACCCTCGATCGGAGAGTCGAAGCGCCTGCGCGCGATCCCACGTGGTCTGCAGCCAGAACGCACCCTCGTCGTCGTCCCAGTCTTGATGGATGGGCTTGTCATGCGCGTGTGCGAGCGCCAGCGTGAGCCACGAGTGGGGTGGCTTGGCCTTTTGGAAATGTACGACGTCGCAGATCGCGATGGCGCGCGAGAGCTCCGCATGGTCGCGCAGCTTGCGGCCGTGACATGGGCGGCCGACGATGCCGCCAGGAAGGTCCTCGCGTAGGCGTGTGCCCTGCGCGCGCGGCGGCATGGGAGCGTAGAAATAGTCCACGCGGTGACCGCGCCGCCGCAGCTCTTCTGCAAAGCGCAGCGAGCGGATCACGAACGGCTGGTAGAACGGATCGTAGGGGATGACCATCACGATGTGCAGCGGACGCTCGCGCTTGCGCGGCGTGGGCGCGCTGCGCGTGGGCTGCTCGGGCTTGAGAACGTCGAGACGCCTCGCGTGGCTCATGGTCTCTGTGACTCCATCAGCGCGCCGGTCACAAACTGTAAGGCTCGACGTGGGTTGCCGAGCGCGGCGCGCGCGGATGCGACAGGCGACTGGGCCACGCGCTTCCAGAAGCCGCCGCGGCGCAATGCGTGGCGATCCCACGCGTCGTACGCGTGCACGAGAAAGTCTTCGAGCTCTTGGGCCTCGAGGTTCTCTGTCTTCACCACGGAGCGCGACATGCCGTCGTAGGCGCTGAAGTCTTCGACCAGCAAGAGCTTGTTCTTCTTCGCGTAGTCGTAGAAGCGCGTGCCCGGAAACGGCGTGGAGATCGAGAACTGCACGGTGTAAGGGTTCAGCTCGAGCGCCAAATCCAAGGTCTCTTGCATCGTCTCACGCGTCTCACCCACCAAGCCAAACGAGAATGTCAGGTGCGTGCGAATGCCGAGTGAATGCGTGAACTGCATCATGTCGCGCAGCTCAGCGAGGTTCAGGCGCTTGCCGCTGTCGTCGACCAACTTTTGATTGCCCGACTCGACGCCGTACTTGACCGCAGCGAGGCCCGCTCGGCGCAGCTTCTCCAGCGTGTTCTTCTTGATTGTGTCCGCGCGACACATTGCGCCCCAGGGAATGTGCTCGAGCCCGCGCAAGATCAGCTCGTCTGCAAGCTCCAAGAGCCGCTTGTCGCCGATGTTGAATGTGTCATCGTCGAAGTAGTAAGACTGGTAAGGGTACGCATCCACACGAAACGCGTGCTCGATCTCGTCGGCGATGTTCTTGGCCGAGCGCGTTCGGTAGCGATTGTCGTTGTATACAACCTGCGGCCACACACAGAAGTGACACTTGTATGGGCAGCCGCGCGAGCCGATCAGCTGGAGCGATGGCGCGGGAATGTCGCCTGGGTTGTCGTGGTAGAGCGACATGTCCAACGTGCGGCGGTGCGGGAAGGGCAGCTCATCGAGCTTCTCTGTGTTGGGCCGACGCGGCTCCTTCACCGTTGTGCCGCTCTGGCGGTGCACCAAGCCGAGCGTGCCGCCAAGCGCCGCGCCTGCGCGCGTGCGCTCGGCAAACTCGACAGCCGTGTGCTCCCACTCGCCACCGGCGAGCGCGTCGATGTAAGGATACTGCTCCAGCTGATCTTCCATGTGACTGACGTGTGGACCAGTCATCAAGAGCGGCACACGCAGCACGTCCTTCAGCGTGCGCGCCCAGCGCAGATCGCACTCGATCGAGGCGGTCGAGTTCTCTTGCACGAGGAGGTCGGGCGCGAACGCGCGCACGCGCTCGAGAAAGGCAGCGTCGCTCTCCCGCGTCGCGCAGCCGTCGAAGAGCATCACGTCGAAGCCGCGCTCTTCGAGCATGGACGCCGCGTAGCCGAGATAGAACGGGTACGGCATGTAGCGGCTGCCGTTCTTCTCGAAGTGCGGCCAGCGCGAGCCGGCGCGCACGCCGTAGTGGCCGCGCCGCTGCCAAGGTGGATTGAGCAACGCAATCTTCATGGAACCTCGTTGAAAGTAACCTACTCACCGCGCCTCGGCGATGCCAAACACTGACAGTACAAACACTGCTGACACAACACACTGACTGACGGCAGCACACACGTCGCAGGGCGCTATGGGCGGTGAGCCCGACTGCAAAGGCTTCTGCGGAAGCGCCGGCTGGGCCCAGATCGAAGAACATTGACCGCGAGACAACGCGCAACTACCTCGCGCTGGTGCAGCTTGTGTGCGCATTCGTGTGGCTGAACTGAAAACGCTCGCCACAGGACACCGAGAAGGGACAGCGACTAGTGCGCACCGCGCCCTAACAGCACGACCGGGAGCGTCTTGAACAAGAGCAGCGCATCTAACGTCAGACTCCAATCGTCGATGTACTTGAGATCGAGGAGCATCCACTCCTCGAAGTTGAGCCGACTGCGGCCGCTCACCTGCCACAGTCCCGTGATCCCTGGCTTCATGGAGAGCCTCCGCCGCTGCCAGCCGCGGATCTGTCTTTGCTCGGACACTGGCAGCGGCCGCGGACCGACCAGGCTCATCGCGCCCGACAGCACGTTGAAGAGCTGCGGCAGCTCGTCGAGGCTCGTACGCCTGAGGAAACGTCCGAGCGGTGTAACGCGGGGGTCGCTCTTGATCTTGAACACCGGCCCGCTCATCTCATTATTTGCTTCGAGCTCGGCGCGGCGCTGCTCCGCATCGGTGACCATCGAGCGGAACTTCAGCATCGCGAACTTGCGTCCGTTGAGCCCCGTCCGCTCCTGGATGAATAAGATCGGCCGGCCCATAGTCAGCGCGATCGCCAGCGCGACACCGACAAACAGCGGCAAGAGCAATATGATCAAAAAGGCGGCGAGGATCGGATCGAGCGCGTACTTGAGCGCGATCCATTCTTTGCCCTTCGTGGACATATCGAAGCTGACGAAAGGATGTCCGCACACTGTGCTGATGCGCGGCGGTGATCGTGTCAGCTGCGTGAGGCTCACCGAAAAGCTCGCCACGATACCGAGCTGCTCACAGATCGCGAGCGGCTCGCGCAGCTCCTCGGGCTGATTCGTCGGTGGGAAGAACATCACCTGGTCGATCGCGTGCTCGTGCAGCACGCGCTGGATCTCGCTGATGTCTCCGAGACATTCGAGCGGGATCGCGTCCGCGGGAGGCTGCGACCGACCTGCGACGACGTCCACCGGCCGCAAATACCCGGCGATGATCGGCGGAAGCGGGCGGCGCAGCGCGTCGCGCACGAAGTCGCCCATGCGCTTGCCGTTGTTTCCGATGACCAGGATGCGCCTCCGCGTGCGGACGCTCCGGTGTCGCAAGCGCAGCCACGCGCGAAGCGCGATGCGCTCCGAGTAGAGCGCGATGAACGAGCACACAACGAACAAGATCACGACGCTGCGGTTGATCACCGCCTGCGTGAGGAACTGGATCAGCGCCACGCCGGACAAGCCGAGGCCGTGCATCTTCAGGAGGCGTGTCAGCACCTCGCTCTGCGGCAGATGCTCCTCGAACGAGTAGTGAAGACGAAACACGACCACGAGGCAGAGCCAGAGTGGAATCGTCAGCTGCACCAGGGTCGCGTGCTCTCGAAAGTCCGTCAGCCCGCGCAGGAAAGGCAACACTTCCCGCAGCTGTGGCTGGAGCCACGCGGCGATCGCCATGGCGACCAAGATCGTCAACGCATCGAGAACGAGGTGCAGCTTGCGAAGAGCCGCTGCTTCTTGGGCGTGCACGTGTGCTCCGGGAGGATCGCAGACGAGTGTAGCCCGAGATTTCAACCAGTCAGAGCCGACGCCCCATGTCGTGTTGACATCAGCCTCACACCTCACGCCAAGCGCTCACGTCCGCGCCGACGCGCGCCACCCAAACACACATACCCCTGCGCGTGAAACGCGCTCCTTACGCGAGTGCATTCGACACCTTAAGCTAACCTGACAATCCTATGAAGGTCATCGTCACCGGCAGCAGCGGGTTGATCGGCGCGGAAGCCGTCCTGCACTTCTCCTCGCAAGGTCACACGGTCTACGGGATAGACAACAACCTGCGCAAGTTCTTCTTCGGGGAAGATGGTGACACAACCCATGTGCTCGCGATGCTGCAAGAACGCGCGGAGCGCTTCGTCCATATCGACAAAGACATCCGCGATCGCGAAGCGATGCTGGAGATCGTCGCGGAAGTCGCGCCTGATGCGATCATCCACTGTGCAGCGCAGCCGTCCCACGATCTCGCCGCGCGCGTTCCGTTCGAAGACTTCGACACCAACGCGGTTGGGACGCTCAACTTGCTCGAAGCCACGCGGCGCGGCGCGCCCGAGGCGGTGTTCATCTTGATGAGCACCAACAAGGTGTACGGCGATGGGCCCAACCGCATCGAGCTGACCGAACATCCGGCGCGCTGGGACTATGCCGATCCGCGGTACGTGCACGGCATCGCCGAGACGTTCTCGATCGATCAATCGCTGCATAGTCTTTTCGGCGCGTCCAAGGTCGCGGCGGATGTTATGTGTCAGGAATACGGGCGCTACTTCGGGCTGCGCACAGGGGTGTTCCGCGGCGGTTGTCTGACAGGTGTGAACCATGCAGCGGCGGAGCTGCACGGCTACCTCGCGTACATCTTCAAAGCGGCCGATGAAGGGCGCCCGTACACGATCTACGGCTACAAGGGCAAGCAAGTCCGCGATCAGATCCACAGCGCGGACGTCGTGCGCGCGTTCGATCTGTTCATCGCCAAGCCGCGGCCCGGCGAGGTCTACAACCTCGGCGGCGGCAAAGCGAACAGCGTGTCGATCCTCGAGTCCATCGAGCGCATCGAACAGCTGCTCGGCAAGCGCCTGAACTATACGTACAGCGAAGACAATCGCATCGGCGACCACGTCTGTTACTACTCCGACCTGCGTAAGCTTCAGTCTCACTATCCCGACTTCCAGATCACGCGCAGCATCGACTCGATCTTCGAAGAGTTCGCACGCGCGACACGCGTCGCGAAGGTGGCCTGATGACGGTCCTTCTTGCGAACTCGCCGACCCGTGAGAAGCTGCGCGGTGAGCAGGAGCGCTTCTTCGTCAAGGCCGGCAGTCGCTGGCCGTTCTCGATCCAGAAGAACGAGCGTGAGTCGTGCCGCTACGTGCCGTTTCCGTTCTCCCTCGCGTACCTCGCTGCGCTGCTGGAGCGCGAGCAGATCCCTGTCGAGGTGTACGATGGCGTCGCGCTCAACGTCGATCGCGCGACGTTTCTCGAGCGCTGTGTGAGCTACAAGCCGAGCCTGATCATCATGGAGGCGACGACGCCGACCATCGACGATGACCTTGCGCTGTGCCGCGAGCTAAAGGCGCGCACCGGTGCGCGGATCGCGCTCGCTGGCGCGCACCCCACACACTTTGCGCTGCCACTCTTGCATGAGCACTCGTACGTCGACTGGGTGTTGAAGGGCGAGTACGAGCTGAACGCGCTCGCTGCAATCCAAGCCCTGCGCGCGGAGTCCGAAGCGGCGCTTGCAGCTGTGGGCGGCCTGGTGCGCCGTCGCGGCGCCGAGGTGATCGAAGGCCCGAAAGGCCAGCCGATCATGAACCTCGACGCGCTGCCATTTCCGGCACGTCACATGTTCCCGACGCGCCAAGCGCCGACGATGTGGCCGTACTGGGATGGCTTCTGCCAGCGGCGTCCAGCCGTGCAAATGCACAGCAGCCGCGGCTGCCCGTTCAAGTGCACCTTCTGTCTGTGGATCTCGGTGATCTACGAGCAAGGCCCGTACCGCGTGTTCTCTGGCAAGCGCATCGTCGACGAGATGGAGCACGTGATCGCGACGTACGGCGCGAAAGAGATCTACTTCGACGACGACATCTTTACGGTCAAAGAAGATCATGTGCTCGACGTGTGCCGCGAGATCACCGCGCGCGGGCTACGCGTGAATTGGTCGGTGATGGGCGACGCGATGGCTGTCACAGAGCGCGCGATCGACGCCATGGCAAACGCTGGCTGCATCGGCATGAAGTTCGGTGTCGAGAGCGCGAACAAGGAAGTGCTGAAGAAGCTGCGCAAGCCGGTCAAGCTCGACAAAGTGCGCAACGTCGTCAACTGGTGCGCGCTGCGCGGCATCAAGACGCACGCGACCATCACGTTCGGGCTCGAAGGCGACACGCCGCAGACGATGCAAGAGACGCCCGATTTTTCGTGCAGCTTGCCTGTGGATTCGATCCAGT
>Ga0190269_10001574_pt1 | contig 10824 bp, 9 predicted proteins | sample Popmic249IS_FD_133749 | JGI IMG/M metagenome (GOLD analysis project Ga0190269, IMG submission 133749) | Populus adjacent soil microbial communities from riparian zone of Blue River, Arizona, USA - 249 IS | ecosystem: Environmental > Terrestrial > Soil > Riparian zone | place: USA: Arizona... | reverse complement strand
CCCGCCTCGACCCCCGGTTCGCCGACAACCCGCTGGTCACCGGCGCGCCGCACATCCGTTTCTACGCCGGCGCCCCGCTGGTCACCCCGGCCGGGCAGCGCCTGGGCAGCCTCTGCGTCATCGACCGCGAGCCCCGCCTGCTCACCCCCGGCGAGTGCCGCAGCCTGCAGATCCTCGCCCGGCACGCCGTCAACCAGCTCGAGCTGCGCCAGTACGCCCGCGGCATGGCCGACGCGCACCGCCGGCTCACCGAGGCCGACCTGGTCAAGGACGAGTTCCTGGCCCGCATCACCCACGAGGTGCGCACCCCGCTGACCTCCATCAACGGCTACCTGGAGGTGCTGCAGGACGCCGAGCTGGTGGCCGGGCCGGGCGCCGCTTTCCTGGAGCGCATCCAGCGCAACTCCGACCGGCTCATGGCCCTGGTCGACGACATGCTGCTGGCCGCGCAGATGAGCGACCGGCACGTCCGGCTGGCCCGCTCCACCACGGACCTGGCGGCGCTGGCCCGTACGGCCACCGCCCAGAACTGCGCCCTCGCCGAGGGCCGCAACCTGACCATCACCGCCGACGCGGCCCGGCCGGTCACCGCCCGGGTGGACGCCCACCGCATCACCCAGGCGCTGGACCGGGTCATCCTCAACGCCATCAAGTTCACCGAGCGCGGCAGCGTCACCGTCGCGGCCGCGGTCCGCGACGGCCGCCCGGTGCTCGAGGTGCGCGACACCGGCATCGGCATCGCCCCGGCGGACCGCGAGCGCGTGCTGGCCCCGTTCCGCCGCAGCAGCGCGGCGGAACGCGCCGAGATCCAGGGCAGCGGCCTGGGCCTGACCATCGTGGCGGCCATCGTCGACGCCCACGGCGGCACGGTCGAGATCAGCGACAACTACGCCGGCGGCACGACGATCACGCTCAGCTTTCCCTGACCTGTCCCTCGGCCCCGGCGCGGCGCCGGCGTTCCCGGAAGGTGGCCGCCCGGCTGCGGTTCTGGCAGGTGAGCGAGCAGAACCGGCGGTGGCCCGCGGGTGAGGTGTCGACGTAGACGTCGGCGCAGTGCCGGTCGTGGCAGACGCCCAGCCGCTCCGGCCGGGCGGCGAGGTGGTCGCGCAGCGCGAGCGCCGCCGACGCGAGCAGGGCGTCCGGCTCGCGGGGCACCCACCAGGACGCCGTCAGCCCGTCCGCTTCGGCGATCAGCCCGGGCCGGACGTCCGCCTCGGCGAGCATCGCCGTCACGGCCGCCGCCCGGCCCGCCGCGTCGTCGCTCGTGAAGATCTCGTGCACCCGGTCGGCGACGGCGATCGCCACCGGCGTCTCCCCCGGGCCGGTCTCCGGCTGATCCCGGTGGCCCACCTGCCGGGGCCGGCTCCCCCAGTCGTTGACCAGCGCGACGAGCGCGGCGATCGCCATGGGCTCGACACGGGTGGACATCTCGCCATCGTAACGCGTTGGGGCGGTTCTTCGCGTTGCGCGGTCGGCCGATCAACCGTAACGTGATGAAGCAGTTCATCACGTTACGGAGGTGCCGGCATGAGCGCGACCACCCGTACGTCCCCAGCCACCGGCCGCGACTGGGCCGGCCTCGGCGTCCTCGTGCTGCCCTGCCTGCTGGTCTCGATGGACAGCCACGTCCTCAACCTCGCCACGCCCGCGATCGTGGCCGACCTGCGCCCCAGCGGCGCCCAGCTGTTGTGGATCGTGGACGGTTACGTCTTCCTCGTGGCCGGCTGCCTGCTGGCGATGGGCGCGCTGGGCGACCGATTCGGCCGGCGGCGCATGCTCCTGATCGGCGCGACCGTCTTCTCGGCAGCCTCCCTCGCGGCCGCCTTCGCCGGTTCGGCCGCCCAGCTGATCGGCGCGCGCCTGCTGATGGGTCTCGCCGGAGCCGCGCTGATGCCGTCCACGCTCGCGCTGATCCGCACCATGTTCACCGACCGGCGCCGGCGCACCGTGGCGATCGGCATCTGGACCGCGAGCTTCTCCCTGGGCGGCCTGATCGGTCCCGTGGCCGGCGGCGCGCTGCTGACCCGGTTCTGGTGGGGAGCGGTCTTCCTGCCCGCCCTGCCGGTGACCCTGCTGCTGCTCACGCTGCGCCCGCGGCTGCTGCCCGAGTCCCGTCCGCCCGGCGCCGCGCGCTTCGATCTGCTCGGCGCGGCGCAGAGCCTGATCGCCGTCCTGGCCGTCGTCCACGCGGTCAAGCGCGCCGCCGAGGGCGGCGACCCGATCGAAATCGCGGCGGCGTTCCTGCTGGGAGCGCTGTCAGGAGCGGCATTCGTACGCCGCCAGCGCCGCTCGGCGACGCCGCTGATCGACCCCGGGCTGTTCCGGGCTGCCGGAGTGCGGATCGCTCTGCTGAGCAACACGCTGACGTTCTTCACCCTGTACGCCACGCAGGTCGCGGTCGCCCAGTACCTGCAGTGGAGCCTGGGCCTGCCGGCGTTCGAGGCCGGACTGTGGACGCTGCCGTCCGTGCTCGCCTACCTGGCCGCGGCGGCCCTCGCGCCGGCCGCCGTCCGCCGCCTCGCACCCACCACGGTCATCGGTGCGGGCTCGGCCCTGATGGCCGCCGGCTGCGGCCTGTTCACGCTGGCGGCCGTCGCGGGCATGGGCGCGCCACGCGCTCTCGCCCTGGTCGTGGCCGGTGGCTGCCTCTTCTCCCTGGGCCTCGGCCCGGCGTACGCCGCCTCCACCGAGATGATCGTCAGCAGCGGGCCGGAGCGGCAGGCCGGGGCGGCGGGCGCGGTGGCCGAGACCGGGGCGGAGCTGGGCGGCGCCCTCGGCATCGCGCTGCTCGGCGCGCTCGGGCTCGTGGTGTACCGGCGGGCGATGGCCGGCGCTCACGGCCTGCCGGACGACGCCGCGGCCGAGGCGGGCCGCACAGCGGGCGACGCCGCAACGGTCGCCGCGGCACTGCCCGCCCCGCAGGCGGCGGAGGTGATCCTGCATGCCCGGGCGGCCTTCGACGCCGCCTTCGCCACCATGACCGGCGCGGCGATGCTCATCATGGCCGGCGTAGCGGCGGTCACCGTCATCCGGCTGCGCACCCGCGCCGCCGCCCACGACCCCTCCGGTGGAGATCGGCTCCCCGACCCGGTTCAGCAGCGATGACCCCAGTCCGGGCCGGATGTGCCGGGCACGAGCCCCGAGATGCCGGCGGCCCTTACCGGCGCCCGGCCCGCCTCGACTACACCGCCCGCAGCGTGCCGGAGCGGCGGCCGGCCAGGCGGTCGAGCGCGGCCGTGGTGGCGGCGTCGGCCGGCAGGTAGACGATCAGGCGCTGCTCGTCCGCGTCGGGCAGGTCCAGAATCTCGTACGCCAGCCGCAGCCCGCCCACCTCGGGGTGGACCATCCGCTCCACGCCCGTACGCTGCGGCGGGCCGGAGGGCGCGGCCATCCGCTCGGTGAACTCCGGGCCGGCCATGACCGTGAGGTCGCCGGCCAGGGCGAGGGCGGCCGGGTCCCCGCGGCGCACCTCCCCCTTGAGCTGGGCCACGTGGTGGTCGGCGACCCGCTCCCAGTCCGGGTAGGCGGCGCGGGCCCGCGGATCGACGAGCACGTACCGCACCACGTTCGGCCGGTGACCGTCCAGCAGCCCGACCGTGCCGGCCAGCCGCTCGTAGCCGGTGGTGGGCGCCAGCACGTCGCCGAGCCGGTTGAGCACGACCGCCGGACCGGGGCCGAGCCGGTCGAGCAGGGCACGCACCGTCGGGCGGACGTCGGCGGCCGGCGCGACGCCGGCCGGGCAGATGACGCCGGCGTTCGCCTTGCTCAGGTACCGCAGGTGGACGCGGTCGGCGGAGGACAGCCCCAGGGCGCCGGCGAGCGCGTTGAGCACCTCCGGCGACGGGTGCCGGTCGCGGCCCTGCTCCAGCCGGGTCAGGTACTCCACGCTCACGCCGGCCAGCGTGGCGACCTCGGCCCGCCGCAGGCCCGGCGTACGCCGTCGCGCGCCGGCCGGCAAGCCGACCGCTGCCGGCGCGGTCGCCTCCCGCCGGTCCCGCAGGAAGCGCCCCAACTCGTTGCCGGTCACCGGATCGGTCATGTCCCCGACCCTAACGACCCGGCTTGCCCGCAGCGTGGCCCTGCCGGGGACAGCCTTCACCCGGTCTCCCTCGGCGCCGCTCACCGGCGTCAGGGTGGAGACCCACCGACGAGAGGGAGACATCCGATGGATCTGGGGCTGACCGACCGCACCGTGATCGTCACGGGAGCAACCGGCGGACTGGGCGACCCCATCGCGCGCCGGTTCGCGTCCGAGGGCGCCGGCGTGGTGCTGGCGTACCACAGCGCCGCCGGCGCAGCCGAGAAGCTGGCGGCCGACCTCGGCGGGCGGGCGATGGCGGTCCGGTACGAGCTCGGCGACGCCGCTTCGGGCCGCGACCTCGTCGACTCCGTGCTGGCCTGGTCGGGCCGCATCGACGTGCTGGTCAACAACGCGGTGCGGTGGGGAATGTCCGAGCCGGACGCCACCGGCCGGTTCGAGGACGTGCCGGACGACACCTGGCTGCGGGTGCTCCGCGACAACATCGAGGGCGCGCTGACGCTCAGCCGGCTGGTCGTCCCGCACATGCGGCAGCGGCGATGGGGCCGGCTGGTCCACGTGTCGTCGTCCATCGCGACCACCGGCATGGCCGGCGGCGAGTACTACGGCGCGGCGAAGTCGGCGCTGCACGGGTTCAGCCGCTCGGCCGCGTTCTCGCTGGGCCGCTCCGGTGACATCCTGTCCAACGTCGTGTCGCCCGGGCTGACCCGCACCACGACCAACCGGCACATCGCCGACTCGGTGCCGGACAGCTACACCGCTGCGCTCCCGCTCGGCCGGCTCCTGGACGCCGACGAGATCACCGCGCCTGTCGCCTTCCTGGCATCGGCGGCGAACACCGGTATCACGGGCCAGGTGATCGCCGTGGACGGCGGCGCCTGACCCGTCCCTCAAGGGTTTCTCACGCTGTTCTTCAGCGCCCCTCCAGCGCCGCCGTGACGGTGGAGGAAGCATCCCGCTTCCCAGCGCATGGAGGTTCCGATGACACCGGGGCACCGTCCCATCGCCCTCGCCGCAGCCCTGCTGCTCGCATCCACCGCCCTGGCGGGTCCCGCCGGGGCCGCCCCGCCGGGCCCGCCCGCCGCGGCCGCGGACACCGGCGTGGTCCTGCGTCCCGACGGCGACGTCGTGCGGGAATGGACCAGCGGCACCGCGGGCCCGGCGTGGTCCGCGCTCGACGACGCCGTCGTGCAGCCGGCGTCCGTGCCCGCCGCCGACTACATCTACGCGAGCGGCGCCGGCCGGCGGACGGAGGTCACGCTCGCGACCACCTCCGTGTCCGGCGGCTCCGCCTCCGTCGCCGGCTGGTTCTACGCCAACACCGGCGGCGCCACCCAGCTGCACGTCGAGGTCGTGACGGCCGGCCGGACCCTGGCGAGCACCACGGTCGCCGCCGGCGCGGGCTTCGCCTGGCGCTCGGTGACCGCGACCGGCATCGGCCAGGCCGACCTGAACGACCTCCGGCTGCGGTTCACCACCGCCGGCGGCGGCGACAGCAACGTGCGGGCCGCGTACGCGTCCGCGACGGTGACCCCCGGCCCGTCGTGCACCCCGGCCTGGGGATCCTTCGGCCCGGGCGCGTGGCCGCCGGCGTGCTGGCGGCCGTTCGAGGCGAGCAGCCCGTTCAACACCCGCATCCCCGCCAACCCGCGCCCGATCGGCGGCAGCGCCCAGCGGTCCGACGCCATCATGGCGCGCATCCTGGGTGACATCTCCGCCCGCGACTACCCCGGGCACGTCACCGCCGATCCGCAGGGCCTCGGCGGCGAGCCCACCTACTACGCGCAGCCCGGCGACCCGTCGTACGTGATCGACTGCCTCTCGTACGGCGGCACCTGCACCATCGACGGCATGAGCGTGCGCATCCCGGCGCAGGCCGCGCCGGAGGGCGGCTGGTCGGCGCCGGCCGGGGCGGACCGGCACCTCACCGTGGTGGACCAGAGCACCGGCTGGTCGTACGACATGTGGCAGGTCCGCGGCAGTGGCCTGCCCGCGCCCGGCGGCACCCTGCAGATCTCGTTCGGCGGACGGTCGCGCATGGTCGGCGAGTGCTCCCCCGGCGTGCCGGCGGACGGCACCAACTGCGAGCCGGGCGGCGTCGGGCACGCCACGGCCGCGCACTTCGCCGGGCTGGCCGGCCGGGTACGGGCCGAGGAGCTGCGGGCCGGCCGGATCGACCACGCGCTGAACATCGTGATCGACTGCGACAACGGCACGTTCGTCTACCCGGCCCGCGGCAAGGGTCAGAAGTGCGCGAACACCGCGGACGCCCCGCCGATGGGCGCGCTGTTGCAGCTCGACATGACGCCGCAGCAGATCGACGCGCTGCCGGTGCAGCCGTGGAAGAAGGTGTTCCTGCGGGCGATGGCCGAGTACGGCATGTACTTCGGCGACACCGGCTCGCAGAACCTCTTCTCGATCGAGGCGGAGTCGGGCAACCAGTACACCGCCTTCGGCCGGCCCGACCCGTGGCTCGCCTACGGGCAGGAGAACTGGGAGCCGTACACCGCCGGCGGGGTGACGTCGTACGTGGCGAAGCTCTACAACCGCCCGGACGACCCCGATCCCGCCCTCGACTGGACCTCGGCGGTGTGGAGCCACCTGCGGGTGCTCGACCCGTGCGTGGCTCAGCGGACCTGCTGATCGGCGTACCCGTTCCCGCCGGCGCCCGGACCGCGGCGCCGGCGGGAACGCTCAGTCGTTCAGCACGGTGACGTGCAGCGGCAGGACCGACTGCCGGCTCTCGGGCATCCGCGTCACGGTGAGCAGCGCCCACCGGCCGGCATGCGTGCGCAGGCACACCTTCGCGCCGGCGGACAGCCCGGCCAGCCGGACGTTGCCGCCACCCTGCCGCGGCAGGCCCCGGCACACGTCCGGCTGGTCGCCGCGGTTGACCGCGTGCACGGCGTTGTAGGCGTTGGTGTTGGTCAGGTCCACGCCGGAGAGCTGGTCGTGCGGGGCGTCGGGGCTGGTGCGGTACAGGTCGAGGTGGTCGTAGTCGGGCGAGCGCGGGTTGTTGGTGGCGTGCCAGTCGCTGGGCCGCCCGGCGGGCACGTCCAGGTCATAGCCGATGCCGGGCCGCACCGCCACGTCGAACTCCGAGAAGACCCGGCCGGCAGCCGGGGGCTCGGGCGCATCGCCGCCACTCACGCTCAGCGCGACGGCAACCGCGATCGACAGTACGCCCAGAGCACCGAACCACCTCCACGGCTGCCTGCGCGCCGCCCGCGGCTCGGACGGGGCGACCGCCGGCCACGACACCGCGGGCGGGCCGCCGCCGATCTCCAGCTCCGGATCCTGCTGCAGGATGCGGCGCTCCATCTCGTGCAGCTCCGGGCCGGGTTCGACGCCCAGCTCCCCGACCAGGCGGGCCCGGGCGGCCCGGTAGACGCCCAGCGCGTCGGCCTGCCGGCGGCACCGGTAGAGGGCCAGCATGAGCTGCGCGACGGGCTCCTCCCGGAAAGGGTTGGCCCGTACCAGGTCCTCGAGCTCCCCCACCACCTCGGCATGCCGCCCGAGCGCCAGATCCGCGTCGATGCGCAGCTCGGTGGCGACCAGCCGGCACTGCTCCAGCCGGGCCGCCTCCCGTGCCGCATTGTCGCCGGGCACGTTCCCGTACGCCGGCCCCCGCCACCATCCGAGCGCCGCGTGCAACAGGTCCGCGGCCTTGTCGTGCTCCCGCTCCTCCAGGGCGGCCCGGCCCTTGCGCACCGCCTCCTCGAACCGGCGGCTGTCCACCTGGTCCGGCAGCAGGTCGAGCACGTACCCGCCCGGCACCGTGCGCAGCACCCGCGGCCGGTCGCCGGGGCTGCGATCCGGTTCGAGCAGCCGGCGCAGCTGGGACACGTACGTCTGCAGGGTGTTCACGGCACTCGCCGGCGGACCGCCGGGCCACACCTGCGCACCGAGAGCCTCCGGCGCGACCAACTGCCCACAGTTCGCCACCAGGTACGCCAGCACGACCCGAGCCTTGGCAGCGGGAACGGCGACATCCCGTCCACCCTGCCGAACCGTCAGCGGCCCCAGAACCAGGATCTCCACGCGCCCCACCCTGCCACCGCCGTCAGCGCGTCAATACGCAGCGTTGACTATCGGACAACCGGTATCCGCGGGCCCGGCCGGCGCGTCCGTCAGCCGAGCACCCAATCCACGGTCTCCCAGGTGTAGCCGAGCGACGAACTGAGCCGGATCCGCCCCACCCGGGCATCGCGGCGCACGTCGAACGCCTCGAACTGGTCGGCCTCCTCGCCGGGTCGCAGCCACCCGTCGGGCTCCAGCCACCCGCCGGTGCCCGACGACGCCGAAGCCGTAATCCAGCCCAGGCCCGGGACAGCGGCCCACATCGATCCGAACGGCGTCGGCACAGTGCCCGCGCCGATGTTCCGGATGTGCACCCGCACCGTCACCCGCTGCTTCCCGTGCGGCAGAAGCAATCCGGTCGGCTGCACTCTGGGGTCCACCGCCAGGGTCGCGGTCAGCTCCACCGGCTGCCCGTCCGACCGGACAATGATCGCGGGCGTACCGAGCGGGAGGGTGTGACACGGCGGGACGCGGAACCCGGCCACCATGATGTCGTTGATGCTCGACGACGATGCGGGCGGGTACAGCGGAGCCTGGACTGCCGGCGCTGCGCATCGTCGTTCCACGGAGACGTCCACAGAGGGCGACGGCGACGGACCCGGGTACGGGTACGGGTCGACGCGGTCGCGCTCCACCACACCGGGACTGACCGGCATACCGTCGGCCACGTCGGACCGGGGCGCCGTCGCGACCTGGAGAAACGCCAGGACGACGACGGCCACGACGGAAACCGCGATCAGCCCGGCCCAGCGGCGCCGAACGCGAGTCCTGACGGGCGTCGCCGAGTCGTCCTGCTCCTGCGGCGCGGCGCTCACCGGCGGGGCCGGCTCCTGCCGCGTGCTGAGCTTGCGGTGCGCGACGCGGATCGCTGCCCCCGCGCCGACGGCGGCCACAGCCGCGGCGGCGATAAGGGCCGCCCGGCGGGCGCGACGTCGCGATCCCCGGGTCACACCTGCCCCTTCGGCACAGGCAGGCCCGGCCTGAGCCGACGACGGAGGCCGCGGGTCTGTCCGGGGCGGGCAGGATGGGCCGACGCCACGCAGTCCCCGGCCATCCCCGGCGGACCCGCCGGTCCCGGGCCCGGTCACCGACCCGGCGGCCGTCCTCTGACCGACAATGGCAGCGTGGACGTGAGCGACGAGGGCATGACGCCGGCGGACGCTGCGGAGCAGCGCGACCAGCCGGAGCGGGACGCCGGGGGCCGGCCGGAGCGGGACGCCGACCCGGCCGTCCCGGAGGCCCTGCGCCGGGAGCTGGCGAAGGAGCTGGTGGAAGCCCGCCGCCTCGCGGCCCGCCCGCAGGAGGATGACGCCGCGGTGGCGCTCGGGCACGAGGGCGAGCCCTGGTGGGCGCCAACCCCGGAGGGCCGGCGCGCACGGCTCGCCGCGGCGATGCGCGCGCTGCTGTCGCACCGCCGCCCCGAGGCCACCATCTGCCCGAGCGACGCCGCCCGAATCGTCGGCGGCGAGTCCTGGCGCGACCTGATGGACACGGCGCGGGACGTCGCCGCCGAGCTGGCGCGGCAGGGCGTCCTCGTCGTCCGTCAGCGCGGCGTGGACATCGACATGGCCACCGCGTCGGGGCCCGTCCGCCTCGCTCGCGGGCCCCGGTGGATCAGCGGTCCTCCCGGCGCAGCATCGCGTCCAGCTCCGGATCGGGCATGATCTCCCGGACCTCCTGAGCGCACCGGCAGGCCGCGGCGATCTTCGTGGCCCACGCCACCGCCTCGTCGCGCGAGGCCACGTCGACGACCACGAGCCCGCCGATGACCTCCTTGGTCTCCGGGTACGGCCCGTCGGAGACGATCCCGTCCGTGCCCACCACGCTCGCCCGCTGGCGCTGCAGCCCGCCGCCGAACACGAACACGCCGGCGTTCACCGCTTCCTCCATGACCGCGTGCGCGGCCTTGCCGACCTCGGGCAGCTCACTCTCGGAGATGTGATCCATCGCGCCGTCGTCGAACGTGATCAGGTACCGCGCCATTCCAGGGCTCCTTCGTTCCGGCGGCCTCGTCCGGCCGCCCTCGACTGTTCAACGAACGGCTCGCCGCGGATCCGACACATGGGAAGCGGCCACCGCCAGCCTGCCGCACGTGGGCCCCGCGACGGTCAGCGCGGCCCGGATGCCGGCGCTGCCCCGGCGGTCTCCAGCCGGGCGTCGTCGATCTCCTCGTCGTCCGCCGCCGGCGGCGCGGTCCTGGCTCGGGGCACGACGGCCAGGAGGATGCCTCCCGCGACGACGAGCGCGGCGCAGACCAGCAGGGCCGGGCGCAGGCCCAGCGCCTGGATGATCGCCCCGGCGAACAGCCCGGACAGCAGCGAGCCCGTGGTCAAGGTGTTCGCGAACAGGGTGGTGGCCCGGCCCGGCGAGCGGGGCGCGAGGTCCTGGGCGTACGAGATGCCGAGCGCTCCGACCGTGGCCAGGGCCAGGCCTCGCATCACCTGGGTGGCGACGAGGAGTGGCATGGCGGTGGCGGTGGCCACCACGGCGAAGTAGAGCGCGAACAGGGTCATTCCGGCGAGGATGACCGGCTTGCGGGCGGCGGCCGGGATCAGCATCGTGGCGAGCGCCGCGGGGATCTCCACGAGGGCGCAGATGGTGAAGAGGAGACCGACGTCGCTGTCCGGGCGGTGCAGGGCTCCGGTCACGTACAGCGGGAGGACGACCGAGCCGGCGAGCATCGCGGTGTGGAAGCACGTGAAGCT
>Ga0190269_10001573_pt1 | contig 10830 bp, 9 predicted proteins | sample Popmic249IS_FD_133749 | JGI IMG/M metagenome (GOLD analysis project Ga0190269, IMG submission 133749) | Populus adjacent soil microbial communities from riparian zone of Blue River, Arizona, USA - 249 IS | ecosystem: Environmental > Terrestrial > Soil > Riparian zone | place: USA: Arizona... | reverse complement strand
TGTGTTCTTACCCGCGCGCCACGCCCTGTCGAGTCGCCTTGCAGTCACGAATCTGGAGCCACGGTAGAAGCTCTACATCCGGGAACCTCGCCTGCCGCCATTGGCTGCAGTCACACCCATTCGGGTCAGCGCCGCGCGCACACACGAGTCGCCAACATGTCCATCCAGTTGAATCACACCATCGTGCGCGCCCGGGACAAGCGCGAGTCCGCGCGCTTCCTGAGCGAGCTGCTCGGTCTGCCCGCGCCCGTGCCGTTCGGGCCGTTTTTGGTGGTGCAGGTCGGCTCACTCTCGCTCGACTTCATGGACGAGCCAGACGCGATCCAGGGGCAGCACTACGCGTTCCTCGTGAGCGAGCCGGAGTTCGACGCGATCTTCGAGCGCATTCGCGCGCGCGGCTTGGCGTACTGGGCAGACCCGCACGGCGAGCTGCCGCAGCAGATCAATCACCATGACGGCGGCCGCGGCGTGTACTGGCAAGATCCGGCGGGCCACTTCTACGAGATCATCACCCGTCCTTACGGCGGCTGAGCGAGGTGCGTGGCAGACTGGCGGCCATGTCCACCACGAGGTCCGGCGGCTGCCAGTGCGGCGCGCTGCGTTACGTCATCGATCAACCGCTCGGCCGCGCATCCATCTGTCATTGCCGCATGTGCCAGAAGGCGTTCGGCAATGCCTTTGCGCCGCTCGTTACAGCGCCAGGCTTGCGCTGGTTGCGCGGCGAGCCCAAGCGCTTTCGCAGCTCGAACAAGGTGTCGCGGGGGTTCTGTGCCGAGTGCGGGACGCCGCTGACGTACGAGCCAGACGGCTTCCACACCGAGATCGCGATCGCGACGCTCGACCATCCCGCAGAGGTCGCGCCCGTCATCCAGGTGGGGCTCGAGAGCCGCTTGCCGTGGTGCGACGCGCTGGCGGACTTGCCCACGCGCTCGCCTGCGGAAGCAGCCAAGGTGGCTGCGTTCTTCGGCGACATCGTCTCTCATCAACACCCCGATCGGCCCGACGCCGACGAGTGAGGGCCCGTCGGGCTCGTTTGATGGCAATTCGTGGCGATTTTGAGGCTTTACACTGCAAGCGGTGCTGCGCTGACGCAGTCTCGATCTCGATCCCGCAGCCCGAAGCACGCAGCCCGCGGCCCGATCAGCCCGCAGCCCGATCACCCCAGCGCCGCTTGGGCGTGCGCCGCTAGGCCTCGGATCACTGAGTGGAAGTTCGCGAACTGGGAGAGCTTGTCGCGGCCGAAGCGTTGCGCGAGGCCTTGCTCCACGGCGGGCAGTCGCGCCGTGCCGCCCGTGCAACACACGATGTCCACCTGGTCGGCTTGGATCCCCGCGCGCTGCAACGTCGCGTCCAGCTCGGCCACTATGCGCTCCGTGGAGTACGCGCTGCTCGCCTCGAATGCGTCGCGGCTGATCGGCTCGTCGATCTCGATCGTCGGGTACGTGTAGTGAAAGACTACTTCCTGCGCCTCCGAGAGCGCGCGCTTGGTGCGCTCGATCGATTCGAACACCGAGAAGCCCAGGCGATCCTCCACGAACGTCAGGAGCTGTTCGATGTGGCGCTCGTCGTCCTCGCCCATCGACCAATCGCGTACGTTGCGCAGAAACGTCATGGCCTCTGCCGCTCTCAGCAGCGACGCGTCCGCGGGCGTGCAGATCTTCTCCATCAGCGCGGGTGGCATCTGCAGCACGTTGCTGCCGAACGGCACCTGGTAGCGCACCTCCGTGCCGAAGTGCTTGCCCACGTGCTTGCGCATCAGCGCCGAGTCGTACGCGTCACCGGCCACCGACAGACCGCCGATGCCGAGTACGTCGCTCGGCTGAAACGGCCCGTCATGCATGCGCAGGACGGTGAAGTCGGACGTGCCGCCTCCGAAGTCGCCCACCAGCACGATCTTCTGCTCGCGCAACGTGCTGCGAAAGTCGCGCGCCGCCGCGATGGGCTCCGGACAAAACGCGATCTCCTCGAAGCCGGCGCTGCGCGCCGCGCGCTCCAGCCGGTACTGCGCGTAGGCGTCGTCCGCATCGTCCACGGCGAAGCGCGCCGGGCGCCCCAGCATCACGCGCCGTACGTCCGCGCCAAAGAAGCGATTGGCGCGCGCCCGCATCTCGCCGAGGAACGCGCCGATCAGATCCTCTAGGTTCATGGGGCGCTCTTCGATGTGCGTGCCGACGAAGCTGCGGCTCGGCAGGTGCTTCTTGATCGAGCGGATCAGTCGGCCTTGCCCGCCCGCAGCCGTGTATTCGGCGATCGCCTCGGCGCCGTAGAAGCAGCGCTCGGCGCTCGGAAAATACAGCACGCTGCGCAGGATCGTGGGGTCCGACGCCGCAGCATCGAGTGGGATCGGCGGATGAAGCTCGCTGCGGCTGGCCGCTGCCAGCAGCGAGTTCGTCGTGCCGAAGTCGATCGCATACACCTCTGGAACCATCATCGCGCACCTCCACGGGAGCGCGCACGATGCGGGGATCGACCCCCTATTTACTAGCTTCTTTCTTTGTGCGAGACTTCCCGAGCGTCATCGGATGGCTGGAATTTGCGGCCTCCAGCGCGGCTTACTCAGAAGCCCCAGCGCAGACGCAGCCCCGGATAGTCCGTCGACACACTGGGATCGCCGCCCGACACGAAGCCCACGCGCAGACCGATCATCGTGCCGATGTACACAGGCGCGTGGAACGGCGCGTACCACATCGCGAAGCCGAAGCGCAGGTTGGAGCTGGAGAACGGCGAGCCGGGCGCGAGGCTCGCATCGAAGTCTACCTCCGGGCCGAACGCGACCGGCCGCGTGTTGTAAGCCATATAGGAGAAGGACATGGCCAGACTGAACGACACCGTCTCGTTCGAGCGACCCATCGCGATCGGCGCGCCCATCGGATCGTAGCCGAGCGCGAGACCTAGCCCGAACAGCGCGGGGCCCGCGTTGAAGCCGAGCAGGATCTGCGACGAGCCACCGATGCCGCCCTGGATGGCAATGCCGCCGCCATCGAACATCAGCTCGGGCTCCGCCGCAGGTGGCGGCAATGCGCGACGCGGCGCTGGGGCCGGCTGTTCTTGGATGTGTCGCGGCGGCGGAGACTGGTCGAACGGAGGCGGGTCGACAGGCTGAACTGGCGGGGGCTCATCCTCGAGCGGCGGCAGGATGGGCAGATCCTGCGCGTAAGAGGTCTGAGCGGTCAGCACGCAACCGATCAGACCCAAGCCAAGAAGCATTCTGAGATGTGCAGACATGGTTCTCCGTTCGTCCGCAGAACGCGGCCTGCTCCGGTTCGGTCGGCGCGGCCCCCAGTTGCGTAGCGCGCGTGTGTTTCTGTAGGGCTGCGATCGCCTCGACACGCGCTGTGCCGCAGCTGACGGCGCTTTCATGCGGCGGCGGGGTGCACGGCGGTTTACAGCGTCGCGCCGAACACGCACAGGGTCGACTTGTGACCGCCACTTCGTGACCCGACGGGGTACGCTCCCGTCACTGACGTGGGTCGACTTCCGCGCGGCGAGCTGCTGCTGGCGTGGTCACTGCGTGGGATGGAAACATGAACGCATCACGTCGTACTGGCTTGGCGGCACTCTGTTGGATCGGCTTGTGGAGCGCCGCTTGCGCGAGTGATACGGACGCGGGCGCGCAGTCGACGGATGGCAGCACGCCGCTCGCCGCGAATGGCATTGCGGCAGGGTCCGCAGCCCGCGTCGCGAGCGGGGCGGGCAACACGGGCAGCGCCGTAGCAGGCGCGCCCGGCGCCGGTCCGGCGGGCTCCGTTCCTGGCGGTGCCAGCAGCGCGGCGGGGGTGAGCGGCGGGCTCGGCGCCGTCCCTGGCGCGAACGGGGCAGGCACCGGCGCAAGTGCCAACACAGCCGGCGGCGCCGCAGCTGATGGCGGCAATAGCGGCAGCGCTACCGCGCCAACGACCGCGGGCAGCGCGGGGAGCGGCGCGGCTGGCGCTGCAGCTTCCACGAGCGGCGCGGCGGCAAGCGGCGCGGCGGCACCCGGCGCAGCTGGCGCTGCAGCTTCCACGGCGAGCGGCGCGGCGGCGAGCGGTGCGGCGGCAAGCGGCGCGTCTGGCGCCGGCGCGGCAGGTTCCGCAGCGAGCGGCGCGGCGGCAAGCGGCGCAGGAGCTGCAGCCAACGGCGGCAGCGCGGGCGCCGCGGCGACCAGCAGCGGCGCTGGCACGACAGCTAACGGCGGCAGCGCTGGCACCGGGGGCGCAGCCGCTAGCGGCGCTCCTGGCAATGGCGCCGCCGGCAGCTCACCTGCCGCTGGCAGCGGCGCACTTCCCCCCGCACCGACGCCGGCCCGACCCGCCTGGACGCGCTGCGGCAGCTACCAGTGCGCCACGCTGGAAGTACCCCTGGACTACGCGGCCCCCAGCGGCGAGAAGATCAAACTCGCGCTCAAGCGCCGCGTGGCTCGCGGCCAGCGCATCGGTTCGCTGCTGATCAACCCGGGCGGTCCGGGCGGCTCTGGGGTCGAGTTCCTGAGCTCGTTCGTGCAGGTCGCCGGCAGTGCGCTCCTGTCGCGCTTCGACATCGTCGCCTTCGACCCGCGCGGCGTGGGCGCGAGCACGCCCATCGAGTGCCACTCCAACATCCAGAAGCTGATCGCGGCCGATCCCTCTCCGGACGACGAGGCCGAGTGGCAGGCGTCGGCTGCGGACGCCAAGGCCTTTGCCGATGAGTGCGGTCAGAAGTACGGAAAGCTCTTGCCGCACCTCGGCACCGTGAACGTCGCGCGCGACATGGACCAGATACGCGCCGCGCTCGGCGACGAGAAGCTCAGCTACCTGGGCTTCTCCTACGGCACCGCGATCGGCGCACGCTACGCGGATCTCTTCCCCGAGCGCGTCCGCGCGCTGGTGCTCGACGGCGCGCTCGACATGAGCCTGTCCGCGCTGGACGTGTCGCTGCAGCAAGCGCAGGGCTTCGAGGCGGCGCTCGCGACGTATTTCGAGTGGTGCGAGCTCGCCGCCAACAACTGCGGCTGGCGCGGGAGCATGCAGCCGAAAGAGGCGTTCGCGCAGCTCGCTAGCAGCGTCGAGCAGAGGCCTCTGAGCGGCCGCGTCCCGGTCGGCCCCGGCGAGTTCCTGCTCGGCGTGATCGCGCCGCTCTACGGCGGCGAAGATGGTTACCGCATCCTGTCGCAGGCGCTCACGGGTGCGGCGCGCGGCGATGGCAGCACCATCATGACACTCGTCGACGGGTACACGGATCGCAGGCCCGACGGCACGTACGGCAACATCCAAGAAGCCAACAACGCGGTCAACTGCATCGACATGCCGACGCCCGACTACGCCGGTCTGCGCGCGGAGGAGATGCGCTTCAGCATGGCCGCACCGATCTTCGGCACCGCGACCTTGACCAGCCTGATGGTGTGCGCGCACTGGCCCGTGCGCACGCAGCAAGCTCCCACGCCGAAAGCCAGCGGCGCCGCACCGATCCTCGTCGTCGGCACCACGGGCGACCCTGCCACGCCTTATCGCTGGGCGGAAGCGCTCGCCGATCAGCTCGAATCCGGCGTCCTCTTGACGTTCGAGGGCGAAGGACACACCGCGTATTCGCGCGGGACGGCGTGCATCGACGACGCGGTCGAAGCCTACTTGATCGACACGAAGGTGCCCGAGAACGGAAAGCGCTGCGGCGGCGGCAGCGCCGCGCCTTCACGCTTGCTGCTGCCCGCTCGCCCCTTCCGCTGACGGGTCACGGCGCGTAGCGGTGCTGCACTTCGGCGTGCGTGTCGCCGCGCGCGCCGCGCAGCGCGATACTGCCACCCGGTGCGAGCACGTGCAGACGCTCGGGAGAGAGGCCGCGCGCTGCGGCCTGCTCGCGCGCGAGCTCGGGACCTGCGCTGAGCGGCTCGTCGCTCAGATCGTATGCGCCCCAGTGCATGCCCACGAAGTGCCGCGCCTGCAGGGCATCGAGCGCGTCGAGCGACTGCTCCGGGCTCATGTGCTGCGCCTGCATGAACCAGCGCGGCTCGTACGCACCGAGCGGCAGACACGCCATGTCGATGCCACCGAACACCTGACCGATCACCTCGAAGCCCGCGAAGTGTCCAGTGTCGCCCGAGTGATAGACGCGATGTGTCCCTTCGAGCACGTAGCTGCCCCACAGGGCCTTGTTCAAGTCGAACGCCCCGCGCCGATGCCAGTGCTGCGCGGGCGTGAGGTGCACGCGCACGCCTGCGAGCTCCACGTACTGCCACCAATCGAGCGCCAGCACGGGCCGGCACTCTCTCGGAAGCGCGCCGTCCAACCCGCGCGGCACGATGAAGACCGCTCGGCCCGCATTGGCAGCCGCGAGCTGGCGTAGCGCCGTGGGGTCGAGGTGATCGTGGTGCCCGTGCGTGACCAGCACCGCAGTCAGGTCCGTGAGCTGCTCAGCGCCGGCCGCCGCGGGAGTCACGCGCGGCACGAGGCCGCCCGCGCGCCCGAAGATCGGATCGACGACGAAGCGCGCACCGTCCAGCTCCAATAGGAACGAGGCGTGTCCGATCCAGAACGCACGCGTCGCGAACGGAGCGAGTGCCTGAAAGGCTTGCCAGCCGCGCTCCGGGACCGCAAGCGGGCGCGCGCGATAGCCCGGTGGTCGTTGGCGATTCGTCTGCGTCTTCCAGCGCAGCACCTCGGGCAGTCCGGGAAGCCGTGCGCTCTGCCAACCATTGCGAAACCGGCCCTGCTCGAGCTCGGGTGCGAGATAGGCCGCGTACTGCTCGCGCACCGCCTCGGGAACGGGGGTTGGACGTGGGATCATCGCGAGCAGCGTAGCCGATGGGCCCAGCCCGTTCGCCCGCAGAACGATTTTCCAAGATTTTTCACGAGCGGCCGAGCGATGGCTGCCGCCACTGGCAGCAGGCGCGACCGACCCGTTTCTGACCAAAAGATGGCAATCGGCGCACTCGATCTCGCGCAGACTCACCAGCGCGACGTCCCGGTACGCCGGTGCGCGAGCTCGCAACTATTCGCAGGCATCGAGCGCATGACGTACGATGCACTGCGCGTGAGGCGCACGGTGGGTGAGCGGGGGCTCGACGGTCCACGTTTGGATTACGTTTGCTGCGCCACGCGCTGCAGGAGCGACGAGTCGATGGTTGAACATTGGGTTGTACACGGCAGTGGCTCGTGCTTGGATACGCAGCCTCGTCGGCCGGGCCCCTCGCGACGAGGCTTGGCGTTATGCATATTCAAGGAGACGCACGCATGATGGTGCGCCGCAGTAACCGCAGTCACCGCCTCGATTCATCGAATCCTTACCGATCGCACGAGCCGCTCCGTTGGTGTAGCACCCGGAGCACGCTGTGGCTGAGCGCGCTGTGGCTGAGCGCGCTGGTCGTGGGCCTGCCGCTCGCCGCGCACGCAGACGGCTCGCTGCAGCTACGAGCGGCGCGTGCTGCGAGCGATTGCCGCAGCTCTGTGCGGCGGAGCAGCTGCGGCTCCGATCGCGCTGCGAAGCTCGCCGAAAAGCGCAAGGCGCGCCGCGAAGCTGCAGTGGCCCGGCGCGAAGCCGCAGCGGCCAAGCGTGAAGCCGCGGCCCAGGCGCGACGCGAAGCGTCCCAGTCGCGGCGCGAAGCGTCTCAGACGCGACGCGAAGCGTCCCAATCGCGACGTGAGGAGGCGCGGGAAGCCGCCGCGAGCCGCCGCGAAGAGGCGCGCGCTGCAGCCCTGGCGCGACGCGAAGCGTCGCAGGCCAAGCGCGAAGAGGCCAAGCAACGCCGCGAGGCAGCCGCCGCCGAGCGCCGCGAGCGCCTGGCCGCGCGCGCCGAAGCTCGCCGTGCGCAGGCTGACGACGACGTCGACTCGGACGATACCGAGAGCGTCGCGGGCAGCAACGGCACGGGCTACGGCACGTTGCGCGTGAACAGCCGGCCCTGGGCCCAGGTCTACGTCGATGGCCGAATGGTCGGCCACACGCCGCAGATGGCTCTGAACGTGCCCGCGGGCGAGCACCAGGTGCGCCTCGTAAACCCGATGTTCGCGATGAGTAAGACGCTGCGGCTCAAGGTCCGCGGCGGCGAGCGCATCACGCGCGTGGAGATGCTCGAGGAGTGAGCGCGTCGCTCACTCCCGCTGCGCGGCGACGCGCGCACTCGCGCAATACGTGACCACCTCGTCGATGTTGGAGCCGTAGCCCAGGCGGAAGCCGCGGATCAGACCGCTTGCTGCGCAGCTGTCGAGCTCCACTTGCACTTGCTCGGTCTCACGATTCACGCCCGTGGTGAGCGCAGGACCGGGTGAGCCCAAGACGATCTTGCCGCCGTCCACACGGGGCTTCGCGCAGCGCAGCCCGAAGTCTTTGACCGTGGGATAAGGGACGCCCTGTGCGTCACCCCAGTGCGACCAGAGCGCGATCACCACTTCGCTCACGACCTCGCCGGGTGCGCACTGCATCCAGTATTCGGTGTGCACCATCGCGATTTGCTCCCAGGCGACGGCGCCCGCGAGTGCATGCGGCGCGCTGTGATCGCCCACGGTGACGCTCGCGCCGCCCGAGCCGAGCGTGAGCGACAGCGGGCTGCAATGCACGCGCACGCTGTCCGCGATCAAGCTGTCCTCGACGAAACCATCGAAGCCGGTCACGACCATACCTTCCGGGCATAGTTGCTCCGACAGGTTCGGGTTCGGCGAGCCGTGCGGCGGGTTGGCTGTCACCAGTCCGAAGGCGAGCGTGTAATCCACACAGCTCGCGTTGTCACAGCTAGTGTAACCCGCGGTCGGCGCGCTGCACGCGCGGCCGCAGCGGCCGCAGTTATCGACGTCGAGGGCCAGCGCCGCTTCGCAGCCGTTGCCGCGTACACCGAGCACGAGATCGGCGTCGCAGTCACCGTAGCCTGCCGTGCATTCGAAGCGGCACGCGCCAGCGACGCAGCTGCCGCTCGCATGCGACGCAGTGCAACCTTCCGGGCACTGCACGACTGGCGGGCCGGCGTCGACCATCGCGTCGATGCCTGCGTCTTTCGGGGCCGGGGGCTTCGGGCCCGCGTCGTCATCGACCACGCTTGCGTCGGGCGCACCTCGGCCCGCCGCTGCGCCGCCCTTGCCCGCCTGCGCGCCACCGCGACCTGCCGCCGCATCGCGCGCGCCCGCGGCGCCGCCCTGCGCTCCGCCGCCCTGCGCGGCGCCGCCCTGCGCGGCGGCACCCGCTTCACCGCTCTCGCCTGCGGCCTCGCTCTGCATCGACTGGCTCGTACCCGCCTCGGAGACGGCCACATCGGCGCGCCTCGGGCTGCGATCGAATGCGCCCGGGTTGCACGCTGCCGTGAGCAGCGCCGCTACCAGCGGCCAGCTGCTTCGGATGCGTGGCTGTAGGCTTTTCTTCATGTGGCTCCGTTTCGCGCCGCGCGCTGCATGTCCTGTGGCAGCTCGACACCGTGCTCGCTGAGCCGCTCAGTAAACGTCGGCAATTGGCCGGTTGGCAAGAGTACGCTCGGCTCCGTGCCCGCGCCATGACGCAGCACGTACAGGTCCCTCAGGTTGTATTTTCCGCTGTCCACGTCGAAGCCGGCCACCTCGGTGATGTGTGTCACTTTGCGGCTACCGTCACGCTGCCTTCCGACTTGCACGATCACCTCGATGCCCGAGCCGATCTGCATGCGAATCGCGGCGAGGGGCATGGCGACGTCGCTCATCATGCACATCGTCTCGAGCCGCGTCAGCGTGTCGCGCGGGTAGGTGGCGTGCAGCGTGGACAGGCCGCCGCCGTGACCGCTCACCATCGACTGCACCATGTCGAGCGCCTCGGCGCCGCGGATCTCGCCGACGATGATGCGATCGGGGCGCATGCGCAGGCTGGCGCGGAACAGATCGCGAATGCTGACTTCACCGTCGCCGTTTTCGTCCGGCTTGCGCGTCTCCAGATAGACGACGTGCTCGCGATCGACCGACAGCTCGCGCGTATCCTCGATGACCAGCACGCGCTCGTTCGCAGGCACACATGCGGCGAGCACGTTGAGGAGCGAGGTCTTGCCGCTGCCGGTGCCGCCGGCCACCACGATGTTGCACTTGGCCACCGTCACTGCCGCTAACAGCTGCGCTGCGTCCGTCGTCAGCGCGCCGAGATCCACGAGGCGTGGCAAGGTCATCACGCTCTTCGAGAAGCGGCGGATGGCGACCGCCGGTCCGTCCTCGGCGAGCGGGTGAATCACGGCTTCCACGCGCGAGCCATCCGGCAAGCGTGCTTCCAGCACCGGCGCGCGCTCGTCGATCAGCTGGCCGGCGAACTGCGCGATGGCGCGCAGGCCGCACATCACGGCCTCGGTGCTCTCGAACTTCGCCGCGACGCGCTCCAGCTTGCCACGCCGCTCCACGAAGATGCGGGACGGGCCGTTGATCAAGATCTCGGTGACGCTGGCGTCGCGCAGGTACGGGCCGATCGGCGCGAGCAGATCGCCGATGGTCTGCATGTACATCTCGGGCGGGATCATGGGGCTCCTTGAGCTTGCGTCTGCAAGCGCTGCGTCAAGATGCGGGCGGCGCGCGCGTAAGCGGGGTTGTCGGGGTTTTGCTTGGAGAGCGCGGCGTACAGGTGCGAGGCGGCTAGCGTGTCCCCGGCAGCCAGGGCCTCCACGGCATCGCGCGGGGCAACCTTCGGCAGCGCGGGCCCGGTCGCGCCGCGCGCCGTCGCGGCCGCGGTGCGCGCGGTCGGCGCAGAGCCGGTCGATCCAAGCGGAGCAGCTGCTGGCGGCGGCAGCCCCGCAGGCGTGAAACGCGACTCCCCCTCGGCGCGCGACGCAGATGCAGCAGCCGTGGGCTGCGGGCCTCCGATCACTCCGCGCGCGGCGGCTGGCGCGGACGGCGCCGCGCCGCCGTTGGCAACGCCCGCAGACGCGAGCTCACGCGCCTGCGGGACCGC
>Ga0190269_10001572_pt1 | contig 10832 bp, 10 predicted proteins | sample Popmic249IS_FD_133749 | JGI IMG/M metagenome (GOLD analysis project Ga0190269, IMG submission 133749) | Populus adjacent soil microbial communities from riparian zone of Blue River, Arizona, USA - 249 IS | ecosystem: Environmental > Terrestrial > Soil > Riparian zone | place: USA: Arizona... | reverse complement strand
GCCGCCGCTGCCGCTCGCAGGCTCGCCGAGTTCGCCGCCGCGTGCAGGGTCGCCGGCATCCAGGGCGCCGCCGAGGCGGCGTGGTCCAGGGCCTTGACGTCCGGCGCCGAGGACTGGTCGCCGACCTCCGCGAGGAGGGCCAGGGCGCCGAGCTCGCGGTAGTGCACGACCGCCGGTCCCGGGTCCTCCTCCGTGCCCTCGGCCGCGAAGCGCAGGGCGACCCGGGCCGCCGCCCAGGAGGCCGGGAGCTGCAGGACCGGCGCCGCCGGGCCCACTCCGGCACGACCGGCGAAGGCCGGCACCGGGCCCGCGAAGACCAGCGGCCCGCTGGGCAGCGCGACCGCGGTGGCCGGTTCGGCGGGGGAGAGGCCGAGGCGGCGAGCTGCCTGCAGGCGTACGTCCTCCGGCGCCGACGCGTCCACCACCAGCTCGACCGACGCGGGGTCGGCGACCGGGGCGCGGCCGCGGGTCCGGTCCAGGACCGCCTTCGCCGCCCCGGCCGCGCGCTCGAGGATCATCGCCTCCACCGGGCCGGGCGGGCCCGGGCGCTCGAGGGTGAGCGTGGCCGGGCCGGCCGGGATCGACATCCAGGCCGGCTCCGGGGGCGTGTCGGACCAGGCGCTCTCGCCCCGCTGCGTCACCCGCAGGCGGACCCGGCGGTGCTCGTCGACCAGCCGGGCGGGGCAGTCCGCGAGCACCGCCGCGCCGCGGACGATGGAGGTCAGCCCCGCGTGCGCCTCCACCAGGCTGTCGAAGTACGCGATCACCCGCACCGCCGCGCCCGCGTCGGCGTCGAGGGCGGCGAGCCGGACTGCCAGGTCCTTCATGGGCCGAGGTTAGGCGTCCAGGAGGCGGCGGAGCCACCGTACGCGGGCAGCCTTCGCCTCCTGGGACAGCGCCGCCTGCGGCACCATGGCGTCGAAACCGTGGAAGGCGCCCGGCCACACGTGCAGCTCCGCCACCCCGCCCGCCTGCCAGATGCGGGTCGCGTACGCCACGTCCTCGTCGCGGAACGTCTCCGCGGAGCCGACGTCGATGAAGGCCGGTGGCAGGCCGCCGAGGTCCGTGGCCCGGGCGGGAGCGGCGTACGGCGACACGTCCGGCCCGCCACGCGCGTCGCCGAGCAGGGCCGTCCAGCCGGTGTGGTTGGACGTACGGTCCCAGACGCCGAGCCCCGCCATCTGGTGCGCCGACGGGGTGTCGTTGCGGTCGTCGAGCATCGGGTAGATCAGCATCTGCCCGTGGAGCGCGGGACCGCCCCGGTCCCGGGCCATCAGGGCGAGGGCCGCCGCGAGGCCGCCGCCCGCGCTGCCGCCGGCGACGATCAGCCGGGCCGGGTCGAAGCCGAGCTCGTCGGCGTGCCCGGCGGTCCAGACCAGGCCCGCGTAGCAGTCGTTCACCGGGCCGGGGTGTGGCGTCTCGGGCGCGAGCCGGTACTCCACGGAGACCACCACCAGCCCGAACTCCTCGGCCCAGTCGAGCATCTCGGCCATGCCCGTCCGGTTGTCGCCGATGATCATGCCGCCGCCGTGGGTGTGGTAGATGCAGCCCAGCGCGCTCTCGGCGGCGGCCGGGCGGCAGATCAGCAGGGACACGTCGGGGTCGCCGTCGAGGCTGGGCACGAGCCGCTCCTCGACCGTGAACTTCCCGCCGCGCCGCAGCTCGTCGTCGGTGAGGCTGTCCAGGGGGCCGCCGATGCGCATGGCGGGGATCATGTCGGCCGTCAGCGCGCTGGCGATGACCTCCGCGACGGCGGTGAGCGCGGCGCCCAGCTCGGGGTCGAACGGTGGTGGGGTGGTCTCCTGCTGCGACAGCGTCATGCGTGCCTCCTGGCGTCGAGCCGATCGGGTGACGGCTGTCACCAGGATGGGTCCGCCCGGCGGGCCCGGGCCAGCGCCAAGTGGCGGTCTTCATCCGCCGGATGGCGGTTCTGCGGGGAGCAGAAACCGGCGGTACGGGGCAGCGCCCCGCCACTCGCGCCGACATGATCGGGACATGGCCGACTTCGCGCTCCAGGTTCAGCCCGTCGACGCCGCCGAGTGGCTGGACACCGCCCGCCGGGCCGAGGCGGCCGGCTTCGACACGCTGACCGCCGCCGACCACCCCGGGGCGTGCGCGGCGCCGTTCGTGGCGCTGGCCGCGGCCGCCGCCGTGACCTCGACGATCAAGCTCGGGTCGTACGTGGCGAACGCCGGGGTGCGCGAGCCGATGCTGCTCGCCACCGACGTCGCCACGCTGGACGTGGTCTCCGGCGGCCGGGCGGTGCTGGGCATCGGCGCCGGGCACACGCCCGCCGAGTGGGAGGCGGTCGGCCGGGTGCGGCCCGGGGTGCGCGGCCGCGTCGAGCGCTGTCTCGCCGTCACCGAGGCGACCCGCCGGCTGCTGGCGGGGGAGCGGGTCACGGTCGACACCCCCGAGCTGACCATGCACAACGCGCTGCTGGAGAAGCCGCGCCCGGTGCAGGACCGCGTTCCGCTGCTGATGGGTACGGCCAACTCGCAGCTGCTGCGCTGGGCGGGGGAGCACGCCGACATCGTGGGGCTGACCGGGCTCGGCCGGACGAAGGCCGACGGGCACCAGCACGAGGCGCGGTGGCGGCTCGCCGACGTCGACGCCCAGGTGGCGCTCGCCCGCGCCGGCGGCGACGCGGTGCTGGAGGCGCTCGTGCAGCAGGTGGAGATCACCGATGACGCCGACGCGGCGCTCGCCGAGCACTCCGAGGAGCTCGGCATGAGCGTCGCCGAGCTGCGGGAGGTGCCGTTCCTGCTGGTCGGCACCGAGGACGAGATCGTCGCGGCGGTGCGCCGGAACCGGCAGCGGTGGGGCATCACCCGCTACGCCGTCCGCCGCAATGCGCTCGACCTGCTCGGACCGCTCCTGCCGCGACTGGCCGAGGTGTGAGCCCCGCCGTCACTCCTTGAAGAGCTGGTGCTCCACCCGGGCCCGGAAGTCGACGTAGATCTGCCGGTAGCGAGCCGTGGCGCCCTTGGTGTCGCCGCGTTCCAGCAGCTCCAGCACCTCGTCGTGGCCCGAGATCCAGACGTCCCAGAGGTCGCTCTCCGCGCCCATCGCGAGGATGCGCAGCGTGCGGGCCACCACGAGGTCCACCATGGGCTGCAGCTCACGGTTGCCGCTGGCCATGATGACGATCGTGCTGAAGTCCGCGCCGGCCGCGCCGGCGGTGAGGACGTTGCCGGTGCGCAGGCTCTCGACGAACTCCTTCTGACGCTGGCGCAGCAGGTCGAGGTGGGTCTCGGTGAGGTTCTCCACCCCCCACTCGAAGCCGGCGCAGGCGAGAACGCCCATCACGTCGATCAGCTCGAGGGCGTTCTTCTGGGTCACCTTGGTGACGTGACGCGTGCGGTTGGGAGCGATGTCGATCAGACCCTCGACGGACAGCTGGGCGATCGCCTCGCGGACCGGCGTGATGCTGACTCCGAGGCGGGCGGCGAGCTCCGCGTCCTTGATCAGCGTGCCGGGGGGCAATTCACCGGTGACTATCTCGTTGCGGAGCTGACGCACCACGGCAGCCGTACGTGTCGGCGGGACCGTGTAAGACATACCGGCAGCCTACTCACCGTGACGGTGCCGTGGTGACCGTACCCGTGACGGGTTTCTGCAGGCATGCTGAGGGGGTGCCGGACGTGCTGATCGACCTCGACGTGATGCCGCCGCGCCCACCCGCCGAGCCCGCCCCGCTGCGCGAACGGCTGAGGCCTCCCCGGCCCGCGATCGTCCTCGCCGTGCTGATCGCCGTGCTGCTCACGATGGCCGGAGCGGTGCCGCCGGAGCCGGCGATGATCCCGGTGCTGTCCGCCGGGGGCACGGCCGCGGCGGCGTTCGAGCTCGGCCCGGACGCCCTCTACACGGCGTCCTTCGGACAGAACCCCAACAACGAGTCGGGGGTACGCCGGTACGACCTGCGCACCGGCGTCCCGGCGTGGGCCGCCGCCGTCCCGCAGAACGTGCAGGCGCTGACCCTCGACGCCGAGTCCGGCGTGCTGCTGGCCCGGTCCGGCTCGGACCCGCGGATGACGTTCCTCGACGCGGCCGGCGGCGACCTGCTGTGGCACCTGGAGTCGCCCGGCACGTCCGCGGTCGTGCTGGCCGGTGGCCGGGTGCTGCTGCGGACCGACCGCGGCCGGGACATGGAGCTCAAGGTCGCGGACGCGCGGACCGGCGCCGCGCTGTGGCAGCGGATCCTCGACGGCCGGTCGGAGCTGCGCGACGACGCGTTCGGCGCCGGGCCGCCGCGGCGGATCGTCGTCGTCGGCCACGACGGCCACGTCACCTCGCTGGACTTCGCCGACGGCCGGGTGCTCGGCGAGGGCGATCTGGGCGTACGGCTGCCCGCGGAGTCCGGCGGCAGCGGCCTGCCCGACTACGCGGGCGTGGACGTCGCGGGCGACCGGCTGTACGTGTCGCGGCGGGCGGACGGGCGGGTGTCGCTGAGCGCGTACCGGCTGCCGGCGCTGACCCTCGACTGGCGGGCCACGGGTGGACCGGTCGGCACGGTGTACGACTGCGGCCCGGTGCTGTGCATCTCGGACACCCGCTGGGTGACCGGGCTCGACCGGGCGGACGGCTCGGTGCTCTGGTCGGACCCGGAGTGGGTCGCGGCGGGCGCCACCCGGGACGGCCGGCTGGTCGCGTCCACCCAGGCGGAGAACCCCGAGGTGGTCGAGCTGGACCCGTTCTCCGGCAAGGTGCTGCGCCGCCTGGGCCACACCTACTTCGTCGGCGACGTCCAGCTCCGCGGCGACACGAAGATCGCCGGCCGCACCTGGGTGAGCGTCACGGGCAGCGACGGCGCGGCGCGCACGGTGGGCTCGCTCGACACCGCGGCGCCGTACGGCTGCGAGGCGGAGGGCGCGTACCTCGCCTGCCCGACGACCCCCGGCCCGACCGGCGTCTGGCGCTTGCCCCTGACGTAAGGGGAGGTCCCGGCGCCGGTCACTTCTCGCGGGTGTTGGTGAGCGCCTTCGGCCGGTCGTAGGTCGCCGGGGCGTTCCATTTCTGCAGGTGCGAGCTGGAGCAGAGCGCCGTACGGACCTTGGCGGTGCCGTCGGTGTGCGTCTCCGGGTTGGCCACCGTGAGGTCGGTCGCCGTCAGGCAGTACTTGCCGCTGCTGTCGACGATGCTGTAGCTGGTGACGGAGTTGCCGGTCTCGCCGTAGACGGTCCAGGCGAGGTCGGCCGCCGGGGTCTTGTCGTTGGCGGCGGAGCAGGTCCGCATGGTGACGAACCCGCCCGGAAGGTCCGGCCTGCGCAGGCAGTATCCGGGGTTGCCGGTGCCCGCGGTGCGGATCTGACCCGGCTTCGCGGTCTCCTTGCTGGTGGCCGGCGTCGCCGTGGCCCACTGCTGGTTCCACGAGACGTTCCCGTCCGGGGCCTGCTTGCAGAACCACACGATCATGTACGAGAACGTGGGGACATGGTTGGTCACGTCGAGACAGCGGCTGAACTGCTTGAAGTTGACCAGCTGGCCGGTGCCGACCCCGGCCGCGCCCGCGCCCGCGCTGGGTTCCGGCCGCCACACGTTCTTCTTGGCGTCCCCGGTGCAGCCGCCCAGGACGACGGGACCCGCCGCGCCGGCGTTCTTGGCGTTGAGGCAGTAGCCGTCCAGGTTGACGCCGTCCGTGGTGCCCTGGAACTGCGAGCTGTTGTCCAGGCTCCACTGCTGGCGGGCCTTGCGGCCCAGGCACTGGGTGAAGGTCACGGCGCCGCCGGAGTTGCTGCTGTGCGGGGTGGGCGCGTCGAGGCACAGGCCGGTCGGCCAGTCGGTGGTGTCCGAGCCCATCAGCTTGATGTTGAGGTCCGTCGTGTACGAGAACCGCTGCTCGCTGCTGCCGCCCTTCTTGCAGGCCCGCAGCAGCACCGCCGAGCCCGGCTCCGGCTCGTCCCCGCTGTCCATGCAGAGCTGGCCGGTCGTGGCGGTGGCGAGCCGGATCGCGCCGCCGGCGACGTTCTCGGTGTCCCGCTGGAACTTGTACGTGGCCTCCACCGTCCGGGTGTCCGCGGAGCCCGGGTCGAGCGAAGCACTGTCCGAGCCGGTGCCGGTCACGGTGAGGACGGCCTTCACCGGCACCTCGGTGGGCGGGCAGCCCAGCACCTCGGCGCTCGACTCGTCCTCGGGGTCCGGCGGCCCGTAGTACGTGATCTTCACGCGGTAGCGGAGACCGTCGGCGTTCTCCTCGCCGAGGATCTCGCACGGCGGCAGGCCCTCCAGGCTGCCGGCGCCGGCGGTCGCGGCCGCCCGCAGCTGGGCCATGGCGGCGTCGATGCCGTTGTTGGCGGCGTCGATCGACTCGGTGCGCTCGTCGACGGTCTGCGTGGTGGTGATCGAGTTGACCACGAGCGGCGCGATCGCCGCGGTCAGCCCCATGGCGACGATGCTGACCATGATGGCCATCGGCATCGACCCGCTGTCGGGGCACGTCTGCGCCGCGCGGCGGCGCCGCCGGAGCCGTTCCCGGATCGCCATGGTCAAGGCCTCCCTGCGCTGCATGCGTTCGCGGCCGAGTTGGTGGCCTGCGAGGTGTTCACGGCGGTGATGGTGGTGTCGATCTCGGCGGTGCCGGCCGTCACCTTGGTCCGCAGGTGGATGCGGAGCCGCTGGTAGTCGGAGGTGAAGTCGGTGCCGACGCTCGCGCTCGGGTAGGGCTTGTCACCGGCCTTCTGCAGCTCGAACGGCGCGTACTTGTCCGCCGTGCCGACCGCGGCCGGGGTGGCGGCGAGCGGGGTGGTGTCGATGTTCGAGGCGATGGTGGCCCCCCGGGCGCCCACGGCCGGTGTGCTGCCGGGCAGCCACTCGATGAGCTGGAGCAGGCCGCGGTCCGTGGCGCCGTTCGAGCCGGCCGGGCTGAGCTCCAGCCGGAGTTGCCGGCACACGTCCCGGTCCACGCCCGTCACCTTGTCGGGCTCGCGGCTGGCGAACTCGACGTACCAGGTGCCGCTCCCCGCCGGCACACCGGGCTCGTTGATCCAGGTGGCGTAGCGCAGCTGACGGTCGAAGCGCTGGAACGCGACCGAGAGCTCCCCCTGCGCCGCCGTGAGGGTCTCCGTGGTCCGGACGGTGCGGTACACCTGCAGGATCGCGCCGGTGACCATCAGCATGACCACGCTCAGGAGCCCCATCGTGATGAGGAGCTCGGCGAGCGAGGTGCCGTCGTCGTCCCGGGCCGGCCGCCGGCCGCGGCGCGTCATGTCACGATCCAGTCGAACATCAGGTTGGCCTGGTCGTTCTTCAGGTTCTTGACCGTGAGGGTGACGCGGTACGTGCCCGGGGTGGTCGGCGTCCCGGTGATCGTGCCGGTGCTGCTGATGGCGACGCCGGGCGGCAGCTGAGCCGCGGTCCACGTGTGGGACGGCGGATTGGCGCCGGCGGCGCTGACGGGGAACGACGTGATGGCCGTGCCCGCCGGGGTGGTCTGGGTGCCCCCGGACGGCGCCGTCACTCTCAGGTCGTCGCCGCCCGCCGTGACCCGGACGGTGACGTCGATCGACTTCGTCTGGCCGGACTTGTCGGCCACGGTGACGGTGGTGATGTACTGCGTCGCGTACCGCATGGTGCCGGTGACCCGGCCCGTGGCGGGATCCATCGACAGGCCCGGCGGGATGTTCGTGGCCGACCAGGTGTACGACGGCACGCCGCCCCTGGCCAGCGGGCTCAGGTCGTAGTTGACCGAGGTGCCCTTCGGCACCGACTCCGGGCTGTAGGGGGCGAGAGTCAGCGGCGGGGGCCCGACGTACCAGTCGAACTCGGCCGTACGCACCCGCGGCGTGGGACCCGAGTCGGTCACCGTGATGACGGTCCGGGTGGTGACCGCGCCGGTCGTCGCCGTGCGGCCCGTGACGACGCCGCCGGAGCTCATCGTCAGCCCGGCCGGGAGCCCGGTCGCGGACCACTTCAGCGGCGCGAATCCGCCGGTGGCGGTGAAGGTCTCGGTGACGGCGATGTTGTTGCGGGTGGAGTGGGCCGCCGGCGTGGGGGGCACCAGGTTGTCCGCCACGTTCCAGGTGAAATCGGCGTCGTCGCTCAGGCCGTCCTTGTCCGTGACCTCGACGGTGACCGGGGTGTACGTCCCGGCCTTGGTGGGCGTCCCCTTGATCTGCCCGGAGTCGGCGTCCATGGTCAGCCCCGGCGGGAGCCCGGCCGCGGTCCACTTCAGCGGCAGCCGGCCGTCGCTCGACGTGATCTGGTAGGTGGCCTCTTCACCCGTGTACGAGTACTGGGCGACGACCTTGCCCACCTTGGGCGGCGGGCGGTTGGTGTCGAAGACCGGGTCGGCCTCGTCGCTGACCAGCGTGGAGGCGACGTAGAGACAGTCCGCCGGGCAGGCCGCGTGCTTCCAGGACACCGCGATGACGACGCGGACGAACGGCACGCCGTTGGGCGCCTTGCCGCAGGTGATGCTCGGCGCCGGGGTGGCGGCCGGGGTGGCGGGGGCGGCGGGGACCTTGGCCTGCCAGCAGCGTCCGACGTACCACTGCTGGTGGTAGGTGATGTTGTTGATGACGACGTCGAGCTCGCGGGTCGGCAGCGCCGCCTTCGGCCCGTCGTCGGGGCCGGCCTTCGAATCCGTGATCATCTGCATGTGGGCGAGCACCTCGGCGACCTTCGCCGGCGCGTTCTTCCACTGCTCGTCCGCCGTGGCCATGTCACGGCCCGTGACCAGGGACGTCGGCTTGATGGCGCGGACCCGCTCGACCGCGCCGTTGGCGATCTGGACGGCCGCCTGATCGGCGCGCTGCCGGTTGCTCAGGGCCACCGAGGTGACCAGGAACGGCGCCGCCGCGGCCATCACCGTGCCGATCAGGAAGATGGCCATCATGACCTCGAGCAGCGACATCCCCTCGTCGCCGGGCGGCGGGGCGGTGACTGCGCGGTCGGTAGGCATGCTGTCCTCACTGATACGGGGCTGACACCGCTCTTATCGAACGCTGGAGCCCCGGGTTGAGGAAGTTGGGACAATCAGGCCGTACGGCGGGCCCGTACGGCCGGGTCCACCTCCACCAGGAGGTGCCGTTCGACGCCGGCCTCCTCGAGGATCCGCTCGACCGCGGCGATGGAGAGCCAGTCGAGCACGTCCTCGCCGTGCACGATCCGGTACCACCGGGTGCGGCCGCGGCGGACCACCTCGACCCGCCAGGCGCCGTCCGGCGTCTGCATCGCCCCCTCGACGTCGCCCATCGCTCAGTCGGTGGTGACGGCCGGGGCGCCGGAGCCGACCGGCGGGGCCACGAACGCCTTCACGGTGAGGTTGAGCTGCTGGGCGCCGTCGGAGCTCTCGTCCGATTCCAGGGTCGCGCCCTCGATGAGCACGGCCCGCTTCTGGTCGCTGCCCTGCAGCTGCTGGAGGAACTCGTCGAGCTCGTCCACCTCGCCCTCGGCCACCAGCTGGATCGGGATCGACCAGACGCCGGGGACGGCCTCGACCTTCTCCGGGGTGCCGACGGTGATGCCGCTGACGTCGACGCCCACGTCGCCGCCGTCGGCCTGCAGCTGGCGCAGGAAGGCGGGCACCCCGGAGCCGGAGGGCAGCGCCTCGCGGTACGCGTCCCGGGTCGCCGTGAGCGGCTTCTCGTTCTTCTTCTCCTGCTGCAGCTTCACGAGCCGCTTGCGGAGCATGACCGCCTGGTCCTGCGCGGTCCCCATCTGGTCGGTGAGCTCGTCCGCCTCGGCGTAGGCCGGGGCGACCAGCATGAAGTAGGTGAGGGCCACCAGCACGGCGGTGACGAGGACTCCGGCGAGCAGCCAGAGCCGGTTGGCGTGGCGGGTCTGCATCACTTACCCCCAGTGGACTTGCACGGCTCACCGAAGCGGCCGCAGAGCGCCGCCTGGGTGATGTCGACGCTGAGGCTGAACGTCACCTCGTCGTCGGTGGAGGTGACGCTGGTGACGTAGGGGTTGGCGAGCGTGGCCTGCTTGGCGAGCCGGTCGACGTACGCGGCGACCGCCTCCTTGTCGGGAGCCTTGCCGGTGACGGTGATCGAGCCGATCGAGCCGGACTCGCTCGTGCTCGGCAGGGTGCCCGACGAGCCCTCGCCGTTCTCGCCGTCCTTGGCGAGGTCGCCGGTGACGCCGTCCACGACGACGTCCGACGGCTCGCCCGTGGTGCGCAGCAGGGTGAGCAGGGCCGCCCAGTCGAGGTCGTTCGCCATGAGCGTCTTCAGCTGCGCCCTGAGCTGGTCGGTGTCGTTGCGGACCTTGACGACCGACGCGTACTCGCGCTGGTCACGCTGGAGCCGGATGACCTCCGTGGTGGCCGCGGTGAGCTCGTCGTCGGCCGCTGCCTTCTCGCGGTTGGCCAGCACCGCCCAGCCGGCGCACAGGGCGGCCACGAGCACGACCACGAGGAGCACCCAGGTCCGGGTGCGGCGGGCCTGCCGGGCCGTGACGATCTCCTCGGGCAGCAGGTTCGCCGAGATCCCCAGCAGCCGGGTGACCCGCTGCGGGGACATCGCCGGGTCCACCGGCATGAGGGTGGTGGGCATCAGGCTGCCGCTCCCAGGGTCAGGCCGATCGACACGGCGGCCGCGGGCAGGAAACTCTCGAAGCCACGCTGGCGGCCCTTGCGGGTGTCGCGCAGGCGGCTGGCGCTGTCGGCGTACATGACGGAGACGCCGAGTTGCTGCTGGATGTGCTCGGCGAGGCCGGGCATCAGCGCGCTGCCGCCGCACAGCGACACCCGCGTCACCTGCTTCTGCCGCTCGCCCGAGGCGAGGTACGTGAACGAGCTGCGCAGCTCGCTGATGAGGGGGCGCACCGCGTCGGCGGCCGCCGTGGCGGTGTCCGGGCGGCCGTCGCCGTGCAGGCCGAACCGGCACTTG
>Ga0190269_10001571_pt1 | contig 10840 bp, 7 predicted proteins | sample Popmic249IS_FD_133749 | JGI IMG/M metagenome (GOLD analysis project Ga0190269, IMG submission 133749) | Populus adjacent soil microbial communities from riparian zone of Blue River, Arizona, USA - 249 IS | ecosystem: Environmental > Terrestrial > Soil > Riparian zone | place: USA: Arizona... | reverse complement strand
CGGGGGCCTATGATATATTTGCGTCCGAACATGAGCATCATCCAGGGGCTTTTGAACAGGATCGGGCTGGGCGCGGCGCGCGGGCGCCGCCCCCTGCGCGTCTTCCTCCTCGACGACGACCGGCTGCGCCACGAGTGGTTCGCCAAGCAGTTCAAGGGCGACCTGCTCGACGTGGCCGTCGAGCCGGCGCGCGCCGTCGAGCTGCTCTCGGGGAACTACTACGACCTCATCTTCCTCGACCACGACCTGCTGCCCGAGCACTACTACGCCGAAGGGTTCGACGACGAGCGGAGCGGCTACGCCGTCGCGCGCTGGCTCGCGGAGAGCCCGGCGCGCCACACCTCCGCGACCGTCGTCGTCCACACGCGCAACGCCGACGGCGCCCTCCGCATGGTCGAACTCCTGCGGCGGCAGGGCCGTGAGGTCGAGCACGTCCCCTTCCACCTTTTGGAGTCGCGCGTCAAACATCTCAGGCGGCGCAGATGAGACGGAAAAGCACCCGCATGAAAGTTCAAAGACCCTTTCCAACATTCCTGCTCGCCTTCATCTCGCTCGCGGCGGCCGCGACCGTCTGGGCGCAGGGGGGCGCGGCGACGCAGCCGCAGAAGGGCGCCGGCAAGCCCTACGACGAAGAGGTCCGCGCCCTGCTCGCGCGCGCCGAAGTTCAGGCCGCCTTCGCGCACGTCGAGCGCGAGCGCGAGGCTATTAAACGCGAGTGGATCAGTATCACGGAAGTCAACGCGCCGTCGGGCAAGGAGGAGCGTCGCGCGGCGCTCGTCGAAGAGCTTCTGCGCGCGCAGAAGTCCGTGCAGGTGAGCCGCGACCCTTCGGGGAACGTCGTCGCCGTGCGCAAGGGCGCGGGCGGCGGCCCCACGGTCGTCATCGACGCGCACCTCGACACGGTCTTTCAGGAGGGCCTGACCATCAAGGCCGTCGAGCGCGACGGGCGCATCTACGCGCCGGGCGTCGGCGACGACACGCGCAACATAGAGGCGATGCTGGCGGCCTTGCGCGCGCTCGACGCATCGAACGTCAGAACGAAAGGCGACCTGATTTTTCTCTTCACCGTCGAGGAGGAGACATCTTTCCGAGGGGTGCGCGAGTTCGTCGAGCGCAACAAGGGGCGGGTCGATCAGTACATCGCCTTAGACGGCGGCTACGAGGGCTTCACCTACGGCGGCATCGGCATCAACTGGTACCGCCACCACTTCGTCGGCCCCGGCGGGCACACCCGCTCGCGCACGCCGCCCTACTCGGCGACGCTGCCGATGGCCCGCGCCATCGCGCGCATCTACGAGTTGCCGCTGCCTTCCAGTCCGCCCACGAACCTCAACATCGGCATGACGGGCGGCTCCGAAGTCGTCAACGCCAAAGCCGCCGACGCCTGGTTCACCGTCGATCTGCGCTCGACGAGCAACGAGGTGATTGCCGACCTTGAGAAGAAGATTGCCGCCATCGTCGCCGAGGAGGCGGCGCGCGAGAGGGTGACCGTCAGGACCGAGAAGCTTTCCTCGACGCCGGCCGCGCAGTTGCCCGGCCACCGCGAGTCGCGGCTCGTGAAGACGACCGAGGCGGTCCACTACGCGCTCGGCTTCCAGCCGCAAATCACCATCACCGGCTCGAACAACGGCAACGTCGCCCTGCTCGCGGGCATCCCCGCCATCTCCACCGGCGCCGCCGACTGCGGCGACTCGCACGCCCTCACCGAATACTGCGAAACCGAAACCATCTACCGCGGCATCAGGAAGGTCATCCTGTTGGCCGTCGCGACGGCGCAAGTCCCCTGACGGCGGCCGGGTGTGGTTAACGCGTCTTGCGCTCGCCGCGGCCGAGTTTGGAGACGGCCCACGCGCCGAGGACGACGGCGAACTTGCCGAGGCTGAAGGAGCGGCGGCCGCCGTCGGCTTTGGCGGGGGCGCCGCCTTCGAGGCGCGTGACGCGGCCGTGGGCCGTGCGCGCGCGGGCGCCCTCGCCCTCGGCCTTGCCTGCCCCCTTCGTCTCGGCCTTGGCGGACTTCTTCGGCTCGCCGCGCTGCTCGCTCTTGGTGGGCGGCTGCTTGGGGCCGTCGGGCGACTTCTCGCCCTTCTCCTTGGCCTGCGGGTCGCCCTGCTTCGCCATCTCGTGCTCGATCTCGGAGTTGATTTCGCCGCCGACCAGAATCGCCGTGCCCGTGAAGTAGAACCAGAGCATCAGGATGATGACGGCGCCCAGCGAGCCGTAGGTCGCGCTGTAGCTGTTGAAGTAGCTGAGATAGCCTTTGAAGGCGAAGGAGATGAGCAGCCAGAGCACGACGCCGATGACCGCGCCCGGCGTCAGCCACTTCCAGTGCTGGTTCTGTGTGTCGGGCGCGAAGTAGTAGATGAGCGCGAACCCGAGCGTCACGGCCGCCAGCACGATGGGCCACTGAATGACTTTCCAAGCCAGTTCGAACACCTGCCCGAGCCCGAAGGAGCCAGCCACCCACTCGGCGATATCGTGGCCGTAGAGCACGAGCACGAGCGACGAGAGGATGAGCAGCGCGAGCGCCATCGTCAGCCCGACGGCGATGAGCCGCGTCTTCCACCAGGGCCGCGTCTCCTTCACGTCGTAGGCGACGTTCAGAGACTCGCTGATGGCGCCCATGCCGTTCGACGCCGCCCAGAGCGTCGCGAGGATGCCGAACGAGACCTTGCCGCCGCCGCTGTTCTGCGTCACCTCGGTCACGGTCTCGCGGACGATCTGCGTGGCTTCGCCGGGCAGCACGGCGCTCAGGTAGCCGAAGAGGCTGTTGCGCATGTCGCCGCTCTCCCCGGCGATGTAGCCGATGAGAGAGGTCAGGAACAGCAGCGCCGGGAAGAGCGCGAGCAGGAAGTAATAGGCCAGTTGCGCCGAGCGCCCGAGCACGTCGTCGTCGCGCGTCTCGGCCCAGACGCGCTGCGCCAGGACCTTCCAGTTGAGCCCGCCGAGGCTCATCGACTTGAACATAGTTTTCGGCTCCCTTCTTCCGGGCGGCGCCAGTGTGGCCGCGCCGGAAGGAGAAAGCGTCACGATTTGTTCACGGATTATTTGACGAGGGTGAAAGTCCGGCCCCAGCGCGAGTTTTTGAAGAAGTCGGCGAGGAAATTGCCGGACGAAGGCAGGCTTTCGTCGTAGGACCAGTAGACGAACATCGCGCGGCCGACGACGGCCGAGCGCGGGACATAGCCCCAGAAGCGGCTGTCCTGACTGTTCTCGCGGTTGTCGCCCATCACGAGGTAGTGGCCCTCGGGGACGACGAACTCCTCTTCCTCCTCCTCCTGCTGCCGGCCCGGGCCGCGGCCCGTGCGTTCGAGGTGGCGCGGGCTCCAGTAGACGAAGTAAGGGCTGTCGGCCTCGCGCGCGGGCGCGTTCTCGCCCGTCAGTTCCGTGCCGCGCTCGTCCCTGAGCGGCGAGCCCCTCTCGTCGCCGTTCGAGGGGTCGTCGTCGTCGGCGTCGGGCGGGTTGACGGCCGCCACCTTCTGCTCGGGCAGCAGTTGGCCGTCCACGTACACGTCGGCGCCGCGCAGGGCGACGCGCTCGCCCGGCAGCCCGATGACGCGCTTCACGTAGTTCGTCTTGTAGGGGATGTTGTTCGGCGCCGTGTCGTCAACGAGCGGGTTGTCGCGGAAACGCTCCTCGCCCGCGTACTTGCCCGGGTACTTGAAGACGATGATGTCGCCGCGGCGTATCTCGCGCTGCGGCAGGAACGGGAGCGCGGGGCCGGGCGCGAAGATGAACTTGTTGACGAGCAGGTGGTCGCCGATGAGGATGGTGTTCTGCATCGAGCCGGTCGGCACCTTGACGGCCTGCACGACGAAGGTCATGCCGAAAAGCGCCATCACGGCCGTCACCACCAGCGACTCGAAATACTCGCGCAGGACGCCGCGCGCCGGCCCGTGCGCCTCGCGCGCGCCGCCCGCGCCTTCCCTGCCTCCCGCGCGCAAACGCGGCGAAGGCCGTTCCGCCCCCCGCGCGTCGCCCTGCGCATCGCCCTGCCCCTGGGCCGGCGGCTCGGCCACCCCGGCGCCCCTCTGCTCTCTGCTCATATACGACTCATCCTAGTGAACCGCGACGAAGGAGGTCAAGCAGAGTAGCCGGTAGACGGTAGTCAGCAGCCGGCAGTCGCTGCGGCGTTTACGTGCCGGACGGGCGGCGCCGAAGTCCTTCTACTGGTTACTGGCTACTGGCTACTTACTTCCGGTATCTGTTCGAGGGCGCGGCGGGCGGCGTCCATCTCGGCGGCCTTGATGGTCTGCCCTTCGCCGCGGACGCGCTCGGAGTCCCAGACGACTTCGACGTGGAAGGTGCGCGAGTGCGGCGGCCCCTGCGTCTCGACGAGGTCGTAGCGCGGGGTGACGTGGCGCGCGGCCTGTAGGCGCTCTTGCAGGAGGGTCTTGAAGTCGGCGGCGGCGGCCGATTCGGGCGTCGCTTCGGAGAGGTCGCGGCTCAGGGCGCGCTCGACGAAGCCGGCGGCCTCACTGAAGCCTCCGTCTAAGAAGACGGCCGCGAGCACCGCCTCGAAGGCGTCGGCGAGGAGCGCGCGCTTGCGCCGGCCGCCCGTCTTCTCCTCGCCGCGGCCGACCCGCAGAAAGTCTCCGAACTGTAGCTCGCGGGCGGCGCGCGCCAGGGTGTGCGTGCTCACGAGTCGGTGCTTCATGCGCGAGAGTTCGCCCTCGGTGACGTGCGGGTGCGAGCGGAAGAGCGCGTCGGCGACGACGAGGCCCAGGACCGAGTCGCCGACGAATTCGAGCGCCTCGTTGTGGAGGTGGCGGGCCTTCTCCTCCTCGCCCGCGCGCACGCTCTCGTGCGCCCAGGAGCGATGGGTGAGGGCGCGCTCCAAAAGCCCGCGGTCCTTGAAAGTGTAGCCGAGCCGCTCTTCGAGGAGGGACAGGTCAGCGGGCTCCTCCGCCGCGGGGGTCGCCTTCTTCGTCATGGGCGGATTGTAGCAAAAAAGCCGGGCGCGCCGTCCGCCTTTCGCGGTTGCGGCGCGCCCGGCCGTACTTGCGACCGATGGAGTCGTCCCTTTACTGGCGCGGCTTGGTGCCGGTGGTCGCCGGCTTGGCCGCGGCGGGGGTGGTCGAGGCGGCGGCGCCCGCGGCGCTCGCGCCGGTCGAGCCGGTCGTGTTGGCGGGCGGCGTCGGCAGCGGGTCGCCGGGCAGCGGCATCGGGCGCTGGAGCACGCCCGCGATCAACTGCTGGAGGCCGTCCTCCTTGCCGTCGTGGCGCTGCTTGTAAACGTCGGTCAACTGCTTGAGCAGGGCGTCGCGGAAGCCCTTCAGCTCGGGCTTGTTGGCCGAGAGGGCGATGGCGCGCGCCCACGCGTCGATGATGCGGTCGGTGACCTGGTTGGTCCTCGCCAGAAGCTCCTCGTACTTGGGCTTCATCTCCTCGGTGATGTCCTTGCCCTCGTACGTGGTCTTGTACTCGTTAATCAGCCTCTTGTACTCGCCGTCGAGGTAGGCGTTGGCGAGCAGGGCGAAGGTCCGCGGCTCGGTCTTGAAGGAGCTGTTCGACTGCGCGGCCTTGATGAGCGACTGCGCGGCCTCGTCCGGCGACTGCTCGCGCAGCATGAAGCCCTGCGCGTAGTAGAACTGGCCGAGCGCCTCTTCGCGGCTCTTGAACGGAGCCCAGCTATCGACCATCGCCTTGCCGTCGGGGCTCAGGCGCTGCGGCGTCTTGTTCCCCTCGATGGCCCTGATGACATCGCGCAGCATGCCGAGCGTCTGGGGCGCGAGCGCCTTGTTCGGCGTGGCCTGCTGCGCTTCGAAGTAGCCGGCGTTGGCGAGGTCGATCATGACGCCAAGGTTCTCCGGCTCGGCCGTCAGGATTTCGCGGCCGAGGGTGAACGCCTGCTGGAAGTTCTTGTCGGTGAGCGACTTGTTGAAGTTAAAGTCGCGGACGGCCTTCTCGTACTTCGGCACCCACTTGGCGACGGCCTGGACGTAAACGTCGTTCTGGCTGCCGTACTTGGCCAGGTACTCCTTGCCGGCCTCGTAGGCGACCTTCTGCTGTTCGGCCGTGCCGTTGCGGTTCTCACGCCACTTGTTGTAAAGGGCAGTCTTGGCCTCTTCGTCCTGTTGAGAGGCGGCGGCGGTCCCGCCCGCGGCCGCGTCCTGCGCGAGCGCCGGGAGCGCGAAGGCTCCGAAAGCCGCGGCGAGAATCAGGAGTCTTAAAACGTTCTTCATCGGTCGCAAATCCTCCGTGCGCTTTTCTCTTTCGTATTCAAAGGGGACGAAAATCGTTCGGCGCCCGCCCCTACCCGGCGTCGCGTGCAAATCAGATGCCGACGCCTCGCGGCCAGTTGCCGCTTGCGGGGGAAGCCACCTGGGGCTCCATTCGAGGGAGATTGACGGAATTTTTCGGTCAGGTCTGGAGCAATTTCGCGCCGTGATACTGCAACAACCGCGCGAATAGTGTCAAGCAAAACCGTGGCGCCCGCGCGCGGCCCCCACCTTTAGAGTCGCGCGCGCGTCCATTAGTGCCAAAAAATAATCGGCCCGCAACGTGGGAGGCCGAACTACAGGGGTTCGGTCTCCCACGCCGCGGGCCGTAAGGGCCTGCGGCCGTCCGCTTACTGCTGGTCGCTGACGCGGCGCGGGCGGCCGGCGCCGGGGACGCTCTGCGGCTGGGCGGGCGTCGCGGACGGGGTGGCCGCGGGGCGCGGGCTCGTCTTGACGGTCTTCTGGAGCGCGGGCTGGCCGGCGCCGGTCTGCTGCTGCTGCGAGTTGGCCGTGGCGGCGTCCGAGCCCGCCTCGCTGACGACGTAGGCATCCTGCTCGGCCTCCTCTTCCTTGCCTTCGTCCGAAAGTAGTTCGGCCTTGCGCGGGTCAACCTTCGGGCGCGGCGCGAGCATGTCGTTGGCGAGCATCGGCGTCGAGCCGGGGCGCGGGCCGAAGCGGTGGCGCAGGTTCCGGTAGATGCGGCCGGCCACGTCCGAGGCCTGCTTGCCGCGCGCGCCCGAGCCGGCGAGGATGACGGCGACGGCCAACTGCGGGTCGTGGACGGGCGCGTAGGAGGTGAACAGGCCGACCCAGGTGCGCTGCGGGCCCTGGTCGATGCAGGAGCCGGTCTTGCCGGCGACCGTCTGCGTCGGGTCGTAGGCGGGCTTGGCCGTGCCGTAGTTGACGGCGCCGATCATGCCGGGGACGATGCGGCGGACGTTATCCTCGGGGATGTCGATCTCGCGCTTGACCTCGCGCTTGAAGTTGACGTTCTCCTGCGGCGTGCGCGGCAGGTGCGGGACGAGGAGCTTGCCGCCGTTGGCGAGCGCCGAGGTCATGTTGGCGAGTTGGATGGCGGTGACTTCGATGTCGTCGCCGTGCGAGGACATGCGGTTGAGGGCGAAGCCCTGCTTGAAGACGGGCAGGCGGCCCGGCGACTCGAACTTGTGGTTGATGCCGGTCGGCTGGCCGAGGCCCAGCCTGCGGGCGTACTCCATCATCTTGTCGAAGCCGACCTGGCCGCCGACCTTCTGGAAGTAGGGGTTGTTCGAGAAGGCGAGCGAGTCGGTCAGGTCGAGGCTGTAGCTGGAGGCGCCTATGTTGACGGTCTGGACGGGGTCGATGACGCTCTCGGAGAGGCCGGCGAGCGCCGTGACGATTTTGGTCGTCGAGCAGGGCTTGAAGCCGCGGCGCAGGCCCCAGTCCTGATTGACGACGGTGAAGACCTGCCCGGTCTTCGGGCTCATGACGACGACCGTGCCGGCCCGGCCGCCGAGCGCCTCGACGGCGACGCGGCGGACTTCCGTGTCCTCGCCCGTCGTCTCGTCCTTCAGGATGTTGTTTTGCGCCTCGTCGCGGAGGGCCTGGTCGGCGGCGCGCTGGCGGGCGATGGCGGCGGCGCGGGCGATGGCTATCTGGCGGGCGCGCTCGGCGGCCTCGCGGCGGCGGCGCTCGGCCTCGCGGCGGGCTTCGAGCATCCGCTCGCGCTTCGACATCTTACGCGGGTCTTTGCCGCGCGCCGACTTCTCGGCCCGGTCGTCGTCGCGGCGGTCCTTGCGCGAGCGGCCGCTCGCGCGCTCGTTCTTCGACGAGCGGCGGTCCTGCTTCTCGGCGCGGGCGTTGCGGCGGCTGTCGCGCGCGCTCTCGCGCCTGGACGCGCGAGTCTCCTTCTGCCTCGAATTCTTCTGCGAGGCGGCCGTCGCGCGCCCCTTGGCCGGAGCCTTGGCGGCGGGTTTGGCGGCGGCCTTTTTGCCTTTGGCGGCGTCGGCCGCGGCGGGCGCGGCGAAAAGGACGAAGGCGGAGACGACGAGTGCGAGCAGGCGGGGGGACGGGAGCTTCGGGGTCATTGGTCTTTAAGTCCTCTGCTAACAGAAAAGCCTTCGCGAACGGAACCCCCGCGGCAAGTCCGAGGGAGCGGGGCCGCCCGCGTCCGAGTCCTATGATGCCTTGTGGTGTTTTGCGCGTGCGCCTGCGGGCCGGCGGCGGCCGCGCCCCGCGCGGGTGTCGAACGGGAAGTCTTGTAAAGCTACGTCAAAGCCTTTCAACGCAAAAGCTCCTTGAAGTCACCTTCAAAACTTCTGACTGCAACGATTGTAACCGGAGAGACTACTAAGCTTGTGGTCCCCTTGGGAGGGGTTTGCGCTGGGGACCATGGCGACTATAACATCAGCCCGCGGCCGAAGGCAAAACAAAAAGTAAAAGTATTCGCCGAAGCCGGCCGGCCCAAGCTCTTATGCTCCTGCCGAGACTCTTCTACAGCTTCCGGACGCGCCTGATGCTGGTGATGGCGCTGCTGCTCGTCGCCACGCTCGGCGTGCAGCTCTACCTGAACCGGCTGGAGCAGCGCACCCACGCGGCCCTCATCGCCGAGCGCGTCGCCGAGCAGGAGCAGGCGCTCACGGCCAGCATCGCGCTCGCAAATGAGGCCCTCACGGCCGGCAAGTACCTCTCCGAGATGGACGAGCGGCGCGAGATGTCTCTGCTGAAGGAGCGGGCCGGCCGCGTCATCAACATCCTGCAGGTGCGCGAGGACGGCCGGGTGGACGACAGCCTCGACCCGACCTATCAGCCCAAGACCATCAGCGAGGGCGTCTACCACTACTACAAAATCACGGACGTGGACGACCTGCCGCAACTCGTTGACGCGGGCGAGGCCACCGAGGGCTTCAAGCGGCTGCTGCCCTCGCTGCGGACGACGACCCAGCCGCTCGCGGGCCAGCCGCGCACCTTCGCCATCCCGCTGCGGGCCGGCGGCGTGATGAACTACATCGTCGTCGTGCTCGGCTCAAGCCCGGTCGGCGACGACACCATTAGCGCGGCGGCCAAGCCGCTGCTGCCGACGCTCGCCGTCCTGCTCATCGCCACGGCGGGCGCGGCCTTCCTCGTCTGGCGCTTCACGCGCCCCTTGAGCGACCTCTCGGTCGCGACGCAGCGCGTCGCCGCCGGCGACTTCTCCTTCCGCGTGCCCTCGCCGCCGCGGCGCGACGAGATCGGCCGCCTGACCGAGACGTTCAACGAGATGGTCACGCGCCTCGGGCGGATGCGCGAGCTTGAGGCGCAGGTCAAGCAGGCCGAGCAGTCGGCCGTCATCGGCCGCCTCGCCTCGGCCATCGCCCACGAGATTCGCAACCCGCTCAACTACATCAACCTCACGCTCGACCACCTGCGGACGAGCCTCGCGCCCTCGGACCCGAAGAAGCGCGAGACGGTCGAGCGCCTGACGACGCAGCTCAAGGCCGAGGTGGCGCGCATCAACACGCGCATCTCGGAGTTCCTGAAGTACACGCGGCCGGCGAGCCTCGACCTGCGGCCTCTGGACCTGCGCGAGACGCTCAGGGACGCGCTCTCGATGGTCGAGGTGCAGGCCGGCGAGATCGGCGTCGAGGTGAAATTTGAGGAGAACGGGCGCGTCCCCGAAGTGGCCGGCGACCGCGAGTCTTTACGTTCCGTCTTCACAAACCTTATCATTAACGGCATGCATTCGATGGAGGGCATGGGGGGCGGCCGGCTGACGGTGTCGCTCGGGGCCGCGGACGGCCGCGTGCGCGTCGGCGTCTCGGACACCGGGCACGGCATCCCGCCCGAGAGCCTGCCGAAAATCTTCGAGCCCTACTTCTCGACCAAGGAGACGGGCACCGGCCTCGGGCTCGCCATCGTCAAGAAGGCCGTGGACGAGCACCGCGGCTCCATCTCGGTCGAGAGCCGCCCCGGCGCGGGCACGACCTTCACGGTCGAACTTCCAACGACAGGAGGAGGTGCTGGGTCTTAGGTTCTGGGTGCCAGGTTAAAGACAAGCGGATTCCCCAGCACCCAGAACCTAAGACCCAGCACCCTTATTTATATGGCACGCAAAAGCATTCTGGTCGTAGACGACGAGAAGTCGCAGCGGGAAATCCTTGAGATGATTCTGTCGGGCGAGGGCTACGACGTGACGACGGCCGCCTCCGGCGAGGCGGCCCTGCGCATCGCGCGCGAGCGGCGCTTCGACCTCGCGCTCACCGACCTCAAGATGACGGGCATGGACGGCATCGAGCTGCTGTCGAAGCTCCTCGCCTACGACTCCTCCATCATCGTCATCCTTCTGACCGCGCACGGCTCCATCGACTCGGCCAAGGAGGCGCTCAGGCGCGGCGCCTTCGACTACCTGGAGAAGCCCTTCGAGCGCGACGCGCTGCTGGGGGCCATCCGCCGCGCGCTCCAGAAGCTCGACGCGCTCGACCAGGAGATCATCTCGGCCTCGCCCGAGATGGAGACGGTCAAGAAGATGATCCTCAAGGTCGCGCGCTCAAGCTCGACGGTGCTCATCCGCGGCGAGTCGGGCACGGGCAAGGAGCTGATCGCGCGCGCCATCCACCGCCAGAGCCCGCGCGCCACGGAGATGTTTCAGGCCGTCAACTGCGCCG
>Ga0190269_10001570_pt1 | contig 10851 bp, 7 predicted proteins | sample Popmic249IS_FD_133749 | JGI IMG/M metagenome (GOLD analysis project Ga0190269, IMG submission 133749) | Populus adjacent soil microbial communities from riparian zone of Blue River, Arizona, USA - 249 IS | ecosystem: Environmental > Terrestrial > Soil > Riparian zone | place: USA: Arizona... | reverse complement strand
CTTCGTGCTGCGGCGGTGCACCACGTGGCCGAGCGCCGCGGCGTCGGCGTCGTTGCCACGTCTCGAGCTCGGACGTTCCACGCCCCGGTCGCGCGGCGGCTTGACGCTGTGCAGCAACCGTACGCGCCCGTGTGGTGGCGAAGCTGCTGTTTTCGGGTAAGAGGAGTGTGTGCACGCGTACGTGGCTTGCGACGTGGCGCACGTTGGCTGTCAGGACGACCGCTTTACCGGTCGCGTGGAACACCCATTCCCCGCCTTTCCTGGCGTCGCTACACTCGAATGCAACAAATGCTTGTCCCAGCGGTATCGAGCTCGCGCGCATTCCGGATGTCCGAAGTCCGGCAGGCGCACGGGCAACGTGGAGGCGCGCATCGATGAGCGCAGGCCTCCCTTCACAGCCCAGCTCCAGCTCCGAACGGCCCGGCACACGCAGTCAGACCCGCGCGATCGTGTCGCTCACCTGGCCCGTGGTCGTGGGCCAGGTGCTCGCGAACATCGTGCCCATCATCGATCTGTTGATGCTGGGCAAATACGGCACGCCCACCCTGGCCGCCGTCGGTTACGCCGCGCAGTTTCTGATGTTGACGCAGGCCACCTTGATCGCGCTCGGCGCGGCGTGCGTGGCGATGATGGCGCGTGCCATCGGAGCACGCGCACCTGACCTGGCGCGCAGCGCATTTGCCGCAAACCTATGGCTCGCGTTGGCGGTGACCGGCAGCACCTTGCTCGTGACCTGGGTCTTCCCGGAGCAGCTCCTGCACCTGCTCGCCGTCGACGACTCCGTGGCCCACCTCGCCGTGCCCTACCTGCGTCTGACGCTGACGGCAGCGCCGCTCATGGCCGTCGCGCTCACGTTCGAGAGCGCGTTTCGCGCAGCGCGCGACACGTTTCGCCCGATGTTGATCGTGAGCCTGGTCGCGGCTCTGAAGGTCGTCGCAAACATCTTCCTGCTGAGCGGCGTCTTCGGCTTTCCGGAGCTCGGCCTGACGGGAGCTGGCTTGTCGACGTTGATCTCGCAGCTCGCCGGCTGCGTGTTGTTCATCGCCGCGAGCCGCGCGCACCGCCATAGCGCCGTGCGCCTGTCGCTGCGCGATCTGCGCGTGCCCGCCGCCACCCTGCGCGAGGCGTTCGCCATCGCGTGGCCCGCAGTGGTGGAGCGCTTCGCGATGAACGCTGCCACGCTCGTGTACTTCCGTTTTCTCGGCGGTTACGGCGTGCAGGCCGTGGCGGCGTACAACGTCGGCATCCGCATCCTGGCGTTCACGTGGATCCCCGGAGTGGGTCTGAGCGTGGCCGCCGCGACCCTCGTGGGGCAGGCGCTCGGCGCGGGCGATCCGGAGCAGGCGCGGCGCGCGGGCCAGGTCTCGCAGCGATTGGCGGCGCTGATCGCGATCTCGCTCGGCGCGCTGTTCATCGCGTTCCGCGTTCCCATCGCCGGGCTGTTCACGCAGGACGCAGCCGTGGTGGACGCGCTCGATCCGTTCATCTTGCTGCTCGGTGTGGGCCTGCCGTTTCTGGTGTCTCACTTCACGCTGGCCGGCGCGCTGCGCGGTGCGGGCGATACGCTCACGCCGCTGTACGCTGCCGCCGTGGGCAACTGGCTGTTCCGTGTGCCGCTCGGTTACCTGATCGCGCAGCGCCTGCACCTCAGTCTGTTCTGGGTGTGGTCGATCATGATCGTGGACCACGTGACGCGCGCCGTCTGGCTCGGAATTGCGTTCAAGCGCGGCCGCTGGCAGCTGCGGCTCGGAGCGACTCGGCGCGCGCGCAAGAGCGATGCGCTCGTGGCCGACGCGGCCTGACGCTGAGAGCGACCGCGCGCTCGGGCTCGAGTGGGTCGGGATACTACCGCCGCCGACAGCGGCAAGAATGACGATGGCGTGTATCCTGATCGAGGAGGGTCGCATGGCGTTGCGTCGTAGTTCCCTGTCTCGAACAGTGGTTTGCTCCGGTCTGATCCTGGCTGCGTGTGGAGGGGGTGCCGAGGGCGCGGGAGGCGCCGGCAGCCCTGCAGCTTACGGCGGCGGCGGCGAGAGCGGCAGGGCACAGGCCGGCAGGGGCACCGGCACCGCTGGCGCGGGCGCCAGCGCCGCGGCAAGCGGCGGCCGAGGCGGCGCAGGGCGCGGTGGCGCGAGCGCCGCTGGCGGCGTGGGCGGTGCAACGAGCGCAAGCGGCACGGCCGCAAGCGCAGGCCGAGGCGGCTCGGGCGCGATCGCGAGCAGCGATGATCGACCCGCGGCCGGCAACCCGAGCGGAACATGCGCGCTTCCCGCGGACGCGGCGCTCGAAGATGTCTCGAATCCCACCACGGTGATCGGCGACGGCACGCCGGCGAGCTGCACGGGTCAGGCCTTCGTGGACGCCGTGGCCAAGGGCGGCGTGATCACGTTCGACTGCGGCGACAAGCCAGTCACGATCACGCTCACGCAGACCGCGAAGGTCGTGAACAAGACCGGGCTCAAGATCGTGATCGACGGTGGCAACAAGGTCAGCCTGAGCGGCGGCGACAAGGTGCGCATCCTGTACCAGAACACCTGCGATCAAGCGCAGAACTGGACCACGTCACACTGCCAGGATCAGCCGGACCCGCAGCTCACCGTGCAGAACATCACGTTCGAGCACGGCACGTCGAAGGGGCAGAGCGTCGGCTCCGGCGACCCGGGCGGCGGTGGAGCGATCTTCGCGAGCGGCGGGCGGCTGAAGATCATCAACGCGCGCTTCTTCAACAACAGCTGCGAGGACACTGGCCCGGACGTCGGCGGCGCCGCGGTACGCGCGCGCAATCAATCGGAAGGCAAGCCCGTGTACGTAGTGAACAGCACGTTCGGCGGACGCGCAGACCTCGGCAACGTGGGCTCGAACGGCGCCGGGCTCAGCAGCATCGGCGTGTCGTACAGCGTGATCAACAGCCTGTTCAGCTACAACCGGGCGATCGGCAACGGCGCGAACCCGATGCGCAGCGGTACGCCAGGCGGCGGAAGCGGCGGCGCGATCTACAACGACGGCAACACGTTCACCCTCAGCCTGTGCGGCAGCTTGCTCGAGCACAACAGCGCAAAGGAGGGCGGTGGCGCCATCTTCTACGTCAGCAACGATCACAGCGGCAGCCTGGTGATCAAGGACTCGACCTTGCGTCAGAACCCGAGCGAGCGTTTCGAGACGGACGGCTACCCGGGCATCTTCGTGCTCGACAACGACGACAAGCCGAGCGTCACCAACTCGACCATCGAATGATGGTCAGTTCAGCGCGGTGAGGTTCAGCCCGCCCACGTACGCGTAGCTGACGAAGCTGTCGAAGCCGTACACCACGATCGAGATCTCTTTGTCCGAGACGATGGTGTGCGCGCCGTCGTGTTGCTCACCGAGCAGCACGCGCGGCATCGAAGGCGACGAGCCACCCACGAGCCCACCCGGGCTCGTGCCGTTCGTCACCTCGGGGAACGACAGCTGGCAGCGGTGCACGACCCACGCCTGGCCCGTGTCATCCGGCGAGTGCAGCGCTTCGGCTTCACTCGTGGACTCGCAGTGCTCGGGCAGCGGCTCGCCGTCGAGGCGGATCTCCGCTCCGAGCGGCGCGACGATGGTGACGAAGTCGAAGGCGTACTTGTCAGGCGTGAGGAAGATGTAGTCCTTGCGGAACTGATCGACGGGCGGCACGGCGATGATCGAGGGATCGCCGCCCGGGAACTGCTTGGGAATGCCCGTCACGCCCTGGCTGGCGAGGGCCTCGAGCACGTGGATTGGCTGATCGGCGAGGATCACGAAGTCGCGGTCCGCGCGCAGGGTGGCGACGTCGTGCGGCTCGATCCAGAAGTCGTTGTCCGGCGCCTCGAGCGTCGTGCGGACGTGCGTGCGCGTGTCGCGCGTGGACACGAGGCGAATCCACTCCGGCTCGTTCATCTCGGCCACGCCGAGCGGCGCGCCGGGTAGCGCCGCGTTGTTCAGCGCCTTGGCGCGCGGCGGCATGCGCCCGATGATGTACTGCGTGGACGCGCTGCTATCCGGAAGCAGCTGCTCTTCCAGGTGATCGGCGCAGCACTGGCGCGTCGCGTACGTGCCGAACATCGGCACATCGGAGGCTTCGCTGCCCACGAACACAGCGACGGGCTTGTCGGCGTTCACGAGCGTGCCCGTGAAGTCCGCGTTCAGGCCGCCTGTCTCCAGGTTCACCACGTCGAACGGCCCGATCTCGAGGTCGAGCGTCTGCCCGGGACGACTGACGGGGATGTTGGCCGCCTGGACCACCTCACCCACGCGCTTGCCGAGCTGCACTTGCAAGCGCGTCTTCTCGCGCGCGCCGATCACGGTCAGGAACGCGCGCAGATCTTCGTTGCTCGAGGTGTGATCGAAGTCCTGGTCCGGGTTCTGCGAGTTGCCGATGGTCTGCGGCCAGCCCACCACCGTGTAGCGCGAGCCGAGCGCGGCCACGGGCAAGAGCAAGGATGCGTCGTTCGAGAACACGTGCACGTTCTCGAGCGGGTTGAACTGATACGCGCTGATCGGGAACGTCGAGGTCACCCGATACGCGTTCGAGCTCACGGCCGAGTGCGTGCCGTCGTTAATCCCGAACGCCGAGGAACCATCGACCTCGCGCCGCGGCAGCTTGAACACTTCGAGGTCACCGGGCGGTACGAGCTTCTTCTCGACCATCCGGACCTTCACGGGCTGCCCGTAGCTCGCGCTGTTCTCCTCCACCGAGACCTCGACGGGCACGCGCTGCGGATTGGCCACGACCACCGCAAACTGCTGCGCGGACGCGTTGCTCATGTCGTCGATCGCGGCGTTGTCGAGATCGGCTGCAAAGAACTGACAGCCGGCGTAGCTGTTCTGCTGCTCGGCCAGGCGACAGGCGTTGACGCACTCCCCTGCGTAACAGATGTCGGGCTTGTTCTGGAGGCCACACTCCTGCAGCTGCGCGTAAGCCGTGCCGTCATCGAGGCACTGCTCGATGATGTTCGGATTACAGTCTTCGCCCTGTCCGGTGCAGTCGCGGCAGCGCCGATCGCCCGCACGACAGACCACACACACCTTTTCCTCGTCGCAGATCTGGCCCATCGCCCCGCAGTCGACCTCGACGGCTTCGATGAACTCGCCGCGCCGCTCGCAGTGCACGTGCACGTTGGCCTGGCAACCGCGCGAGCTGGCGTCCTTGCAGCTGAACTCCGGGCGCTGAGCTGCGTTGGTGCGAGCGGGCAGCGGCGGCAGCTCGATCGAGCGAGGCGCAACCTCACACGCCGCCAGCAGCAGCAGCCAGGCCCAGCAAGCGCACAGCATTCCGTTCAACCGCAGTTGCATCCAGCCTCCTCGCGCGGTGCTCGGCGACGGCTCCTGGGACCCGAAACGCTCGGCACCGTACTTGGTAGCACGGGCCGAGGTTTTGGGCTCAACGGCGCGCGAAGAACGCGGCTTTGGACTCGTGCGTCCAGTATCGCGTACTCGTCAGGTAGGTATGTTGCAGCTCGTTGTAGCGGAAGTCATTGATCTTCACAGCGGTGACGACCCACTGCAGGAAGCCCTGCGGCAGGTCAGATTGCCCCTCGATCAGCGACAGGTCTGGCAGCGGCACGACGCGCGCGTTGCCAGGTAGGATCTCGGACCACGCCAGGTTGTCCCCGCTGTAGATGTCCACGAGGATCATGTCCGGCTCCTCGCCCTTGAGGTCGAAGCGCAGGGTGCGGTCCTCAGGGAGGCGGCCGCCAAGTGCCGGGCTCACGAGGGTGGGCACGGACAGGAAGCTGTCGAAGACCACGGGCTCGCTGCTCTGCGGCACGCCGGCGCGCTTCTGCCGCGTGTACGGGACATCCCGTGGGTCGCGCGACTGGTACGTCGCCATGACGTAGTAGCTCGAGTCGCGCAGGCCCTCGACGAACGCCGGTTGGCCCAGGAAACGGAACGGGTCGGTGGCGGTGCGCCGGCGCAGTACATCCAGCGAGACGCCGTTCACATCGCGCACCATCAAACCTTCGCCGCCTAGATCGACGTACGCGCGCACCACGAACTCGTCGAGCTCCTCCGACTCCGCCGCGGGCAGACCCGTGAGGCCGATCGCGAGCTCGCGATCGAGTGTGATGCTCATCGTCATGTCGACGTCGCGCGTCTCTTCACCCGGTGACGTCACGACGTTGTGCGCGATGCCCATGATGTACGGCGTGAACTCGCGCGTGTCGGTGCGCTCCAGACCACCCAGCGCAAACACGGCCAGACCCGCGGGGCGCGACGTGATGTGATAGAGGTAGCCGCGCCGACCGGGGATCGCGTTCAGCTCGGTGAGGCGCGAGATGTCGCCGGGGCCGCCGTCGGGCGGGATGCGCCGCGCGTCGAAGCTGGCCTGCGTGGTCATGACGTACACCACGCGCTCTTCGTTCGTCTTCGGCTTCGGGATGATCTCCCAGGTGTTGACGTCGAACTCTTCGTGCCCAGGGAACACCAGCTCGCCGGACACCGTGGCGGCGAGCTGCTTCGTGCCCGCGCCGAACTCGCCGTCCGCGGAGCACGCGGGATCCGCGCTGGGCTCGAGGAAGACGGTCACGTCCTTGGCGTCGAAGTCGACGATCGACGCTCGACAGAAGCACTTGGCCGACGCGTGTACGGTGACCGGGCCACGCAGCCCATCCGAGGAGAACGTGATCGAGCCGCGCTTGTCCGTGACGCCGCGCCGGGCGGACTTCGGATCGTTGCCGACTATGACCAGCGCGCCCGGGATCACATTGCTGATCGCGCCGTCGGCGACCACCGTGACGTTGAGCGTGCCGTCGATCGGTCCGCCCGAAAGCCCGCCGCCATTGGCGTCAAACGTCTCGATGAATTCGTACGCGTTGCGCGCCAGCAGCGGATCGCCGCGGCCGCTGGGGCTGCGCGCGATCACGTCGACGAGACCCGTGCCGTGCGCGGGCGTCTTGCAGGTGGCGGACTGCGGTGAGTTGATCCGCAGCTCCGTGCAGGGCTCACCGCCGAACTCCACGACGACGTCTTCGGCAAACGTGACGCCGCCCAGCTTGAGCTCGACGAGGCTGCCGCCGGAGATCGAGCCCTGGGTCGGGCTCACCGCGAGCGCGTTGTAGATGAAGCCTTCCGGCAGTACGACCGTGGTGTCCCCGCGCGTGACCTCGATGTCCGCGGGACCGACCTGGCCCGCTGGCACGACGATCGTGATGCGGTTCTTGCCGTCTCGCTTGATCTGGCCCGGTTGGACCGCGACCCCACCCACGTGGATCACGACGGAGTCATCGAAGCCGCTGCCGCGCACTGTGGCGCTGGTGCCACCCGAAAACGGGCCGGTGCCGGGCTCGACCCCGGTCACGGTGAGGCGAGTGCTGTTGATGCCGGTGTTGCCAGGAAAGGCCGGGCTGCTGCTGCCAGCGGCACCGGCGTCCTCTGCTGGACGCGCCCCAAGGGCTGGGGGCTGGTAGCCTTCCTTGCGACTGCAGGCGCCGACGCTCAGGCCGAGCGCGGCGACGACGCTTAGGACCTGCGCGACCAGCGCGACCACACCAGGGCGACGCGACCGCATGCAGCTTGGCAGAGCGCGCTGGAGATTCGTAACATCAGAGATCACCACACGCTGGCTGCTCACGTCGCTACCTGCCGCAATGAGTCATGGCTTGAATGCACGCGCTAAAACGCAAGTTAAGCCCATCCCTGAACGTGAGGCAAGATGAAGCTCCTACGCATCGTCGTGAGCGACCTACATCTGGGTACCGGGGTCGAGCGCGGCAAGCGGAACGCCTATGAAGACTTCTACGAAGATGACCGGTTCACGGAGCTTCTCGAGCACTACGACCGTCTGGCTGGGGACCAAGGCGAAGTCGAGCTCATATTGAACGGCGACATCTTCGACCTGCTCAAGGTCAAGTGGCAGGGCCGCTGGCCCACGGAAATCACCGAGGAAATCGCGACGGAGAAGCTGCGGCTCTGTCTCGAGGGTCACCCGCGCTTCGTGCTCGCCCTGCGCAGCTTTCTCGCCAGACCCAATCGTCGCGCAGTGTATCTGCCGGGCAACCACGATCTCGACATGCTGTTCGAGGGACCGCAGGCGCTGTTCCGCCGCTACGTCGCGCCGGGCGAGCGCGCCCATCGTGTGAAATTCATCACCAACAGCGACACCTACTATCTGCCGGAAGGCATTCAGATCCGGCACGGTCACCAGCTCGAGCGCATCCACCGCATCCAGTACGCGAAGCCGTTTCGCAAGCGCCGCGATGGCGCACTGGTGCTGGATATCCCTTACGGCAGCCTGTGGATCCTCGAGATCATGAACCCGCTCAAGGAAGCGCGGGCGAGCATCGATCGCATCCTGCCGCTGCGCTTGTTCGTGCTGGGCTCGCTGTTCTTCGATCCTCGCTTCGGCATCCTGTTTTTGCTGCGCTCGGTCTATCACCTGCTGCGCCGCCGCATCTTCACCCTGCGCGCCTGGCGCAAGCGCCTGATGAGCATTCCGCTCATCCTGCGCGAGGAGATCTTCACCATGAGCGGCGGCACGTTCGACGACGCCGCCGAGCGCTACCTGCGGCGCCTGCGCGGCGTCAACACGCTGATCGTGGGGCATAGCCACTTACCGCGCTTCCGCGTGTTGCCGACGCAGCAGCTGATGATGAACACGGGCACCTGGATCAAGATGATCCACCTCGACCTGCACTACCTCGGACAGGACAGCGGGCTCACCTACGCGCTGATCGAATACGGCGACGACGGGCAGCCCGAGCCGAAGCTGATGCGTTGGCTCGGCACCAAGCGCGCGTGTGAGGCCATCCCGTATGACAACTGAGCGCAGCGCATGGCGGCGCTGGACGCTGCTCGGCCTGTTGCTTCTCGTCCCCGGCCCGCCGCTGTCAGCGGCGGACGCAGCCGCGTCGATCAGCATCCGCGGCGAGGACACGCTCGCGTTGTCGGCGCACACCAGTATTCCCGTGCTGGTCGGCCTCGCCCCCGGGGGAGCGGCCTTCCCCCTGACGTTGACCCCGCGCATCGAGGGCGCAGCCGTGGAGCTGGTGCGCGGCCGGCTGTTGCGCTCGGACGGCAAGCCCGTCGACGAGACGCACCTGCGCTTCGACGTGCCCGTCGTCGCGCGCAGCGTGGGCACTGCGATTTTGCGCGTCGAGCTGGTGACGTACGCCTGCGACCCAGAGTGTCGGACGATCAGCGTGCAGGACGGCCGCGTGCTGCGCGTGCGCTGAGTGTCCGTGCCTCGTCGACACAGTCGGTTGACAGAATGTCGCCACGTGTCAAACTGGCAAGAGTGGATGCCATTTCAGCGCAGTCGGATCCCTCCCTGCCCACCCTGCTGATCGTCGAGGACGAGCGCTCGAATCTCGTCTCTCTGGAGCGCATCTTCCAGCGCGAGGGCTTCCGCACCTTGCTCGCCGAAGACGCGCGCATCGGGCTCGACCTGTGCCGCAAGCAGCGCGTGCACGTGGTGCTCACGGATCTGATGTTGCCGGGCATGAGCGGCATCGATCTGATCAAGGCGCTGAATACGGTCGCGCCGGACGCCGAGGTCGTGGTGATGACGGCCTACGGCACGGTGGAGAGCGCTGTCGAGGCCATGCGCGAGGGCGCGTACGACTTCGTCGAAAAGCCGCTGAAGCGCATGGAGATCGTGAAGTCCGTGCGCAAGGCCGCCGAGCGCTACGCGCTCTTGGCCGAGAACCGCACCTTGAAGAACGAGCTGTCCGCGCTGAAGAACCGCGAGATCGTCGGCACGTCCACCGTGCTGCGGCGCGCGCTCGAGACCGCCGCGCAAGCTGCACCGTCCACCGCGAACGTACTGGTGCTCGGACAGAGCGGCACGGGCAAAGAGCTGCTCGCGCGTTACATCCACCAGCAGAGCGGGCGCGAAGGCCCGTTCGTGGCCGTGAACCTGGCCGCGCTGCCGGAGACGATCGTGGAGGCGGAGCTGTTCGGCCACGAGAAGGGCGCGTTCACCGGCGCGGTGCAGAAGCGCGTGGGTAAGATCGGTCAGGCCTCCGGTGGCACGCTGTTCCTCGACGAGATCGGGGAGCTCAGCGCGGCAGTACAAGTGAAGCTCCTGCGCGTGCTTCAAGAGGGCGAATACGAGCCGCTCGGCGGTCGCACGCAGACGGCGGACTTTCGGTTGATCGCAGCCACCAACCGCGACCTCAAGATCGAGGTCGAAGCCAGCCGTTTCCGCGAAGATCTGTACTACCGGCTGAACGTGATCGCGATCACCTGCCCGCGGCTCGCCGATCGCAGCGACGACATCCCGCTGCTCGTCGATCACTTCGTCGCGGTTTACTGTCGCAAGAACGGCAAGCCGCAGATGGCCGTGTCGCGTGCAGCGCTGGAGCGGCTGTGCGCCTACGATTGGCCGGGCAACGTGCGCGAGCTCGAGAACGTCATCGAGCGCGCGGTCGTGCTCGGCCGCACCAGCAGCATCGAGGTGGACAACCTGCCAGGCCCGGTGGCCCAGGCCGAAGCGCGCTCGGGCAACTTGGTCTTCGCGCTCGGCACCCCGCTGGAAGAGATCGAGCGCCGCGTGATCAAGGCGACGCTCGACCACACCGGCGGCGACAAGCGCATCGCCGCCCAGCTACTCGGCATCGCCACCCGCACCATCTACCGCAAGCTCGCAGCTGACGGCGGCAGCGACTTCGAAGAACCGGCCCCGAGCCGCTGACCTCGCCGGCCGTCCTCGTGGACGTAGGGATGGCACGCGCATACCGCGGACGACACGTCCTACGCACTGCGCCGTTTGACATTTTGTCAGCGCCGTCGGGGATGGCGAGGTCGGCGTTGCCAGAGTGTCTCGCGGGGGTCGGGCGTGGGCCGGCAGAGCCCGCGAATTCTGCCGAGATCGCAAGATGTTGCGCCGGGCACATAGTTTGCTATCGATGG
>Ga0190269_10001569_pt1 | contig 10853 bp, 10 predicted proteins | sample Popmic249IS_FD_133749 | JGI IMG/M metagenome (GOLD analysis project Ga0190269, IMG submission 133749) | Populus adjacent soil microbial communities from riparian zone of Blue River, Arizona, USA - 249 IS | ecosystem: Environmental > Terrestrial > Soil > Riparian zone | place: USA: Arizona... | reverse complement strand
TGGCTTCACACACTTCCACACCGCGCTTGTCCTGCCAGACAATGGCGGGAGTCAATGGTTTACCTGTTTCGTTATCCCACACGACGAATGTTTCGCCTTGATTGTCAAATCCCACTGCGGCGATTTCATATTTTTCGAGTAACGGCGCCACCGCCTCTTTAACGGTACGAACGATATCGAATGGGTCCTGCTCCACCCAGCCTGGGTTCGGGAAACGCGCTGGCAACGGGACCGAGTTCTTTTCCACGAAGGAGGCGTTTTCATCCACCACGACCGCTGTGGTCTGCGTTGTTCCCTGGTCAATCCCAAGGATGTACTTCATGCGTCCCTCCCAAAAAAGGACACGGCACCCCAACTGGAATGCCGCGTCCTTGCAAGCAACGATCTTATGCTTCGCCGTATTTCTTTTCGATATCAGCGATCATCTTTTGACGTTGAGCGATCTTGTCGCCTTCGGGCACGCCTTCAAAGCGATTCTCCTCGCCGCCGGTCATATAGGTAACGATACCAAGGACCACGGCGACACCCAGAGCGATGTAAGAGGTTGTGGTATCCGGGATCAGGAAGTGCATCACATTCTCGTCAGAGATCGGAAGGAAACCGAGCCCAAGTCCCACTGCGGCGATAATTGCGCCGATCACAGCAGTACGCTTCGACCAGGTCGCCAAGAGAGCGACCACAAAGACGATGGTGAAATAAAATACCTTTTCGTTGGGCGGGAAGAAGCCGCTGATCGCGAGCGTTACTCCGAAGATCGTCGCGAGTACAGCGTTCGCTTTGGAAAGGCCACCAAGATTGAATGGTCCCTTCTCCTTCCACTTTGCCGTACCTTCGGCAAGAAAACCTGCCGCAACTGGCATGACCATGGATAGGTAGAGGAAAACGGCACAGGCAACTGCCAGCACCAGGTAAGCAGGAGCGTACAAGGTGCTTGCGAAAGCCAAAATGGCGGAGGCCCAAACCGCGGTTCCGGGAGTGCGGTAGACCGTGCTGACTCTGGAAAGCGCGGCAGAAGCAGGTAAACCTCCGTCACGGGCGAAGGCGTACATCATGCGCGAGGTGGATGTAAGGCCTGCCAGCGCACAGACGTAGTTGACCAACACCATACCAAAAGCCAACACAATACTCAACCAGCCGGGCATGCGGGAGGCGCCCCACATGTAGAAGAACGAACCCCAGCCGGCTGCATGGGCTTCCTCGAGGCTTGGCATGGTCAATACGTAGGCAGCAACGGCAATAAGACCAAAAACCCACGACCAGAACACAGCTGTCCACATACCCTTCGGCACGTTCACCTGGGCATCCTGGGTTTCTTCGGATGTGTGGGCCGAAGCATCAAAGCCTGTGATGGTGTAACACACATACGAAAGTCCAAGCAGGAATGCAAAAGCGATGCTTTCGGTGCGGAACGGAACTACTCCGCCACCCACATCACCGGTCACGTTTTGGAAGGTCCAGAGACGGGTGAAATCCAAAGCGACAGGGCTAAAGGCAAAGAGCACAACGATCAGCACCACAGTCAAGCCGAGGATGACATAGCCACTCAAGTCGGTGAGTTTGGTTGTGATGTCAATATAGTAGTGATTCAAGATCGCCTGGGAGCTCAACACAATAACCAGAAAAATCGATTGGTGCCAGAGACCAAAATTGGAAACATCCACACCAAGGGCAGTGCCGAGGAACAGGTCTTTGAAGAACACGGTGTAAAGCAGCACATCCACCGAGGAGACCACACAGATCAGACCAATGAGGTTAAACCAGGCCGTTGCCCAACCCCAGAACTTGCCGCCCAGGTGCGAGCTCCAGTGATACAAGCCGCCCGCCGTCGGGAAGGAAGAGGCGATCTGTCCCATGCCGAAGGCAACGCTTAGAGCCAGTACTCCACCTACCAGCCAAATCAGGAAGGCGCCACCGGAACCAAGCGCGTTGAACGCAGCCGGAAACGCTGAAATTCCACCCGCCAGGATACAAATGATCGAGAATGAAATTGCGAAATTCGAGAAGCCGCTCATGCGGCGAGAAAGTTCCTGCGCATACCCCAACTTATGCAGGACCTGCTTATCGTGCGCCTGACTTTTACCAGCCATATCTTCTTCTCCTTAATGTGAAATAATCTACACTGCGAGAATACGAAATCGGCACGTTATTATGAGTTTCCGAGTCCTCCTTCCCCCATGGATGGGGAAAACACATTGGACTGACAAACTTATTCTATTTTAATTTGAAACACAAAGGAGTAAAAAAAGGTACGCTCGATTTTAGGATGAAACATCTCATATTGGAACTGGGCTTGTTTCCACTAAAGTAACATTCCCTCTTTTATGTTGGTATAAGTGCAAGCGTGGAATGTTGTGGTTTTGTAGTTATACATTTCATTCATCTTACTCAGAAGGATGTACCAATTCAATTAGGACATTCGTCACTTTATAAGGAATTTCCGAAAACCAGGCATCTGCGACTGCCATCCATTCACCCATGACAAATCAGGATAGTTTTGGTAAGATACCCAGTATCAAGGTAATCAATAGAGAGATATGAGATCAATGAACTGCATGTGTACACGGCGGGGCTAGCGCCACCGCCTCTGAATCCCAGAGACACCTGCACTTGCACAGGTGCAAGTGACAACGGCTGACTGCCGCAATGGTGGGCTTGACCCCGATTTCATAGGGACGGATCATGATCCGTCCTTATTGTTTGGATCATACCTACCGTTTGCAAAGCTGATGAATAATCAGCGTGGCAGGCAGCCGTTTTTATTTTGCACACAAGTAATCATTCAAAATCAAAGGAGCAAAGAAATGACAATTGCAAAGGATGTAACAGAACTGATCGGCAACACCCCGCTCGTCCGCTTGAACCGCGTCACCGAAGGTGCCAAAGCAGAAGTGGTGGCCAAGCTGGAATTCTACAACCCGGCTCATTCGGTCAAGGACCGAATCGGCTTCGCCATGATCGATGCCGCCGAAAAAGCAGGACTTATCAACAAGGACAGCATACTCGTCGAACCAACCAGCGGGAATACGGGCATCGCCCTGGCCATGGTCGCAGCGGCCCGTGGATATAAACTGATCCTGACCATGCCTGAGACCATGAGCAAGGAACGCCGCATGCTGTTGCGTGCCTATGGTGCGGAACTGGTGCTTACCCCTGGCCCCGATGGCATGGGCGGCGCGATCCGCAAGGCAGAAGAGATCGTCGCTTCAGACCCGAAGAAATACTTTCTGCCGCAACAGTTCAAGAATCCCGCCAACCCGGAGATCCACCGTAAGACCACCGCTGAGGAAATCTGGAACGATACGGATGGGCGGGTCGATTATCTGGTCGCTGGCATCGGCACCGGCGGAACGATCACCGGTGTGGGCGAAGTCATCAAGGCGCGCAAACCATCGTTCAAGGCTATTGCTGTAGAACCAGATGCATCACCGATCTTGTCCGGGGGCGTGAAGGGACCGCATCCCATTCAGGGCATCGGAGCGGGATTTGTTCCGGATGTGTTGAACACAAAGATCTACGATGAGGTCATCCGTGTGAGGAACGAGGATGCATTCCAGACTGCGCGTCGCCTCGCACGCGAGGAAGGTTTGTTGGTCGGCATCTCCTCTGGCGCGGCGACATGGGCTGCGTTGCAGGTGGCAAACCGCCCTGAGAATGCTGGAAAACTGATCGTGGTCATCATCCCATCCTTCGGCGAACGCTATTTATCCACCGCCCTGTTCGCCGATCTGGTTGACCCACAGTGATTTCATATCATTGCGAGGAGCGTTCGTCTGGCTAAAGCTCTCCTCACAATGACATGTGAAAGAGTAAGAGTATGTTCAAGACCATTCATGATGACGTTCAATCTGTACTGGACCGTGACCCCGCAGCGCGTAATGTGCTTGAGGTCCTGGTATGCTATCCGGGGCTGCATGCCATTTGGGCACATCGCCTGGCCCATAAACTTTGGAAAAATGGATTTAAACTCATCGCCCGTGCCATCTCACAGATCACGCGCAACATCACCGGCATCGAGATCCATCCGGGCGCGACGATCGGGCACAACTTTTTCATTGACCATGGCATGGGAGTCGTCATCGGCGAAACGGCGGAAGTTGGCGACAACGTTACTCTTTATCATGGTGTCACATTGGGCGGTACCAGCCTGCATAAGACAAAGCGCCATCCTACCATTGGTGACCATGTGGTTATCGGCGCGGGTGCCAAGGTTCTGGGAGCGATCACCATCGGGAATAACTCACGCATTGGTGCGAACGCGGTGGTTGTCAGATCCACGCCTGCCGATTCGGTTGTCGTAGGCGTGCCTGGACAGGTCGTGGTTCGTGAACATACGATCCATACGCCCGATGAGAAAGCAGACCTCGAACATGGCAGCCTGCCCGACACCATTGGCGAGACTTTGGCGGCGTTGATCGCTCATGTCAACTCACTGGAAAAACGAGTCGGTGGTCATACACATGAAACAGTGCTTCATGCGCCAGATGGAGGCGTATGGCATTGGGGTGACTTTTCGATTTAGTGAAAGAGTCCCGCCGCCTGGCGGGACTCTTTTTATTTATTCAAGTGCTGCAGAGTGTGTAGCAACTTTTTGTAACCATTCGATGCAAACAGATCCACGCGATGCAGATGGCCCAAACAATCGGGCAGATCACATTTCTCCAGACGAACGGGAATAACAAACACCCGATCATCAAGAAGCCTTGCTTTTTCAAGGGCAAGTTTTAATTCCTCGTGACGGTAGCCCTGCTGCTCATTAAACTTCTGTGAAAGACAAACAAGCACGATATCGCTTTGGAGGATCGCTTTGCGAATCTCGTGCTGCCAATTCTGACCGGGCTCAAGTCTTTCTGAATCCAGCCACACATCGATACCATCCTTGACCATGCGTTGATAAAGCGCGAATACAATTTTCTTGTCGTGGTGTGCATACGTAAAGAACACGGATACTTGTTGTTTCAGTGGTGTCATGGACGTCTCCTATACTGCATCATTCGGCTTTTCAAAATAGTCCACTGAAACTTAAATAACAATCCCCCTCGCGGGGGTTTAAAGGGTGAAAAGAGGGTTAACCCAATGGGGTACTACATCCAGGCACTAAAGTCCCAGCCTGCCAATATATGGCGTAACTCAGACCTTTTCTCCACACCAAATTTGAGCAACACACTTCGAACATAATATTTAATCGTTTCGGGAGAGATGGATAGACGAACAGAGATTTGACGACTGGTATATTCCAAACAGATCAGTGCCGTGATCTCCTTTTCACGTGAAGAAAGAGATTCCCACTTGTGCCATAGTTTTTCATCGGTTTGGTAACGAACGATACCGTCGGCTAAGACATCGTTGAACACTTCCTCTGTAGTACGGCCTTCATAATCCGCCAATGTCTTCAATGTGACATATAGACTCTCACTCAGTTCATAAGTCGCAAGGTCGGATTTTGGTTTCTTCTGTATGAAATCCCATAAACGTTTCAAAAAGGACATGACAGGTATTATATTAGAACAAATGTTCTAAGTCAAGAACAAGTTAATTTGGAGAAGAACGTAGCTACAGAGATCACAGAGGACTCTGAGATTTTGTCAAAGAGCCTTGTGGTCTCTGCGGCGAAAGAAAATATTTCTTTGAACTTTATTTATTCAGTTACATCCACTTCCCCATCGGTATGCACTTCGATCTTTCGTTGTCGCAACACCAGCAACGGATCGCCGCCGCGCAGAATATGAAGTCCATGCAGCAGCAGGCCAAATTGGGAAATGCCGAACCACAAAAAGAAAATGGTCAATCCAATGGATGCCTGGTCGATCCACTGGGAGGTATTGTCGAGCAGATACGTCACCTGTTCGCGCCAGCCGTCAACTTTGGTTTGATAGTCCTGTATGGCGGTTAGGAATATCTCCAGACTGTCACGCGTGGAGGTAAGGTCACCGCCCAACAGAAACGATGTATCGCTGACAAATAGCGAAGCCTGTTTCCCCAGAGCTTCGACATTTGTAATCTCGGCGTCTAATGAGTTCGTGGAGGAAATGAGATCGGCAAGGATCTTATCAGGGGCGCTTAGGTCCACACCAGGGATAAAACCCTGGAGCCCCGCGAGAAGCGTTTGTAGTTGTTGCAGGGTCGCGCGGGCGGAGTCGATCCGATCCCGTGTTGTTTTAAGTTCGGGGAGAAGTTTGTCATCCAGGGTGCTTTGAATGGTGTCGAGGAAATTATCTGTGCTGTTGGTTTGATCCATGAGCTTATCGAGCGCAGACTGCGTGGAATCCACAATGCGTAAAGCACGTTCTAATTCCTGTTTGGAACTGGTCAACGCGGCCTGTGCCTCCGCCAGTTGCAGGTCGACACTCTTTAATTCGGTGATGGCATCGCGCGTCAGCGGTCCGTTGTATACCCAGGCCGCAATCATCCCGGCAATACTCACGAAAAGAAAGAACCCGCTGAGAACGATCAGCACCCATGCAAGAATTTTCCGAGCCATAGATTCTCCTTACCTGCGATCTCCAGCGCGTGGGAAAGCGCCGCACATTTCCAAATGCCCTCAGAATCCAAAACGAATATCATCCCATTTTCGCACGGTGGAAACTGCCATCCCTGCCACTTGTTGACCGGAAAATTATACACGTCCATCGAGGCAATCGGACTATAATAAAATATCTTGTATTCGCTTGCCACCAGGAGTTCACATGCTTGTCATCATTAGCGACCTTCATTTGGGGGATGGCACTACTGCAAACTCCATCGCGCCGGGCGCATTCCATCTGTTTGCCAACCGATTGCGTGAAACCGCTTATTACGCATCCTTCCGCAAGGATGGGACGTATCGTCCCATCGACAGTCTCGACCTGGTTCTGCTGGGCGATATCCTCGACCCGCTTCATTCCACGCTGTGGCTCGATACCGCTCCGGGAGATTCAAACTACACCCGCCCATGGACGGATGTCAGCAGTCCCTTCTTTGCCGCCAAACTGGCACAGACCACAAATGCGATCATGGACGAGAATAAGGAGTCACTCGAGATTCTGCGTCGATGTGCAAACGGTGAGACCATCCTGATTCCGCCTGCCAATCAGCGCGGGCAGCCCGATACCGATTCAAAGGAACGTATTGCAGTCAAGGTTCGTGTACATTACATGGTGGGCAACCATGATTGGTATTATCACGTCAGAGGCAGAGCCTTCGATGAGATCCGTAAGACCGTGATCAATTCAATGGGTTTGAGTAATTCGTTTGAAATCTTCCCTTATGATCTTAGTGAGTATCCTGAGCTCCAGGACATCATGCAACGCTATAAGGTTTTTGCACATCATGGTGACCGCTACGATAAATTCAATTTCAACCGAGAGTATGGACGCGATCATTCCACGCTCGGCGACGTGTTCACCATGGACGTGTGCAACCGTTACCCTGTCGAAGTGCAGAATCGCTATGGCGGCGACCTCTCCAATGGAATTATCGATAGCCTGCGCCGCATCACCAACATCCGCCCTGCGCTGGCAGCACCCCTTTGGATCAGCGGGCAGATCAAACGTCACGCGGGAAGCATCGCTCTTGAAACCGATCTGAAAAAAGTATGGGATGATCTATGTGACGAATTCCTGCAACTGGATGTTGTCCGCCGCGAGGATAAGGCGTTCCGCTTCGACATGGTGGACGCTCTTGAACTGGCCATCAAAGTATCCAAGCGCACATCCTTTGAAACACTCAATGACATTGTCGTCTGGGTGCGCGACCGCATGTCAGAAGGCAACCGCTCTTTTGCCGAACATGCACTCACCGAACCGGCCTTCCTGAACGATTCGGCACGCTTCATCGTCTACGGACACACACATCACCATGAGATCGTCTCACTTGATTCGTATGGTGAGCCACCCAATGGCAAAGACCAGGTGTATATCAACTCCGGAACGTGGCACTCCTATTTCGACCTTGCCATCAAAGATCCTGCGCAGCAAAGATTTGTTCCATATGAGACCCTTACCTATTTAACGTTCTACAAGGATGATGAACGCGGCGGGCGACTCTTCGAAACATGGTCTGGAGCCTACGCATAAGATACAGATCCGGGTGAGCATCCCGAGCAACCGTTAGAGAACATCGAAGCCTGCCAGAAGGACTGAAGATCCTGGCAGGCTTCGATGTTTTGTCTGATATTACTTTGAAAAATTCCTTGATCTTCATGGCTTTCATTGACGTACACCTTGGGATTCCATATAATGCATTTCTAATGTAATGGTCGTTCACAGACATGCAATGGGGAAACACGTCCGTGAACCTACAATTAAAGATTGGAGGTGTAGCAAAGCCAAGTATCGTGCGTTGTGTTTTGTTCTGTAATTTACGATTGCTACAAGGAGAAGATTTATGGGTAAGCTGTTTACACTCTTCGCTCTAATCATCGTAGCAAGTCTGCTTGCAGCGTGCGGCACGCCAGCCGCTGCAACGCCGATTACCGTTGAAGTCACCCGTATTGTTACATCTGAAGCACCCGCTGCGGGTGCGGAAACGCCGAGCGGCGAAGCGCCGACCGCGGCATCATCGCCTGCACCTGCACCTGTCGCCGGTGGTGAACGCCTGCAAGCTGTCCTCGACCGTGGACAGTTGATTTGTGGTGTCCATGGTTCCTTCCAGGGCTTCGGCTTTGTGGATAACGCCGGGAATTGGTCCGGTTTCGATGTGGACTTCTGTCACGCATGGGCAGCCGCTCTCTTTAATGATGCAGACGCCGTGGAATTCCGTGGACTGAGTGCACAGGAACGCTTTACCGCATTGCAATCCGGTGAAGTGGATGTGCTCAGCCGCAACAGCACCTGGACCTGGACGCGCGACACAGAACTGGGCCTTACCTTTGGCCCCGTCACCTTCTATGATGGACAGGCCATTATGGCACGCGCTGACACTGTTGGTGATGCAACAGCCGGTCTCGATGCGCTTGAAGGTGCGAATGTCTGCGTACAAAGTGGAACCACCACAGAACTCAACCTTGCAGATCAGTTCCGTGCGGCGGGTGTGAATTACACGCCGGTCGTGTTCGAAGATCAGAACGCGGCCTTCCAGGCCTATGATGAAGGTCGCTGTGATGCGATCACATCCGACCGTTCCCAGCTCGCCACGCAGGGACAGGCTGTCCTCCAGAACTTTGGCGAACACGTGATGCTGGACCTGGTCCTGTCGAAGGAACCTCTCGCTCCCGCGGTTGCCCAGGGCGATGACAAGTGGGCCGACGTGATCCATTGGGTGGTCTACGGAATGATCCAGGCAGAGGAGCTTGGCATTACCTCTGAGAACGTGGATGAATTCCTTGGCAGTGAAGACCCGGTTGTCCGCCGTTTGCTGGGCGCGGAAGGTGAACTCGGTGCAAAACTAGGGTTGAGCAACGACTTCATTTATCGCGTCATAAAACTGGTTGGAAACTACGGAGAAGTATACGAGCGCAACCTTTCCACCTACAACCTGGCACGTGGACAAAACGATCTATGGACCAATGGCGGTTTGATGTACGCCATGCCACTGCGCTAGATCAACCACTTTATTATTTGGAGTCCCGTGTTACGGGACTCCAAATATAGGCATTCATGAACATCAGAGCCTTCTGGCGAGACATTCGTTTTCTAAAAATGCTGGCACAAGTGATCTTCATCCTTGTGCTGGTGTTCGCGGCTTCCTTCCTGTATCGAAATGTATCCACCAACCTGGCGCGGCAGGGAATGACAGTCGGTTATGGCTTTATGAAGAACCCTGCCAGTTTTGATATCGGCGAATCATATATTTCCTACGAACCATCAGACACCTATCAACGCGCTTTACTGGTTGGACTGGTCAATACCCTCGTCGTCAGCGGACTCGGGATCGTTCTGACCACGGTTGTGGGAGTACTGGCTGGCGTTGCCAGGTTATCCAGCAATTGGTTGATCAACAGATTTGCTGCTGCATATGTCGGAGTGATCCGCAATACTCCTCTCCTCCTTCAACTCATGTTCTGGTATTTTGGTGTCATTATTCAACTTCCCGGTGTACGACAGGCGATCGAACTTCCGGGTCCCATTTTTTTAACCCAGCGTGGAATTTATCTGGCGTGGGCGGAACCCACTGCCACAACCCCGGCATGGCGCGTGTTTATCCTTTTGGCAGTCATCTCGATGTTTATTATTGGATATGTTCTAGCGGCGGTAAAGAAACGCGCACCGGTTCCCCCATCACCCTGGTGGAACATGGCATTTGTGGTGATCCCTATTTCGATCATCTGGATCGGCGCCATGGTCCAGCCTGAGCCGCCTCTCAAGCCATTTCTCCCTGAGTTATCTGGACTCAACTTCAGAGGTGGACTTCGCCTCACGCCTGAGTTTGCCGCGCTGTTGTTTGGTCTGGTGCTATACACAGGCGCGTTCATTGCAGAGATCGTGCGCGCTGGCATCCAGGCGGTGTCCAGGGGACAGGTCGAGGCGGCGCGGTCGCTTGGGCTGACGAACAGCCAGACGCTGCGCTTGATCGTCTTTCCGCAGGCGCTGCGGATCATGGTGCCGCCGGTCACAAGTCAATATTTGAATCTCGCCAAAAACTCATCCCTGGCCATCGCGATCGGGTATCCCGATCTCTTCAGTGTTTCCGGTACGGTTTTCAATCAAACAGGTGCGGCAATCGAGACGACCGTCATCATGATGTTAAGCTATTTGAGCATTAGTTTGTTTACATCGCTATTGATGAATATTTATAACGCGCGCATTCAACTGGTGGAGCGCTGATATGACAACCACAGAAATGAAACCACCTGTCACAAGCATTGGTCCACTGGCGTGGCTGCGTAAGAATTTGTTCAGCACATGGTACAACGCCCTACTGACGTTGCTTGTCCTGTG
>Ga0190269_10001568_pt1 | contig 10859 bp, 10 predicted proteins | sample Popmic249IS_FD_133749 | JGI IMG/M metagenome (GOLD analysis project Ga0190269, IMG submission 133749) | Populus adjacent soil microbial communities from riparian zone of Blue River, Arizona, USA - 249 IS | ecosystem: Environmental > Terrestrial > Soil > Riparian zone | place: USA: Arizona... | reverse complement strand
ACCCGAAATCCGCTTAGCGGGGCCGACTACCGTTCCGAGGGACTGGCCGTCGGGGTCAGTGCGTCGCGGCGGCGTTGACGGCCGGGTCCTGCGCGACGTGGGCACGCGAATCAGGTCAGGTCCGGAAGGAAGCAGCCTTAAGCGGATGCCGCGGGTGCCGCAGGCGAGCCCGGCCCGAGCCATAAGCGACGGACACGCCCGGTGACCTTGTTTCGAAGGGCGGGTGCACGGTCCATATATCTCTCAATCGATCAGGCGCTTGCGCATCTGGTGGATCGCGACGCGCCAGGTGAGGACGGCGAAGGCGACGAGGAAGGCGAAGCGCAGGATGTCCTGCCACTCGAAGCCGAAAGCGCCGCCGCGGACCAGTTCGACCAGCTGGTGCAGGGGGTTGACCTGGGCGGCCACCTGGAACCCCTCGGGCAACCCGTCGATCGGGAAGAAGGTGCCGGCGACCAGGAACAGGGGCGTGACGAAGAGCGCGGTCACGTAGTTGAACTGGTCGATCTTCGCGACCGTCGCTGCCATCGCCACCCCGAAGCCGGCGAAGCCGAGGGCGGTGACGAAGGCGAAGAGCGGGGTGAGCAGCATGCCCCACTCGGGGTCGAGTCCCCAGAAGAAGGTGACGACGAGCGGCACGCAGCCGTAGACGGCCGAGCGGGTGGCGATCCAGAGCATCTCGGCGCTGACCAGCTCTTCGACGTCGACCGGCGCTGCCAGGATCGCTTCGTAGGTGTTCTGGAAGCGGTGCTTGACGAAGGTGCCGAACATCGACGGCAGGGCGCTGGAGAAGATCACCGCCGTCGCCACCATCCCGGTGCCGACGAACTGGATGTAGGGGATGCCGTTGACTTCGTCGACCAGGGTGGCGCTGAGGCCGAGCCCGAAGGCGAGCAGGTAGACCAGCGGTTCGAGCACGCTGGAGAAGGTGGTCCCCTTCCAGTAGGTCTGGAAGTTCGCCACCTCGCGGCTCATCACCCCGGCGATCGCGGCGGGTTCCAGTCGCCGCATCTTTCGCTGTTGCGGCCGGGTCGAGGCCTCCATCACTCGGCCTCCTCACCGGTCAGCAGCACGAAGACGTCCTCGAGCGTCGCCGCCCGCACTACCGCGTCTTCGGGAACGGCGCCGTCGCCCGCCCGCTCGGAGCCGACGATCGCGATCGCAGGTCCCGCCGGTCGCACCCTCAGCCCCGCCGCCTCGGCGCTCGCGCGCAGCTCGCTGAGGCGCTGCGGCGGCGCGTAGACCTCGGCGGTCTGCCGCCCGGCGTGCTCGGAGATCAGGTCGGCGGGCCGGCCGCGACTGATGATCCTGCCCCGGTGCATGACGGCGACCTCGTCGGCCAGCCGCTCCGCCTCCTCGATGTAGTGGGTCGACATCAGGATCGTCGTCCCGCGCGATTTGAGGTCGCCGATCAGGGTCCAGAGCTCGGTCCGGATCTGCGGGTCGAGGCCGACCGTCGGCTCGTCGAGGAGGACCAGGCGCGGTTCGTGGACGAGGCCGCGGGCGAGCAGCAGGCGGCGGCGCATCCCGCCGGAGAGTTTGTCGACCGCGTCGCGCCGGCGGTCGCGCAGGCGGGCGAGGTCGAGGCAGCGGTCGACGGCGGCGGGAACGTCCTTGACCCGGTACAGCCGCGCGTAGACCGCGAGGTTGTCTTCGACCGTGACGTCGACGTCGAGGTTGTCGAGCTGGGGGACGACGCCCATTTCGGCCCGGGCCGGCTTCGACTGCCCGGGAAGGTCGTAGCCGAGCACCCGCAGCTCCCCCGAGTCGGCGACCGCCTGGCCGGTCAGCAGCCGCATCGTCGTCGACTTGCCGGCGCCGTTCGGGCCGAGCAGGCCAAGGCAGATGCCTTCCGGCACCTCGAGGTCGAGGCCGTCGACCGCGGTGATCGGGCCGAAGGTCTTGACCACGTCGCGTAGCTCTATCGCCGCCATCGCCTGATCGTTTCACGAGCGGACCTCTGGCAGACTGGCGCCGATGCTGGACGAGCGCTGGATCCGGTCGCTGCACGTCGAGTCGATGCGCCGCGCCGACCTGCACCGCGAGTGCGAGCCGCACGTCCTCTTCCAGCCCTCGACGATCGGGGCGCTGCTCGACGGAGGCTTCGAGGGCGACCTCAGCTTCGCCGAGCTGGCCGAGCACGGCGACCTCGGCCTCGGGACGCTCGACCACCTCGACGGCGAGATGGTCGCGCTCGACGGCGAGTTCTTCCGCGCCGACGTCGACGGGCGGCTGAGCCCGGTGGCGCCGGAGGAGCGGACTCCGTTCGCGGTCGTCACCCGGTTCGAGCCGAGTGTCGAGCAGCGGCTGTCCGAATCTGAGCTCGGGCACAAAGAGCTGCTGGCACGCCTCGACGCCCTCGTCCCCGCAGGCGCCTCCTCCTGCGCGATCCGGCTTGACGGTCGCTTCGACCTCGTCCGCGCCCGCTCGGTACCGCGGCAGGAGCCGCCCTACCGGCCGCTGACCGAGGTCGTCGCCGATCAGCACGTCTTCGAGCTCACCGACGTCGAGGGGACGATGGTCGGCTTCCGCTTCCCCACCTACGTCGAGGGCATCGAGGTGCCCGGCTACCACCTCCATTTCGCCGCCGCAGACCGCCGCCGCGGTGGGCACGTCCTCGACTCGCGCTCGCGCGGGCTACGGGTGGGGATCGACCCCTCGAACGACCTCCACGTCGAGCTTCCGCCGCGGATCGAGCTGGCGGACCCCGATCTCGCCGCCGCGACCCACGCCGCGGTCGAGGCGGTTGAGCGCGGTTAGCAGCGGCGGTAGACCACCCACGACTCGTTGCGGGCGACCTCGTCGAATCCCGCCGGGGGCGGGAAGGAAGCCTTGGTCGGGTCGTTGGGGTCGAGGATGAAGTTGTGGATGACGAAGGGGCTCGCCGGTGCCACGAAGTAGCCGCGCTTCGGCGTCGCTTCCTCGCTGGCGCTGACGATCTGCGTCGGCTTAACGTCGAGGCCGAAGGCGAGGCGGGGCACGGCGCGGTGGTTGGGCACGGCGATCTTGCCGCAGAGCGGCTCGAAGGCGCCGGCGTCGACGAGGTCGGTGAGATCACGCTCGATCCGGGCCTGGTTGGTGAGGTCGGTGTCGACGCGGGAGTCGAGGTCCCACTGGTTCGGAATCCAGATGATGAACATCGCCAGGACGAGGCCGGCGAAGACCTGCCAGGCGCGGCGCCAGCGGTGGTCGGGCTCGAGCAGGCGCCAGCCGAGCAACGCGACGCCGGCGAAGATCGCCAGGATCGCGGCCGCGAGCATCGTGTAGCGGGGGAGGATCGCGAGGCCGCCGCAGGCGAGCAGGGCGAACGCGCCCAGCGCTAGCGCCGCGGCGGCGACGCCGAGGAGGGAACGGCGGCGGAAAAAGGCGAGGCCAAGGGTGACGCCGCCGAGGGCGCCGACCATCCCGGGCCACTGCAGAACCTCGCCGAGGCGGCGGGGGCCGTAGAGGACAAGATCGACGGGACCGGTTTGGCGTTCCAGGGTCTCGACGGTTTCTTTCGTGCCGGTCCAGGAGTAGGTGGGGCTGCCGGTGGTCATCCAGTCGAAGAGGGCCCAGAGGATGGGAGCCGCTAGGGCTAACGCGAATAACGCAGGCGGGGGAGGGGAGAGGGCATCCCTCGCTCGGACAAAAGCCGGCCTAATTAGGCCGGCTTTTTGAGTATCCGCCCGCTCGAGGGATGCCCTCTCCCCTGCGAGTTCGCGGCGTTGGTTGACCCTCGGTGGATCCCAGGCGAGATAGATCAGGTAAGCGATCGAAAAGAGCCAGGCCTCGGGGCGGAGGAGGCCGGCTAGGGCTAAGAGGAGGAGGACGGGCCAGCCTGCTCTCGGGCGCTTGGCCTCGATGAGCAGCGCTCCCAGGCAGAGGGCGATGTAGGGGAGGTCGATGTAGGCGCGGAGGCCGTTGGAGAGGAAGGGGGCGCGGGTGAGGACGATCGCGGCGGCGACGGCGCCGATCCAGCGGTCGAACCAGATCGCGCCGAGGCGGTAGACGAAGAACCCGATCAGGGCGAGGGAGAGGTAGGCGACGACCATCGTCACCGTGATTGCGCCGTCGCCGAGCGGCGTCGAGACCAGCCCGATCAGGTCGGTCAGCGGGTGCGGGGTGGGCGGCAGCGCCGCGCCGTAGTCGGGGCTCTCGAGGTGGGCGAGTTCCCTCCCCCAGACCAGGGCGTAGATCGTGTCGTAGTTGGGGAAGCCGTAGGGGAAGACGAGCAGCAGCGCCGCCGTCACCCCGGCGACCCAGGCGGCGGGCGAAAGCCAATTGCGGGCCCCCTTCGGCACGGCGGGGACCGTATCGGTGCGCCCGCAGGGCGCGCGTTGCCCGTGGATACACTCAACCCAGAGCCGATGAGCGAGTCGACTTCCCTCTACCGACGCCACCGCCCGGGATCCTTCGACGAGGTCGTGGGGCAGACCCACGTCGTCCGCACCCTGCGCAACGCGGTCGAGGGGGGCAAGGTCCACCACGCCTACCTCTTCGTCGGCTCGCGCGGCACCGGCAAGACCTCGATGGCGAAGATCCTCGCCCGCTCGCTGAACTGCGAGCGCGGCGGCCCGACCGTCAGCCCCTGCGGCGAATGCGAGTCCTGCGTGACGATCGCCGCCGGCACCTCCGTCGACGTGATCGAGATGGACGCCGCCTCGAACCGCTCCGTCGATGACGTCCGCGACCTGCGCGAGCGGGTCGCCTACGCCCCCACCGGCGGCCGCTGGAAGGTCTACATCCTCGACGAGGCCCACATGCTGACCAAAGAGGCGTGGAACGCCTTCCTGAAGACGCTCGAGGAGCCGCCGCCGAACACCGTCTTCGTCCTCGCCACCACCGAGTCGCACAAGGTGATGGCGACGATCGCCGATCGCTGCCAGCGCTTCGACTTCCAGCGCCCCTCGCTGGAGCAGATCTCCGAGGTGCTGACGCGGGTCGCCGCCGTCGAGTCGATTCAGATCGAGGAGGGGGCGGTGGCGATGATCGCCCGCTCGGCCTCCGGCAGCTTCCGCGACGCCCTCGGCACCCTCGACCAGCTCGTCGCCTTCGGCGGCAGCCAGGTCTCTCTCAAGGACGTGCTGGAGATGCTTGGAGCCGCCGACGCCGACCTGCTCTTCGAGGCGGTCGACGCGGTGGTCGCCGAGGACCCGAGAGGGGTGCTCCTGGGGGTCGAGAAGATGGCCCGCTCCGGCCGCGACCCCTCCCAGTTCGCCCGCGACCTCCTCGCCCACCTGCGCCACCTCTTGATCGCCCAGACCACCGGCGAGGTGCCGACCAGCTTCGTCGTCACCGCCACCGACACCGTCCGCATGCAGGCTCAGGCCGGCGCGATCAAGCCGGCGAACCTCGTGCGAACGATCGACGAGCTGGCTGATGCGCTGACGGCGGTGAGGGAGGGAGACGATGCGCGGCTGGCTGTGGAGATAGCTCTGCTGAAGGCCGCGCGGCCAGATCTGGATCCGGACACGGCTGGGCTCCTCCGTCGGATCGAGAGGCTGGAGGACGGGGGCGCTCGGCCCGCGGGTCCTGTCACGGCAGGGGACCCCCCATCTCTTCCGGTAGCTAAAGCTTCCTCAGAGATGGTCCCCCCTACCGTGCCACCCGCGGGAGAGTCCGTCCCGCAGGACGATCCACCTCCAGCGGAAGAAGAGGAGGCCGAGCCCGAGGCGTCAGCCGACCCCGCCGGCCAAGACGCCCTGTCCCTAGAGGAGATCCAGAGCCTCTGGCCAGCCGTCCTGCACAAGCTCTCGGAGACCGCCCCGGCGTTGGCGGCGACTTTGGAGGGCGCCCGTCCTGTCAGCTTCGGCGACGAGGGCCTCCAGGTCGGCTTCCCACCGGAAATGACCTTCAACAAGAAGAAGGCGGACAGCCCCGAGCGGCGCGACACCGTCGCGGCGGCGTTCGCTGCGGTGACGGGCACCGGGCTGCGTCCTACCTATGTGCTGTTGGAGGGCGAGGCGCCGCCGGATACGCCGGCGCCGGGCAGCGAGGAGATCGACGAGGATCGGATCCTGGAAACGCTGAAAAGCGAGTTCGACGCGGAGGAGGTCAGTTAGGTGGCACGTGGAGGCGGTCCCGGAGGCTTCGACATCCAAGGCCTGATGAAACAGGCCCAGCAGATGCAGGCCGAGATGCTGGAGGCGCAGGAGAAACTGAAAGACGAGGTCGTCGAGGCCAGCGCCGGCGGCGGCATGGTCAAGGTGAAGATGGGGGGCGACCTGACCCTGCGGGAGATCGTCATCGATCCCGAGGCGATCGATCCCGAGGAGGCGGAGCTGCTCCAGGAGATGGTCCAGGCCGCGGTCAACGAGGGCCTGCGCGCGGCTCAAGAGCTCGCCAGCTCGAAAATGGGCGGCATCGCCGGTGGCGACCTCGGCGGCCTCGGCGGGATGCTGGGCGGTTGAGCGAGGGCCCGGCACCGCTGGCGCGCCTCGTCGCCGAGCTCTCGCGGTTGCCGGGGATCGGCCAGCGGACCGCGCAGCGGCTCGCCTTCCACCTCCTGCGCGCCCCCGACGAAGAGGCCTTCGCCCTCGGCGACGCGATCCGCGAAGTCAAGGAGAAGGTCGGCCTCTGCGAGGAGTGCTTCAACCTCGCCGAGGGCCCGCTCTGCCGGATCTGCGCCGACCAGAACCGCGATCGGGCGACGATCTGCGTGGTCGAGGAGCCGGCCGACGTAATCCCGATAGAGCGCACCCACGAATACCGCGGCCTCTACCACGTGCTCGGAGGGGCGCTGTCTCCGATCGACGGCGTCGATGCCGAAGACCTGAAGATCGGCGAGCTGCGGCGCCGTGTCGAGCGCGGCGGCATCGGCGAGGTGGTGCTTGCGACCAACCCGACCACCACCGGCGAGGCGACCGCCCTCCACATCGCCGACATGCTGCGCGGCCAGGTGACCGTGACCCGCCTCGCCAGCGGCTTGCCGGTCGGGGCCGACCTCGAGCACGCCGACGAGGTGACGCTGGGGAAGGCGCTCGCGGGCCGAAGAAGTCTGGAATAAGCGGCCCGGACATCCGTCCTGGACGACCGTCGTCCCGCAAATAGCGGCTTTTCGAGAATCCATCGTCCGCCGCTTTCGCCAAGGTCACTCCGTGACCGACCAGTCGCGATTCAGACGCCGCAGGGACGACGGCTCGCCGGCAGGCCGGGTCGCCCTCAAGGTCTCGGAGCTGCAGGCCGATCTTCTAGGCACCTTGCACGAGGAGCTTGGAACCAATGGAGAGGATTTCGCGCGAGCCGCCCAGCAGCTCGCCGGCGAGTTCGGCTCGGTGACCGCAGCTGCCATCGAAGCTACCCAAGGCGCGGGGGGGCGCCCGGGGGAGATTCGGCGGCCAAACAGCGGGGAGGGGCCGGCGAACGTCACCCGGGCGCCCACGAACGGGAGCGCAGCGTTAGTTCCAGAGCAGATCGAAGAACTGCCGAGCCTCTACCAGCCTGGTCACATGCGGCGACGCCTGGAGCAGCTGCTGGAGACGAACCGTAGGTATGGGCATCCGTTCGGGTTGGCTGTCTTCGACGCTTCCGGTCCCGGCACTCGACCGGGTGACGTTGCCGGCGGTCAGGAGACGGTGCTCTCGATCGTCGGCGCCGCCCTACGCGACAGCATCCGCATCGTCGACGAAGCCTTCCGCCTCGAGGAGGACGCGCTCTGCGTCCTCGCCCCCAACATCGGCACCGTCGAAGGTGTGCAGATGTGCGAGCGGTTGCTCGGGGCGCTCGACGACCTCGAGCGGGCGGGCGGCCTGCGGATCTCGATCTCGGCCGGGGTCGTCGCCTGTCCCGACCACGGCGCCGACGCGGAAGAACTTCTGCACAAAGCAGACGCCGCGATGTGGCGGGCACGCGCCGTGGGGCAGCCTGTGGGCGTCGGCGCCTTGCAAGATCGCTAACAGATCCTGCGAAATTTGCCGATAACCGGTGTAAACCCGGGAAACGGGTGGGAGAATCTTCATCCGCCGTCGAAATAGACGCGCAGTCCACCCGTTCGACCTCTCTATCCAATGCCAGGAATCCGCACCAACGCCGCCGCCGAAGTCCTCGGCGTTAGCCCCAACACCTTGCGTAGTTGGGAGCGCCGCTACGGCTACCCGACGCCGAAGCGGACCCAGGGCAACCACCGCAACTACGAGCTGGTGGAGCTGCAGGCGCTGCGCGACGCCCTGGCGGAGACCGGCAACATCTCTTCGGCGATCGAGCTGGCCCGCCAGCGCCAGGCCGCACCGGCCAGTGACGGCAGCCTCTTCGCCGCCTTCGAGAGCTTCGACGAGTCCGCCGCCGACCGCGCGGTGGAGGAGAGCCTCGCCCTGCGCTCGCTGGAGCGCACGGTCGAGGAGATGCTGCTGCCGGCGATCGACAAGCTCGCGGCAGACCCCGGTCGCGAGGCAGAGCTGGAGTTCGCCTCCCGCTGGGCGACCGGCTGGCTGCACGGCGCCCGCCGCCTGGCCTCCGCCGCCTCCCGTCCGGCCGGGATCCTGCTGCTCGACTCCAGCCACGGCCAGGACGCCGAGGAGGTCCACACCCAGGCTCTCGACCTCGCCCTGCGTCGCGCCGGCTTCCGCGTCCTCGTCCTCTCCAACGAGCTCGGCGACGACCGCCTCGGTCGCGCCCTCGACGCCCTCGACCCGACGGCGATCGTCCTCTGCGGCCCCGGCGCCGACACCCAGGGCGCCGTCAAGCTCGTCCGCAAGATCCGCGAGCTCGGCTTCGTCGCCCCCCTCTACGGCTTCCGCGCCGACGGCCTGATCGGCGCCGCCGTCCCCTCCGCCGGCCACCGGCCGAGCGAGGTCACCGGCATGCTGAATTCAGATCTGCGCCGCCGCGCCTCCCAAGCCTTCGCCTGAGACAGCCTGACCGGGCGCATATCGGCGTCCTCGGTCGCTCACGTGCTGAGCACGCTTCGCTCCCTGCGTCCTTGATCTGCTTGGTCAGTCTGCCTCAGGTTTCGCCCTAGCCGCCGACCGGAGCCGCCGCCGCCTCGTCGATGCCGGCGGCGGCCATGGCATCGAGCAGGCGGGTGAGCTTTTCGGTGTCGAGGTGGCCGTGGATCTCGGTGGCCTTGCCCCAGCGGAGGCGAATCCAGTGGGCTCCCTCGTTGACGTAGGGGGTGCCGTCGGCCGCGCGGCCGCGGTCGACCCACTCGATGGCGACCCCGGTGTCCCAGGGCCAGCCGCGGACGGCGACGTCGAGGACCTCGAACTCGATCTCCGGGATCAGACGGTAGAGGCGGTGGAGCCACTCCTCGAATGCGGCGCGGGAGTGGCGCTCGCCGCCGAGAGCGTTGTCGCCGGCGAAGACGTGATGGACGTCCTCGGCGAGGTCAGCCGTCACCGCCTCGACGTCGCCGCGACCGAGCGCGTCGAAGATGCCGCGCGCCTTGCGCTTGACGATCGCCCGGTAGACCACGGTCAGCCTTCCTAAGGGGCGGTGACCGGGGGGCCAGCCTCGGCCTCGCTGATCCCCCAGCGCTGGTGCAGTCGCCGCAGTGGCGGCGGCGCCCACCAGTTCCATTTGCCGAGCATCTCCATCAGCGAGGGGACCAGGAGGGCGCGGATGATGGTGGCGTCGATCAGGACCGCCAGCGCCGTGCCGACGCCGTTCTCCTTGATGAAGATGATCTGCGAGGTGGCGAAGGCGCCCATCGCGACCGCGAAGAGCAGAGCCGCTGCGGTAACGATGCGGCCGGTCCGCTCCAGCCCGATCGCCACCGACTCCGAGTCCGAGGCGCCGTTGTCGCGCGCCTCTTTGATCCGCGAGAGGAGGAAGACGGCGTAGTCGGTGGAGAGACCGAAGGCGACGGCGAAGAGCAGGATCGGCATCGTCTGCTCGATCGCCCCCGGGCTCGTGTAGTCGAGGAATCCCTCCAGCCGGCCGTCCTGGAAGATCAGCACCAGCAGTCCGAAGACGGCGCTCAGGTTGAGGAAGTTCATCAGCAGCGACTTGATCGGCAGGACCACCGAGCCGGTCATCAGGAAGAGGATCACCAGCGTCGCCCCGATCACGATCGCCAGCGCGATCGGCATGTGCCGCTCGAGGCTCGACTGGAAGTCGACGAAGTCGGCGCTGGCGCCGCTGACCTTGACCGTGGTCCCCGCCGGCGGCGAGAGGTCGCGGATCGCCTTCACGGTGGCCTGGCTGGCGTCGGAGGCGAACGGGTTGGCGGAGACGGCCTGGATCGCGGTCACTCCATCCTCCAGCCGCTGCGGACGAGCCACTTCGGCGACGCCCTCGACCTGACGCACCTCGGCCGCGACCGCGGCCGCCGCCTTCGGGCCGCCGCCTTCGACGTCGAGCCAGATCGGCGAGTCGCGGTAGGGTGGGAATTGCTGGCTGACGGTGTCGTAGGCCTGGCGCGCGCTCGCCGACTCCGGCAGGACCGTCGGGTCGACGGTGTTGAACTTGATCCCGAAGAACGGCAGCCCGAGGACGATCAGGAAGAGCGCGCTGAGGGTCGCCACAGGGACCGGCCGCCGCATCACGAAGCGGGAGAGCCGGTACCAGAAGCCCTCATGGGCCGGCCGCGCGTCGGCCTCGGCCCGCCGCTGCAGGAACTTCGGGGCGCCGGCGTTGACCCGCGTCCCCAGCAGGGTGAGGACGGCCGGCAGCACGGTCAGGGAGATCAACGCCGCGAACAGAGCCACCAGCGAGCCGCCGAGGCCCATCGAGTAGAGGAAGCGCTGCGGGAAGACGAGCAGCGAGGCCAGCGCCGCCGCCACCGTCAGCGAGGAGAAGAAGACGGTGCGCCCGGCCGTCGCCAGCACCCGCCGCATCGCCTCCAGCCCCGGCCCGCTCTTGGCGATCTCCTCGCGGTAGCGGGAGACGATGAAGAGGCTGTAGTCGATCGCCAAGCCCAGCCCCAGCGCCGTGGTCAGGTT
>Ga0190269_10001567_pt1 | contig 10863 bp, 7 predicted proteins | sample Popmic249IS_FD_133749 | JGI IMG/M metagenome (GOLD analysis project Ga0190269, IMG submission 133749) | Populus adjacent soil microbial communities from riparian zone of Blue River, Arizona, USA - 249 IS | ecosystem: Environmental > Terrestrial > Soil > Riparian zone | place: USA: Arizona... | reverse complement strand
CTTACGCCTTGGTTAAAGATCTGCTGGCCATCCACAGATACGGCTACGGTGCTGAGTGGGTGTGTGCCTTGGTTGACACTCACATTAATGACGACATTTTTGCTCGGTGCACCAGTGACACTCACCGTTGCAAATGGCTTTACGTCTTCACATTTGTGCAGGTCGTCCGTAGCGTCAGGCTGGTAGCCGTCAGGGGCGGTAAACACCTTTTTCTTGGTAACAGGATCTTCAAACACCGGAACATTCACTTCGATTTTAGCTGCTGCCGGTGTACAGTCGGTAGCTTTCTTTTTGCTTACTTTATCGAAGGTCATTTTTTCACCGTCAGCGTTCTTTGGCTTGGTGTACCAAGAAGGGAACATGTCGGTTTTACCGTTGACGGTGAGTGTCTGTAGGCCGGACGGCTTAGTGAACCAGTTGCCAGATTTCCACGAGCCGTCTTTAGCAAAGATCTCGGTGTGTGCGAAGCTTTGCACCTCATTGGTGACACGAGCATTTGCCTGGCTGCTCAAGGAGCTGAGTGGCTTGGTGTCGTTACGGCCTGTCCAAAGCCCGACTGCCATGCGTGGGCTGTAACCCATCATCCAGCTGTCTTTTGCGTGACCTGCGCCGTCGTCAGTCGTACCGGTTTTAGTGGCAGTTTTTACTCCTGGTACGTTGAATCCTGCTGCTCGCGCACCGAAGGTGCCAGCACGGGCTCCATCGTCGGCCATGATGTCTGAAAGCATGTAGGTGATTTGCGGATCAAGGACTTTTTTAGATTGGTCGTCTTTCCACTGCGAAAGCATTTGGCCTTGGGCGTTTTTAACTTCGAGCACGTAGGCCTCTGGTTTATACACGCCTTCTCGCGCAAGTGTGGCGTAGGCATTTGTGTGCTGCACGAGTGTGACGCCACAGGTACCGATGGCGAATGTTGGTCCATAATCGACGTTGTCGCAGTAGTAGCGGTCGCCAACGTCTTTGATGGTTTGAATCGCGGCTTCTGGCTTGCCGAATTGCCCGGCTTCGATTGCAGGTGGGTTGCGGGAAAGCGCCAGGGCTGAGCGGATAGTGATTGGTCCGTTGAACTTGCCGTTATAGTTCTGAATGTCTACGCCGATCCATGACTTGATGTCTTGGTCGACAAGGATCGAACCAGCGCCCCAGTTTTGGCCGGATTGTGGTTTGAACAGGTTGGCGTAAACGAAAGGCTTGATGCTTGAACCAGGACTGAGGTTGGCGGTCGCGGCGTTAACGGCACCGAGTGTTTTATCGTTAAAGTTGTGGCTGCCGACCATCGCAAGCACTTGGCCTGTTGGGACGTCTACGGCAGTGAGCGCCATGTTGTTGGCGTTGATTTGCTGTGCGTATTTGAAGTTGTTCGTAATCGACTGTTGGGCTTTTTCTTGGATACGCCAGTCGAGGGTGGTTTTAACGGTCAGACCGCCTTCGCGCACAACCTTGGTGCCGAACTTTTCTTCGAGCTGGTCACGTACAGCAAGTACGAACCACGGAGCCTTAATGTCTTCAGTGGCAGGAATTTCTTCTTTAATAGTGTCGAGGATAGGTACTGCTTTAGCTTCTGTGGCTTGGTCTTTAGTTATGTAGCCTTGCTCTGCCATGTTGTCGAGTACGCGGTGTTGGCGTTCAAGAAGGTCTTTACTGCCCTGCGGTGTGAGTGTGTATGGGTTATAGCGTGATGGGTTTTGTGGGATGCTGGCGATCAACGCAGCTTGCGAAACGTTCAGATCTTTGGCTGAGATGCCGAAGTAAGTGCGTGCCGCAGATTCAACGCCGTTACGACGGCCACCATAAGGAACAGTATTAAGGTATAGGTTGAGGATTTGCTCTTTAGTGTACATGCGCTCAACCTCGATTGAGAGGATGGCTTCTTTCAGTTTGCGCCCGAAATCTAAGCGGTTTGCTTCTGCGTCTTGCGCAAAGAACACCTGTTTAATAAGCTGCTGAGTAAGGGTGGATGCACCACTCACTTGACCGCCTGTCAGGTTGGTGAATGTGGCGCGCATGATCGCGCTGATACTGATGCCGCCGTGTTTGTAAAAGTCTTTATCTTCAATGGCGATAGTCGCCTGTTTCATAAGAGGGGCGATGTCGTTGCCGTCGACCACAATTTTGTAGTCTTCGTCGCCTTTGTCTTCCCAAAGGAGCACGTTATTACGGTCGTAGTATTTGGTAACGGTAGTTTGGACACTCTTTGCGAGTTGTTCAGGGCTGAACGCATCGAGCTCGCGGCGGTAGTAAGCGAACAGTGCCGCAATAAATATTGCGCCAATAATAACGCCGATACCCATCAGCTTTGCGAAAGTAATTGCACCCTGTTTGCTAAACCAGAACTTGAATACGCGCTTGGGGTGCAAGCGGTACATAAGCCGTTTTAGCGGCTGTTTTGGCAGCGTTGCCAGATATTCGGCTTTACGCCGTGCTTTTGCATCTGCCTTGGACCGCCGTTTAGCGGCTAAATTGGCATAGAGCGAAAGCGCCTTGCCCTTATTAGATTTCTTGGCCATTCTTGTGTGAGGTCTCCATAACCATTAGAAAAATCCTCCTCATTATACCACCCGGCTGGCATTGCAAGCGCAAAATCGTTATAATTCGTAGCAGCACTAACAGATAGAACAAAGAGATGAAACTTTCAGAAGAACTCAACTGGCGCGGGTTTGTAAACCAAACCACATTCAAAGATATTTCTGTACTCGATAACGAAAAACTGACGTTCTATTTTGGCGTTGATCCAAGCGCCGACAGTATGACGGTCGGCAACTTGGCTGCTGCTATGATGGTGCGCCGATTTATGGAACATGGCCACAAAGCTGTGTTGCTTGTAGGTGGCGCGACCGGCATGATTGGCGACCCAGATGGCAAGGACGAAGAACGCAATCTTTTGACACTTGAGCAGGTAGCTAAAAACAAAGCTGCAATCGCTGAACAATACCGCCAGGTATTTGCTGGCATGGATTTTGAAATCGTCGACAACTACGATTGGTTTAAAGGCATTGGCTACCTCGACTTTTTACGGGAAGTAGGCAAGCACTTCAGCATGACACAGCTGCTGAGCCGTGATTTTATTCAAAGCCGTATCGGCGAAGGCGGGCGCGGCATTAGCTACGCGGAGTTCAGCTACTCGCTTATTCAAGGATATGACTTTTTGCACTTGCACCGCGAAAAGGGTGTGACGTTGCAGGTGTGCGGCGCTGACCAATGGGGCAATAGCTTGAGCGGCGTAGAGCTCATCCGCAAACTTGAAGGTAAAGAGGCGCACGTATATAGCTGCCCGCTCATTATTAACAAGGCAACCGGCAAGAAGTTTGGTAAGTCGGAGGGCGGTGCAGTGTGGCTTGATGCTAATCGAACCAGCGTCTTTGACTTTTACCAGTTCTGGCTCAATGTTGACGATGCGGGCGTAGAAGATTATATGAAAGTCTACACGCTGCTCAAAAAAGATGAGCTGGATGCAGTTATTGCTGAATTCAAGCAAAATCCGGCTGGCCGGGTTGCTCAGAAAACGTTGGCTTACGAAGTGACTAAGATCGTTCACGGTGAAACTGAGGCCGATAAAGCAGTAGAAATGACGCAGAAGCTTTTTAGTGGTGAAGTGAGCGATGACATGCCAACTGTTGAAATTGGCAGTAAAAGTTTGTTTGAAGCGATTGTTGAAGCTCGGTTGGTTGCGAGCAATTCAGAAGCTCGCCGCATGCTTGAACAGGGCGGTATTAAAGTCAACCAACAAAAAATTGATACTGCCGATGTGAAACTTGCCGTGGGGGACTTGATCCAGGTAGGCAAGCGCAAATTTGTTAAACTTGTGTAATTTTTGTACGAATTGTCTGTAAGGCATCTTCGTAGTCAAATGGGACTGTCAGCTCGATATCAGCTGGCAGTTCTTTTTTTGTTGCTGCAAAGTGTTCAATGCGGCTTGGAAAGATTTCTACAACAGCCTCCATGTCGTCGCGCCTACGCTTTTGAATACGTTTAAGCGCTTCGTCGGGATTGATGTTTAGGCGGATGATAATCACTTTTGCACCATATCCTTTATAGAAAGGGATTGTGTGCCGCCAGCTCCAGTCAACTGAAGCATCAAGAATGATGAGCTTGTTTTCGTCCTCGGTGAAAATAGTGCGAGCAAGTTCATGGCTGACGCCGTGCGGTTTAAAGATCTTTATACCATTTTGACGTGCCAGCTCGCGAGCGGCATCGTTTTGGATGTACTGTGCGCCTAGGTCACGCGCTAATCGCTGGGCAAGTGTTGTTTTGCCGCTGCCCGGGATACCACTGAACATGACAACCGCTGGTTTGTGCGGCGTGTCGCGTAGGGTTTGCTGGCGGCGCAAAACTTTATAAATAGCGTTTTCGATTTCAGATAATGCCATTTTCCCAATATAGCGTGTTGCTGCCGGTGCGTCTACAAATTGCGCGCCAACTGTAAATATTTTAAAATAAACATGGTTTAGCCAGTTCCGGCGCGACGGAGGTAGTAATGCACGAGGGTGGACAGCATCGGGTGAGCAGTAATCGCCCGCCGATCAGCAGCAGGATCCCCAGCGCTCCGCCAGTGGGCAAGGCGCTGCTGTCAAAAGCACCTCAGGTGGTTGACAATGTCGCTGCAGCCGCAGCCCATGCGGCAAGCTCGCCGCGTGTCATGCGTACTATCCGGACTATCGGTGCTGTGGGGGTGGGCGTCGTGATCGGCTACGTCACCCGGCACGTCATGTACGTGCGCCGTAAGTAACTGGCGCCCCGCCTGACAAATGTCTGCGGAGGCCGTACCCAACTGGGTGCGGCCTTTTGCCATTTTCGGGTACAATAGGGCTACTATGCGACTTTCAAGTCCCATTACTAGCGTGAAGGGTGTCGGCGACGCAATTGCCGAAAAGCTCAAAGTTCTCGGGGTACAGACCGTCGAGGATTTACTGTATTATTTTCCACGCCGCTACGAAGATTACTCCCAGGTAACGCCAATTGCCGATTTGGCGCCCGGCAATGTGAGTATTAAAGCGACTGTCGAAAGTGTTACAGGCCGCCACATCAACCGCCGGCTGCATATTACCGAAGCGGTTTTGAGTGACGGTACGGCTAAAACGCGTGCAGTGTGGTTTAACCAGCGTTACCGTGCCGAACAGCTTGCCAAAGGCACCGAATACTTTTTTTCGGGCAATTATGACTTACAGCGAAACAGGTATGTGCTGCAGAATCCTGCCGCAGAACAAGCAAAAACAATAGGCGTCAGCACGGCGCGAATTGTGCCTGTATACCCAGAAACGGCGGGTTTTAAGTCGCATCAAATTCGCAAGCTTATTCGCGAACTGCAGCCTCTTATGCAAATGCTTCCAGAAACATTGCCGCCGGAACTGATTAAGCGCGAGAAATTATTCAACATTAATGAGACGCTTAAAAATATTCATTTTCCAGAAGATGTGAAGTCGTTGGATGCCGCGAAAGCACGCATAAGCTTTGAAGAATTGTTGTCTTTGCTTGTTGCCAGTGTGCTGAACCGCCAGGACAACGCAAAGCTAAAAGGCTACAGTGTGCCGTTTAATAAGGATTTTGCGGATACATTTGTAAAAGCGTTGCCTTTTACAATGACGGGCGCGCAAAAGCGTGCGGTTTGGGAGATTCTGCAGGATTTTGAGCGTGAGCAGCCCATGAACCGCCTGTTGCAAGGTGATGTCGGCTCGGGTAAAACCGCGGTTGCCGCTATGAGCGCGTATATGATGGCGCGTGCTGGTTTGCAAACGGCTTTTATGGCGCCAACGGAGATTTTGGCAACGCAGCACGCCACGGGCCTTGCAAATATGCTTGAGCCCCTCGGTATTCGCGTGGCGCTTTTGGTGGGTTCCACGAAAGCCAAGGCAAAAGACGAGCTAAAGGCGCGAATCAAAGCGGGTGAAATCGACATTGCCGTAGGGACGCATGCGCTTATTCAAAAAAACAGTGATTTCCATAAGCTGGGGCTGGTGGTGATCGACGAACAGCACCGCTTTGGTGTGCGTCAGCGTGCGGAACTTCTTACCAAAAGTCATAAAATGCCGCATTTGCTTAGCATGACTGCCACGCCAATTCCACGCAGCCTGCAACTTACGCTGTACGGCGAGCTTGAAGTTTCAATTTTGGATGAGCTTCCAAAAGGTCGCCAGCCAATTGCAACAAAGGTCGTGCCAAACTTGGCTCGTCACACTGCCTACGAAAAGATTGATGCTGAGCTTAAAGCCGGCCGCCAAGCATATGTGGTGTGCCCGTTGGTTGCTGACAGTGAAAAGAGTGAACTCAAAAGTGTTGAAGCTGAACATGAGAGGCTCAAAAAGACGGTATTTAAACACCGTCGCGTCGGGCTTTTGCATGGCCAGCTCAAGGCAGAAGAAAAAGATGCCGTGATGCAGAAATTTAAGAATAAAGAGCTCGACATGCTCATTTGTACCACTGTGGTTGAGGTGGGCGTGGACGTTCCGAATGCAACGGTAATGCTCATTGAAGGCGCAGACCGCTTTGGCTTGGCGCAGCTGCACCAGCTTCGTGGGCGCGTTGGGCGTGGCAGCGAACAGAGCTATTGCTACCTTATTCCTGCCAACGAAAAGGTAGTGAGCCAACGCCTGCGTGAGCTCGAAAAATCGAACGATGGATTTTATTTGGCGGAAGTCGACCTGCAATTACGTGGCCCTGGCGAGATTTACGGCCGGCGCCAAAGCGGTGATTTGGACCTCAGTTTTGCGACACTCGGTGACATGCGCCTAGTGAAACGAGTGCGTGCTGCGGCAGAATGGTTAGCCCAGGAGGGCGTAAACCTGGTACAATACAGTAAATTACATGAGCGTGTTGAGCGGTATCGCCGCTTGACCACATTAAATTAATGTATTCAGGAACAACCCTTCGCAACGCCTCTGGGCGAATCATGGGCGCGCATCAAAAGCTCGACCGTGTTGCTCGGCGTGCCATTGAACATACTTTGCCTGGCGTGGACTTCCCAAAAATCCGCGATATATTGCATTTTGAAGGCCGTAATGGCCCCGACGGCATCAAAAGTAAGTCGCCGGCCAAAGATGAGCCATGGCATTATTACGATCCGATGGATCCAAAAGATACACAGCTTGTGCAGATGATTGAGCGCCATAGCAAAAACCTTACAGCTGCGCTCAAACGCAAAGACTACGAGAAAGCTTCGTTCGAAGCGGCGTGGCTCGCGCATGCCATCGTTGACGGCTTAACGCCGGCGCACCACTTTCCACTCGAAGAAAAGCTTGAAGAGCTGCGCGGTGGCGAAGGCTTGGAAACTCGCACGAGCATTAAAGACAAACTTATTATGCGCAGCGAAGGTGACAGCCGCTTTGATATGCTTGTGAAGAACTGGCAATACTGGGGTGCAAAAGGCATTATGACCACACATGGTTTGTATGAATGGGGTGTGGCCACTACCATTGCGCCACTACGTTTAAGAAGTGGATACCCGACAGAAGAAGACTGCAAGCGCGTGCTGGAAGTCGGCGCAGGCCAAGTTTTTAAAGATGCCGCCCAGGAAATTTACGCGCTTAAAATGTACGACCGTTTTATGCGCAAAGGCTGGACTCGCCGTATTGCCCGCGAAACTCGCGTGTTCCTGGCGCCCATGCTTGTGCGGGTTATTGCGCTTGCATGGTACGAAGCAATTATTAAAGCCCAACCGGAGAAGTAATGCGGCTGCGAGTTATAGCCGGCGAGCTTGGCGGCAGATTTTTTGATTCGCCAGAAACCAGCACGACACACCCGATGGGCGAACGTATCCGCGGGGCGCTATTCAACATGCTGGGTGCAGACGTCACAGGCGCGACAGTATTGGAACCTTTCGCGGGCAGTGGCGCACTTAGCTTTGAAGCGCTGAGCCGTGGTGCCAAAAGCGCAGTATTGCTGGAAAAAGAAAAGCGCGCGCAAGCGGCTATCGAACGCAATATTAAAACATTGGATTTGAACCGCAATGCTCGACTTGTCAAAGCGAATTGCCGTACATGGAGCGAAAATAACCCCGGCGAACAGTTTGATTTAGTGCTGGTTGACCCGCCATATCATGACATGCAGTTATCCACAGTAGCGTTGTTAATTCGTCATTTAAAACCGAACGGGCTTATGGTATTATCCTATCAAGGTAGAGCCCCGGCGCCGACCGTTAATGGAGTTGTTGTGGTGGACACGAGATTATACGGAGATGCGGCGCTGGCATTCTACCGTTTAAGCAGCTAGGACGACAGCTGCTTTTTTGTTAGTAAGGCGCCTGATTTTTATGCTCCGTGCTACCATAATTTACAATGATGCCGAATAATCCCGAGCGATCTGTTAATTCTGATCTGCCTAAGCCCCGAGAATTTGAGAGACCATCTGAGGCGCTGACAGGTGGGGCTCTTGTTGAAAAAATGCAGGAAGAAATGGCGAGGATTTGCGCGGAGAATAGTGCGAGCACGCGCCTTATTGACGGTGCGTTGCATCATATTGTCGAAGCAGTTGAAACGGTGAAGCCCGGAGAACCTGTTATCTTATTGTCTGGTTATGATGAGCGTGTCCATTTTGAACAGGGAGGCATCGCTATTGGTGAGCCGTATGCCATTGAGAAGTATGGGCATTGGGGGGTGTATATTCCTTTTAGGCACGCAGACTTTAATGGCAAGATTAAGAATCACGTTTCAACCAAAACGGCCTGGCAGTATCTGCGTGACGAACAGTCTCCTGAATATGCGACAAAATTATTGGTTGGTGAAGAAGCGGTCCGCGCCTACACTGAGGCGATCGGACGCTCAATAACCGATGGGGAACTTACTCGCAATCAGATCAAATCTTTTATTAGTTTCTTCCAAAGATTTCAGACATCCACACTTGGGTATGAATATTTTAATATTTCAGATGATGTTCGCTACAACCTAGTTAACGCAATTTTGGATTATGTCGTTGAGCAGGCAACGGATTACATGCAGTCTGATGCTATTGAAACGATCAAGTACCTGGCAGATATAACCGAGCCAGAGCAGCTAGATAAACTTTTTGAAGTGGTCGAGGAGCAGTGGGCGAGCTTGCTTGAGCTGGACGTAGAGGATGAACGCAGGAATATAGTCGGTATGGTTAAGTCATCTCTGGATATGCGGACCCCGCCTGATACCGAACTTGGTATGTCGCTATCGCTTGCGCGTACTGATAGGCAACATGATATTGAGATGATGCACTGCAACAAAATGGCAGAATTGTATGCGATTCGCGCCCGACAAGAACATGCTGTAGGTGCGCAGCGGCAGTCCGTAGTGGCATTACCTAAAATCGAAGTGGCAGAGCCGCCTACGCCTCGTGACCTATCGATTTTCACAGCGTGGAAAAATGAAAACACCATTACTGAGGACATCCGCTATTTAAGGGAGTTGCGTGCCGCAGGGTATACCGTTCCATTAGCTGTTGAGCGCGATGAAGACAAAATGTACCGCGGTATTGCGGCCCTCGTGGAACACAGCCTTGCGGATGTAACGCTAGAAAGCCGCCTTGAGATTTTTGAAGCGATGGAGTTTTTGTTCGACTTAAAGCGTGAAGAGCAGCGCGAAGAGTTATATCGGTTGTTATGCAAGCGATACGCCATTAAAATTCCTCTTGAAGGCCGTCAGCCGATAAAGGGTTATATTGGAGTGGCAGAGGCAATTGGTACGGTTATGCCAAATCCGCCTCAGGCTCCTGACGGCACGCCATACGAAGGCCCGGCGCGCACAGCCGCCCTTCTTTCGCTTATGTATAGAAACAGGGCGCATCAACTTTCGGCACGTTACACGCCAACAAATGAGCATGAAGAAGGTTAGAAGCAATAAAAGGTGATATAATAGGCATACTGCGCGCGAGTGGTGGAATTGGTAGACACGCATGCCTTAGGAGCATGTGCCGCAAGGTGTGGAGGTTCAAGTCCTCTCTCGCGCACCATGAATTTATAGCAAATAAAAAAGAGTTTGGTTTCCGAACTCTTTTTTATGTGGGCAGGATTTTCATCTTAGGCACTAGGGGTCATCATGACTACCCGTTCTATATTGACATTTTATATATTTTATTTTAATATAATCATCTAACCGCTCGGTAGTAATTTGATACAAGCCCTGAACCGGTTTGGTGTTTCTAAAATATTAGAGATAGCAATCCGGCTCAGGACAACAGGTCCTCGCCGCAGCGCTCACGAAGGGAGAAATCATGAGCGCTCAGTCTGAATTTGCCGGCCGCACGCCCGGTCGTGGCGCCGCAAATTCACCGCTTCACGCTCTCGACAAGGCAGTAAAGTCTGCGCGCGCGAGAATCGGAATCGAGATTCGCCACGATTTTACGCTCGCGGAAATCTTCAATACCGAATTGCTTGTGCGGCTCGTACGGGCAACGATGGGGCGGCCGCAGTACTGGCAGTTGGCCGAGATCGCCATGGGGCGCCCTCATGCTGACGTCGACCCGCTTCTTGCCGCGTTTACAGAACCGCCGGCGAAGATGTGGGAGCGTCTCGCTCGTATTGCCGCTGCTGCCATTACCCTGCGAATGCAGGAGCTCGCACAGCGAACGCCTATCCATGGCTCGGCACGCCTGACGTACGATAACATCGCCAACCAGGCGCAATGGTCATGCGGCGAATGGCGCGAGTACGAGATTTACCTGGGCGTCATGCGTATCGACATGGAAGATGTGCTCTTTGTACCGGTTGATGGTGAAAACTATCATTTGGAAGCAGAGGAGAGCGACTGGTATGTCGATCTCTGGGCAAGAAAGGACGGAGCCGTGATGGTTTACTATGACGGCGATCTTGCCAGTCACGGCCACTTGTTCCTCGCTCCCTCTCCGGCCTTGCCCGAGAGCGCGACTGATAATCGGTATCTCATGGAGGCACGTAAGCGCTTCGCCAAT
>Ga0190269_10001566_pt1 | contig 10863 bp, 7 predicted proteins | sample Popmic249IS_FD_133749 | JGI IMG/M metagenome (GOLD analysis project Ga0190269, IMG submission 133749) | Populus adjacent soil microbial communities from riparian zone of Blue River, Arizona, USA - 249 IS | ecosystem: Environmental > Terrestrial > Soil > Riparian zone | place: USA: Arizona... | reverse complement strand
CGGCCCACCACCTCCTCGCGCAGCTCGGGCACGCCGAGTGGCGTCGCGGCGAGCCCGGCGTCGAGCGTGTCCGACTGCAGCCGCGTGATCATGTCGTCAGTTTGAATTTCCTCGATGGACAGCTCGACCTTGGGGTGCTCTTCGACAAACTGCCGTAAAAAAAGCGGGATCACGCTGGCGGACAACGTCGGGATCACACCGAGACGGAAAGGTCCGGCGGGGGCGTCCTGGGTCGCGACTTGCCCGAGACGCTCGGTCTCACGCAATACACGGCGCATTTGCCCGATCGCCTCAGCGCCCTCCGGCGTGACCAAAACAGGCTTTTTGCCGCGATCGAACAGGACGACTCCGAGCAGCTCCTCCAGCTTGTGGATCTGCATGCTCAGTCCGGACTGCGACACGCGACATTGCTGCGCAGCGAGCCCGAAATTGCGTAATTCGTCCACCGCGACCGCATATCGCATCTGGGTGAGCGTGACTTGGTGTAGATCCATGAGGCGATAGTCTTCATCACTTCTGATGAAGAGGCCATCGAAACGTTCGATTGGATCGATGGCTGGAAAAGATGCAAGTTGCATCCGTACCCAGTGGAAAGACAGTCACCGAGCGGGCAAACCCCGCTCTGTATTGGAGGAAAGCAATGTCATTGATCAACACCAAGGTGAAGCCGTTCAAGTCGCAGGCTTTCAAGGACGGCAAGTTCCTTGAGGTTTCGGACGCCAGCATCGCGGGCAAGTGGTCCGTGTTCGTGTTCTACCCGGCCGACTTCACCTTCATCTGCCCCACCGAGCTCGAAGACTTGGCGGACAACTACGCTGAGTTCCAAAAGCTGGGCGTAGATGTCTACGGTGTCTCGACGGACACGCACTTCGCCCACAAGGCGTGGCACGACACGTCGCCAGCGATCAAGAAGGTCAAGTACACGCTGATCGGCGATCCGACGGCGACCTTGGCTCGCAACTTCGAGGTGCTGATCGAGCAGGAAGGCCTCGCGCTGCGCGGCACGTTCGTGATCAACCCCGAAGGTCTGATCAAGCTTTACGAGATCCACGACAACGGCATCGGCCGCGACGCGAAGGAGCTGCTGCGTAAGGTCAAGGCCGCGCAATACGTGGCTTCGCACCCGGGCGAAGTGTGCCCCGCGAAGTGGCAAGAGGGCGAAAAGACCCTCAAGCCTTCGCTCGACCTCGTCGGCAAGATCTGACACTCGTCACTCGGCTGGGTCCGCGTATCTTCTAAGCACGCGGACCCGCCTCTTACTCTTCATCCTTATCGCTGCCGTGCTGCCGCAACAACTTCGCGCACGGCAACCGCGATGCTTACTCGCACGCACTCCGGTGCGCGCGAGGCGCCGCGTGATTACGTTATTGCAAGGTCACGGAGACCATCATGTTGGAACCAGAGCTCAAAGAACAGTTGAAAGCCTACTTGGAACGGTTGCGCGGTCCGATCGAGCTCAGCGCCAACCTGCGCGACGACGAGGTCTCGCGCCAAACGCGTGAGCTTCTCGCAGATATCGCAGAGGCCTCGCCGCTCGTGAGCATCGTCGAAGAGCCCAGCCACACGCTGCGCGCTCCTTCGTTCGGCATCCGCAAGCCGGGTGAGCCTGCGCGCGTGCGCTTCGCGGGTCTGCCGCTCGGTCACGAGTTCACCTCGCTCGTGCTCGCGCTCTTGCATGTGAGCGGGCATCCGCCGCGCGTCAGCGACGAAGAGCTGGTGCAGCTGGAGAGCTTGGAGGGCCCGTTTGCGTTCGAGACCTTCTTCTCACAGTCCTGTCAGAGCTGTCCGGACGTCGTGCAAGCGCTCAACTTGATCGCGGCTCGCAACCCGAACGTCACGCACACTGCGATCGATGGCTCGGCGTACGAAGCGGAAGTGACCAAGCTCGAGATCATGGCCGTGCCTGCGCTGTACTTGAACGGCGAGCACTTCGGCCAAGGCCGCATGGAGCTCTCCGAGATACTCGCGAAGCTCGACAGCAGCGCTGCCGCTGCCCGCGACGCCGCGCTCGCTGACAAAGGTTTGTACGACGTGTTGATCGTCGGCGGTGGCCCCGCGGGCGCTGCAGCCGCGGTGTACGCCGCGCGCAAAGGCATCCGCACGGGTCTCGTCGCGGAGCGCTTCGGCGGACAGGTGATGGACACGCTCGGCATCGAAAACTACCCGTCTGTGATCGCGACCGAAGGTCCGATCTACGGCGCTGCGCTGGAGCAACAGGTCAAGCACTACGAGGTGGACTTGATCAAGAATCAACGCGCGCAGCGGCTGGTGGCGCCAGAGCGCTCGGGCGAGCACGTGGGTGTGGAGCTGGCCAGTGGCGCGACCTTGAAGGCGCGCACGTTGATCCTCGCGACCGGCGCACGCTGGCGCGACATGAACGTGCCGGGCGAGAAGGAGTACCGCACCAAGGGCGTAACCTATTGCCCGCACTGCGATGGTCCGCTGTTCAAAGGCAAGCGCGTTGCAGTGATCGGCGGCGGCAACTCCGGCGTCGAAGCCGCGATTGATCTCGCTGGCGTAGTCGGGCATGTCACGTTGATCGAGTTCTTGGACGAGCTCAAGGCCGACGCAGTGCTGCAGCGCAAGCTGAAGAGCTTGAGCAATGTCGACATCGTCACCTCGGCGCGCACGACCGAAGTGTTGGGTGACGGCAAGAAGGTCGTCGGCCTCAACTACGAAAACCGCAAGACCGGTGAGCAACACAAGCTCGACCTCGATGGCGTGTTCGTGCAGATCGGGCTCCTGCCCAACACCGAGTGGCTCAAGGGCGCGATCGAGCTCACGAAGTTCGGCGAAATCGTGATCGATGCCAAGGGTCATACCAACATCCCCGGCGTGTTCGCAGCGGGTGATGCGACGACTGTACCGTTCAAGCAGATCGTCATCGCAGCTGGTGACGGCGCGAAAGCAGCGCTCAGCGCATTCGATCACCTGATTCGTGCGACTGCACCTGCGGCGTAGTGCGCCTTTTGCGCCGCGAATAACCTTCCCTGTTGCGCCGCGCGGTTCCCCCACCACGCGGCGTTTCTTTTTGTGCGATGGTAAGACGCGCATGCCCAGCCTGTTCGGACCGAAGCAGACGTTTCGAAGCAAAGCTGCGGCCGAGAGCTTCGTGCAGCATTTGACGCGCGAGCTGACTGCGGGCGGGATCGGGCACTGGGTGGAGCTGCGCGAGGACAAGGCGGCGCAGCGCTTTACCCCGGTGGTTCATCTCGCGCGCTGTCCGGGCGGTGACCGCTGCCTGTGCGACGCCCCTTAGCTCACACGAAGCCGCGCGGCCTGCCCTCCCGCGCGCACTGAAGGCGATGCAGGAGGCGCTGTCCGATGCCCGCAGGCCGGATGCTGTACAGCCGCGCACGTTGCTGCAGGAGGCGCGCAGACAGGTACTTCTCCTGCAGGATGGCCCGTGCCTTGCGGGCGAATCCGGGGGCGTTGGCTGCGCTGAGTGGCTGGGCGCCATACCAGCGGTGCTGGTCGGCGCTGCCGAAGAGCCATACGTTGAGGTGACCCACAAGGCGCGGATCGAGCCCTGTGTCCCAGAACGCGTCGAGTGTCGGCGCACCCGTGACGAGCTGCTCGAGCTCTGGCTCGTAGATGCGCCACTGCAGACCCTGCAGCGCAGCGTGGTTGAGCACGAAAGCCCAGGTGGAGACCCAGCGGTCGAGCGCGAGTCCCCGGATGCTGAAGCTGCCCACCTGACTGTCAGTCACCACGCCCGCCGCTGCTGGCTGCATCCGGCCGGTCATGTCGCTCGCAGCGGCGAGCAAGTTGGCGCGCGGCACCACCCCGAACACGTGGTGACTCATGCAGGTGTCGTTCAGGAAGACCACGCTCTCCGTCGCAGACAAGGTGCCGAGCATGTCGAGCCCGCGTTGATAGCCACCGAACTCCAGGCCGGTGTTGTCGTGAGCGACCGTCTCGCAGCGCAGCCTCGCGCGATCGATCTTCGGATTGTTGACGACCGTCAGCAGCGAGCCCGCGTGTCCGCGCAGCGCCAGCTTGCGTGCTAGCTGCGTGGCGCACGCGACCGTGTCTTGGGCAAGCTCGGGATAATAAAGCAGCGTGACAATGTGGACGCTGTTCGCCATGACCGTCAGGCGCTCCTGTTCCTGAGCAGCGTGCGCGTGTTGGCGATCGCGTAGAGGTCACTCCGGTAGCGCGGCCACACGCAAAACAGCAGGCCGATCACAAACAACATACCCACCGCTGAAGCTGTCAGCTGCACGTACACAGAGTGCGCCCGCACGGCATCAGCGGCTAAAAAGGCGACGAGCGCGGCCGCGCTGTAAGCGACCACGCAGCGAACTACATTCCGAGCCATCGCGCCAGCGGGCACGTCCGAGACCCGCTTCAGCCAGACCAACCCGAGCGGCCAGCTGAGCGCGGTGCTCAGCGTAAACGCCCAGGTCACGCCCTGCACGCCCCATGCGAGCCCGGCGCACATCATCGCGATCATCAGCACCCGCGTGACCAGCGTGTAGCGGAAGATCTCTGCGGTCAGGCCCTTCGCTGTGAACGCCCAGTAGCTCGCATAGCCTGCGGCGTAGAACACCCCGGCTACGGTGAGTATGCGGAACAGCGGCGCGGCAGGCAGCCATTGCGGGCCCATCACCACGCCGATCAGGAGGTCACCGACGGCCGCCGCGTATGCGAACACAGCGATCAAAAGGTGCAGGAGCAGCGTCTGACCATGCAGCAGGAAGCGATCGAAGCGCGGCGCATCGTGCTGCAGCTTGGAGAGCGTAGGCAACGCCACCGTGTTGGCGGGCACTTGGATCTGGTTGAGCGGCAACATCAAGAGCATGAACGCACGGTCGTAGAGGCCCGCGAGCTCCGCGCCGAAACGGTTGCCGATGAGCACCGTGTTGAGGCTGCGGCTCACGTGGTTGATGAGCTGCGTGGCCATCAAGTTGCCGCCGAAGCGCAGGAGCGTCCGCGTCTTCGCGGCACGGCTGGGCAGACCTGGCCAGAACTGCGCGGCGCGTGCCAGCAAGAGAAGCTGAACGATGTTGAACGACAGCTGCTGCGCCACCAGCGCCCAAGTGCCCGCACCTTGCAGCGCCAGAATGAGGCCGGCGGCGAGACCCGCGGCTTGCGCTGCGACCACCACGAACGAGAGGGCAGCCATCCGCAGGTTGCGCGTCAGATCCGCGCGGAACTGACAAGCCACGCTGTTGATCAAGAAGGTCGGAGCGAGCGCGCACGTGATCGCGACGACCGCGGGCTCGTGGTAGAACGCAGCCAACAGCGGCGCGCCGGCGAACACACCGATGCTCAGCACGATGCCGATGCCTGTGTTGATCCAAAACAGGTTGCTCTGCTGTGCGTGCGAGAGCTCGCGCGCCTGGATCGCAGCCGAAGACAGCCCGAAGTCCTGGAGCAGCTCGCTGAAGCTGACCACTGCGGTCACCATCGCAAACAAACCGTAGTGCTCTGGCGCGAGCACACGCGCCATGATCAGCACGCCGCCGAGCTGGATCGCGAGGCGGCCGATCTGACCCACAGCCATCGCCAAGGCGCCGCGCGCAGCACTCCGACCGAGATTGGGCAGCGCGCGTGGAGCGTCGGCAGCGTGAGAGCCTGGCATGAGTCGATGAATCTCCTGGTGATGCAGCGCGACAGGCCCCCGGACCACATGTGTGGTCCGAGAGGTTAGTTGTTGTCGCTCAGGTACTTGATCTGCACGAACGGCGAGAGCAGCCCTGAGATGGTTTGCAGCGTTGGCAGGAGCCGCCGCAGCGCATTGTTCCAGTCGGTCACCCAAGTGGTCGGAACGAAGATGATGTCGCCGGGTGCGAGGTGAAACGTCGAAGCCTCGCCGCTCAAGATGCGCTCGACATCCACCACGAACAGCGTGCCCTGATCGCCTGCGCTGCGGATCACGTGCGTCTCGGAGAGGATGCCCTCGGAGCGCTCTTGGAAGCCAAAGCCCGCCTGCGACAACGCCTGTAAGATGTCGAGCCTTCCGTTGACGAAGCGCACCACACCGCGGGCAGTTCCGCCTCCCCCATCGTTGCCAGTCACGCCACCAAACACGTAGGCCTGCTCGCTGGAGTTGTCAGGAATGACGACCACATCTCCTGTGCGCAGGGGAATGTTGTGCTTCAAGTCGCCGTCGCGCACCAAGCGCTGGAAGTCGATCGGCAGGCGCTTGCCGTTGCGAGCGACGTAAGCGCTGTGCAGGCTCGCGCGTTGCAATACGACGCTGCCGCCGAGCGTGAGCGCCTCCATCAAGCGCAGCGGTCGATCGCTGTACTTCAAGCCCGGCGCCGTGAACTCCCCGAGCAAGTAGTAGCGGATGCTGCCGTGAAACGCGACCTGCACGGTGACCTTAGGGTCGTGCCAAAACTCGGCGAGGCGCTTCTCTAAGTACACCCGCAGCTCGTTCGTCGTTTTACCCGCGACTTGCACGTAGCCGATCAGGGGAAACTGAATCGATCCGTCGTTGTCGACTTGGAAGCCGGGTACGCGCATGCCGCCCGAGTTCATTCCTGTGTACGTGGAGATCGCGAGCTCTGGATGCCCGTAGACCGCGACCAGCAGCGAGTCTCCGGCTCCCACGCGATAGGCATCGCCGTCGGCGGCGCCCGTAACCTGCTTGAACACCTCGGGATCGAGCGAGTCCTTCTTGACGGAAACCACCGGAGAGGGAAGTGGCTTCGAGACCACCGGCGGTGTGCCTCCGCAGCCAATGGCGGCTACTAGCAAGCCGCTCAAGATCAGCAGCCGGCTACGCTTCAGGATCGACTCGACCACATGGGATGCGACTTGGCACGTCATGCAGAGGCCTGATTATCATTCAACGTTCCGCGATCCAACTGCTTGATCGTCGCGCACATGCGCGTGCGACTCGGTCACAGATCGCACGTGGAGCACTGACTACGTGTGCTTACACACACAGTCAGATACCTTGATTTGTCAGACTGTAAGGAGCGCTGACCACAAGAGCGCACACGATGCCGCGCCTGAGATTTCTCGCGATTCTGCGCGATCGAACGCAGCCGCGCGCTGCACGAAGCGCGATTGCGCGTGCTCAGGTCGTGCTCCGGTGACATAACCTAGGGCTTTCGCATAAGCTGCTGGAGCATTGGCGCCATAGCTGCTGCATTAACGTGAATCGCTCGAGCAGCTCGGACGTGCACCTCTTCCGCAGCGCTGCTCAGCGGCAGGAGTACGCTTGCCTCTTTCGACTCACACGCGTCTGCTGTTTGGGACTCGGCTCCTGCCCGTAGTCGTGCTCTCGCTGCTGATGGCTGCGGCGTCGCTGCCCATGTCAGCTTCCGCTGACAATGCACCCGAGCCGAACGTCATCACCAAGTATCAACCGATCACTCGAGTGCCGAGTGAGAATGGCGCAAAGCATGTGCTGCATGGGCTCGGCCTCGTGCTCACCGCCGGGATGACGTGGCTGTTTGTCCGTTTTGTACGGAATGAGACGTTGGCCGCGCGCAAAGCCGAGGTCGTGGGCTGGGCGTTGCCGAGCCGCAAAGACCGCTCGGACGACGAGCTCGAGGACGAGCCAGTGGTCCAAGAGGTGGGTGCGCGCTATCCGAGCGTGCTGCCAGAGTCCGAGGGCGATGCACCTTTCAGTCGCGAGGCGCGGCCGCCGCAGGCACATGGAGATGACCTGACCGCATCCGCATCCGCGAGAGCGTCGATCACACCGTCTCGCACGCGGCTCATCTACCAGGTCGGTCAGTATCACTTCGAAGCGGATCGCCAAGTTCTCTCGGCGGCCACGCACAATCACCTCCAAGACTTGTGCGACACGCTGTGTGCTCCCGACAACACGCGGCGCGTGCTGCGCGTTGCGAGCGGACTGAGCTGTCGCTATGCGAAGACCCAGGTCGCCGCTCAGCTCGCGCAGATGCTATCGGACCGCGAGATGCGCGTGCTCGCGCTGGAAGGTGATCTGGACGCGCCTGCGCTCCACAAAGTGCTGCGCGTGAACATCCCTCGCACCCATGGGCTCACCGAACAGCTGCAGCGCATGGCTGACACGAGCCAGGTCGACGCGATCAGCGTGCTCCAGCTCACCGACGATCTGCACGCGCTCGTCGAGAGCCGCTGGAGCACACCTGCCGCACTGTCCCTACCGCATTTTGCCGAGTTGCTATCGCAGCAACGTGATGTATACGACTTTATCGTCGTCGATGGTCCGGTCGTCGACAGCTGGCCGGACTCCGATCATTTCGGCAGACAAGTAGACGGCGTGGTGTTTGTCACACTGACCAACGCGCGGTTGCCCGACACGCTCACGCTGTTAGGTCAACATTTCTCTCATGATCTGCTGCTCCGCATCATCAAGGCAGGCGACTCCACTGGCACCTAACTGACTGCACGGCCATACCTCTCTCTCCGCTCGCTCATAAAAAGCCATGTACGAAGATCCGGCCGATCCCTTAGCGATGCGTCAGCGCCACAACACGATCCAGCAATGGACGAGCATCGCGCCACCTCGCTCGATGATGCCCGGCCCACATGGTCATGGTGGCCCGAGTCACCATCCCTCGCGTGGGGACGGTGTCGATCTGACACAACTTTGGGCGATGGTTCGCGACAACGCCCGCACGGTGTTCGCCATCGCCGCAGTGGTGTTCACGCTCGTGATGCTGAAGTGTCTGACGTCACACATGACATTTCTGTCGACCGCGCGTTTGTACATGGGTGAAGCCAACACCGGTAACAACGCTGTCAACAGTGGATTGGATATCGGCAGTGGCACGAGCGCCGATGCTGCAGGCGACATCGAGGTCCTGAAGAGTCGCTCGATGGTACGGGCAGCCGTGCTCGCCTCGGGTCTGAACGTGACCGTCGCGCCACCAGGCTGGTCGACGCCGGTGTTCTGGCGCTGGTTGTGGTCGCGCCGCGATCCTGCGCTGCTCGATGCAGCCAGTGACATCGTGGGCGTGACTGACACGCAGCTGCAGGATGACATCTTGGAGGCGCGCTCCTATCGCGTTCGCTTCGACAGTCCGACGTCGTACATCTTGCTCGGCACAGGCAACGAACGTGTGCACGGGCAGCTCGGGACTCCGCTCATTCACAATGAGCTGACACTTACGCTGATCCCAGGAAGCGTGGGCCCGAAGCCAGGCACCGAGTTGATCGTGCGGATCGAGCCGCTGAGCACGACCGTCGAGCGCACGATAGGTCAGCTCAGTGTCACCGTTCCCAAGACCGGCAATGCGACACAGGCACGGGTGCTCGTGCTCGAGTTTTGGAGCACCAATCGCCAGCTCGCGGCGAGCTTTCTCACCCAACTGATGCGCACGTATCTGGAAGCACGGCATGCCTGGAAGACCGAAGAGGCGTCCGCGGCCGAGGCGTTCGTGACCGAACAGCTGCGGTCGTTGCGCGCGTCTCTCGATCAAACACAAGAGAAGCTCGCCGACTATCGCGCCGAAAACCGCGTGGTCGTGATGGCCGACGAAGCGCAGGCGGTGATGCAACAGGTCAACCGCTACGAGGAGCAGCGGGTGCACGCGCAGCTCGAGCTCACGTCGCTGCGCGGGATCCGCGAGGCACTGAAGAACCCAGCGCTGCCCATCGAAGCTTACATGGTCGGAGAAGCGAGCGACGAAGTCCTGCAGCGGCAAGCGGCAGCGTTGCAAGAGGCGCGTACTCGCTTCACCGAGCTCGGTGCCGAGTACAGCGAGGCATCGCCGGAGCTGCGCCGCCAGGACGCACAAGTGAAGGGTCAGCTGAGCGCGATCCGCAGCTACGTAAACGCGAAGATCGCGCGTATCGAGAAGCAAGTGGCCGCACTGAACCGCGTGATCGGCGAGCAGGAAGCGAAGCTCGCGAGCGTGCCCGGCGCGGAGCTCGCGGTCACACAGATGGGTCGCGAGTCCGAAGTCTACAGCCGCATGTACAGCTACTTGCTCGAGCGCAGGCAACAAGCAGCGATCACCAAAGCGAGCACTGTCTCCAAGAACCGCATCTTGGATCCTGCGTACGTGCCGCTTCAGGAGGACTCGCCCAAGCTGATGCTGCACCTCGCGAGCGGAATCCTCGGGCTCTTCTTGGGCATGGCCGTGGTGATCCTGCGGGGTCTGTTCTCGGCCGTGTTCCGCGTCGAAAACGACGTCCGCGGGATGTTAGGCGGGCTCCAGGTGTTCGCACGTATTCCCGCGCGTCAGCGCTCACGCTTCGAGAGCCACGGCAGCGCACCGATGTTCGATCTCATGGCCGGGCAGCTCTCCCCTGCGTACGTCGAGGCGTTTCGCTCGCTGCGCACGAACCTGTATCGCGCACTGCCAGGCGAGCACGGCAAGGTCGTCCTCGTGACCTCGCCGGAGCCGCGCGACGGCAAGACCAACTGCACGCTGTCGCTCGCGTCCATGCTCGCCGCAGACAATCGCCGCGTGTTGGTCGTGGATGCAGACGTACGTAAGCCGACGCATCACAACTTGCTCAATGTACCGCAGGAGCCTGGCCTCTCGGATGTCGTGCAACACGCCGCAGCGCCCTGGCGCGAAGGTATCCGCACGATGTGTCTCGCATCCGGTGCGTTCGATTCGATCTGCGCGGGGCAGGAGTCGAGCGCTGAGCTGCTCTCGGACGAGCGCTTCGGTCGCTTCCTCGTCCAAGCGCGCTCGCAGTACGACTTTGTCGTGCTCGACGGGCCTAGCTATCCCGCGGTGTCCGATCCCATCGTCCTTGCGCCGCTGTGTGACTTCGTCCTGTCGGTCGTGCGCCTCGGGCACACCTCACGGCGCCTCGCCGAGGAACACCTGACAGGCATGTTCAGCGTCGCGCGTGGGTACGCCGTGGCGCTCAACGACGTGCAAGCTGCCGTGAACGCGCTTCCACAAGTGAGCAACGGTCCGCGCTTGCAGAGCGCGTTCCGCAGGCAGCGCT
>Ga0190269_10001565_pt1 | contig 10875 bp, 9 predicted proteins | sample Popmic249IS_FD_133749 | JGI IMG/M metagenome (GOLD analysis project Ga0190269, IMG submission 133749) | Populus adjacent soil microbial communities from riparian zone of Blue River, Arizona, USA - 249 IS | ecosystem: Environmental > Terrestrial > Soil > Riparian zone | place: USA: Arizona... | reverse complement strand
CAGCTACCGACCGGACAGAACCGAGGCGAACGGGGCCACGAATGGCTCCCAAGCTGCGGCTAGTACCGCATCCACCCTTGCTGCCCGCACTCCATAGGTTCAGGGTTCGAGTCCCTGGCGGCCCACCAACCATGCCTCCGGCCACTCGCAACGTCCAGGCGCACGATTGCCGCCTCCATAGGCGCCCCGGTCAACGCCGAACCCCCTAAGCTTCACGACGAGCATCGATGCCACGTCCGAAGCTGGAGGAGCGCACGACATGACCGGCACCCAGCCCGACCTTCCCCAGCTAGACACCGGCACCCCCCACAGCGCCCGGGTCTGGAACTACTGGCTCGGCGGCAAGGACAACTTCGCAGCTGACCGCGCCGTAGGCGACCAGGTACGGCAGATCTACCCGCAGGTCGTCGAGATCGCTCAGGCATCGCGCGCTTTCCTCGCGCGTGCGGTCCGTTACCTGGCCGGAGAGGCAGGCATCCGCCAATTCCTCGACATCGGTACGGGTCTGCCCACCGCCGACAACACCCACGAGGTGGCGCAGAGCCTCGCCCCCGAGAGCCGCATCGTCTATGTCGACAACGATCCGCTGGTGCTGACCCACGCTCGGGCCCTGTTGACCAGCAGTCCGGAGGGTTCCACCGCCTACCTGGACGCGGACGTGCACAACCCCGACGAGATTCTCCGCGGGGCCGCCGAGTCGCTGGACTTCTCGAAGCCGGTCGCACTGATGCTGCTCGGCATCCTGGGCAACGTCGCCGACACCGATGAGGCGCACGCGATCGTGAGGCGGCTGGTGGATGCCGTGCCGTCGGGCAGCTACCTGGTGATCAATGACGGTACGAACACCAGCACGGCCGGCGTCCAGGGCGCCGAGGCCCGGGGCGAGGCGGGCGACCCCTACTACTTGCGCAGCCCCGAGGCGATTGCCGCGTTCTTCGACGGGCTGGACCTCATCGATCCGGGTGTCGTCTCGACGCCTCGGTGGCGACCCGACAGCACAGTGGCGCAGGCTCATACCGAGCTGGCCGTCTTCTGCGGAATCGCTCGAAAGCCCTGAACAACCCCCAGCCCCCGGTTTACTGGACCGGATGACATCGGCAGAACGCACGACGTACACGCGGGCCACCCGCGCAGCGCTTGCTTGTGCGTACCTTGCGATTCTGTCCTTCATTCTCGTGTCGGAGATCGATCGCAAGCCGCGGGTCCCCTTCATCGTCGAGGACTTCCATCCGTTTTTCGTAGCGTTGGCACCTTTAGCGCTCGTGCCCGCGTGGAAAGCGGCCAAGCGATTCCGCGCGGCGAATGTCGACGAACGTGCCCGGCTGGTCTCCATCACCGCCCTGACCCTCCTGGCCGCGATGATCTGCGCCGCCGCGGCGGTCGGCTACCTGCTGATGCCCGACCCGCCGCCCATCACCGCCTGGCCCTGACCGGCCGCCGACGGACCCAAAGCCCCGCCACCGCCCACCGGGCGCGAAGGCTCGGCCCTACAAGAGCGCGAAGACCCAGCCAACCAACAGCGCGAAGACCGGCCTTACAAGAGCGCGATGGCCCGGTCCTCCGAGAGCGCAAAGATCCGGCCCACCACCGACGCGAAGACCGCCCATGACGCGCGTTCACTCGCCGTAACGCGGGAGTGACGTGTGTACTGATCCGGGGGATGATGACACCGGCGGTGGGCGAGGAGGTGGTCCGGGTGACGGCCGACGCGCATGATCTTCCCCGCCCCGACCTCCTCGCGATGTTCGACGCCGACCCGCAGGGCTGGGTGTTCGCCCGTGCCGTCCGCGACGAGGGCCGGATCGTCGACTTCCAGCTCCGCTACATCAACGAGGCCGGCTGCCGGCTCGTCAACCGCCGCCGCGAGGAGCTCGTCAACGGCCGATGCCGTGATCTCTGGCCCGAGACCGTGCACGACGGCACCCTTCCCCTCTATGTCGGGGTCGTCGAGACCCGCCGGCCGGTCACGCGCACCGTCTACTACGACCGTCCCACGGTGTCGGGGCATTTCGAGATCCGGATCTCACCGTACGGGGACGGCTTCGGCGCCCGCTTCGTCGATCTGCGCAAGGTGACCGTGACTCCGCCGTCCGCCGGTGGAACCCGCCTGTACGACGTGCTGGACGCCGCCTTCGACGGCTTGACGCTCCTCCGGGGAGTACGCGACGAAGACGGCCGAATTGTCGACTTCGTCTGCGAGTACGTGAACCAGGTCGGCGCCAAGCTCATCGGCCGGACCGTGCAGGACGTGATCGGCCAGCCGCTCAGCATCGTCTCGCCGGACAGCTGGGAGAACGGCCTCATCGAGCGGTACCGGGCCGTCGTGGAGGACGGTGAGCCGTGGCGGCAGGAGGTGGCGTACCCCGGGGTCGGGCAGGTGTGGGAGATCAACCTCGCGCGGGCCGGCGCCGGGCACGTGGCCGTGTCGTTCCGGGAGATCACCGATCGGGCCGATCAGCAGCGGCAGCTGACCCGGAGCGTCGCGCTGGCCGAGCAGGCCGCGGCGCGGGCGACCACGTTGCAGATCGTCACCACCGCGCTGGTCGCCGCGAGCACCACCGCCGAGGTGTACGCGGCCATCGGCTCGGTGCTGCGCCCGTCCGCCGGCGGTCAGGGGCTGGCCCTGCTCCTCCGGCACGACGACGATCTCCGCCTGCAGTACCACGCCGGGTACGAGCCGAACGTCGTCGAACGCCTCCTCGCGCTGCCCATGAGCCATCCGTACCCGGCGACGGCCGTGGCGCGTACGGGGACTCCGCAATATCTGACCTCTGTCGCGGAGTTCCGGGCCGCCCAGCCGGATCCGGCCGGCGCGGTGCCCGGCGGGGGCCGGCGGGCGTGGGCGTTCCTTCCCTTGGCGGTCGCCGGTGAGGTGCTCGGGACCCTGGTCGTGGGCTACAGCGAGTCCCGGACGTTCGACCCGGACGAGCGGAACACGCTGATGGCGCTGGCGGGGCTGAGCGCGCAGGCCCTGCAGCGCGCGCTGTTGTTCGAGGCCCGTACGTCCATGGCCGCCGCCCTGCAGCAGGCGCTTCTCCCGTCGGTGCTGCCGCAGATCCCGGGGTTGCGGCACGCCGCCCGCTACCTGCCGTGGACCCAGGGCGTCGACGTCGGCGGCGACTGGTACGACATCATCGCGCTCGGCGACGACGTCGTGGGCGTGGTCATCGGCGACGTCGCGGGGCACAGCACGGCAGCCGCGGCGACCATGGGTCAGGTACGCAACGCGCTGCGGGCGTACGCGACAGAGCGGCACAGCCCGACCGCCGTCATGCACCACGCCAACCAGCTGCTGCTCGACCTGCACCTGGACGCGATCGCGACGTGCTGTTACCTGGAACTGCACCGCAGCGAGGGTACGGTCACCGCCGTCCTCGCCGGCCACCTCCCGCCGATGCTGCGGACCGCCGGCGGCGCCGAGGCGCTGGAGCTGCGCCGGGGCGTGCCGCTGGGCGTCTCGCGGACCGCCGTCTACCAGGACACGACGTTCCTGCTGCCGCCCGGCTCGACGCTGCTGCTCTACACCGACGGCCTGGTCGAGGACCGCCGGCACCCCATCGATCAGGGGTTCGACGAGCTGCGGGCGGCCCTGCGCGCCGCCCCGGACCGGGAGCCGGAGGCCGTGCTGGACCACGTGCTCGCCAGCCGGGTCGGGCCGCAGCCGCGCAGCGACGATGTGGCCCTGCTCTGCCTGACGAACGACGTTCCGGCGCCCGATCCGCCCCGGGCCCGGCGGCACTTCCGCGGCGAGGCGATCAGCGCTCCGGCCGCCCGGCGCTTCGCCGCCGACCTGCTCACGGCGTGGGGCCAGGACGCGGTACGCGACAACGCCCTGCTGTTGCTCAACGAGGTCATCACCAATGCGATCCAGCACGCCGTCGGTGATGTGGCCGTGGAGCTGTGCCTCGATGCGGAGCTGACCGTGGCGGTCGGCGACTCCAGCTATCAGGCCCCGCGCCGGCGCAGGCCGACCGCCGACAGCGAGAACGGCCGCGGCCTGCACATCATCGACCACCTGGCCACGGCCTGGGGCACGGACCCCCTGCCGACCGGGGGCAAGCGTGTCTGGTTCCGCCTGCCCCGCAGCCAAGGAAAGCCCGAACCCCGCAGCCGTTGACGGCTATGCCACGAAACGGGTCCGCCGCCGAGCGATCAGGAACACGACGCCACCGCCGGCCAGGAGCGCCAGACCGCCGAAGACGAAGCCGCCGGGCCCGGTGACAGCGAGACCGCCACCGCCACCGCCGCCGGCGGTCGAGGGCGCCGCGATGACCAGCTGAGCCGTGTTGTTGCTCGGATCACGGTCGGTGGGGATGTGCCAGCATTCGCAGGGCCTCCGCACCGTGACGGTCCCCGGCGCCCCGACCGAGTCGATCCGCAGTTTGAAGTCGAAGGTCTCCTGCTGCCCGGCGCGGAGGAAGCCTTCCGCGTAGCAGAGATACCCGTCGTCGTTCTTGCGGCAGCGCTCGGGCGCCGTGATGACGCTCGTGCCCGCGGGCATGGTCGCCTCAATGTAGGCAATGGTGCTGTCGTCGTCGATGGTGGCCGGTCCGCGGTTGGCCACGCCGACGGTGACCACGACCTCGTCGCCGGTCTCGCCCGTCACCTTGTCGCCGACCGCGCTGATGTCCGCGGGGTTCTTCCCGTCGACGAAGACCGTCTGGCTGTCTCCGTTGTCGAAGTACACGCCGTCGGCCTCGGGCTGCGCCAGCGCGGACGCCACCTGCGACAGCTTCAGCGTTCCCCCGGTGCCGGGCTTGCCGATCGGGACACCCTGGCTGCGCAACGCCGCGTGGTAGTCCTCGAGCTCCGCGCCGGTGAGCCAGGTCAGGTCGACCTGCGGCTGGCTGGGCGCCAGCGTGTCCTTGCGCACCTTGTACGGCAGCGACAGCCGGTACGCGGCACCGGGTGCCAGCTCCTGGTCGAACGTGCAGGAGAGCACCCGGGCCTGCGCGTACCGGCAGTTGCGGTAGTTACCGGTCGCCTGCAGGGCATAGTCGCCGCTGACCACCACGGAGGCTGTGTCGACGGTGGTCGTGCCCCGGTTGCTCACGTTGAAGCCGACGTCGACCGGGCGGCCGGGCTTGCTCCGGATCTCGATGGGGTCGCCGGCGTCCAGGTCGACGCTCTCGGCGACCCGCATCCGCGCGGTCTTCGTGATCGGCGCGACGCCTTCGCCGGTGAACGTGGCCGTGAGCGTGCCCGCCTTTCCGATCTCCGCGGTCGCGTCCGCCTCCGCCGTGATGACGAACGAGCTCCAGGACGGTTCGGTGTCGACGTTCAGAACGTAGTCGTCGCTACAGGACACCCGGGTGGGTGAGATGTTCTCGCACTGGCCGCCGGCGCCGCCCGGATTGGGCTCGGTGACCAGCTTGACGCCGTCGAGTCCGCTCAGCGTGTAGGTCAGTCGCGGCTCCGCGACCCGGACCGGCGAGGTGGCGGACCAGTACGGCCGCACGGCCGCACCCCGCCCACCGGCCGGCACGGAGATGTCGAACAGGTACATGGTGACGTCGGCGTCGGCACGCTGGGCTTCGGCCGGCGCACCGATGGACAGCACGGCGGCTGCGACGGCCGCGAGGCCCGCTATGCCGGACCGGGCACGTGAAAATCGCATGACAAATAACCTCCCCGTGGATGAACCAGCGGAGCCTAATGCCTCACGCGCGCCGGAGGAATCCCATGATCAGGGTGATCCACTCGCCCGGCCGGTCGAGGTGAGCGTCGTGTGTGGACCCTGGGATCGTGGCGACCTCGACGTCGGGGCGCAGCGACAGCATCCGCTGCACCTCCTCGTCGGGCAGGCGGCTGTCTTCACCGCGTACGAGCAGGGTCGGGGTGGTGATCTGCGCCCATTCGTCCCACCGCGCCTGCTCGGCGACCGGACGGATCGCCGCTTCCATGATGTCGGCGTCGAAGCGCGGCCGGAAACCGCCGGGCTCCTCGGCCAGGTCCTCGGCCAGCGCCCGCGCGAACGGCGTGCCGCCCAGGAACTCCACGGCGGCGTCCCGGGTGGGGAAGGGCGCCGGCCACGACGCGAACCACTTGCCGAGCCGCGTCGGGTAGTCGTCGTCGCTGCCGCCGACCCCGCCCTCCAGCATGATCAGGCGGCTGACCAGCTCGGGATGCCACGCCGCGGTCAGCATCGCGGTGTGCGCGCCCATCGACTGCCCGGCCAGGGCCACCGGTCCGCCGCCGGCCAGCGTCCGGATCACGGTCACCACATCGTTCACGTACGCCGAGCGCGACAAGTCCCCCGGCCGGCGTTCACTGCGCCCGTGCCCCCGCTGGTCGGGCGCGACGATCCGGTGTCCGGGCAGGCCGAACGGCGCCTCCCCGGCGCTCCCCGCCAGACCGTGCAGGAAGACGAGCGTCGGCCCCTCGCCGGAGACGAGACAGGAGAGGTGGTCCACGGCGACTCGATGCATCCGTACATCCTGCCGGGCGAGGCGCTGGGGGGTGCACACCGGACGTTCGGCCCCGCCACCTCCCCGCTACGGACAATTCACTTCACGCGCGGGCGAACTCGCTGGTCATCGCTCATTTCGTCGTGCCAGGCTCGAACCCGTGACAAGCGATCCGTCCTACCAGACCTGGCAGTACACGAAGGCGCAGACGGATGCGGGCTGGCAATCGATGTCCCTGCTCGCCCGGTTCGTCGAGCGCGGCGGCCACCCCGCGCCCGTCACGCCGACGGTCCCGCTCGGCCCCGGCGAGAAGGAGTACGGAGCCTTCCTCGCCGAGGTGTCCGCCTACTTCTCGACCGATGTGGACTACTCCAGCAGCATCTTCGCCAGCGGCGGCCTCTTCTTCACCGGCAGCAGCGCCGAGACCCGTGGCGGCTGGCGCTCCCAGGGCCGGCAGCGCGTGACGATCACCAGCCAGCGGCTCATTCTGGCCGGCCGCGACGGCGAGCGGGCGTACGAGTTCCGCTCGCTGATCCTCGTGCAGCCCAACCCGCTGGACTGGTCGGCGAACGTCTACTTCCAGGGCGCCCAGCCGCTCATGCTCCGCGGCCCGTGGATCCCGTGGATGACCGTGGTGATGAGCGCCGAGCTGTACGGCTGCCCCTGGCCCCCCGGCCAGTCCCCCGCCCTCGCGGTCACGACAAGCTACGAGAACGCGCGCTGATCCGGCGGTCCGTAACGTGGGCGTCGTATCGTCGCGGCCATGACGCGCATCCTGCTGATCCCGGGCAGCACCCGCGAGACCTCCCTGCACTCCGCCGCCCTGCGCACGGTTGCCCGCTTCGCTCCCACGGGCATCCCCGTCACGATGTTCGAGGGCCTGCGTACCTTCCCGGCCTTCGTACCGGGTGAGCAGGATCCGCCGGACGTCACGGACCTGCGGCGGCGGGCCGCGGCGGCCGACGCGCTGCTGTTCTGCACCCCCGAGTACGGCGGCTCCCTGCCGGGCAGCCTGAAGAACCTGCTCGACTGGCTCCTCGACGGCGGTGACCTGAACGGCAAACCGGCGGCCTGGCTGTCGGTGTCACCGCCGGGGCAGGACGACGGCGCCCGCGCGGCGCTCGAGACGATCCTCGAGCACGGCCGGTCCCGGGTGCTGCGGCCGGCCTGCGTCCGGGTCCCGCTCGGCCCCGAGGCGATCGGCGCCGACGGCCTGATCGCGGACGCCCGGCTGCACCTGGCCCTGCTCGACATGCTGCAGGCCCTCGCCCGCATGCTCGCGGCCCCGCCACCACAGGCCGCACCGACGTGGCAGGCGGCGTCGAGCCTGTATCCGATGGTGCTGCGCCGCCGCGACACCTGAGCGGCCGGCCGACGTTCAACCGCCGCCCACGCGCCCGTCACGGCCGGTCCACCGTGGTCGGTCAGCGTCGCACACCATGCGTCGCATCATCGCCCTGACCCTGACCAGCGCAGTCCTGCTCGGCGCCGCGCCCGCGGCAGCGACCGCGGAACCCGGCGTCACCGCCACCGGGGAGACCCCCGCCCTGTTCGACGACGACCTCGGCGGCAACGCGGACGCCGACGACCCGGCGATCTGGGTGCACCCGTGGGACCGTTCCCGCAGCCGGATCGTCGGCACCGCGAAGAACGGCGGCCTGCGCGTCTACGACCTCGCCGGCCGCGAGGTGCAGTCGATCCCGGCCGGCGAGGGCGGCCGCTTCAACAACGTGGACGTCACCGACGGCAACCTCGTCGTGGTCACCGACCGCGGGCGTGACCAGCTGCGGTTCTACCGGATCGACCCGCGCACGGCCCGGCTGACCGACGTCACGGCCGGCGACCCGCCGCTGCTGTTCTCCGCCGACGAGGCCGAGGTGGAGGAGCAGGCCACCGGCTACGGCCTGGCCACGTACGGCAGCCTCGCCGTCGTCAGCCGCCGGCACACCACCCGCCTGGGCTTCTTCACGATCCGGACCGTCGGCGACAAGGTCACGTACGCCCGCCGCGAGACCCTCGACCTGCCGAGGACGTTCGAGCTGAGCGACGGCCGCACGTGGACGCCGTGCGGCGACCCCGGCGAGGATCCGCAGGTCGAAGGCATGGTGATCGACCCGCGGGCGAACGTCCTCTACGCCGCCCAGGAGGACGTCGGCCTGTGGCGCATCGACCTGCGGACGAAGCGGAAGCGGATCGTCGAGCGCGTCGCGGAGTTCGGCGCGCCGACCGACGCGGAGTGCACGCCCACCGGCCCGGGCGAGGGCGGCCGCATCCACGCCGACGTCGAGGGCGCCACGATCTACGAGGACTACCTCGTGGTCTCGAGCCAGGGCGACAGCCGGTTCTTCGTGTACGACCGGCGTACCAACGCGCCGGTGACCACCTTCAGCGTCGGCGACGGCAAGCGGACCGACGGCGTGCAGCACTCCGACGGCGCCGCGGCGACCTCAGTGCCGCTGCCCGGCTACCCGAAGGGGCTGCTGGTCCTGCACGACGGCGAGAACAAGCCCGACGACGGCAGGACCAGCACCAACTTCAAGTACGTGGACTGGCGACAGCTCGGCCTGCGGTCATAACGGCGAGGAAGCCGTCGACCGACGCCGACCAGGGGAACCGTTCGGCGCGCGCCCGGGCCAGCACCCGCCGGCCCGGGCGATCCAGCAGGATCCGCGCGGCCAGCCCGAAGGACGGACCGTCGGCCGCGGACAGCCCCGCGCCGGCGATGACCTCCGGCAGCGCGGACGCGGCGTTCACCACGACCGGCGTACCGCTGGCCAGCGCTTCCAAAGCGGCCAGGCCGAACGTCTCGATCGGACCGGGCGCGAGCGCGACGTCGGCGCTCGCGAGCAACGTCGCCAGCTCCTCCCGGCCGCGCAGGTGGCCGAGGAACCGCACCGGCAGGCGGCGTTCGGCGGCCTCGGCCTGCAGCGCCGGGCGGAGCGGTCCGCCGCCCGCGACCGCCAGCACGGCCGGCACCCCGTTGGCTCGCAGCGCCGCGAGCGCGTCCAGCGACAGCCGCGGGTTCTTCTCCGGCGACAGCCGGCCGCAGTGCACCAGCAACGCATCGCCGGGCGCGGCCCACCGCGCCCGCACCGACGGGTCGTGCCGCGCCGGCGAGAACAGATCAAGATCCACGCCCAGGGGTACGCGCGCCACGTCGCGAACCCCGATCCGCTCGAACTCGGCCGCCGCCCAGCCGGTGGTGGCCACGATCCGGTCGAACTCCGCGGCGGTACGAGCATTCAACCGGTCAGCGACCCAGCGCGCGTTCCCGCCGCCGAACAGCCGCAACAACCCGTCCAGGCTCTCGTGCGACACCATCAGCGACGGTACGCCGTGCCGCCTCGCCCACCGCCCGACCCAGCGCAGCGTCGTCCGGTCGGACACCTCGAGGTGGTCGGGGCGCAGCCCGCGCAACGTGTCAGCGACCCGGCGCCGGTCCACCAGCACCCGGTACCCGCCCATCCGCGGCACCTCCGGCCCGGGCAGCGTGATCACGAGCCCCTGCTCGGTCACGGTCTCGGTGTACCGCTCACCGGGATGGATCAGCACGGCCTCGTGCCCCGCGCGCTCGTAGCCCGTACCCAACTCCCGCAAGGCCGTCCGCAACCCGCCCGAGCTCGCCGTCACAAAGTTGGCCAACCGCACAATCCTCACGCTGCGCCTCCGGGCATGCCCTCGTGGCCCTCACCGTCGCGGCCGTCGCCGGCCGCCGGCCTGTGCAGTTCGGTGCAGTCGGTCATGCCGTCACCAGCGATCCGGCGAGCGCCCCTTCGTAATGGCCGAGCAGTTCGTCGCCCACGGCAGACCACGTCCGTCCCTCGATCGCGACGCGCCCGGCGGCCCCGAACAACGCCCGCCGCTCCGGGTCCGCGACCAGCCCGGCGATCGCCGCCGTGAAGCCCTCCGCCCGGTGCGGCGCGACCAGGTGGCCCGTACGCCCCTCCTGCACCAGATCCAGCGGCCCACCGGCGGCCGGCGCCACCACGGGCAGCCCGCTGGCCATCGCCTCCTGCACCGCCTGCCCGAACGTCTCGTACGGCCCGGTGTGCGCGAACACGTCCAGGCTCGCGTAGATCCGGGCCAGCTGGTCGCCGTGCCGCGCGCCGAGGAACACCGCATCGGGCAGCGCCCGGCGCAGCGTCCCCGCGGCCGGCCCGTCACCGACCACGACCAGCCGTACGCCCGCCAGCCGGCTCGTCTCCGCCAGCAGATCCACCTGCTTCTCCACCGCCAGCCGCCCGACGAACCCGACCAGCGCCTCGCCGCCCGGGGCCAGCGCACGCCGGATACCGGCACTGCGCCGGCTCGGGTGGAACCGCACGTCGTCGACCCCGCGCCGCCACAGGTGCACCCGGCGCACACCGTGGCCGTCCAGCGCGGCGACCGACTCCGTCGACGGCGCCAGCGTCCGGAACGCCGCGTTGTGGACGGTCCGGATCCACCGCCACGCGGCATGCTCGGTCAT
>Ga0190269_10001564_pt1 | contig 10876 bp, 8 predicted proteins | sample Popmic249IS_FD_133749 | JGI IMG/M metagenome (GOLD analysis project Ga0190269, IMG submission 133749) | Populus adjacent soil microbial communities from riparian zone of Blue River, Arizona, USA - 249 IS | ecosystem: Environmental > Terrestrial > Soil > Riparian zone | place: USA: Arizona... | reverse complement strand
TCGGCGGCACCTGACGGCTACGGCGGCAGCGGCAGCGAATTCGGCTGAGGCTACGGGCGAACCGAGGGGGTGCGCCTTCGGTTTGTGCCCGGCCTTGGCTATCGCGTACGCTGTACGCCTCTCGTGCGGCGTACGACCAGCACCGAAACGCATCGCGTCTTGGTCCTGTGCGGCCAGGTCCAGACCCGACTGTCCTTCGAGTCCGCCGTGATGAAGGCCGCCGGGCGGGACGGCGGCATGGAGCTCGATGCGCGCAACCGAGCGGACTTTCCGCCCGAGGCCCTGGCGCGCCTGTCCCGCTACGACGCCGTGGTCGTCGAGCTGTCCGCGAGCGCCGAGGACGACAGCCTGCTCAAGGCGATCAAGGCGGGCACCAAGGCGCCCGTGATCGCCCTGGTCAGCGGCGAGCACGCGGCGCGAGCGCTGGCGGGCGGCGCCGACGACTACGTGCTGCGTAGCGCGCTGCCGCCGGTGCTGGTCGAGCGCGTGAACGCGCGGATCGCGGCGGCCGAGCAGCAGCGCGCGCAGCCGCGGTCGGCGCAGATGCTGCTCGACCTCACGCGCGCGCTCGTCTCCTCGCTCGACTTCCAAGAGATCCTGTACATGCTGGTCAGCCGCATCGCGCAGGCGATCGAGGTCGACCGCGTGTCGATCGTGCTGGCGCCCGACGAGGGCGACACGGGCTACGTGGTCGCCGCCAGCGACGACCAGAAGCTCCGGAACCTGCGCATCGATCTGACGAAGTACCCTGAGATCCGGCACGTGCTGCGCACGCGCGTGCCGCTCACGGTACACGACGTCGACAATCATCCCCTGCTCGACGAGCTGCGCCGGTCGGTCGCGTACGCCGGGCTCACGGCGCTCACGCTGATCCCGATCGTCAGCGAGGGCGCGGCCATGGGCGTCATCTTCATCCGCGCCCGCACGCACCGCGGAGCGCTCAACCCCGAGCAGCTGCAGTTCTGCGAGACGCTGGCCAATGCCACGGCCATCGCGCTGCGCAACGCGCGCATCCTGCAGTCGCTGCGCGACGAGAGCCAGCGCGACGTGTTCGCGCGGATCGAGGCCGAGAAGCGGCTCAGCGCGCTCACGCGCTACGCGGATCTGCTCACGTCGTCGGCCGACGGCATCGCGGCCTTCGATCGCGCCGGGTACCTGATTTTCGCGAACCCGAGCGCGGCGCGCATCCTCGGCTACAACACCGAAGCATACCTCGGCCGGCCGATGTGGGACCTCGTGCCGCACGCGCAGCGCAAGCCGATGCGGCACCTGCGCCGGCGGCTCGCGAGCGGCCTCTTCCCGCACGACGTCGACATCCACATGCTCCACCAGGACGGAAGGTCGCTGATCATCAACGGCTCGTTCGCGCCGCTCGGGGGCACCGAGGGCGCCGTGCTGCTCTCGTTTCGCGACGTGACGGAGGACCGCAAGACGCGCGACGAGCTGCTTCGCACGCGCAACTTCCTGCAGTCGCTGATCGACGCCAGCGTCGACGCGATCGTGGCCGCCGACATGAAGGGCACGATCATCCTGTTCAACCAGGGCGCTCAGGAGCTGTACGGCTACGCCGCGGCGGACGTGATCGGCAAGCTGAACGCGCGCAAGCTGTACCCCGGCGACGGCGCGCGCGAGGTCATGCGCATGCTGCGCGGCTCCATGCTGGGCGGCCCCGGCCGCCTCGAGCCGGTGCGCATCGAGGCGGTCGACAGCAAGGGCAACATCTTCCCGATCTCGCTCACCGCGGCCTTCATCTACGAGGGCGGCGTGCCGACCGCCAGCTTCGGCATCTTCACGGACTTGCGCGAGCGCGTGCGCTTCGAGCAGCAGCTCGCGCAAGCCCAAGAACAGCTAGCCATGAGCGAAAAGGCGTCGCTGCTGGCCGAGCTCGCGGGCGCGACCGCGCACGAGCTCAACCAGCCGCTGACCAGCGTGATGGGCTACGCGGAGCTGCTGACCAAGCGCTCGGCGCAAGACGCGTCGGTCTCGCGCGCGGCCAACTACATTCACCAAGAAGCCTCACGCATGGCCGAGATCGTGCGTAAGATCGGCCAGCTCACGCGCTACGAGACGAAGTCGTACGTGGGCGACCAACGCATCCTCGATCTCGATCGCGCCTCCAGCCGCGAGTCCGACGTGAACGCCAACGCCAGCGAGCCCAAGCCAGAGCCCAAGCCTTGAACGAGACCATGGCCCAAGCAGTCGCCACGCTCTGCGTCCCCGGTCCCGACGAGCTGCTCGAGTCGGTGCTGGAGCTGAACCGCGCCGTCACCGTGGACATGCACGCGGACGAGATCGTGTTCGAGTACGTGCAGCGCATGCGGCAGCTCTTCCCGGGGCGATCGTTTGCGGTGCGCCTGCTGACCCGCGACGGGGCGGAGCTCGGCACCGTGTATGCGACCGGGCGGCTGCGGCCCGAGCGCCGCGATCGCATCGCGCTCACCCGCGAGGCGTTGAAGCGCCACGGCCTGCACGCGCCGCCCGCCATGAGCGCGATCGCGATCGCCGACGCCTACGAGCCCGTGTTCGTGCACGGGGCGAGCGGCTTCGACGTGCCGCTCACCGACGGCAACCTGATCGCCGGCATCGTCTCCGTCGAGTACCTGGCCGAGACGCCCGTCCCGCCCGACGATCGCGCGCTGATCGTGCAGCTGTCGTTGCAGCTCGGCAGCGCGCTACGCAACGCGCGCCTGCACCGCGAGTCGCTGTACTTGCGCGACTACTTGGGCAAGCTGCTCGACCACGCCAACGTTCCGATCATGGTCATGGGTCGCGGCGGCGCGGTCACGCTCGCCAACCGCGCGTTCCTCACCATCACGGGCATGAAGCGCGAGGAGATCATCGGCCAGGACTGGCTGAGCCTCTTGCCGGAGCCGGAGCGCCGGCGCCTCTTGCCGGTGTACATCAACGCGATGCGCGGCGAGCCGAGCACGAACTTCGAGGCGCGCCTGCCGCGCCGCGACGGCACCGCCGCTCAGGTTGCGGTCAACGCGGCGTCGATCCTGAGCCCGGACGGCGACATCGAAGGCGTGATCTACATCTACCGCGACGTGACCGAGCTGCGCGAGCTCGAGGAGCAGATCATCCACGCCGAGAAGCTGGCCACGCTCGGCCAGCTGGCCGCCGGCGTCGTGCACGAGCTCAACAACCCGCTCACGAGCATCTCGGTGTACGGCGACTTCCTGCTCCAGAAGGCCATGCGCGACAGCTCGCCACCCAGTGACGTCGAGAAGCTGCGCCGGATCGTGGAGAGCGCGCAGCGTATCCTGAACTTCACGCGCGATCTCGTGACGTACGCGCGGCCTTCGACGGAGCGGCCCGTGCCCGCGGACGTGCACGAGCTGCTCGACCAGGCGCTCGGCTATTGCGAGCACCTGATCGAGGAGACCGCGGCGCGCATCGAGCGCAAGTTCGACCCGAGCTTGCCGCCCGTGTACGGCGTGCGCGGCCAGCTCGTGCAGGTGTTCGTGAACCTGATTACGAACGCGTGCCACGCCATGCCCCACGGCGCGGGTCAGCTCGCGATCCAGACCGCGCCGTCCGCGGACGGGCGGCTGTCGGTGCGCATCATCGACAACGGGCGCGGCATCCCCGAGCAGCACCTGTCGCGCGTGTTCGAGCCGTTCTTCACCACCAAGGGCGAGGGCAAGGGCACGGGCCTGGGCCTATCGATCGTCAAGAACATCGTCGAGCAGCACCGCGGCGACATCAGCGTGCAGAGCGAAGTCGGGCGCGGCACCGCGTTCGAGGTCGTTCTCGTGTGCAGGCCGGATCCGCGAGAAGCGCAATAGCGCAGCTCGCGAATCCGCCTTCTTTATCGGGGAGACGTGCGCCGCTTCCCCGCCCCGCCGGCAAAGCCGCCGTGGCCCTACCCTTTCACGGCGCTCGGTGTGCTCGCTCGCGATCAGCGGGTGGTCACACGTCTTCGATGACGACGTAGAGCGTGGTGCCGTCGCCGCGGACTTGGTAGGCGGGGCGCTTGCCGTCGGCGAAGCGGATCGTGAGCTCGGAGCGATCGCCCTTGTTCAGCACCATCGCGCGGGCAACGCCCTTGTGCGCGGCGCTGATCGGACCGGCGCGGTCGAGCGACAGGCTGCCCATGACCACGACCGTGAAGCCGCCGGCATCGGCCGAGCCACTGATGGACGCGATCGGCTTGCTCATGCGCAGCGCGAACGTCTGAGCGCGCGAGGGTGCGCTGGTCGCGCCGAAGCGCATCGCGCGCGGCGCGGGCTTGGGAGCGGCCGGCGCCGCCGCGGGGGCCGGCGCCTTGGCCACGGTGAGCGCGGTGGTAGCAGCCGGCGCCGCGGGCTTCGGGCGAGCTTGCTCGCGCACGTCGACGGCGAACGCAGAGCCGGCTGGCACGGTGGCAGCGCTCGGCATGGGCAACGCAGGCTCCTCGGCAGCTTGCGCCGCCTCGGCGCTGGCGGCTTCGGGCGCCAATGCGGGCGCGGCGCCCGAGACGCCGGCCTCGCCTTCATCGGCCGTGATGGCTCGGTGCACCTCGAGCTCGGGCTCGGCGGTGGGCAGCAGCGCGTACACGCCCAGGCCTGCGATCGCAGTGACCAGCGCGCCGATGCCGATGGTGCGGATCAGCGAGCCGGTGTCGTTCGAGTCGCGCTCGCGCGCGGCAGAGGCGCCGCCCGTGGTGGTGCGGCGGCGCTTCTTGCCGAGCTGAGCGGCCGCGAGCCGGCGCGCAGCACCGATCTTGGGGCCGAGCGCCGCGCCGGACTTTCCGAGCACGGCGTGCGCGCGCACCAAGAACATGCGCACGTGCGGCAGCGCCGCGACGCCCGATGCGCCAAGCAAGAGAGCGCCGCGCTTCGCGAGCGCGACGAGCCCGCGCGTGAGCGCGTGCAGCGCCCGGATCGCGGCGAGCGCGTACGGCTTCCAGGCCGGCGGCGCAGGGGCGAAGGGATCGTCGAGCGCGACCTCGTCGTCGCCGCCGGGCTCTTCATCCTGCTGCGCGAGCTCGACCACCTGGGTGGGATCGAGGCGGCTCGAGCGGACGGGGGACCTGTCGGCGGCGGGCACTTCGCCGCGCGCGCTGGGGCGATGCTCGGTGCCCGCGCTCGAGGCGAGCGCCGCAGGCAGCGCCTCTTCGGGAGCGACGGGATCGGGCACGGTCACGGGCATGGAAGCAACGGCGTTGCTTCGAGCAGTACGCGGGGCCGGCGAGACGTCCAATGCGAGCTGGCGGGGCTCGCTCGAGACGGGGCTCGCCCGGAACTCCGCGTCGGTCACCCGCTTGTAGTCCGAGCCCGGCTGCGCTTCCGGCTCGCGCTGCGCGGGCGCCTCGAGGTCCGGCTCGGTGTCGCTCGGCAGCGCGGGCAGGTCCGTGCCGCTGAAGCTCGCTTCGCCGTAGGTCTTTTCGCCCGTCGCGCCGTCGGTGAACTCGACGATCACGGCGAGCGTGGGCACGTGGCCCATCATGCGCAGCTCGACGCCGGCGATGACGCCGCGGCGGTCTAGCAGCTCGGGCGCGTCCGCGGATACGGAGCGGCCGAGCTTGAGCAGCGGCAAGACCTGCTCGAACACCGCGTAGTCGCGCGACAGCTCGGCGACCTGGGCCGACAGCGGCTCGGGGATGCCCTCGAGCGAGAGGTTGGCGACGCGCGCGCGCGGCGCGGGCGGCAAGCTCGCGTGCTCTTCGGCGCGCAAAACCTCGGGCGCCTCGGCCGCGTCGAGCTCAGCGGCCATGCGGTCGTGCTCGCCCGGGTCGATCGCCTCGCCGGATGCGGTGGGCGAGCCATGCTGCGCGATGATCTGCTCGATCAGCAGCTCGGTCTGTGGATCGAGGCTCGTGAACGCGAGGCCGATCTCGCCGCTCGCTTCACCCTCGAGCTGCGCCCAAACCACCTCGCCCTCGGCCTCGATGATCGAGCCGCTCGGCGGATGCTCGAACCTGCACCACAGCCGTGAGCCGACGTCGGGCAGGCACTGAGAGCGGAGCGAGATGCCGCCGCGGCTCAGGTTGACCGCGTCCGCTGCGAACGCGTCGTCGTGGTTGTCCGCAAGCTCTACGGCGCCCCGAATGGGCACACGCCTGTCGTGCTCGCCGCGTCGTTCTTCGTTGCGTTGCATGCTGGATCCGTCCGGCTCTGTAGACACCTGGCAGAACCCGCACCGAAACGTCCAATTTTCGGCCAGAAGTTGACCGCCGCGCCCGGGCGCGCCATGCCTTCGACCTCGACATGGCTTTGCGACTCACGGTGCGCTCGGCGGAAGGGCGGCCGCTGCCGGAAGAGCTTCGCTACGACCTCGAGCAGGATCGCGTCACGCTCGGGCGGAGCGTCGGCGCCGACGTGCGGCTGCCGCACGCGACCGTCAGCGAGCAGCACGCCGTGGTGAAGCTCGAGGGCGGTGGCTACGCGATCGTGGACGGTGACTCCACGAACGGCACGCGCGTGAACGGGGACAAGCTCGTCGCGGGCCGCAGGAAGCGGTTGCACGATGGCGACCGGATCGACATCGGCGTGTATTCGATCCTGTTCGAGGGCGCGAAGCCGAGCGTCGAGACGATCACGGCGGAACGCACCGCCGAGCTCGCGCGCCGGCTGTTTCGCGCCTCACAGCGCGGCGCGAACGTCGGCGGCGCGCGGCTCGTGCTGCTCGGCGGGCCGGGCGTAGGCAAGAGCGTCCAGGTGCCCGAGCCGCCGGGCAAGCTGGTGATCGGCCGCGCCGAGACCTGCGGCCTCGTGCTGAACGACGCCGACGCCTCGCGCGAGCACGCGGAGGTGGCGCGCGATCTGGACGGCGTGACCATCCGCAACCTCGAGAGCAAGAACGGCGTGGTCGTGCAAGGCAACCTCGTGCAGCAACGGCGCTTGCGGGACGGCGACGAGATCGTGCTCGGCAAGACGCGCCTCTTGTTCGAGGAGCCGGCCGACCAAATGCTCCTGGCGCTCGCGGGCGAAGCCGATCGCCCGCTCCCGCCCGAGCCGAGCGCCATCGAGACGCGGACGTCGGAGATCCCGAAGTCCGAGCCGCCCGCGTCCGCGCCCGTGACGCCGTCCACGCCGCCAGCCCGCCCCTCGAGCCACCCGCCCGCCACGCGCAAGAGCTTCGACGCCGACCTCGTAATCTACAGCCTGGCCGCCGTGATCATCGCGATCAGCGTCGCGGGCATCTTCTTTCTGATGCGGACGGGGCAGTGAGAAGAGTGAGCGGCCGATCTCTCGGCCGCTACTTCTGCCGGTCGAACAAAATGCGCAGGCCTTCGAGCGTGAGGAACTCGTCGGTCTCCTGGATGGTCTTCGACTCGGGCGCGATGATGCGCGCCTCGCCGCCGGTCGCGAGCACGCGGCACGGGTAGCCCATCTCGGTCTGCAAGCGCTGCACGATGCCGTCGACCAAGCCCACGTAGCCGAATACGAGGCCCGACTGCATCGCATGCACGGTGTTGCGGCCCAGCACGTGCGGCGGGCGAGCGAGCTCCGTCTTGGGCAGGCGCGCCGCGCGCGCGAACAGCGCCTCGGCGCTGAGCGTGATGCCCGGCGAGATCACGCCGCCCAGGTACTCGCCGCGGTTCGAGACGCAGTCGAAGGTGGTGGCCGTACCGAAGTCGACCACGATCACGCCGGCGCGCACGCGCTCGAACGCGGCGATCGCGTTGACGATCCGGTCGGCGCCGACTTCCTTCGGGTTCTCGTACAGTATCGGCATGCCGGTCTTGATGCCGGGGCCGACCACCACGGTGTCGTGCTCGAACGCGCGCTGCACGGAGCGCACGAGCCGATCGGTGAGCGCGGGCACGACCGACGCAAGGATGCTGCAGTCGACGTCCGCCGGCTCGAGCCCGGCGATGTTCACGAGCGTCGAGAGCAGGACGTGCGACTCGTCCTCGGTGCGGTGGCGGTCCGACTGGATGCGGAAGTGATGGATCAGCTTCGGCCCGTCGTAGAGGCCGAGCACGGTGTGCGTGTTGCCGACGTCGATGGTGAGCAGCATGGCTCGCCGAGCCTAACCCAAGTAGTCGGAGGCCTGCTTCGCTCGCGAGCGCATTTGTGCGATGCGCTCTAGCGAGGGCGCAGCGCAAGGGAGCGCTTCAGCAACTCGGTGAACGTGTGGGGCTGGGTTGGCGGGTGCTTGGTGACCGCCTGCACGATCGGGCGGGTCGGCTGAGGAGGCGTCGGATCGGCCAGCACGCGCCCACCGATCTCGGGCTCGGGCGCTGGCGGGGCCTGCCGGCGCGCTTCCACGGGCGGCGCGACGGGCTCGGGCAGCGGCTGGGGGCGCGGAGCGGGAGCCGGCATGGCCGCCGCGCTTTCGGCGGCGCGAGCGACCTCACCCTCGAGCGCCATCTCGAGCGGCGTGGCTCCGGGTGCCGTCGGGCGCGCGGGGGCCGGCATGGCGCGCTCCGGCTGGGCCGCGACCCGCGGGGCGGGCGCAGGCGGCTTCATGTCCGGCACGCGGACGCGCTCGGGCTCGACCGCCGCGCGCCGGGCGGGCTCAGCGCTCGGCCGCTGGTGCGGCTGAGGCTTGGCGAATGCCGCCGGCGGAGGCGTGGTGTCGATCGAATCCTGGACGTGCGGCACTTCGAACGACGGCTCCGGCGCCGCGGCTGGCCGCGGCACGGGCTGCGCGACTGCGGCGACGCGGCTCGCAGGGCCCGCCGTCGAGGCGCGTGGCTTTTGGCGGTTCAGTTGCACGCGCGACAAGAGCGCCTGCAAGCGGTCGACTTGCGCGGTGTTCATCGCTCACCCGCCGCGCGCAGCTTCGAGCTGATGGTCGCGAGGTTGTCGCCCTCGCGCGACCAGATCCAGACCTGCTCGGCCACGCCGGGGTCCACCATCATGTACTTCGTCGAGCGCGCGAGCGGCACGCACGCCACCTCGGTGCCGCTGATCGTCGAGAACAAGCCGCCGAGCAACGCGGCGACCGCGAGGTTGTCGGAGTCGAGCGGCGGCAGGCCATCGACCTGGAGCACGAGCGCGTCGCCCCACTGCTCGAGCCGCAAGCGGCCCCAGCCAAACAGGGCCATCGCAGCGCCGGCGTGCGCGATGATCTGCGCCGACGTGAGCGAGCTGACCGGACCGGGCAGCGACGACGCGACGATCGTGCCGAGCTGTCCGCCGAGCGTGCGCACGGCGGTCAGGTCCCCGCTCGCGACGGCGGTCTGGATCAACGGGGCCAGCGCGCCCTCGGAGAGCATCAGCACGCGCGTGCCGCCACGTGAGCGCACATTTCCCTGCGCGAGGTCGAACTGAAAGAAGCCGCCCGGGTCGAAGCTCGTTTCGTTCATCGCTAAGGGGCCGCTTTCATTCAAGGAGTGAAGGATGGTTTAAGTGTTCCTGAGCGATCGTGTCAAATCTCTTCCTGAAACGAGCGCGCATCCTCTCGCTCGGGCTGCTCACGTGGGGGCAAGCGGCCTCGCTCGTCGCGCAGCCCGCGCCGGGGAACGACGAAGGCCTCGAAAGCGAGCCCGGCGAGCCGATGGACGTCGCCGAAACCATCGATGCGCTCGCGCGCTTCATGGCCGAGAGCACCGCGGGCAAGCGGCCTACCGTTCCCTACCCTGAGGACCAGCGGCCTGCGTCGCCGGTCGCGATCTGCTCCCTCGAGCACGCCATCTGCGTGCACGCCGAGGACGAAGCCGCTGCCGCCGCCGGCGAGTGGCTGGCGGAGGCGGAGGCCGCTGCGCTGTTGGTCGGCGAGCTCGGCTTCCCCGTGCCCGAGCCCGACGGCGGTGACGGAGGGACCTTCCAGCTCGACGTGTACCTCGCCGCCATGCCGGTCGAGCTCGCGGCGGGAGGTCGGAAGGCTTCCGGCGAGGTCGGCACCCGGGTCGGCGGCGACGCGCTGCTCGATGGCGCGACCGCCTATGCGCGGATCGACCCCACGGTGACCCCAGCTCAACGGTTGCCGTGCGCGGTGCAGGCGATCGCGGAGGCAGGCCTGCGCGCTCAGGATCCATCCGAGAGTAGGCTGGCGAGCGGCGCCGTCGCGGCGTTCGTCGCGTACCTCGCGACCGGCGCGTTCGGCTGCGTCGAGCGGCTCGAAGCCATCCAGTTATCGCCGGAAGCGGGCATCGCCGGACCGGATGTCGAAGCGCTCGCGACGCTGCAGCTGGCCCTGATGTTGATCTCCCGCCGGCATGACGGCGGCAGCGGCGAGTTCATCCGAGAGGTTTGGCAGCTCGCGCGACAGCGGAGCGCGATGGCCGACGCGCTGCGCGCCTCGCCGACCTTCTTCGAGGCGCTCGACCGCGCGCTCAAGAACTCCGGCGAGTCGCTTGCGGCCATGACCGAGGAGCTCGGCGTCGCGCGCTACTTCGCGACGCGCGGCGAGCGCGAGGGCAGCAGCCGCGCACTGCCGGCCCTGCCCGCTTCGATCGGCGTGCCGGTCGCGGAGATCGAGCCGTTCGCGGAGCTACCGGCCCACCTGCCAGTGCACGAGCCGCTGCTCGGCCCGCTCGGCAGCGGCTACGCGCACATCGACACGTCGGGGGCGGCCCCCGGCAGCCGACTCGACGTCTGGTTGCGCGGGGACGTCGGCCCAAAGCTCGTGCTCACCGCGGTGCGGCTCGACGCGCAGGGTCGCGAGGTCGGCCGGATGACGGCACCCGCCCGGCGCGTGCCGCAGAGCTTCCTGCCGATCGAGCTGTCGCCGGATACAGCGTCGGTGCTGCTCGTGGTCACCGCGCTGGCCGAGGACTTGCGCGCGCTCGGTCGCGAGCCGGCCGAAGGCGGCTTCGCGTTCCGGTTGATCCTGAACCGGTCGTAAACCGCCGACTCAGCGGCGCGAGCGACGGCGCCTCGATGCGCCCCCGCGCGACTCGACGCTGGGACCTGCCTGTCGCGGTTGCTGCGCGCGCTCGCTGGGCGTCCGAGGCATCGCGGACTCCGCCCACGGCGGCAGCTGCCGGCCCGTGGCCAGC
>Ga0190269_10001563_pt1 | contig 10881 bp, 14 predicted proteins | sample Popmic249IS_FD_133749 | JGI IMG/M metagenome (GOLD analysis project Ga0190269, IMG submission 133749) | Populus adjacent soil microbial communities from riparian zone of Blue River, Arizona, USA - 249 IS | ecosystem: Environmental > Terrestrial > Soil > Riparian zone | place: USA: Arizona... | reverse complement strand
TGCGCAAGTTCGGGCTCGAGCAGGCCGTGAAGGCCCTCGTCGCCCGCTCCTGCACCGAGCAGGCCCCGCACGAGCTGCGCGACCGGGTCATGTTCCGGATCCAGCAGGTCCGCGTCGAGATCGACCACGTGGAGTTCCGCGCCGACTGAGGCGAGGTCTGTGACACTTCGGGCTGATCGCCCGTCTTTCCTCCTGTCCGGACCGGCCGGACGTCACACCGTTCGGGAGGCGTGTCATCGCCGCCAGCGGCCTGGAGGAGATGTTCCGTGAGCACTGGTCGCTCGTCCTCGGCTACCTCACCGTCCGCGTGCGCGACCGCGGCCTCGCCGAGGACCTCGCCGCCGAGACCTTCTACCGCGCGACGCGCGCCTTCCTCGGCTGGCGGGGCCAGTCGCCGCCGGCCTGGTTGCTCGCCATCGCCCGCAACGTCCTCGTGGACGCGGTACGACGAGACCGGCACCACGCGGTCCTCGACGAGACGACGCTCGCTCCGGTCGAGCCCGACCAGGACGGGCTCGACGTGCGGCTCGGCCTCGAGCGGCTGTCCGAAGCGGACCGGCGGCTGCTCCTCCTCGTGCACGTCTACGGCTACTCCTGCGCGGAGGTGGCGGCGATGAGCGGCTCCACGCACGGCGCGGTGCGCACGGCGCTGTACCGCGCCCGGCTCGCCGCTCGGGAGGTGCTGGCATGAGTGAGATCAGGATCCCGGACCTTCGGGTCTTCGACCGCAGGACGACTCGCTGGGCCGTGCTCCGCGGCCTCGTCCGGACGGCGCTCACGGTGCTCGGCTTCCTGCTCGTCGGGGCCCTCCTCCTCCAGCTCGGAACGCGGGTCCTCGTGAACGCGCTCGACCGCCCCGAGCAGCTCGAGCGGATGGTCGCGGCCTACAAGGCGGCACACCCCGGGTTGCACGTGCGGGGCGAGCTGAGCCGGACGGGCGGCTGGCACCAGACCGCCACCCTCACTGTCATGGCCGCGGGCGGCCCGGAGCAGGAGGTCCGGCTCCGGCTCGGCCTCCTCGGAGACCTCGACGTCACGGGGGTGGGGGCCGACCGCCTCGTGGTGGACGAGCACAGCGACCCGGTCGCCAGCGCTCTGGGGGGCACGGCGTGGACGAGGAGCCAGACGACCAGCTTTCTTCGCCGGCTGCCGGCCGGGGTGCGGATCCACGGCGTGGCGGTGTTCCCAGCTCCGCGGACGTGGCTGCAGCTGGTCGAGGCGAACTTCCCTGAAGGCATGGACGCGCTGATCTACGGGCCGCCCTTCGCCGGTGAGCGCGGCCGGAGCGAGCCGCTCCGGCAGTTCGACGAGACGGCGGTGGGCTGGGGCGGCGGGATGGTCGCCTTCGGCACGTTCCAGGACTGGGCGCGTGCCCTGCGCGGCGACGACGACGAGAACCTGCGTCGACTCGGCCTGCCTCGGAGCGACCGGATCAAGGAGCTGGCGGCGGACGGAAAGGCCACGGCGTCCTATCTCGACGCTCGGACGCCGGACCAGATCGCCGAGCTGCTGGCCACCGGCCAGGTGGCGTCCTTCACTCCGACCGGCGTGCGGTTCGACCTCTCGCCGCCTCGCTAGGGTCGACGCGGTGAGGGTGCTCGTCACCGGCGCTGCCGGCTCCTTGGGCAGCCACCTCTGCGAGCGGCTGGTCGCCGACGGGCACGTCGTGACCGCTGTCGACGACCTGTCCACCGGGCGGCTCGCCCACCTCTCGGAGGTACGCCGGCGCCGCGGCTTCGCCTTCCACCACCTCGACGTCACCCAGCCGCTGGCCGCGGCGGTGGTCGAGCGCGAGGCGCCGGAGGTGGTGGTGCACCTGGCCCCGGTCCTGGTGCCCGACCTCCTCGCCGCTGCCCACGCGTCGGGCGCGCGGCTGGTGCTGGCCAGCGGCGCCTCGCTCTACGGCAGCACGACGGCGCCCGTGACGGAGCGGTTCCGGGCCCATCCCCGGACGCTCGCGGGCGCGCACCACGACGCCGCCGAGGCGTACCTGTCCGCCTGGCAGGCCCGGGGCCTGGCCGGCGTGGCGCTGCGGCTCACGACCCTCTACGGCCCTCGCTCCCGCGGCGTGGTCGGCGCCTGGGCGAGGGCCCTGCTCGACGGGCAGCCGACCCACGTCCACGGCGACGGTCGCCAGGTGCGCGACCTGCTGCACGTCGAGGACGCCGTCGACGCCGTGCTGCGCTGCCTCGGCGGCCGGGGGGACGGGCGGCGGCTCAACGTGGGCACGGGGACGGGCACGAGCGTCCGGGACCTGCACACGGCGCTGGCGAAGGCGGCGGGGACGGCCGACGCACCGGCGTACCGGGAGGCGCCGGCCGACGACCTGCGCTCGGTGCTGGTCGACCCCGGCTCCGCGCGCCGGGCGCTCGGGTGGGAGGCCGCGATCGGGCTCGCGGAGGGCCTGGCCCGGACGGTGGACGCCCTCCGCCGCTGACCGGCCCGGCGTGTCGCACACAGTGCGGCCTGGGAGAGCGTTCCGGTGCGCGGACTCGCGCTCGGGACCGGCGTCGGCGGAGGGGCACTGTGTGCGCGACCGGCGTGTCGCCACGGCCCCGAGAAACGACTGAGGCCCCGCACCGGGCGGGGCCTCAGGAGGTCAGGCGTTGGGACGCTTGCCGTGGTTGGCGGCGTTCTTCTTGCGCGCGCGGCGCTTGCGGCCCTTCTTGGCCATGGCGGTCTCCTTCTGCGGGTGGTTGCGCTCCAGGCTACCGACCGCCCCGGCGGGGCTACGGTGCACCCATGGGCCGACCGACGCGCTGGGTGACCGACACCGCCGAGGGCCACAGCCAGTGGTACGTCGAGCGCTTCCGCAAGATGGCCGCCGACGGTGCGGACCTCGGCGGCGAGGCCCGGTTCGTCGACACCCTGGTGGCCCCCGGATCGCGCGTGCTCGACGCCGGCTGCGGCCCTGGCAGGGTCGGCGCGGTCCTGCACGGGCGCGGCCACCACGTGGTGGGCGTCGACGCCGACCCGGTGCTGATTGCCGCGGCCGAGGAGGACCACCCGGGCCCGCGCTGGGTCGTGGCGGACCTCAGCGACCTGGATCTGGGGGAGGCCTTCGACGCCGTCGTGATGGCCGGCAACGTGCTGGCCTTCGTCGCGGAGGGCACCGAGCCGCTCGTGCTTCAGCGCCTCGCCGACCACCTGAAGCCCGACGGGGTGCTGGTGATCGGGCTGGGCACCGACCGCGGCTACGCCACCGCGCAGCTCGACGCCGACGCCGACGCAGCGGGCCTGGTCCTCGAGCACCGGTTCGCCACCTGGGACCTGCGGCCCTGGCACGACGGGGCCGACTTCGCCGTGACCGTGCTGCGCAAGCCCGCCGAGGAGGACGCGTGACCGCCGAGATGACCCACGTCCCCGACCTGGCCACACTGGTCTCCGTGGACGTCGAGGCCACGGTCTCCCGTACCGTGCTCAAGGCGGAGGGCGTGCGGCTGGTGCTCTTCTCCTTCGACGCGGGTCAGGAGCTCAGCGAGCACACCGCCGCGGTGCCCGTCCTCCTGCAGGTCCTCGACGGCCGGCTCACGGTCAGCAGCGGCGGGCAGACGGTCGAGCTCCAGCCGGGTGGCGTGGTGCACCTGCCGACCCGCGCGCCGCACAGCGTCGTCGCCTCCGAGCCCAGCCGGATGCTCCTCACGATGCTCGACCCCCGCGCGGAGTAGATCGGCGCATCCCCGCGACGACCAGCTGCGCCAGCCCGGCGGCGATCAGCACGTCCCCCGGGCTGACCACCTCCGGCCGGCCCGGCATGAGCACCGGTACGACGTCGCCCAGCACCCGCAACCTGGTCCCCTCGTCGGCGAGCTCGTGCCGGGCGTCGGCTCCGGTGAGCAGGTCCTGGGTGGAGACGCCGGCCTTGCCGCTGGCCCAGCCCGAGACCGGCATCGCGCCGTTGGCCGCGATGACCAGCGCGTTCGCCATGAGCCCGAGCGCCACCATCACGACCCCCGGGACCGACCGGTTGAGTCCCAGGAAGAGGGCGACGAGGAGCACCGAGACCACGAGCCCGAGCGGGTACGCCGTACCGCCCGCCAGACCCCCGCCGAGCTGGACGGCCACCGCGAGGACGACCAGCACGCCGTACCGGAGGTCGAGGTGGCCCAGGTTGGCGACGCGACCGCCGCTCAGCCGTCCGACCAGCAGCGCGCAGGCGATGACGACGACGGCGAAGACCACCTCGCTAGTGTCCCCGTTCATGAGTGATCTGGTGGTGAGCCGCGACGGCGGCGTCCTGCGGCTGCACATCGACCGCGAGGAGAAGCGCAACGCGCTGAACGGCGCGGTCCTGGACGGCATGCTGGCCGCGCTGGCCGACCCGGGTGACGCGCGGGTCGTCCTGCTGACCAGTGCCGGCAAGGTGTTCTGCTCCGGCGCGGACCTGGTCCAGATGGCGCCCGATGCCACCGGGCTCGAGGTGCACGAGGGCCGCGGCAAGCTGCGCGAGGTCGTGCTGGCGATGAACGACTGCCCGCTCCCGGTGGTGGCCTCGGTGCAGGGGCTGTGCCTCGCCGGAGGCGTGGGGCTCGTGCTCGGCTGCGACGTCGTGCTCGCGAGCGAGGACGCGGCGTTCGGGCTGCCCGAGGTGAACCTGGGGCTGTGGCCGTTCATGGTGAGCGCCCTGCTCGGCCGGCACGTCAGCCCCAAGCGCGCGATGGAGATGATGCTGAGCGCCCGCCGCGTCCCGGCCCGCGAGGCCCTGGAGATGGGGCTGGTCAGCCGGGTCGTCGCCGACCTGCCGGCGGAGACCGAGGCGCTGGCCGCGGAGCTCGCCGCCAAGCCGCCGGTGGCCGTGCGGCTCGGCAAGGCCGCCTTCCGGGCCGCTATGGAGAGCTCGCTGACGGCGGGGCTGGAGGCCATGCAGGCCCAGCTCTCCCTGCTCAACACGACGCAGGACGCGAGCGAAGGCGTGCGTGCCTTCCTGGAGAAGCGCAAGCCGGAGTGGTCGGGTCGCTGACGGACGTACCCTCGGGGGCATGACGGAGACCCCGCGCGAGGAGCACCTGCCGGAGAACCCGGAGGGCACCGCCACCCACGACCCGAAGCGGCCGCAGAAGCTGCTGGACTTCATGCTCAGCGGCTGGGCCGAGAAGGACCGCACCCTGCCGGCGGAGGCCGAGGCGGCGTCGTACCGCAGGGGTCGTCGGGTCCGACTGGCCGAGCGGTTCGCGGGCGAGGTCGTCGTCGTACCGAGCGGTGGCTTCAAGGTCCGGGCGAACGACACCGACTTCCGCTTCCGGCCAGGCACCGACTTCTCCTGGCTGGTCGGGTCGCACGAGCCCGACGCGGTGCTCGTCGTGGACGCGGTTGGGGAGGCGGTGCTCTACCAGGCGCCGGCGTGGACCCGCGAGACGGCGGCCTTCTTCACCGACCGCAACGGCGAGTTCTGGGTCGGCCCCCGCCCGTCGCTGGACGCAGTGGCGGCCGAGCTCGGCATCGCCACGCGCCCGCTGGAGGAGATCGAGAAGCTGCGGGGTACGACGGCGCGGGTCCTCCGCGGGTACGACGCCCGGGTCGAGGAGCTCTTCGAGACCACGGAGGAGGCCGACACCGAGCTGGCCACCTGGCTGTCCGAGGCCAGGCTGGTCAAGGACGAGTGGGAGGTCCGCCAGCTGCAGGAGGCCGTCGACGCCACGATCAAGGGCTTCGAGGACGTCGTCCGGGAGATGCCCAAGGCGGTCGCCACCAGCGAGCGGTGGGCGGAGGGCGTCTTCGGCCTGCGCGCGCGGGTCGAGGGCAACGACGTCGGCTACGGCTCGATCTGCGCCGCCGGGGCACACGCCTGCATCCTGCACTGGACCGACAACGACGGCCCGGTGCGGGAGGGCGACCTGTTCCTGCTCGACATGGGGGTGGAGGGCAAGGAGCTCTACACGGCCGACGTGACCCGCACGCTGCCCGTCAGCGGCCGGTGGAGCGACGTGCAGCGCCGGCTCTACGAGCTCGTGCTGCGCTCGCAGGAGGCGGCCTTCGCAGAGTGCCGCCCCGGTGCCAAGTTCCTGGACCCGCACAACGCCGCCATGCGCGTGCTGGCGGAAGGGCTCGAGGAGCTCGGCATCGTGGAGAGCGCCGAGGAGGTGCTCGCCGACGACGACAAGCGCTACAGCCGCTGGACCATCCACGGCGTCAGCCACATGCTCGGCCTCGACGTGCACGACTGCGCCGCGGCGCGCAACGAGATGTACCGGGAGGGCACCCTGCAGGAGGGCTACGTCCTCACGGTCGAGCCCGGCCTGTACTTCCAGCCGGACGACCTGCTGGTGCCGGAGGAGCTGCGGGGCATCGGGATCCGGATCGAGGACGACGTGCTCATCACGGCTGACGGGTTCGTCAACCTCAGCGCGGCACTGCCTCGCGACCCGGACGAGATCGAGGCGTGGATGGCCGCCCTGCGAGGCTGATGCCGCCGGCCGGGTCAAGGAACGGGCTCGAACGGCCGAAGCAGACACCGTGACGAGCACCATCGAGCCCTTCCTGCGCGCCCTGGCCGACAGCGGCGGCTCCGACCTGCACTGCAAGGTCGGCTCGCCCCCGCGCGTCCGCATCGACGGCAAGCTGCGCAAGCTGCAGACGGCTGACCTGACCGCTGCCGACACCGAGCGGATGGTCCGTGAGGTCATGCGGCCGGACCTCCTCGAGGAGTTCGAGCGGAGCAACGAGGCCGACTTCGCGTACTCGGTCACCGGCGTCGGCCGCTTCCGGGTCAATGCGTTCCGGAGCCGCGGTGCGTGCGGCCTGGTCTTCCGGCGGGTCTCGATCGGCGCCATCCCGCTGTCCGACCTGGGGCTGCCGCCCGTCCTCGCGTCGCTGGCCATGGAGCCCCGCGGCCTCGTCCTCGTCACGGGCCCGACCGGTTCCGGCAAGACCACGACCCTCGCCGGCATGATCGACCACATCAACGAGAACAAGGAGGTGCACGTCGTCACGGTCGAGGACCCGATCGAGGTGCTGCACTTCGACAAGCTCTCGATGATCAACCAGCGCGAGGTCCGCGTCGACACCGAGAACTTCGCCACCGGCATGCGCGCCGCCATGAGGCAGGACCCCGACGTCATCCTCGTCGGCGAGATGCGTGACCAGGAGACGGTGAAGGCCGCGCTGGCCGCCGCCGAGACCGGTCACTTCGTCATGTCGACGCTGCACACCACCGACGCGGCCGAGACCATCAACCGCATCATCGACTTCTTCCCGCCGCACGAGCAGAAGCAGGTCCGCCTCGGGCTGGCCGGCTCGCTGCGCGGCATCATCTGCCAGCGGCTCGTGCCCCGCGCCGACGGCGAGGGCCGCTGCGTGGTCATGGAGGTCGCGGTGAACACCGGCCGCATCGCCGACGCGATCGCCGATCCGGACAAGACCTCGACGATCCCGCAGCTCATCGCCGAGGGCACCTACTACGGGATGCAGACCTTCGACCAGCACCTGGTCGGCTTCATCCGGGACGGGATCATCTCGATGGAGGCCGCCATGCACGCCTCCTCGTCGCCGCACGACCTCACCGTCGAGCTGCGCCGCCTCGGCCTCGTCGCCTAGCGCCCTCGCAACGTCCTCACGGTCGCCCCGGCGGCCCCGCGTGCGCGCGATGACGTCGTGGGAGGTACGCCGTTCGTAGCGTCCTCACGGTCGCTCCCACGCCCCCGCGTGCGTGTGATGACGCAAGGGGTCAGGGGCTGGCGACCAGGCCGTGCTCGACGCAGCGGGCGGTCCAGCCCGTGGGGTGCACCTGCACGACCATCCGCCGCCGGCACTGGCCGCAGTACCGCGGCGGCTCCAGGGCCAGCCTGCGGTCGCACGCCTCATGCCGGCCGGGCTCGCCGCACAGGCCGCAGCAGGCCAGCGTGAGGACGTAGGTGAGCAGGTCGACACCGGGCACTGGGGTCCAGTCCCGCTCCGGCGTGCGGAGGAAGCCCATCCGCTCGTAGATGCGGTGCGCCGCCTTCATCTCCGGCTTGCTCGACAGCCGCACCGCTGAGCACCCGGCCTCGCGGGCCAGCTCCACGCAGCGGGTCGTCAGCGCCGTACCGACGCCGTGTCCGCGGGCAGCCGACGACGTGCCCAGCATGCGGATCTCGGCCTCGCCGGGGACGCTCCGCTCGGCGTACGGGGTGCCGCCGAGACTGAACGTCACTGTGCCGACGAGCTGTCCCCCAAGCAGTGCGACGAGCAGCTGCGCCCGCTCGGCACGGGTCCGCGCGTCACGGAGGACGTGCGCGTAGTCCTCGCCGACCAGGCCGTCGTCGGTGTAGGCGCGCACGGTGACCAGGCCGGCCTCGTCGAGCTCGTCCTCCCGGGCCTCCCGCACCTCCAGCACGGCCGAGAGCGTAGTCGGCGTGAAGGGACGACCGATTCGTGCCGATAACGGCTCCATGACCCAGCCTCAGCCGCGGTCGCTGTCGTGGGAGGTGCGCCTCGCCGCGGCGATGACGGGCGTCGGTGCGCTGCTCGGCGGCGCGCTCGTGCTGCTGTCGCTGCGGCTGTTCACCGCCGACCCGGGCTTTCTCTTCGCCATCATGCCGATCATCGCGAGCGCGGCCCTGGGTGCCGGTCTCGTGCTCGCGCTCTGGTCGGTCGCCCTCGTCCTCAGCCTGCTCCACCGGACCGCCACGGCCCGGCTCCGGACCGCCCTGCTGGGCGCGTCCTTCGCGGTGGTCGGGCTGTTCGTGCTGTTCGGCATGCCCTGGCTCGGCTTCGGGATGGCCGTCTACGGACTGGCGCTGCTCTGGCTGATGTGCATGCCCGGTGCTGCGCGCGACCTGGGCCCGTGGGCGCGGGCGGTACGCCGGCAGCGCGCGCCGTGGGGCCAGCGGCCGGGCACCCGGGTCTGGTCGGAGGAGCCGCCGCAGCAGGGCCCCTGGTCGCCCGATCCCACGACGCTGCCGTGGCTGCCGTCGCAGCGGATGTCCGGCCCGCAGACGCCCTGGTGGGAGGTGTGGCGGACGGGCCTGCAGCACGGCATCCCGCTGTGGGAGCTACTCGTGCTCGGAGGGCTCCTGCTCGTCTTCCTCGCGAGCCTGGTCGCCATCCTCGCGGGGGCGCGCGGGCTCGGGGTGATGGGCGTGGTGCTGTCCATCGCCGGCGTCGTACCGCTCGAGCAGCGGATGCGGGAACGCGCCGCCGGCCGGCGGTAGACCTCCCGCGACACGGCTCGTCGGCGCTGGGAGCATGGCCCGGTGCCCGACCAGCCGCCCGTGACGATCACGGACCCGCACAGCCCCGGCGGCGAGGGGGAGGTGCTGGCAGCGGGGGCGGAGCGCCGCCTCCCGCGCCTGCCCAGGCGGGTCGTCGTCCCGGTGGTGATCGCCGCGCTCGTCGTCTCGGCCGGTGCCCTCGGCGTGGACCGCCTCCTGGACCACCGCGCCGAGGCACGCCGAGCCGCTGCCGCCTTCGCCGTGGCGGACACCGTGCACGTGAGCGTCGGTCTCCGCGAGGGAGGGGTCTGGGCCGCGCACCCGACCGAGGCAGCGGACCCGGGCGAGGAGGTGCCGCCCGCCTCTCGCCTGCCGGAGCTCCCGCGGGTCGGGCGGCTCGTCGTACCGCTCGAGCTCACCGACGACGGCGGCGACCTGACCGAGGTGCGCGACGTGCAGGTCACCGGGACGGGCGTCAACGCCGAGGTCGACCTCTCGCCGCTCTACGCACGGACACCCGGTGGCACCACCCCGCTCGACGTCTCCGCCTGGTTCTCCTGCGTGGACGTGGCGGCGGGCCGCTTCCCCGTCCTGCGCAGCGCCCTCCTCGTGCTCGTGCCCGTGTCCGGCAAGGAGCACCGCGTCGTCCTGCCGCTGGAGTCGACGCCGCAGCTGGCCCGGGAGGCCTGCCTGCTCCCCGACCCGGACGCCCTGCCCGAGGTCCTGGTGGAGGAGCAGCACGGCCGGCTCCTCGCCTTCGTCAGCACCGTGCCGCGCGCCCGCACGCCCCTCGAGGTCCTGTCCGTCCACAGCCAGGGGTTCGCGCTGCGGCTCGCCGGCGGCCCGCCACACCGGGCGGACGTCGTGCCCCCGGGCTCCGGCGTCGCCTTCGACGTCCGCGCCAGGGTGACCAGCTGCGCAGCAGCCCTCGGGGGAACGGGCCGCGTGACCTTCCTGCTGGCCGAGGGCGAGCGGCGCTTCCGCGTGGTGGCGACGGACGAGCCCAGCGGCTCCTACGCCCGGTCCGGCTCGGCGTACCTGCGCCGGCTGGCTGTCAGGGCCTGCGGCTGAGCGATCTCTCCTGCAGAGGCCAGCGGCGACGGGTCGGGCGTGACCGGCCTCTGCAGGTGCGATCAGCCCGGCGGGCGGCTGCGGGCGGCCTCGACGTCGTCGCGCACCGGGCAGGCGGCGAGGTGGTCGTTGACGACGCCGACCGCCTGGAGCATCGCGTAGGCGGTCGTCGGCCCGACGAAGACGAAGCCGCGCTTCTTGAGGTCCTTGGCGAGAGCGACCGAGGCCGGCGTCGACGCCGGCACCTCGGCCCAGGAGGCAGCGGGCGCGCCGTCGTACCGGTGCTGCCAGACCAGGTCGACGAGCCCGCCGTCGAGCGCCAGCGTGGCGCGGGCATTGGTGACGCAGGCCCGCAGCTTGGGCAGCGAGCGGATGAGCCGCGCGTCGGTCATCAGCGGCTCGACGTCGAGCGACGCCACGACCTCCGGGTCGAAGCCGTGGAGCACCTCGCGGAACGCCTCCCGCTTGCGCAGCACGGTGATCCACGCGAGGCCGGCCTGCAGCCCCTCGAGGCAGATCCGCTCGAAGAGGCCCTGCTCGGTGCGGACCGGCCGTCCCCACTCCTCGTCGTGGTAGGTGGAGTAGAGCGGGTCGCCCTCGCCGAAGCAGCGGCTCACGACAGCGCCCGCACCATGCCACCGGTGACCGCGGCCACGTCCGACGAGGTCGAGACGTACGGCGG
>Ga0190269_10001562_pt1 | contig 10888 bp, 10 predicted proteins | sample Popmic249IS_FD_133749 | JGI IMG/M metagenome (GOLD analysis project Ga0190269, IMG submission 133749) | Populus adjacent soil microbial communities from riparian zone of Blue River, Arizona, USA - 249 IS | ecosystem: Environmental > Terrestrial > Soil > Riparian zone | place: USA: Arizona... | reverse complement strand
GCTACACCGAGCACTGCGAGCAGTACCTCATTCCCGAGCTCGGTCAGGTCCGGCTCAACCGGCTCGACCTCGCCCACCTGCGCGCCGCCTTCAGCCGGCTCGGGACCCGCACCAACCACTACGGCAAGCCGATCGCCGCGGCGACTCTGCACCGGATCCGCGCCACCCTGCGGGCCTCGCTGAATGCCGCGGTCCGCGAGGGCCTACTCACCGACAATCCCGCCCGCCGCCTCGAGCTCCCGCCGGCGCGCCGGCCGCACGCCGTAGTGTGGACGGCATCCCAAGTCGAGGCCTGGGAACGCGACGGCACGCGGGAACCGGTCACGGTCTGGACCGTGGAGCATCTCGTCGTGTTCCTGGCCCGGGCTGAACGCGACCGGCTGCACGCGCTCTGGCACCTGATCGCCCTGCGCGGCCTCCGCCGGGGAGAGGCCGCCGGGCTGCGCTGGCGCGACCTCGACCTGACCGAGCAGGTTCTGCACATCACCCAGCAGCGCACCGAGATCCCCGGCCAAGTCCTGGTCGGCCCGCCCAAGAGCCGAGCCAGCCGCCGCAGCATCGCCCTCGACAAGCACACCGTCCGAGTCCTGCGTGCGCACGCCGACAGGCAGCGCTTCGAACGGCGCGCCGCCGGCGCCGAGTGGGCCGACACCGGATACGTGTTCACCCGCCGCGACGGCCGGCCCCTCCCCCCGTCGTACCTGACCCACCGCTTCGTCCGGCTGGTCGCCGACACCGCGCTGCCGCCGGTCCGGCTGCACGACCTGCGGCACGGCGCGGCGAGCCTCGCGCACGCCGCCAATGCGGATCTCAAGACCGTGCAGGATCAGCTCGGGCACGCCAGCATCGTGCTCACCGCCGACACCTACACCAGCGTCCTCCCCCCGGCCCAGCACTCGGCCGCCGCCGCCACCGCCGCCCTCGTCCTGACCGCCGCCCGCCGCGCATGCGGAGTCATCCAGCACCGCAACCAACGCCGCCGCACCCGCGAGAAAGTCCGCACGATCAGTCGGCCGCAAAGCGCAAACCAACAGCTCAGCGCGGGTGGGGCGACCGGGATTGATCGAAGCCACCGGCGAGCCGCCGCGAAGCCACCACTGTCCGCATAGGAATAAGTAGCGACGCAAAAACGCTGGTCAGCGGGTGGGCCGCCTGGGGATCGAACCCAGAACCCGCGGATTAAAAGTCCGCTGCTCTGCCAGTTGAGCTAACGGCCCGCTCGGGAACAGCGGGCACCGAGAAGGTAGCCCGGCCGCGTCCCGCCCTGAAGTGTCTCAGACCCGGCCGCGGACAGCGACAGAACATCCCACCCGCCCAGCACGTCCGCCGAACGGGAGGGGGCCGACCGGTTCAACGGGGATGCCAGATCTGGACGACCGCCGGTCCGAAACAGGCCGAAGGTGCCGAGTTTCCGACAGAAGCCGCGGTGAACACCTCGCCTCCGAAACAGTGCTCACCTGGGCAGACGCCGTCGGCGAGCTGCTCGCGACGGCGCTGGATCGCTTGCGCCCCCTCCGTACGGTCCCCGTCGCACCACCTCCTCGGCATTAGGCGGGAACGATGACGCGACGGATCCGGACGGCGCTGCTCGGCGTCGCCGCTGCGCTGGTGCTGGTGGCGGCGCCAGCAGGGCCGAGCCAGGCCGCGCACCACGACGGCGCCCCGGCTACCCACACGGCCGTCGCGGCCGCCCGTCACTCGGTCACGGACCGGGCCGCCCGGACGGGTTCGGCTCAGAACGCCCGGCCTGCTACCGGGCAGCCGAAGCCGGTGCTGGTGCCGCGTTCCACGCCGTACCGGCGCACCGGGAGCTCGGCCGTCGCGCTCACCTTCGACGACGGCCCCGACCCGCGGTGGACCCCCCAGGTATTGGCGCAATTACGCAAGCGTCACGTCAAGGCGACGTTTTGCTTGATCGGCGTCAACGTGAAGGCCCACCCGGACCTCGTCCGCAGAATCGCGGCGGACGGTCACACCCTGTGCAACCACACGATGCATCACGACCTGAAGCTCAAGACCCGGTCGCGGACGGCCATCCTGGCCGACCTGCGCGCAACCAGCGCACTCATCACCAAGGCGAGCGGCGGAGTGAAGCCGACGTACTTCCGGGCGCCGGGCGGGAACTGGTCCGGGGTGATCGTCTCGGTGGCCCGCACCCTGGGCATGGCGTCGCTCGGCTGGGGCGTCGATCCGCGCGACTGGGCCAAGCCGCCGGCCTCCACGATCGTCTCCCGCGTGCGGGCCGGAGTCGCTCCCGGAGTGATCGTGCTCATGCACGACGGGGGCGGAGACCGGTCACGGAGCATCGCGGCGCTGAAGGTCCTGCTGCCCGAACTCACCTCCCACTACCGCCTGACCCGCCTCTGACCTGCGGAATTAGCAGAGCAGAGGGCTGCTTTTGTCATCTGGCCCCGTTGTCGCATATGCTGATCTCGCTCCCGACGCGGACGGGGTGGGTGCGCCGCCCGGCGGACATGTGTGACAACATGAACGCCGTTCGGGTTCACGCCCTCATCGTCTAGTGGCCCAGGACGCCGCCCTTTCAAGGCGGTAGCACGGGTTCGAATCCCGTTGGGGGCACGGCAAGACCCGGTCTTACCGGACCAGGTCCCGTGGAGCAGTTCGGAGTGCTCGCCGCCCTGTCAAGGCGGAGGTCGCGGGTTCAAATCCCGTCGGGACCGCTCTCGCTGCCGCACTACGGTGCGGCAGCGGAGTGGCGTCGTTAGTCGCCGCACTCGGCCAGGTAGCTCAGTTGGTACGAGCGTCCGCCTGAAAAGCGGAAGGTCGGCGGTTCGACCCCGCCCCTGGCCACATCGATTCACCGAGGCGTCCCTGACCGGGCGCCTTTTTCTATTTGCGGCCACTGCGATACTCAGTGCGGCGTCTGCGACCGGAAGGGAGGTGTGGTGATGATTACAGCCCTCATCCCTGCGCCTTCCGCGGTCAGCTGATCGACGCCTAGCGACGCGGAGCGGCGTGCAGCCAGAAGGACCCGCATGAGCGTCCGTATGAAGCACATCACTATCGACTGCGCCGCCCCGTACGCGCTGGCCGCTTTCTGGGCCGCGGTGACGGGCTACACCGAGCACCCCGACAACCCCAACGCCCCGGAAGATCCCGAGGCCCTCCTGGTCTCCCCCGGCGATGGCCCGGACCTGCTGTTCGTCTCGGTGCCCGAGGCGAGGTCGGTGAAGAAGCGCATCCACTTCGATCTCCAGCCGACCGATCGCACCCGGGACGAAGAGGTGGAGCGGATCCGCGCGCTCGGTGCCCAACTGGTGGCCGACCGGCGTAATCCGGACGGCACGGGCTGGGTGACACTCGCCGACCCCGAAGGCAACCAGTTCTGCGTCGAGCGCAGCGCCGCCGAGCGAGCCTGACGCCGATCGACGCCGAGCCGGCCGTTTCGGATGGCCGGAACTGCCGGCTCGGCGTCTTTGCGTGTCGCGTCGCTGCTGGAGCCGCGAGCGCGCCGAAAACGTCGGTGGTCGCCGCTACGGTGCCACCGACGAAGCCAGGGGAGGCGACGGATGTTCGACAACGACGAGCCCACCGATGACTGGTTCGACCACATCGGGCTCGGCGACAACTCCGAGCACGATCGATTCCAGGCCGATCGTGCCGAGAACACCGAGGGGGTGGCCTCCGCGATCCACGGCGCGGTGGCATTGCTCCAGTCCTTGCACGCCGACGAGTCGGCAGTGTCCGGGGCAGTGGCGTCCTGGGCTGCGGTCTACGGCACCGCGACCGTGGAGCCCGATCTCGAGGAACTGCAGCACGAATTCCGGGTGCGGCGTCCCCGCACGGTCGCGGACGCGTTCATGGCCGGCGCGGTAGCCATGGGCGACGCGATCAGCGCGCCGACGTCCGATTTGGTCAGCCAGCAGCTGGCTGCCCATGTGAAGATCGAGACCGAGCTGTTGAAGCGGCTGGCGCAAGCCACTGACCGGCCGGTCCGCGATGTCCTGGCCTACCTGGAGGAGTGGGCCACGATCGAGACGGCGGAACCCCGTTAGTCAGCGGGCGGGCGACGTCACGTCGAGAAGCAGCGCAGCGAACTGCTCCGGCCGGGACAGGAAGGGATGGTGCCCGGCAGCGAAGTCGACCACGCTTCCGGCGCGCGTCGCCCGCCCCCGCTGCACGTCGGCCGGTATCGCCCGGTCATCGGTGCAGACCACGTAGGTCGCCGGTACCTCGCGCCAGGCTGCTGCGCGCACCGGCTGGCCGAACGGCGTCATGGACTGCCGCGTGAGCCGGTCCACGGCCGCGTCCTGCGTCGGCCCGTCGCAGTCCTGCACGAACAATTCGCGGACGCTGGCGGGCACCACACCGATGGTGCCGTCGGTGCCCGGCGCGAGCCAGGGCGCCGGGGCGTCGCCGGCGAGCGCGGCCTGTGACTCACCGACGTCCGGCATCATCGACGCCACGTACACGAGTTGCCGGACGGTGGGGTGCGCGTGGCCGGCCTCCGTGATCACCATGCCGCCGTAGGAGTGGCCCAGCAGCACGGTTGGTTCGTCGTCCTCGTCCAGGACGGCTCGGACGGCTGCGACGTCGTCGTAGAGGTCGCCGAGCCCGTGCCCTGGCGAGTGCGCTGGCACGCCGATCCCGGCACCTGCGTGATCGGCGCGCTGCGCGCCCTGGGGTCCCCGAGCGGCCTGGGGCTCCCGAGCGGCCTGGGGTCCCCGAGCGGCCTGGAGCTCCCGAGCGGCCTGGAGCTCCCGAGCGGCCTGGGGTCCCCGAGCGGCCTGGAGCTCCCGAGCGGCCTGGAGCTCCCGAGCGGCCTGGAGCTCCCGAGCGGCTTGAGGGCCCCCAGCGGCCCGGAGACCCTGAGTGGCCTGGAAACCCCGAGCGGCCTGGAGTCCCCGGGCCGCCTGGATGCCCTCGCAGGCGTCCACGCCGGACGTCGGTGTGGCGCCGACATCGCCGAGGCAGCTCGGCAGGGCGACCGCGCGGCTGCGCACGCCGGCTGCGGCCAGTGGGGCCACCATGGCGTGCCACCACCAGTCGCCGTCGCGGACGCAGGCTCCGTGCACGAAGACGACGCGCATCTGTCCTCCAAGGGGTGTCTCGGTGGGAGCGGCCAGGTACCCGCCCGGCCGCGTCCGGCGACGCGGTGACGACTCGACGGCGGACGCGGTCCGCTCCCGCCGCTGCGCGTCAGGCAACCACTCCCCGCACCGTCGCCAGGTCGCTTCCGCCCCGGGCGGAATTTCTACGCGCTCCGCGTACCGGCTTCGAAGGTTCGCCCGGGATCCGGTGCACCTGCCGCCGACCCACCACCGCCCTCGGTCGCGTACAGCTTCCCCGCCGCGGCTCGTCCGCGACGGGGCGAATCTGTCACACCCGGGCGGGAGACTGACGGCATGGAGCGAGTCGTAGGCCAGACCAGAGACGTCGGGTTCCAGATCGGCGTCTCCCGCACGCTGCCCCACGCCCCCGCCGAGGTGTGGAGCTTCCTCACGTCGCCCGCCGGCACCGCGCTCTGGGTCGGCCCCGACGCGTCGCTCGAGCCCACCAAGGGCTCCCGCTACACCACCGCCGACGGCACGACCGGCGAGGTGCGCAGCTTCCATACCGACGATCGGGTGCGCATCACCTGGCAGCCGGAGTCCTGGCCCCACGACAGCACGGTCCAGCTCGTCGTCCGCCCCGCGGCCACCGGCACGTCCGTGCGTTTCCACCAGGAACGGCTCGCCGACGCGGCTGAGCGCACCCGCCAACGTGCCCACTGGCGGGGAGTTCTCGACGCGATCGAAGCCGCCCTGGCCGGTCGCTGAGCAGTCCGCATTGCCTAAACCTATCGAAACGATAGGGTTAGGCGAGCTACTGCGTCTCCCCCGGAGGAACCTCCCATGAGCCTGACCTTCCACTGGTTCCTGCCGACCATGGGCGACAGTCGGAACCTCGTCGCCGGCGGGCACGGCGTCGACCTGGGTCGTGCCGCCGGCGATCGGCCAGCCTCGTTGGGCTACCTCACGCAGATCGCCAGGGCCGCCGAGCAGTTGGGCTTCGTCGGTGCGCTGACGCCGACCGGCGCCTGGTGCGACGACGCCTGGCTCACCACGGCGATGCTGGCGGGCACGTCCGAGCGGCTGAAGTTCCTGGTCGCGTTCCGTCCGGGGCTGCTCTCCCCCACTCTGGCCGCCCAGATGGCCACCACGTTCCAGCGGCACTCCGGCAACCGGCTGCTGCTCAACGTGGTCACCGGCGGGGAGAGCAAGGAGCAGCGCGTCTACGGCGACTTCCTCGACAAGGACGGTCGGTACGAGCGCACCGACGAGTTCCTGCAGGTGGTCGGCCGGCTCTGGCGGGGCGAGACGGTCACGCTCGACGGCAGGCACGTGCGGGTGGACGAGGCGAAGCTCAACCGCCTGCCCGACCCGGTGCCCGACGTGTACTTCGGGGGTTCCTCCCCGGCCGCCGGGCGCGTCGCCGCGGAGCACGCCGACGTCTACCTCACCTGGGGCGAGAAGCCCGAGCAGGTCGCGGCGAAGATCAACTGGATCAAGGAGCTGGCGGCCGCGCGGAACCGCACCCTGCGCTACGGGATCCGCCTGCACGTGATCAGCCGCGACACGTCCGAGGAAGCGTGGGCGGAGGCCGGGCGTCTGCTCGGCAACCTCGACCCGACGACGATCGAGCGGGTGCAGCAGGGGCTGGCGCAGAGCGAGTCCGAGGGGCAGCGGCGGATGGCCGAGCTGCACAACCGGGGCCGGGCCAGCACCGCGCTCCGTGACCTGGAGATCTCACCCAACCTCTGGGCCGGGGTCGGGCTCGTGCGTGGCGGCGCAGGCACCGCCCTCGTCGGCAGCCACTCCGAGGTCGCCGACCGCATCGTCGAGCTGAGCGAGCTCGGCCTCTCCGAGTTCGTGCTCTCCGGCTACCCGCACCTGGAGGAGGCGTACTGGTTCGGCGAGGGCGTCCTGCCGCTCCTGCGCGCCCGCGGGCTCTGGGAGCACCCGGACGCCGCGTCCGTCGAGGTTCCCCACGTGGACGTCCCGTTCGCCGGCACCGCCGGCCGGACCCTGGCGCCGGCTCCGCACTAGGTCTGCCGGGCCTCGACCCGGTCTGTCTGCGGTGTACACGCCCAGAGGTACAGTGCGCCGACCACGACGCGCCTGCACCGGAGAGTAGCTCGATGTCCACGTCCCCGCTCCATCTCCTGGTCGTCGACGACGACGCCGGTGACGTCCTGATGATCGAAGAGGCGTTAGCCGCCAACGACGTGCCGAGCGAACTGCACGTCGTGTCGGACGGCGTCGAGGCGCTGGCTTTTCTTCGCCGTGAGGACCCGCACGCCGACGCACCGCGGCCGCACCTGATCCTGCTCGACCTGAACATGCCGCGGATGGACGGGCGTGAGGTGCTGGCCGCGGTGAAGGGCGACGAGGAGCTGCGGTCGATCCCGGTCGTCGTGCTCACGACCTCGGCGCTGGACGAGGACGTCCTGCGCAGCTACCAGCTGCGAGCCAACGCATTCGTCACCAAGCCGGTGGACCTCGACCAGTTCACCAAGATCGTGCAGCAGATCGAGTCGTTCTACGGCCGGACGGCCCGCCTCCCTCGCTGACCCGATCGGGGCCGGGCGGCGGGAACCGGCGGCGACGGCGGCGCACCCGGATCGGGCAGGGTCCCGTGCTCGGCCGCGTCGAGCCGGGTGGCGGCCTCGGTGCGCCGCTGCTCGGCCCGCCGCAGCGTTCGTTCGGCGCCGCCCAGCGCGCGCTCCGCCTCGGCAAGACGTCGTTCGGCCTCGGCCAGCACAGCGGCGGCCTCGTCCCGCGCGTGACGAGCCACGTCGCGACTGCGTCGCAGCGCGTCCCGTTCGCACCGGACGGACACCACGGCCCGGTCGGCCGCGGCGTTCTCCGCCCGCGCCGCGTCCAGGAAACGCTCCCGCGCTTCCTCCGCGTCGACGGCGGCGGCACACTCCGCGTCCGCGGAACGCCCCCGCGGCCCCTCCGCGTCCGGAGAACGTCCCCGCGCCTCTTCCCCGTCCGGAGAATGCCCCTCCTCCGCATCCGCAGAACGCCCCCGCACCCCCTCCGCGTCCGAAGGACGCTCAGGCGGACGCCGCCGGGCCCCTCCCGCCGGCACCCCGGCTGCCGGGGTGGTGGATGACCCCGTGGAGGACGGCCCGGCACCGTCGGGCAGCGGGCCGAAGCCGGCATACGACTCACCGCGCACCAGCCGTCCGGACAGCACCCGCTCGGCCACGGCCGCGTCGGCTACCGCGGCGTTCAGCGTCGCTTCCAGGTCGGCGACGACCGACGGCTCGAGCGCGACGGGCTCACCGCGCGGCGGCACCGACTGCGCCGCCAGCCGGGCAGCCGCGCCGACCAGGGCCGCCACCCGGCGGCGCCGCTCGGCCGAGAGGACCCGGATCGCCGCCGGATCGGCCCGCCGCTGCGCCTGCGCGAGCTGCTCCCCCAGGCCTACCAGCGTCCGGAGCTCCTCGCGGTGCGCGCCGGCCAGGAGGTTGACGCACCAGGCGGCCACGGTCGGCCGGCGTAACAGCTTCAGCCGACCCGCCAACGCCGCCTGCTTCTCCCCCTTGAGCTCCGCGACCCGGACGTCGCGGGCAGTCGTGAACTGCGCCGGCGGCAGCGCGTAGAGCGCCGCCGCTTCGTGCTCGTAGTCCATGGACTCGCCCTCCGATGAGATCAACGCCCCGAACTGATCGCATCACAACGAGTTAGTTATCCACAGACTCTTCCACGCATTGGGCGTCGCCTACCAGCGCGCGCAGCAGGGCCGCGAGCGCGGCTTCGGGCGCGAACTCCTCGTCGCCGCCCCGGGCCAGCCGGTCCAGCAGCAGCCCGTCGGCGAACGCCAGGAGCAGCCGGGCGTGTGCCACCGGCCGGTCGGAGCCCACGGCGGCCAGCCAGTCGCCCGACCAGAGCCACAGCTTCTCGCTCCAGCCCCGCAGCTCCCTCCGCAGCGCCTCCTGGTGGGCGGCCTCGAGGAAGATCGCGTGCCGCGCGAGCGTCAGCATGCGGGCCGGGCCGGCCAGCTGCCGCAACAGCGTTCCGAACCGCGCGGCCAGCTCGTCGATCGACACCGGGCGCGGCTGCCCCGCGAGCGCCGCGAAAGCGGCCGTCTCCTGCTCGAGCAGGTGCCCGAGGATCCCGCCGACCAGCGCGTCGCGGCTGCGGAAGTAGTTCGACGTCGTGCCGGCGGGCAGGCCGCCCTCGGCGTCCACCGCCCGATGCGTGAGCGCGCGAGTGCCCTGGCCGCCGAGCACGCTGACCGCCGCGTCGAGCACCTGCGCACGCCGACCGGACATGTCCGCACACTACAGCTCTAGTACTGCGCACTACATCAGTAGTACCGTCGAGGAATGGGTACTGCAGCTGTAGTAGGAGCAGGCATCGGAGGCCTCGCCACCGCGATCGCGCTCCGGCGGCACGGCTGGGACGTGACCGTGCTGGAGCGCTGGCCGCACGTCGTCGATCTGGGTACCGCGATCGGACTCTGGCCGGACGCCCAGCGCGCGCTCGACCGACTCGGCGTCGGCGAGCGGATCCGCGCCGCCGGAGTTCCGTACCGGGAGGGCGTCGTACGCACCCGGCACGGCCGCCGCATCGCGCCGCTCCCGCTGCACAGGATCGAACGGCGCGGCGGGGCGCCGGTGCTCATGGTGCCGCGCACCACGCTGGTCGCGACGCTCGCCGAGGCGATCCCGGCCGACGTCGTGCGCACCGGGATCACCGTCACCGACCCCGAGCCGCTCCGGCGTCAGTACGACGTGGTCGTCGGCGCCGACGGATACCGCAGCGCGATCCGGAACGCCTACTTCTCCGGCGTTCGGGCCCGGTACCTCGGTGTCGTCGCCGTCCGTGGCCTCGTCGACGGGGAGTTCGGCCCGGCCGGTGAGGTCTGGGGACGGCGCGCGCTGGTCGGCGTGACGCCCGTCGAGCGTGGCCGGACGAACTGGTACGTGGCGCTCCGAGCGCCGGCGGGCACCCGCCCCACGGTCGCCGAGCTCCGCGAACGCTTCGCCGGCTATCCCGACCCGATCCCGGCGGTGCTGGACGCCGCGATCGACGACGGGATGCTCCGACACGACGTGCACGACCTGGCGCCGACGCCGTCCACGTACGTGCACGGCACGGTCGCGCTGGTCGGGGACGCCGCCCACGCGATGGCGCCGTCACTCGGCCAGGGGGCGTGTCAGGCGCTGGTGGACGCGGAGTGCCTGGCGTCCCGGCTCACCGAAACAGCATCAGTGACCACCGCACTCCGCAGCTACGACCGCCTCCGCCGCCGCCCCACCCAACGCCTGGCCCGCGCTTCCCGCTGGCTGAGCCGCCTGCAAGCCGCTTAGGAGACGTGTGTGTGGTGCGTCCAGTTCTCCCCGTCGAACCACCGCAGCCCCGGCTGACCGTACGGGTCCGGGTACCATCCGGCCTCGTACTCGGTCGACGAGGACGACGAGGAGTCGGCCGTCGGCGCCGAGCCACCCGCCGCGTCGGGCTTGGTGTCCTCGATCAGCGCGTCGACCTCGGTCTCGGTGAGGTCGAGCAACTTGCCGACCGCGACCAGGTCGGAGCGCTCCTCGTCGGTGACCTGCTTGTCGGCCCACGCCGTGGCGGCCAGCGTGCGCACGTACTGCCGGTGCGCGTCGCTCTGCTCGGCCTCGAAGATCGCCAGCGCGGCCGCCAAGTCCTTGAGGTGGATCGCCTCGGTGAACGAGAGCACGCGGTCGGACACCGCGTTGTCCAGCGCACCCAGGTAGGCGCTGACCGGCCCGGACTCCTCCGGCGACCGCGGCGCCTCCTCCACCACCTCGGCGACGAACTCGCTGTCGACCTCGGGGTTCGGGCCGCTCTTGGCGCCGGCGTCGGTCTTGACGTCCACGTCCACATCGGCCGCGCCGGACGAGAGG
>Ga0190269_10001561_pt1 | contig 10891 bp, 9 predicted proteins | sample Popmic249IS_FD_133749 | JGI IMG/M metagenome (GOLD analysis project Ga0190269, IMG submission 133749) | Populus adjacent soil microbial communities from riparian zone of Blue River, Arizona, USA - 249 IS | ecosystem: Environmental > Terrestrial > Soil > Riparian zone | place: USA: Arizona... | reverse complement strand
CGACGTCAATGTCGAGAACGACGCCATTCCGCAGGTCGAGCAGTCGGACCGCGACCTCGCCCGGCTCGCCCTCGAGCAGGCGATCAAGGACAATGGCGAGAGCTGGAAGGCCGGCTATGTCTACGTGGCCGGCATCGCCCCCCTCGACCGGCGCGACGAGACCTGGCGCGAGTTCAAGGCCAAGTATCCCGGAATCGAGGAAGTGGCCATGTTCGGCACCATGGACAACCCGATCGCCAATTCCGTGGCCAACCAGGCCCGCTCGGTGGTTTCGGCCAACCCGGACATCACCGTGATGTTCGCCCCCTATGACGAATTCGCCAAGGGCGTGAAGATCGCCGTCGACGAGGCGGGCCTGTCCTCGTCCGTCAAGATCTACTCCGCCGACATTTCCACCTCCGACATCGCCGCCATGCGCGAGCCCGGCAGCGCCTGGGCCGCGACGGCGGCGACCAACCCGGCGGTGGTGGGCCAGGTCTCGGTGCGGACCCTCGCCATGCTGCTGGCGGGCGAAGACCCGGGCCACAACGTCATCGTGCCGCCGACCCTGATCACCCAGGCCGACCTCAACGACAACGACATCAAGAACATGGAAGACCTGGCGGCCAAGCTGCCGCAGTTCGCCCATGCGGATGTCGCCATGCCGGCCTGGATGCCCAAACCCTGAGGCGCTTTGCAAGCGCAACCTGACGGGGCGGCCTGCGGGCCGCCCTTTTTCTTGGCGCCAGGACGGCGCCGGGGTAAGGGGAGCGAAAGGAAACGGAGGCGCGATGCTGGCCGGAGCCAGGCAATGGGCCGGGAAGATCAAGCGCGACGTGGTGGCGCTCTACCTCGCCGGCCGCGACCCGCGGGTGCCCTGGTGCGCCAAGCTGGCGGCAGCCTGCGTCGCCGCCTATGCGCTCTCGCCGGTCGACCTCATTCCCGATTTCATTCCGATCCTCGGTTATCTCGACGACCTGCTGCTCGTCCCGCTCGGCATTGTCCTCGTGGTCAGGCTGATCCCGCCCCCGGTGATGGCGGAACTGCGGGAGGCGGCGGCGCGGCGCGAGCGCCCGGTGAGCCGCGCCGGTCTCTGGATCATCGTCGGCCTCTGGGCCGGCATGGGTGCCCTGGGCTTGTGGATGCTCGGGCGGCTGCTGGCCGCCGCCTAGCGCAGCGCGGCGGCGATATTGCCGCCGTCCACGGTGGCGACGCTGCCGGTGGTGCGCTCCGCCAGGGCGAGGGCGAGGAAGGCCTCCGCCACGTCCTCGGCGGTGACCTCGAGGCCCAGCAGGTTGCCGGCCATGTAGTCCTTGGCGGACAGGCCCCGCGCCGCCGAGCGGCTGGCGATCATCTCCTCGGTGAGGAGGCCCGAGCGGATGCGGTCGGCATTGACGGCGTTGGAGCGGATACCGTCGGCCCCGTGCTCGAGGGCGTATTGGCGCGACAGGAACAGGGTCGCGGCCTTGGGCAGGCCATAGGCGCCGAAATTGGCGCCGGGATTGACCGCCTGCTTGCTGGCGTTGAACAGCAGCACCCCGCCGGTGCCCTGCTGCCGCATGATCCGCACCGCGTTCTGGGCGACGCTCTGATGGGCGAAGAAGTTGAGCTCGAAGCTCTCCCGCAGGATCGCCTCGTCGAGGCCGGCGATCGGCCCCTCCCAGGCAGCCCCGGCATTGGAGACGACGATGTCGACCCCGCCGAAGGCGGCCACCGCCGCATCGAAGGCGGCGCGCACCGAAGCGCTGTCGGTGACGTCGCAGCCGATGCCGACGGAGCCGTTGCCGGCGGCCCTGGCGACAGCGGCGGCGCGGCCGGCATCGAGGTCGAGCACCGCCACATGGGCGCCCTGGCGGGCGAAGGCGCGGGCCGTCGCCGCACCGATGGCACCGGCGCCGCCGGTTACCAGCGCCACCTGGCCGGTGAGGGGCTTGGGCTTGGAACCGGCGAGCTTGGCCTGTTCCAGGGACCAGTATTCGAGGTCGAAGAGGTCGGGCCGGCTCACCGGCTCGAAGCGGCCCACGGCCTCGGCGTCGCGGGCGGCCTCGATCCACATCTCGCCCAGATCGGCGGCGATGCCGGCATCCTTGAGGGTGCGGCCATGGCCGAAGAGGCCTAGGCCCGGCACCAGGGTGAGGCGCGGCATGGGGTCGAGCATGGTGCGCTCGACGGCGTCGCGCGCGTCGTTGGTCTCGAAATAGCTGGTGTAGTCGGCCACGTAGGCGGCGACCCGCTCCGCGATCGCGTCGCGATAGGCGTCGAGCCTTCCGGCCTCCGGGGCGGGCAGGACCAGGGGGCCGAACTTGATGCGGATCGAGAGGTCGGGGGTCGAGACGCCGCGGCGGGCGAGGTCTTCGACTTCGTGGGCATTGACGAAGTCGAGGATGGCCGGCGTGCTGCGGAACACGCTGACGAAGCGATCGAACCGTCCTTCCCCGCGCGGCATCGCGACGGCGCCGCGCAGGAGCGGGGCGATGTCGCCGGGGCCGGCGAGGGCGCGCGGCAGCGCCGCCGGCGTCAGGGGATTGCGGCCGTTCTCGCGCACGAAGTCTTCCGCCATGGTCACGAAGCGGATCATCCGGTCATAGGCTTCGCGGGCGGTGTCGCCGAAGGTGAAGATGCCGTGCTTGTCGAGGAGCAGGCCCTCGACGGACGGGTCGGCGTCGAAGACCTCCGCCGCGCTCTTGGCGAGCGCGAAGCCCGGCATGATGTACGGCACGAAGCCCAGCCGGTCGCCGAACAGCGCCTGGCACATGGCCCGGCTCTCGGCCTGGTCGGCGATGGCCAGGATGGCCGTCGAGTGGGTGTGATCGACGAATTTGTGCGGCAGGAAGGCGTGCAGCAGGGTCTCGACCGACGGGTTCGGCGCGCCCGGATCGAGCAGGTTGGCGCGCTGGAGAGCAACCATGTCCTCGTCGGAAAGGGCGGCGAGGCGCCGCGCCTTGAGCAGCGGGGCGAGCTTGACCGCTGGCAGGCCCTGGGGCTCGATCGTGCCCATGTCCCAGCCGCTGCCCTTGACGCAGAGCACCGCATGGCTCTCGCCCACGAGGTCGGTCATCTCGGTCTTGACCGAAGTATTGCCGCCCCCGTGCAGCACCAGGCGCGGCTCGCCCCCGAGGAGCCGCGTCGTATAGGTGCGCAGCGCCAGATCGCGGTTGACGCCCCGGCCCGCATGGGCTTCCACCAGGGCCTCGGCCTCGGCGTCGTTCCAAAGGTTCTTCATTCTTCTCCTCGCAAGGGTACGGCCGGTGCTCCGGCTCTTGGGCAGGTCAGGCAACGGGTGCGGCATCGCCCCAGCGCTGCAGGAGGCGTCGGGCCATGGAGGCGGTGACCACGAGGTGGGACACGAAGCCGCCGCGCAGGGCGGCCACCAGCGGCTCGAACTTGTTGTCCTCCTGGACCACCATCATCCGCTTGGGAATGGCGCGGATGGTAGCGAGGTCGGCGGAGATGCAGCGCCTGTTGTAGGCGCAGTCGACGAGCCGGCCCTCGGCATCGATCAGCTGGCCGGCGATGACCCCGTGGGCGCCGGCGGTCCCGAGGTCGCGCAATTCTTCGGCGGTCAGGGCGCCGCAGCGCACCAGGTGGCTGTCCGCTTCGATGCCACCAACCGAATAGAGGGCCAGCTGGCAGGAGGAGACGGAAGCGAGCTGCTCGCGGATCACCGGCTCGTTGCGCAGCTCCGCGGCCAGCCGTTCGGAGCTCAGCACCAGGGGCGCGTAGAGATTGATGCCCTCGGCATTGAGCCGGCGGGCGATCTCGGTGGTGCACTGGTCCGGCCGGTAGGAATAGGGGGCGCCCAGATTGCCGCAGAGCTGGACGACGGTGACATCCTGCAGATCCGCGTAAGGCATGACGTCGGCGATGTGGTAGACGGTGCGGCCCCAGGCGATGGCGATGCGGTCGCCCTTGCGGGCGAGCTCGAGGAAGACGGCGGCGGCGACCACGGGCATTTCGGCGGCCGAATCGAGCGCCTGGCGGTCCTCCGGCACGATCCACACGGCGGAAAGCTGCAGCGCATCCTCGAGCTGGCGTGCCAGCACCTCGTCGGTGAACAGCTCCGCCGAAGTCGAGATGGTGACGATGCCGGTCTCGCGCGCGCGGCGCAGGTACATGGCGACCGAGGCGCGGGAAATGTCGAGACGCCTTGCCACCTCGTCCTGGCGCAGGCCATGGGTATAATAGAGCCAGGCGGCCTTGTGGATGATCTGGTCGGCCGGCCGGATGGGCATGGATGTTTCCGCTGCGGAACAAGGTTCCAACATTATTCACCGGCGCTGACAAAAGTCAAACCTTCCCGCTGCGCCTGGGGCAACCCCGGGGCGGCACCATCGTTGCTGTGATGATTTCCGACCAGGAGGCACCATGACCCCGTTGAACCCCGCCGGATCCGCGGCCCCCGCGGCCCTTACCCCCGACGCGGTCCTGGAGCAGGCCGGCACCGGCCGGTTCCAGCGCCGGATGCTGGGGATCTTCGGCCTGGTCTGGGCGGCCGACGCCATGCAGGTCCTGGCCGTGGGCTTCACCGCGCCGGCCATCGCCCAGAGCTTCGGCCTCAGCGTGCCCGAGGCGCTGCAGACGGGCACCCTGTTCTTTCTCGGCATGCTGATCGGGGCGGCGGTGTTCGGGCGGCTCGCCGACCGCTTCGGCCGCCGGCGGATCTTCCTCATCACCGTGAGCGGGGATGCCCTGTTCGGCCTCCTTTCGGTGATCTCGCCGAATTTCGGCGTGCTGCTGGGCCTGCGCTTCCTCACCGGCCTGATGGTCGGCGGCAGCCTGCCCGTCGACTACGCCATGATGGCGGAGTTCCTGCCGCCCAAGAGCCGCGGCCGCTGGCTGGTCCTGCTCGAGGGCTTCTGGGCGATCGGGACCCTGGCGGTGGCGCTCGCCGCCTGGGGCGCCCAAGCCGCCGGCGTCGCCGACCCGTGGCGGTGGGTGTTCGCGCTCACCGCCCTGCCGGCGCTGATCGGCATCTGGCTGCGCCTCCGCCTGCCGGAATCGCCGCATTTCCTCCTGCGCAGCGGCCGTGCCGCGGAGGCCGAGGCGGTGCTCGAGCGCGTGCTCGCCACCAATGGCCGGCCGGGCCTGCCGGCGGGGCGGCACCTGGCGGTCCCGGCCGTGGGCGGAAAGCCGCGGCTCTTCGCCCCCGGCCTGCGGCGGCGGACCGGGCTCATCCTCGCCGTCTGGTTCCTGGTCTCCATCTCCTACTACGGCGTGTTCACCTGGGTGCCGGCCCAGCTCGCCCAGCAGGGCTTCGGCTTCGTGCGCGGTTTCGAGTTCCTGGTGCTCCTCGCCCTGGCCCAGCTGCCCGGCTATGCCCTGGCGGCCTACGGGGTCGAGCGCTGGGGCCGCCGCCCGACCCTGGTCGGTTTCGCCTTGGCCAGCGCGCTCGGCTGCGCCCTCTTCGCCCTGGCCACGAGCCCGGCGGTGATCGCCGCGGCGCTGTTGCTGATGAGCTTCGCGCTCCTCGGCACCTGGGGCGCGCTCTATGCCTTCACCCCCGAGCTCTTTCCCACGGCATTGCGGGCCAGCGGCATGGGGGCGGCCGGCGCCATGGCGCGGCTCGGCGGATTGCTCGCCCCTTCGGCCCTCGCCTTCGTGTTCCTGCAGAGCTTCGGCACGGCCATCGGCCTTTTTGCCTTCCTCCTGCTGCTGGCGGCGCTCCTGAGCCTGCCCATCGACGTGGAGACCCGCGACCGGCCCCTCGACTAGCCGGCGTCCGCCCGCTCGGCCGGCGCGAGCCCGGCGCGGCTCGCCGCCTCGGCGGCCCGGGCCTGGAGGAGCGCACGCTCGCGGGCGTTCCGGGTGAGCATGGCGGCTTGCTCGTATTCCACCTGCGCCTCCCGATGGCGGCCGAGGCGCGCGAGCAACTCCCCGCGTACGCTGGGCAGCAGGTGATAGGCCTTGAGCGCCGGCTCGTCCCGGAGGGTGTCGAGCCGGGCAAGCCCGGCCGCGGGGCCGCGGGCCATGGCTTCGGCGACCGCCCGGTTGAGTTCGACCACCGGCGACGGCATCACCCCCGCGAGAATGCCGTAGAGCGCCAGGATCTCTTCCCAGTCGGTGTCGGCGGCGGTGGGCGCGCGGGCATGGCAGGCGGCGATCGCGGCCTGCAGCGCGTAGGGCCCGGAAGCCCCGCCAAGCGCCTGGGCGCGTCCGAGGGCCGCGAGGCCGCGGCCGATGAGGAGCCGGTCCCAGCGGGTGCGGTCCTGCTCGAGCAGCAGGATCGGCGCCCCATCCGGACCGGTGCGTGCCGCCGCGCGCGAGGCCTGGATCTCCATCAGTGCCAGGAGTCCGTGCACCTCCGGCTCGTCGGGGGCGAGGCCGGCTAGAACCCGGCCGAGGCGGAGGGCCTCGTCGCAGAGCTGCGGCCGCATCCAGTCGTCGCCGGCGGTGGCCGAATAGCCTTCGTTGAAGATCAGGTAGATCACCGCGAGCACCGAGGCGAGGCGCTCGGCCCGCTCGGCGGCGCGGGGGATCTCGAAAGGCAGGCCCGCCTCGGCCAGGGTGCGCTTGGCGCGGACGATGCGCTGGGCCACCGTCGCCTCCGGCACGAGGAAGGCGCGGGCGATCTCCTCGGTGGCAAGCCCGCCCAGGAGCCTTAGGGTCAGGGCGACCCGTGCTTCCACCGACAGCACCGGATGGCAGGCCGTGAAGAGGAGCCGCAGCAGGTCGTCGCCGATGTCGTCGTCGAGCGCCGCGTCGAGATCGGGGCCTTCCTGGGCCTCCTCCAGGTCGTGGCCGAGCTCGGCGAGCTTGCGGGCGGCCATCTTGTTGCGGCGGAAATAATCGATGGCACGGCGCTTGGCGGTGGTCATCAGCCAGGCGCCGGGATTGCGCGGCACGCCGGTCTCGGGCCACTGGCTCAGCGCCACCAAGAGGGCGTCCTGCGCCAGCTCTTCGGCCATGCCGACGTCGCGCAGGAGGCGCGTCAGCCCGGCGATGAGCCGGGGCGCCTCCATGCGCCACACCGTGTCGATGGCCTTGTGGGTCGCTGCGTCAGTCACGCCGGGATGAAACCAAATTCCCCCCGCCGCGGCAAGCCGTCCGGCTCAGGTCAGCGGCTTCTGCGTCGCCTCGCGCCAGGCCTGCTCCTGGGCCAGGGCCTCGGCCGAGACCGGGTCGACGGCGAAGTCGCTGACCTCGAACACCTGCCGCAGCTCCATCTCCTCGCCCTCCTGGAAGGGAATGCGCTTCATCCATTCCAGGGCCTCGTCGCGGGACTTGACCTGGATGAGCCAGAAGCCGGCGATCAGTTCCTTGGCTTCGCTGAACGGCCCGTCGGTGACCACGATCCGGCCGTTCTCGCGCTTGACGCGGGCGCCGCTGGCGCTCGGGTGCAGGCCCTCGCCGGCCAGCAGCACGCCGGCCTTGATGAGGTCCTCGTTGTACTTGCCCATGGCGGCGATGAGCTCGGAACTGGGCATGATGCCGGCTTCGGTTTCGGGCGTGGCCTTGACGATGATCATGAAGCGCATGGCGGTCTCCTCGGCTGCGGCGGGCGGGAATCGCCGGCCTCTCCATCGATGCGACGAGCGGGCGTGCGCGCAATCGACAGGGCGTCGGAAAATTCATGCTCGGAGGGGATCTTGCGCCGCGGCGGCCGCTGGCCGATGGTGCCGGGCGACGAGGACGGGAGAGCGACGGCCATGGACGAGGCCCCCGCGGCAGACGACGAGGAAGCGGGCGACGAGCGGAGGCAATTGCTCGCCGGCTTCGGCCGCGGCTTCGGCGGCGCGCTGATCTTCTCCCTGCCCATGCTGATGACCATGGAGATGTGGTGGCTGGGCTTTTCCATCGACCGCGCCCGGCTCGTCCTCCTGCTCCTCCTCAACGTCCCGCTCCTCACTTTCCTGTCCCATTATTCGGGCTTTGAGCAGACCTTCGAATGGTGGGAAGACCTCCGCGATGCGATGATCGCCTATGCCATTGGCATCCTGACCGGCTGCGTGGTGCTCGGGGTGTTCGGCGTTCTTGCGCCCGGCATGCCCCTCGAGGAGCTCGTCGGCAAGGTGGCGATCCAGGCGATCCCGGCCAGCATCGGCGCCCTGCTGGGGCGCAGCCAGCTGGGCGGAGGGAGCAAGCCCGCCCACAGCGCCACCGAGGCCACCTATCGCTCCGAGCTCTTCCTGATGGCCGGGGGCGCGGTGTTTCTCGGCCTCAACGTGGCGCCCACCGAGGAGATGATCCTCATTTCCTACCAGATGAACCCTTGGCAGGGCATCGGGCTGATGGCGCTCTCCATGGCCATCATGCATGGCTTCGTCTATGCGGTGTCGTTCAAGGGCGGCAGCGAGCGGGGACCCGACACGCCGTGGTGGAGCGTCTTCCTGCGCTTCACCGTGGTGGGCTACGCCCTGGCGGGACTCATCAGCGCCTACCTGCTCTGGACCTTCGGCCGCATGGACGGCCTCGGTCCGGGCCAGGTGGTCATGGCGATGGCGGTTCTGGGCTTTCCCGCCTCGGTGGGCGCCGCCGCCGCCCGCCTCATCCTGTGAAAGGAACCGCCGTGCCCAGCGAGGAAAAACCGCGCCGCAGGCGCCAGAACGCGATCCAGAGCGGCCAGCACGCGGCGGCGCGGCGCATCGAATGGGTGATCGGCATCGCCTCGGGCCTACTCGTCGCCGGCCTTATCGGCTTTCTCGCCTATGACGGGCTGACGGCGACGGGCGCCCACCCCGAGTTCGCCGTCGAGACCGGAGCCGTGATCCGCGCCGGCGAGCTCTACGTGGTGACCTTCACCCTGGCCAATGGCGGCGACGCCACGGCCGCCGCGGTCGACGTCGTGGGCGAGCTCGCCCGCCCGGGAGCTTCCGCCGAAACGGCGACCGTCACCTTCGACTACGTGCCCGCCCGCTCCCGCCGGGAGGGGGCGCTGGTGTTCACCACCGATCCCGCGGGAGGCCAGCTGACCATCAGGCCCCGCGGCTACGGCAGCCCCTGAGCTATTCGGCCGCGTCGCTGCGCGGAGCGGGCTCTTCGCGCTGGCCGCTGGTATAGGTGCTGCCCGGCCGGTTCTGGCCCGGCATCGGCATGCCCGGCAGCGGCGGCAGGGCCTTGGCCCTTTCGAGATCGATGCCGGCCCCTTCGGCGACGCGCCGGCCATAGTCCGGGTCGCAATGCCAGAAGTGCCAGACCATGCGCAGGGCGATGGGTTCGGGACATTCCTTCATGTCGGCCGCGAGATTGGCGATGAGCTCGTCGCGTTCCCAATCCTCGAAGCTGCGATAGCGCTCGCCCGGCTGCCGATAATCGTCGGCGGCGCGGGTGGTCTGGTAGCGCCCCAGGTGCCCCTCGACCCATTGATGGTAGTCCTTTTCCGGGCGCGGCGCCTCGGACAGGCCGCCCATGGAGCTCGGCTCGTAGTTGACGTGCTTGCTCTGGTGGTCGTCGCGGTCGACGTAATAGGTCATCTGGCCGTCGCGCTGGTTGGTCTTGGCGCGCGCCTTTTCCTGGGGTGCGTTGATGGGCAGCTGCAGATAGTTGGGGCCGACGCGATAGCGCTGGGTGTCGGAATAGGACAGGGTGCGGCCCTGCAGCATCTTGTCGTCGGAGAAGTCGATGCCGTCGACCAGGACGCCGGTGCCGAAGGCGGACTGCTCGGCCTCGGCGAAGACGTTGTCGGGATTGCGGTCGAGCACCAGGCGTCCCACCGGCAGCAGCGGGAACTGGTCCTCGGGCCAGCGCTTGGTGTCGTCGAGCGGGTCGAAGCTGAGCTCCGGATGCTCGTCGTCGGACATGATCTGGACGCACATTTCCCATTCGGGATAGTCGCCGCGCTCGATCGCGTCGTAGAGGTCGCGGGTGGCATGGCCCACGTCGCGGGCCTGGATCTCGGCCGCCTGCTGGCCGGTGAGGTTCTTCACGCCGAGCTTGGGCTCGAAGGAGAACTTGACCAGCACCGCCTCGCCCTCGGCATTGATCAGCTTGTAGGTGTTCACGCTCGAGCCCTGCATGTGCCGGTAGTCGGCGGGAATGCCCCAGGGCGACTTGACCCAGGTCACCATGTGCAGGGCCTCGGGATGATGCATGACGAAGTCGTAGAAGCGCCAGGCTTCCTGGCGGTTGGACACCGGGTCCGGCTTGAAGGCGTGGATCATGTCCGGGAACTTGATGGCATCGCGGATGAAGAACACCTTGAGATTGTTCCCCACCAGGTCCCAGTTGCCGTCGACGGTCTTGAACTTGATGGCGAAGCCGCGCGGGTCGCGGGCCGTCTCGGGCGATTCCTTGCCGCCGATGACGGTGGAAAAGCGGAGGAAGACCGGCGTCTTCACCCCGGCCTCGGTCAGCACCCGGGCACGGGTGTACTTGCTCGCCGGCTCGTCGCCGATCTTGCCATAGGCCTCGAAATAGCCATGGGCGGCGGTGCCGCGGGCATGGACCACGCGCTCGGGGATGCGCTCGCGGTCGAAATGGGTGATCTTCTCGATGAACTGGTAGTTCTCGAGGGTCGCGGGACCGCGCTCTCCGATGCTGCGGAGGCTCTGGTTGTCGGAAACGGGACGACCCTGGCGCGTGGTCAGGATGGGGCGCTTGTCGGTCATCGGCTTCTCCTGCTGACGAAAAAACCCGCCGGACGGCATAGAGCGGGTCCAAGGCAACGCTCCGGGCGCCTCGGGCGTTCCAGCGGCGAATGCGTTCGGGCGCAAGGATCCGGCACTTCGGCGGTGCGCGGCCATTGCACCGGGGCGCCGGAGGCGTGCTATAAAGGGGGGATCCGGTCCATGGCAGGAGACGACATGAGCAGCTTCGAAGCGCCCCTTTGGGACGAGGATCGCGTGAGCGCTCTCCTGACGGCCGTGATGGAAGGCTCGGACGATGCCATCGTCGGCAAGGACCTCAACGGTATCGTGACCTCCTGGAACCCAGGCGCCGAGCGCATCTTCGGCTACCAGCCGGAGGAAATCGTCGG
>Ga0190269_10001560_pt1 | contig 10893 bp, 6 predicted proteins | sample Popmic249IS_FD_133749 | JGI IMG/M metagenome (GOLD analysis project Ga0190269, IMG submission 133749) | Populus adjacent soil microbial communities from riparian zone of Blue River, Arizona, USA - 249 IS | ecosystem: Environmental > Terrestrial > Soil > Riparian zone | place: USA: Arizona... | reverse complement strand
TTGTGGTGGTAGACCTGCTGGTACATGAACTGGCGCGCGAGGAAGAAGCCCTCGATCGGCGGCAGGCCCTTGCGGCCTTCGATGGCGAGCACCCACTCGCCCGACGGCAGCTCTCCGAACGCCAGCGCTTGCAGCAGCCAGTCGAGGTCGTAGATGCCGTAGCGCACGCCCGTCATGTGGCTGTCGCGCAGCAGATAGTCGCAGCGGTCCGCGTCGAGCGTGCTGCTGACGCAGCGCGCGAGGTAGCCGAGCCGGTGCTGGCCTTCGATCAGCGCCGCGACGCGTTCGGGCATGTCGCGCGCGAGGTGCGCGAGCACGCGGTGCACGTCGGTCGACGGGTCGCGGATGATATCGACGGTCCACGCCTCGTGCGCGCGCGCTTGGGGCATCACCTCTTCGAACAGATGCGAGAATGGTCCGTGCCCGAGGTCGTGCAGCAGCGCCGCCGCAAGCGCCTCGGCTTCGGCCTCTTCATCCAGCTTTTGATCGGGCGGCAAGACGCCCTGCACCGCTCGCATCCGCGCGAGCATGCGGACCATCACGTGTGCCGCGCCGAGCGAGTGCGCGAAGCGCGAATGCTCGGCGCCTGGAAACACCAGCGACGTAAAGCCGAGCTGCCGGACGTTGCGCAGCCGCTGGACCTCGCGTGTCGCCAAGAGCCGCCCGATCACCTGCTCGGCGACGCCTTCGAACGCGACCAAGCCGTGGACCGGGTCGCGCAGGATCATATGCCGAAGACCTGAATAGCCAGGCCGCTGCACGCGATGGCCACGCCTGCCAGCAAGTCGGCGTGGCGCTCCGCCCAGGCGAGCCGCACGCTCGACAAGCCGAGATAGCCCACCGTCACCACGGCCATCATGACCGCGATCGTCACGGCACCGAATACGAGCGACACGAGCGCGACCCACGCCCAGTTGTGCAGCGCCGCGGGCGCCATCAGCAGCGGGATGAGCGGCTCGCAGGGGCCGAACGCGAAGATGATGAAGAGCGTCCACACGGTGAGCGCGCTCTGGCCGGGCAGCTCGTGCGGATGCATGTGCTCGGGCGCGGAGTGATCGTGCTCGTGCGTGTGCTGCGGCCCGTGCCCGTGCGCATGGCCGTGGCTGTGCGTGTGCGGCTTCTTTCGCTGCAGCCGGACCCATGCTCGTACGGCATAGAGCGCACCGAAGCCGATCAGGAGCCACGCCGCGATCGAACCGCGCGTGGCCTCGATCCACTCGAGCTTCTCGAGCGCGACACCGATACCGATGCCGAAGAACCCGAGGAGCACGGACGACAGCACGTGCCCCACCCCGCACAAGCCCGTGATCGTCAGCACCCGTGCTAGTGACCAGCCGCGAGCCTTGCCGAGCACGATGAACGGCAGCGAGTGATCGATCCCGATGAGCGTGTGCCCCGCCGCGATGCTCACCGCCGCGCCGAGCAAGACCGTGAGCGCGGAGGAGCTGTCGATCGTGGGATCCATGGCTGGAGCGCCCTGCGCCGTATCACACGCTGACCTCGCAGGTCCACACTGCAAAGCCTGAGCGCTCGCGCGCAGCGTTCGACTACCGCGCCAGCGGATCGAGCCTGCCGAGCCGCGACACGCTCAGGCGACCGGCGCGCGCTGCGGCGACCATGACCACGTCTTCGTGCCACAGCGGGATGACCGGGAGCTCGTCGCGCAACACTTGGTGCGCGACGCGGTAGGCCGAAAGGCGCTGCGTCCGGTCGGTGGTCAGCCGGCCTCGCTCGAGCGCCTCGTCGAGGGCCTTGGAGCGCAAGCGCCAGCGGTTGGCGCCCTCGATGCCGCGGCCCGGGATGTGATCGGAGCCGAACCACCACGACAAGAGGTGCGGCTCGACGACTTCCGGCACCTGCAGCAGCGCGGCCTCGAACTGCCCTCGGCCGAGGGCGGCCAGCATCGTCGCCATCTCGGTCGGCCGCACGTCCATGCGTACGCCGACCTCCGCGAGCATCGCGGCGACGGCGCGCGCGATCGAGACCCGCGCCCGATCGCTGCCGCAGCGCAGGTTGACCCGCAGCCGCACGCCGTCTTCGGCGGGACGCTTCCCGGCCGCGTCGAGCAGCGCCCGAGCCTTGTCGGGATCGTAGGCGTGGCTCGGAAACGGCGACTCGGCCCAATGACCGGGCGGCATGAAGCCATGCGCGAGTCGCGCGCGCCCGCCGAGCTTGGCTTGGATCAAGGCGTCCCGGTCGATGGCGTGGGCCAGCGCGGCGCGCACGCGCGGGTCTGCGAAGGCCGGTGCGTCCAGGTTGAGGCCCATGTAGGTCATGCCGGCGCCGGCCGCGCTCTGCACCGCGAAGCCAGGCTGGTTCTGGAACAACGGTAGGAGCAGCGGTGGCACCGCGTTGATCGCCACGTCGCCCGCGCCGGCGAGCAAGCGCAGCGCCCGGGTGTTGTCGTCGCGCACGACCAGCAGCTCCACCTCGGGCCTCGCCGCTCGCCCGCCAAACCACCGCGGGTTGGCGCGGAGGGTGATGCGCCCTTCCCTCCGCTCGGCGAGCACATACGGGCCTGAGCCCTCGGGCCGTGGCTGGCCGGTGCGACCGAGCGGCCGAGCGCGATCCTCTTCGCGTACGATCGGCAGCTCGAGATCCGTGAGGAACGTCGCGTGCGGGCCGGTGAGCGTGAAGCGCACGGTGAGCGCGTCCTCGATCACCATGCGCGCGATCCGGCGATACGTGCTCGCGTAGCGGCTCTGCAGTACGGGCGAGACCACGCTCTCGAACGTCGCGACGACGTCGCGCGCGTCGAGCGCGCTGCCGTCGCTGAAGCGCAGGCCCTCTCGTAGCTTCACCCGATAGGTGATCGGATCGAGCTCGTCGATCCGATCCGCCAGCTCGAGCACGGGCGCGAGCGTCTGCGGATCCAAAGTCACGAGCGACGCGAACAGAAGGCGCGAGACTTTGTGGCCGTACGGATCGCCGGTGAGCCGCGGATCGAGCTCTTGGACGTCGCGTGGCAGCAGCACGACGAGCGCGTCGCTGTTCGTGCTCGCGGGCTCGCCGCAGCCCAGCCAGAGCCCGCCGAGGATCGCGAACCACCATGCGCCGTACGGCAAGCGTTGCGACGGCCAGTCGAGAGGGCTACAAGCCATCTCGCCGAACGGTAGCCCGAGCGATGCACCCGCGTCACGACAGCCAACGATCACGCGCGGCAAGGCTCGCGACCTGGGCGTGCGCGATGCTCTGGCTCGCGGCCTCGGCCGGCGCGCAGGATCAACCGAGCCCGGCAGCGCCGCGCGAGGCGGCTCCGGCGGCTTCCAGCGCGTCGCGGATCTCGTTCGCCGTGCTCGCTGGCAAGCTCCAGTCGCGCATCGATGCCGCCGCCCTGGGCGACGGCGTAGGCGTCTCCGTCATCGATCTCCGGACGGGCTCGCAGGTCATCGGCCATCGCCCCGACGCGCTGCTCAATCCGGCTTCGAACCAGAAGTTGATCACGGCGGCCGTGGCGCTGCTCGAGCTCGGGCCCGCGTTCCGCATGCGCACGGGCCTGTACGGCGAGATCGAAGGCGATCGCGTACGCGGCGCGCTCGTGCTGCGCGGCTTCGCGGATCCGACGCTGCGCGCGGCGGACCTCATCGAGCTGGCACAGGAGCTGGTCGCGCGCGGCGTCCGCAGCGTCGATGAGGTCGTCGTCGATGGCAGCTACTTCGACGATCGCGTGCTGCCGCCTGCCTTCGAGCAGCAGCCGGACGAGATCGCGCCCTTCCGCGCCGCGGTCGCGGCCGTCTCGGTCGATGAGAACGCGTACACGTTGCGGGTCACGCCAGCTGCGCAACCCGATGCCCTCGCGCGCGTCTCGCTCGAAGGTGAGGGCTACTTCTCGGTCACCAACCAGATCGTCACCCGCGCCGGGGCGCCCAACGTCATCGCCGTGCAATCGCCCAAGGGCGACAAGCTGGCGCTCTCGCTCTCCGGCAGCGTCCCTCCGGGCGTAGGCATGCTCAGCTATCGGCGCCGCGTCGAGGCGCCACTCGAGTACGCGGGTCACGTGCTCGTCGATGCGCTCAAGGCGCTGCGCGTCCAGGTGCCGCGCCGGGTGCGCATCGCCAGCTCGCCGAAGGGCTTGCCGCTGCTTGCGACCCGCATCTCGCCACCGCTCGCCGAGATCGTGCCGGCGTTGGGCAAGGACAGCGACAACTTCGTCGCGGAGATGTTGTGGAAGATCATAGCGGCCGAGCGCGTGCGCCAGCCGGGTCGCTCCGAAGACGCCGCGCCCTTCGTCCTCGACGTTCTCAAGCGTCGCGGCGTTCCGACCGAAGGCATGACGCTCGTGAATGGCTCGGGCCTGTTCAATGGCAACAGGGTCAGCGCCGCGCAGCTCACCGCTTTACTAGCTTCGATGCACTCGGATGCCTCGGTGCGTTCGGAGTACACCGCGCACCTCGCCATCGGCGCGGTGGATGGCACGCTCGCCAATCGCCTACAAGGCACGCAGCCGGGCGTGGTCCGCGCGAAGACCGGAACGCTCAACGATGTGATCGCGCTGTCGGGCTACGTGCTCGGTCCTCGGCCCGAGGAGGTCTTTGCATTCAGCGTGCTCGCCAACGGAGTTGGCGGGAAGCAGGCCATCGCGCGCGCCCTCGCCGACCAAATCGCTGTGGACCTAGCGCAACACCTGTGGCGGTCGCCTGCACGGTGAAGCGGTGCGACTATAGATGCATAAGCGAAGCTGCGCGGCGCTCGGACCAGCGGCGCAAATAGAAAGGGCCGCAGCCTTGGCAGGCGTGCGGCCCTCTCGTCGTGTGCTGGCTGAACCCGCTGCTACTCGCGGATCTGCCGGCGGATCTTGCCGAGCGCCTGCTCCTGGAGCTGGCGGATGCGCTCGCGCGACAGGTTGTACTTGTCGCCGATCTCCTTGAGCGTGAGCTCGTCCTCCTCGTCGAGGCCGAACCTCCAGCGCAGGATGCGCGCTTCCATGGGGGTCAGCGTGGTGAGCAGGCGCTGCACCTCGTCCGACCAGCTGGCGCTGACAAGATTTTCATAGGGGTCGGGCGTGTTCTCTTCTTCGAGGAAGTCGATGAACTTGCGCCCGTCCTCGTCGTTGACCGGACGGTCGAGCGAGAACGGAGTCTCCGCCCAGTAGCCGCGGATCTTCTCGAGCTTTTCAGCCGAGATGCCCGTCTCCTCTTCGAGCTGCGCCGGCGTCGGCTGCTCGCCCGTGCGCGTCGAGATGGTCTGCGTCGCACGCGCGACCCGGTTGTACGTGTCGAGCATGTGCACCGGGATACGTACCGCGCGGCCCTTATCGGCGAGCGCGCGGCTGATCGCGTGACGAATCCACCACGAAGCGTACGTGCTGAAGCGGTAGCCGCGCGTGTGATCGAAGCGCTCCACGGCCTTCATCAGGCCGATGTTGCCCTCTTGGATGAGGTCGATCAGCGGCAGGCGGCCGCGGTTGTAGCGGCGCGCGATCGAGACCACGAGCCGAAGGTTTGCGGCCACGAAGCGGTTCTTCGCATCGCTCTGGGCGCGCCGCGCCTTGCGCACGGTGGACAGGTAGCGCTGAAAAGCCGGTGTGATCCGGACCTCATCGCCTTCGATGTCGCGCTCTTCCGAGTACATGCCGGCGAGGCGATGCACCGCGTCGCACGACTCGTTCACGTACAGCCGGTCGCTGTCGAGCGTGCGTAGGGTCTTCGAAAGCGCTGTGACTTGCCCGTCCCACTTAGGCTGCGACGCCTTGCTCAGCTGGCCTCGCTTGGCGACGCGGGCGAGCTTGCGCAGTGTCGCGAGCTCCTCTGGAACCTTGAGCTCCGGGTCGAGCGCGATGTGGCGCTCGACCACGGAGGCGACTGTTTCGTACGCGGGCGCATACGAAAGCAGCGCTTCCCAGAAGCCGATCTCGAGGCGCTCGACCAGAACGGCCGCTTCGACTTCCTCCTTGGGCGTCAGCACGCGGTGCTGCGCCATCTCGCGGAAGTAGCGCGAGAGCGTGCTGTCGCCGCCCGACTCGCGGTCGAGCTGCTTGAACACCTTCTCGGTGTCATCGTGAGTCAGCGTCTCGACCTCCGCGACTTCGTTGTCGTGGCTCGCTTCCATCGAGGAAGAAGAAGGCTCGCTCATCGCTCGCTCAGCCATTGCTTTCTCCTTGGCCGGGTTGCCGCCTGCCGCGGCACGTGCTTCAGAACGCTTGGCGGGTGTCGCCACCTTGGCTGTCGCGTTCGTTGCTGGAGCGGGTGCACGTTTCGTGCCCGTAAGCGGCTTGGCCTGCCGCTCAGGGACGTGCTTGGGATCGCTCGCAGAACCAGCCAACTTCGCCACCGCCATGACCATCTCCACCGACAAAATTTTGCAACCCTGACAAAAACTGCGTTTCACATCTGAGTGGCCACTGACCCGTGTGTCCGGCTCGGTCCGTGGCAACCCTTCAGCTGTTACGCTTCGGGCTGATCAATTGTTGCTGCTCGGGCAGCAGATTTTTCAGCCAAGTACTGTTCTCGGAAGCTCGGGGTCTCGTGTCGAAAGGCGCTACAAGCCCCAGTCCGAGGTAGGCCAGAGTAGACTTCCTGCCTACACGAAGTCAATCGACTGGAGTCGCAGCCACCGATGCGACGGGCTATTCGTGGGGTCGAGGGCCTGGGGTGGCAAGTGTTCAGCCAGGTCGGCCTCGCCATGAAGTCGCGTATGGTCCGCGCATGCGCGCATGGGCCGGGCTCACTCTCTTTCTAGGTTTGTTGGTTTTTCCACGGATTGGCGGGTTCGCGGCGGCGCAAGCGCCGGCGCCCCTGGAGGCGTCCGCGCAGCTCGGGCCCGGCAAGATGGTGCGAGTCGCGGTCGTCCGTGAAGGCGACAGCGTCGTCCTCGTGGCGGACGGCAAGCGTGCCCCGCTGCCGTTGCGAGAGCCGGCCAAGGTCGAGGCCGCCACGGTTGCCTTAGCCAAAGGCCGGACTGCCGCGGTGATCACGGTCTCTGCCGAAGGCGGCGCGCGCGCCGGCGCCGTGGTGGTACGCGGCCGAGCGGGTGTCGAGATCGCTTTCGTAGGTCCCCTCGACCCGCGTGGCGATGCTGGTGAGCGGGCGTGGTCGACGATCGAAACCACGACCAACGCCGCCAACGAGCCGCAGCTCGTGGTGAGCCAGAGGCAGGAGCGAACCGCCGTGTGCGGAGAGCCCCCCGCAGCCATCGCCGCGGCGGCGCTCGATCCGCAGAACGGCAAGCTCGTGCCACTTCCGGCCGCTCAACCCTTCGGCAAGCGAGACGTCGTGGAGATCGCCGCGTCGGCAACCGCACCCGGGCCCACGGGCGCGCCCGTGCTCAAGGCGCTGCGCACCGCCGGGGCGTCGAGTGTGCGCGACTACGACCCACCTTGGCTCGCCAGCCCGATCTCGGCGCTCACCGACGGCGATCCGCGCACGGCCTGGACCACGGCCGCCGACCGCCCGGCCCAGCATGCGTTCGTGACGCTCAGCGTCGACGCCGCGGGACGCGAGGTGCGTGCGTTCGCGATCACGCCCGCTGCGGTCGGCGGCACGGCCGCTGCGCTGCGCTCGTTCTGGCTCGTGCCCGACGAGGGCTCCGTGCTGCGCGTGACGCTCGCCGAGCCGGTGACTGCGGGCCAGACGCAGTGGATCGCCCTGCCCGCGCCGCGCGCGCTCAAGTGCGTGTCGATCGTGATCGATGCCGTGCAGGGTGGCGACGCGAGCAAGCCCGGGAGCGCCCAGGTCGCTGAGCTCGCGGCATATACCGATCTCGATTTCGGCGGTGGCGTCGAGCGATTGATCGCGGAGCTGTCCGCGGGCGGCTCGCCGGCTGCGCGCGCTGTCGACGTGCTGCGCCGCGTCGGCCCCAGCGTGGTCACGCCGCTGGTCGCTGCTGTGCCGTCGCTCGCGCCGGGAGCTCGGGCGCGCGCGGTACGGGTGTGGTCGGCGTACTTGAGCGATGCCGCCGCGCGCTCGGCGCTGCAGGCCGCGCTGGATGATCCCGATCAGCGCGTGCGCGAGCTGGCGCACGGGGCCCTGGCCGAAGGTGATGCGACGGCGCGCGCGATCCTCGTGTCGCGCATCGCGTATGCCGGCGCGGGCGCAGAAGCGGCCGCGACTGCGCTGGCCCGAACCGCGCCCAAGGAAGCGGCGGGCGCCGTGCTCGCCGCTCTGTCCGCGGAGGGCGCGAGCGAGCGGCCAGCTCTGCGCGAGGCGCTCAGCGCGTCGTGTGAGCAGTTGAAGGCATCGTGCGTGGAGACCGTGCGCGGCTGGCTAAACAGCGCAACGCCCAAGGTGTCTGCACGCGCGTCGGCTGCGCTGGCCCTCTCGGCTCAACACGCGGTGAGCGGCGTGCCCGAGCTGGTCGCCGAGCTGATCGCCGGTGCGAGCGCTGAGGCCACGGGCTTCGAAGATCGTTGGCGGCTCGTCAATGCAGCGCCGCGGGCCGCGGCGAGCGCCCCGCTCGACGCTTGGCTCGCCGAGCTGGCCGCCAAAGAGGAGCGCTGGATGCTGCGAGCGACGGCGCTCTCGGCGCTGGGCCAGCGCAAGTCTGCTCTGGCCGCGAGCAGCGCGAAGCAGGCGCTCAAGGACGAGTACCCGCGCGTGCGCTTGGTCGCGGTGCAGGCGCTGGCGGACGAGGCGTCTTCGAGCGCGGACCTCACCGCGCATGCGCAGCGCGATCGCTGGCCGATGGTCCGGTCCGCGGCGTATGAGGCCCTCGCCAAGCACTCGGGCGTCGCGGCGACCCTCGAGGGCGGGGTCTCAGACCCGGCGAAGGGCGTGCGGGCTTCGGCGCTGCGCGCCCTGACGGTCGCGCGCGTCGCGACGGCGTGGCCCGTGGTGGAGAAGGTCTTGCGCAACGACAACGAGTGGCCCGAGGTCACGATCGAAGCGGCCGCGTACGCGCGGGCGCTGTGTGTGCAGGCGGCGCGCGAGCCGCTGGTCGCCCTGCTCGTGCGCGCGCTCAAGCCCGACGCCGCAGCGTTCGAGGCGGAGGTCGGCGGCCCTGTGTTCGAGGCGCTCGCGGATTTGGGCGGCGAAGCAGCCGCCTCGGCTCAGCAGATCGCCGCCCGAAACACTTCTCCGGCCGGCCTCAAGGCGATGGCGAAGCGGGCCGCTGCCCGTGCGCCAGCCTGTGCCGTCCAGCCGGCGTCGGCCGCACCCGCCATGTAGGCTTCGAGCCAGCTCGGCTCGGTTTTCCGAGATGCGAGCGGGCCCTCGGCCGCGGTTGTGATCTTATCGTACAGCGTGGTAGGTTCGCCCAGCTTTGGGTTCAGAGAACGAGGGGTTCATGACAAGGCTCTCCCGAATCGCGTGTGTAATCGCCCTGTTGGGCGGCCTGGCTCCGACCGTCGGTTGCGACGGCATGGCTAAAGCCAATGTGCAAGTCGAGCGGCTCCCGGACGTGAAGCCGAGTCTTCCGCCGGTTCCGACGCTCCCGCCTCCGCCCCACCCCACGCAGTACGCCGACCAGAGCTACAGCGTGTACGGAGTGCGCAGAGCGATGCGCAAGACCATCGACACCGAGGTGACGATCACCGGCTACATCGCCAAGGTGTTCGTGCCGCCGGAGTGTCCGAAGGACCAGAAGTGTCCGCTGCCGCCGGCGCCGCATATGTGGCTGTCGGATGTGCAGGGCGAGGCCGATGAGACGAAGCTGCTCTTGGTCGCCGGCTACGCCGAGAACCAAAAGGCGATCGACGACGCCATCAAGGATGCCAAGCGCGGCAAGAAGCAGGACGCCGCCGAGCTGGCCGAGATGGGCGTGCTGCCCATCCCGACCGACCTGTTCCCCGGTGCGAAGGTCAAGGCCAAGGGCCGCTTCTCGTTCATCTCGGGCTCGGGCTTCCAGTCGAGCGAAGGCGTGCTGACGTACGGCGGCCACGAGACGCTCGAGCCGGCGCCACAAGCCGCAGCGGCCGCGCAGTAGTCGCGCGCCTCCGGGCCTGCTCCGAAGGCCAGCCGCCGCGTGCGCGCTGGCCTTCGGTCTTTTAAGGCTGCTTGCTGAGCGGCGCGAGCAGCGCATCGACGGCGCTCGCGGGGACGAGCAGCGTGACCTCGACATCGCGGCGGCGCGCGTAGCGGTCCCCGCTCGGCGCGGTCGCGCCCAGCAGCAGCTCGACGGGAGCTTGCCCGCCCGTGCGCTCGACACGGACCAGCGCGAACGGGCTCTTGAAGCCTTGCTCCGCTGCCGGCGCGCCGTAGCTGACCGCGCTCGTGGCCCGCAGCGTCGCGACCTTCCGCGCCAGCTCGCTCGCGCCCTCGACGCGCGCGCTGCGGCCGCCTTGGCTGACCTCGATCGCTGCGATCGCGTCGAGCTGCGTGGCCAGCAGCGTCCGCGAGGCCAGCGGCGCCTTGAGCAGATCGGCGAGCTGCGCGGCGACCACGAACACGCTCGGATCGGCGTTGAGCTGCGCGAAGTAGCCGCCTTCGGTCGCCGCGCCGATACGCAGCGTCGCGGTGGTGGTCTTGCCGGCCTCGACATAGCTGGCGCGGGCCTCGACGGCCGGCGCGTCGAGGCCGTGCACGGGCTCGGGCGCGTCGGCCGCGAAGCGCACGGCCTCGAGCATGCTCATGAGGCGGGCGATGTCGGCCGTCGCGATGCGATCGGCTTCTAGCGCAAGCGGCGCTTTGACCGCGAAGGGTGCGCCAGCATCGGCGCGCTCGACGCGCTCGGTGACGCCTGCCCGGGTCAGCTCGAGCGATCGCAGGTTGGCCTCGTTCAGCTCGAGCAAGAGCAGCGGCTTGAAGGGCCCGGCGCTCGGATCGAGCAGCTCCACGGCGGCGGGCGGGAACACCACGCTGTGCGGCTCCGCTTGGCGCTGGACGAGCGCCTCGTCGAGGCCGCGCACCGCGACGTGCAGCACGAGGTCGGGCCGCTTCAAGTCGCGCAAGAAGGTGGCGGTGAACTGAGCGCCGCGAGCGGAGCCCGATGCCGCCGCGTCCTTCAGGGCTTCGGCGGCGC
>Ga0190269_10001559_pt1 | contig 10897 bp, 7 predicted proteins | sample Popmic249IS_FD_133749 | JGI IMG/M metagenome (GOLD analysis project Ga0190269, IMG submission 133749) | Populus adjacent soil microbial communities from riparian zone of Blue River, Arizona, USA - 249 IS | ecosystem: Environmental > Terrestrial > Soil > Riparian zone | place: USA: Arizona... | reverse complement strand
TGGTGGTGCTAGCGAGCGCCATCATGAAGCAGGTAGAATCAGCTAGCGCACGAACCAGCATCCCACCCGCAGGCGAGAGCGACTAAGCCGCGCACTGCCGAGTCGTAACCGTAACTAACCAGCACCCGCAGTACAGCGGATCGGGTGGGGTTCGACCCGCTCGAATGGCTGCTTGTCGCGCATTGCGAACGACATGCCGTCGAGCGACGCGCCGATACGGAAAGCGCTCCTGGCGGGGAACCGGGTGCGTGATGTAGTCGTAACCGCTCTCGCTCGCGTCTCGCAGCCACCAGCGGCGGTGGAACGTCCACGACGGGACGGCGGCTCACAGCGCAACGGCGTACCCAAACCGCAACACCACCACCCCATCCTCCGCAAAAGCCCGAGCCGCCGAGCCCCGGGCGGAGGACACGTCCACCCCCCGCAACGCATAAGGCAGCTTACGAGTCGGTGGATTCGCCGCCGTGGGCTGCGTGCTGCCGCGTTGCGGCACCCCCTCACCCGCGAGCAAGGCGCTGAGCTGCGCGTCACACCGTGCCGCTCCTGGCTGCTGCAGCGTCTGTGTGAGCCAGCGCGCGAGCGGCGCATCGCTGTCTGCGAGTCGCTCGCGCGTGGCGATCACATAGACCGTCTCATGTCCCGGCTCTCCGCCCGCGCGGATCGGCATGTCCGCAGCCGGCAGCGACACCCACTGATCAGCGCGAAAGTCGATGCCGCCCGCATCTGGGAAGACGCTCGGAGCCCCATGCGCATCGCAGTGGAGCATGTACACACGCGCCGCGCTCGATGTGCGTGCCTGCAACACAAACTGAGCGCGCGGGGCGAGCGTCATGTCGGGCACGAACGGCCCGCGCAGCGCACCGCGCACATGTGCCTGAACCTCCAGGTAAAGCGGTGCTTTGCGAGTCACTTCACGCGCGCCTGCCGCAGCGCGCGCGAGCGGCAGTGAATCCGCCGCTGTGCGCGACCCCACCAAGCACACCGGCAAAGCCAGCACGAACAGCGCGGACAGACTGCGGTGAAGAGCGAGTGGCTTGAGCATCACGTGCTTGATGTCCCCAGTTTATAGCTGGGACGCCGGCCTCGCCGGTTCGAGCAAAGGTAGGTTTGGGTAGTCTGAACGGCCAGAAAAAATCTTAGACAATGTACTCGCAGCAGGGTCGCCTCCCTATGGCGACGCCAACAAACCAGGTATGGCTACACCGTCGTGCTGGCTGCGGCGCGTTGCAGGTTCTCACCGTATCGTCACCGTAGCCGCTGCTCGCGACTCGCGGCTCCATCAGTAAACGAAGAGAGGCCACCATGTACGACTACACCAAATTCTACATCGACGGCGCTTGGGTAGACCCCCAGGGGTCCAAGAAACTCGAAGTTGTGAACCCGGCTACCGAAGAGGTGATCGGCCACATCGCAGCCGGCACAGCCGCCGATGTCGACAAGGCTGTAGCTGCAGCGCGCAAGGCATTCGAGACTTTTTCACAAACCACGCGCGAAGAGCGGCTTGCTCTGCTGAGTCGTATCGTCGAGGTCTACCAGTCGAAGCTCCCGCAGCTGGGCAAAGCCATCTCGGACGAGATGGGTGCGCCGCTGCAGTTTGCGATCAACGTGCAAGCGGGCGTCGGTCTCGGTCACTTCATGACCGCACAAGCGCTGCTGAAAGACTTCGCCGTGGAGCAGAAGCGCGGCACGACCCTGATCCGCTACGAAGCTGCTGGCGTGTGTGGCCTGATCACACCGTGGAACTGGCCCGCCAACCAGATCTGCTGCAAGATCGCGCCCGCGATCGCTGCAGGCTGCACCGTGGTGCTCAAGCCGAGCGAGATCGCGCCGCTCAGCGCGCACATCCTCGCGGAGATCCTGCACGAAGCAGGCTTGCCCAAGGGCGTGTTCAACCTCGTCGATGGTCTCGGTCCCGACGTCGGCGCCGCGATGGCAGCGCACCCAGGCATCGACATGATGTCGTTCACCGGCTCGACCCGCGCGGGCGTGCAGGTGTCGAAGGCCGCTGCGGACACGGTCAAGCGTGTCTCGCTCGAGCTGGGCGGCAAGTCGGCCAACATCATCTTGGATGACGCCGATCTCAAGACCGCAGTCGGCGGCGGCGTGCTGCACATGATGAACAACACCGGCCAGTCCTGTAACGCGCCTTCGCGCATGCTCGTGCCGCGCTCGCGCTACGCCGAAGCTGTCGCGATCGCCAAGGCAGCTGCTGAGACCGTAAAGGTCGGCGACCCGACGGCCGAGGACACGACGATCGGACCGCTGTCGTCCAAAGCGCAGTTCGAGAAGGTTCAGAAGCTGATCACGGTCGGCACCGAGGAAGGCGCCCGCGTGGTCACCGGTGGCCCCGGCCGTCCGAATGGCTTGACCAAGGGTTACTACGCCAAGCCCACAGTCTTTGCTGACGTGAACAACAACATGACCATCGCGCGCGAAGAGATCTTCGGCCCGGTGCTCGTCATGATTCCGTACGAGACCGAGGAAGAGGCGATCGCCATCGCCAACGACACGCCGTACGGTTTGTCCGGCTACGTGTCGTCGGGTGACAAGAAGCGCGCGGTCCGCGTGGCTTCGCGCTTGCGCACGGGCATGGTCCACATCAACGGCGCGCCGGTCGATCTGGCGGCTCCGTTTGGCGGCTACAAGCAGTCTGGCAATGGCCGCGAGTGGGGCCCCGAAGGTCTGCACGAGTTCATGGAAGTAAAAGCAGTGATGGGCGGCGCAGACTGACCCACGTTGACACGTTGCTTTAGACAAAAAGGCGCGCTCGCCCCTGTGCGAGAGCGCCTTTTGTATTTCGAGCTGGCCACGTCATCCCACACTGCAGCCACAGGCGGCGCTGTGTACACGCAAGCCGCGGACCGCTCGCTCCTCGCTCGGCGCGCGGAAGCGGGAGGCGTGCGGCGCGGACCGCTCGTTCCTCGCTCGGCGCGCCACTTGGCGGCATTTCGAAAGTGATTTGCATTTTCAGTATGAATAAACAGACTTGACGCTGAGCCGTATCAGCAGAACGATGCGTCGATGCGGCCTGGACGCAAAGGTGGTCGCTTGGGGCAGGAGGCGCGTGCACGCGCGTTGGATCGCTTCAGGCATGTGCTGCGAGAGCGCTCGCTGAAAAGCTCGCGCGTTCGGGAGGCCGTCGCGCGTGCAGCGCTGGCGCAGACTGGGCATTTCACAGTCGAAGACTTGCTGAGCGCGCTGCGCGAGGGTGGGGTGAACGAAGCCCACATGGCGACCGTGTACCGCGCCATCCCGCTGCTGCTCGAAGCCGGGCTGATCCAGCCGGCGTTGGTCTTGAACAGTGACTCGCAGCACTACGAAGTCGTGTTCGAGCGCGAGCACCATGATCACCTCGTCTGTACGAACTGCGGGCGCGTGGTCGAGTACCAGTCGGCTGCGCTGCTTGCGCTCCAGCGTAAGATCGCCGCGCGTTATGAGTTCACCCTGGACGAGCAGACGAGTGAGCTGCACGGCCGCTGTAAGAGTTGCCGGCGCGCATCTCCCGAAAACTCGAACAGCGCGCCCGTCAACACAGCGCGCGGCTCACGCTCGCGCACAGCAGCCGTCAGCGGCTCTCGCCGCTCCGCCCAAACACGCTAGCACACGAGGTCCGCACGGCTCGACGCTATCCGCGCCTTTGGTGCGATTCATTGGCCTCGCGGCGTTCGCTCCACGCTCGTGCCCCTCTGCCGCTGTGAGCGGCACCATGGCCACGGTCTCGCCCGGCCGGAGCTCTTTGCCGCGCTGCAGACGCTTCGAACTGCGTGGTCTAAGCTGGCGCCGGCGCAGGGCTCGACGCTCGTGCGCGCTGCTGCTGTGAGCGGCGCGGGGGTGCGCCACTGATCAGCCGGTTGCGAGCTTTTCGCGTAGGCGCTGCTCGAACTGACTCAAGTCGAGCGGCTTGACGCAGTGGTCGTCGAAGCCAGCCTCGCTGGTCAGCTCGCGGGCGGATTGTTCGCCGTAGCCGGTCACCGCGATCAGCAAGAGCTGCCGCACGTCCTCGCGGGCGCGCAACCGGCGTGCGACATCGTAGCCATTCATCGCGGGTAAGCCGAGGTCGAGCAGCGCGACGTCCGGCGCGAAGCGCTCAGCCACTTCGAGGGCGGACAAGCCATCGAGCGCGGTCTCCACGATCGCACCGCGTACACGAAACCACTCCGCGAGCAGCTCGACAGCGTCTTCGTTGTCATCGACCAGGAGCACTTTGTAGCCGCCGAACACTCCGCCCTGCGGTTGCGACGGCCGAGCCCGCGGCTCCGGTGCGTCGCTCCACTCCGTCATCATCCTCGGCAGCCGGACAGTGAACTCGCTGCCCTGACCTTTGCCGGCGCTGTTCACCGCCACGCTTCCGCCGTGCAGCTCGACCAAGCTGCGCACGATCGTCAGGCCCAGGCCTAAGCCACCGTGCGAGCGATCGATGGCTTGCGCGCCTTGCGTAAAGGCATTCCACACCGACGGCAACATCTCCGGCTCGATCCCGATGCCGCGATCGCGCACGCTGATCTCCACGACATCCTCGTCGGGCACGACGCAGCCGCGCACGCTGATGAGCGCCCCGCGACCGCTGTACTTCGAGGCGTTGGTCAGCAAGTTAGCGAGCACCTGCGCGAGCCGCGTGCGATCCCCGAGCACATCCAGCCCCGTGGCTGGCAAATCGAGGCTGAGGTGTTGCTGGCGCTCCTCCAGCAGCGGGCTCGCGAGCTCGATCGCTTCGCGCACGACGCTCGCCAGGTTGAGCGGCTTGCGCTTGAGCTCCACTTTGCCGCGCGTAATGCGCGAAACATCCAGCAGATCTTCGACCAAGCGCCGCAGGTGACCCACCTGGCGCTCGATGATCAACGCCTCGTGATCGAGTGGCGCTTTCTGGCGCATGAGCGCGAGCGCGGTGGTGATCGGCGCGAGCGGGTTGCGCAGCTCGTGCCCGAGCACGGCCAAAAACTCGTCTTTCACGCGATTGGCCGCCTCGGCAGCGGCACGCGCGTCCTGCTCTTGTCGCAGGAGCTGCTCGCGCTCGCGCGACATGCTCTCGATCTCGCGGCGCAGCTGCGTCTGCTCCGTGACCTCGAGCGCCACTGCAACGATCCAGTCGATCGGCAGCGAACCGTCGTGCAGCGGCTGACAGGTGAACATGAAGTACGCTGGTTGCGTGTCGCGCGAGATCGTGAACTCGTTTTCGCGGAAGATCTCGCCGGTCTTGCGCACATGCGCGAGCGCGTGCAGGACAGGAGCGCGTGCAGCGGACAGCGGCGGGAGCACATCGCCCACGCGCTTGCCGATCAACGCCGTATCGCCCAGCATGCGTTCGCAGCACGCGTTTGCGAGCTCGAACACGAAGTCCGGTCCGCGCAAGAGCGCGATCGCCATCGGCGCATCCCGCAGGATCGTGCTCGCCGCTCTCAGCAGCGGATCCGCAGCCTGTACCTGACACTCGCGCGCGTTGGTGAGCGCTGTGGCGAGCTGCGCGCCGGCGAGCTCCAGGAAGTCGCGGTACGTCGTGTCGAAGTCGAGGTGCGGGCTGAGGCCTACGACCAGCAACGCACATGCTGCCTCATCGGAATGAGCTCGCACCGGCACGATGCACGCACGTCGGGGTGCCCGGCGACCTTCTCGCAGGGCTTGCTCCGTGGGAAGCGACGCGATCTGACAGTCCACCACCAGTGGCTTGCCTCGCTGCAGCGCGATTGCGAGCGGCAAGCTGTCGAGCGCGGTGCGAGCAGCCTCCTCAGTGAGACCGGCATAGGCCAGCAGCTCATGGCTGCTGCTGTCCGGCCCATAGACCATACAGAACGGGACGTCCGCTGCATTGTTGTACAAGAGGCTCGCGTACTTCTTGGCGACGCCCCCCAGGCTGCGCGCGCGTGCGGAGTGCTCCGCCAGCGCTTTCAACGTTCGCAGCCGGCGCTCCGAGAGCACACGCGATGTGGTCTCGTTGACGATCGAGAACACACCTGCGACGTGGCCGTCGTCCGCGTACAACGGGCTGTGCGCGTGGTCGAAGTAGGTCTCCTCCTGGAAGCCGTTGCGGTCCAGGAACATGAAGCTGTCCGTGTGATGGCTCGCTTGCCCCGCCGACAAGACGCTGCTGAAGTGCTCTTGGAGCGTGTGCCAAATCTCCGGCCAGACCTTCTTAGCCAGCGCACCCATCGCCCGCGGGTGCCGGTTCGGACCGAGCACTGGGTGATACGCGTCGTTGTAGAACGCGATCAGCTCAGCGCAGTCCGCACCCCACCACACCGAGCTCGCTGTCTTCGAGACCAGGCACAAGCTGAGCGCATTCTTGAGCGCGGGCGGCCAGCCGTCGATCGGTCCGAGGCTGTGCGTGGACCAATCGAGACTCGCGATCAGGGCGCCGCTGTGACCTCCGCGCGCGAGAACGTGATCAAAGCTCGCGCTCATAGCGGAGCGACCTCGCGAGTCCGCACGCGTGTTCCTAGGATGGGGACGGTGCGCTCCAAGAAGCGAGCGTGATCCGCCATAGCGTCCCATGAGTCAACGGTGCCGACACACCGCGACCCAAGCTTCCCATACAAGCTTGGGGCAAACTGAAACTCCGCATTCATCAGCGTCTCGAATGACTCGATGCAGAGTTTGTGCCGCGAGCTCCTGAGACCAGCAAAGCTGGCGGCGAACCAGATCCGTACAAGAAGGTGCGTTATGGTCGCGCCCATGCGATGGCTGGTCGCGCTCTTGCTTGCGTGCCTTGGCTCGCTGGCTTGCACGCGATCAGCCAGCGAACCGAGTCGACCTCCGCAGCCAAAAGCTGCGCCGGCGAGCCTGCGAGGTGATGCCGTTAGCCCCGAGCGTGTCGTCGCCATAGGCGATCTGCACGGCGATCTCGACGCGACGCGCCGCGCGTTGCGGCTCGCGGGCGCGCTCAGTGAAACAGATCACTGGTCCGGCGGCTCGCTGACGGTGGTGCAGACCGGCGACACGATCGACCGCGGCGACGAAGACCGTGAGGTGCTCGATCTCCTCGAACGCTTGCGCGCCGAGGCTGCGGCGGAAGGGGGCGCGCTGATCACGCTGAACGGCAACCACGAGGTCATGAACGTGGCCGCGGACTTTCGCTATGTGTCAGAGGCCTCGGCGGCAGCGTTCAGTATGGGGCGCGCCCAAGCGTTTGCGCCGGGGGGTCCGTACGCGATGAAGCTTGCGTCGTGGCCTGTGATTCAACAGGTGGGTGACAGTGTGTTCGTCCATGGAGGCGTGCTTCCGCATCACGTGCGCTATGGGATCGAGAAGCTCAACCGCGAGACGTCGCAATGGATGCGTGGCGCAGGACCGCTACCATCGCTGTTGACGCAAGAAGATGGCCCGATCTGGACGCGCGTGTATTCCACGCCAGGCGCCCCCAGCGCGTGTGTCCAGCTGGCGCAGGCACTGGGCGCGCTGTCGGCGAAGCGCATGATCGTGGGTCATACGCCGCAGCCGAGTGGCATCAATGCGGGTTGTGAGGGACGTGTGTGGCGCATCGATACCGGGCTGTCGCGCCACTACGGCGGACCCATGCAGGTCTTGGAAGTGGTGAAAGGCTCGGTCCGGGTGCTGACGGAGCGTGCTCGATAGTTTGTGACCTCCACTCAGTTTTCGCGACGAGTGAAGCCATCAGCCGCAGCTTGTGGAAAGCAAGAAGCTGCGCATTGCTATTTTCGGTCGCGCCGAAGTCGGTGGGCGCGGCGCGCTTTTTGGCGCGTAAGGTCGCTGTCAGATTTGCTGCAACGACTCTGGATCTGCAGCTGTTAGCTGCGAGCTTTGTCTGCAAAACATTGTGCCCGGGTTGTGCCACCGTCACCCACACCTCACTACGGTCGAAAGTGCTCGACCTAACAGTCGCGCGTTCCAATACCGCCGCGCTTGTGTCAGTTCCCCGGTTTGGAATGGTGCATGCGAAGCCTCAAAAACTAGCGGTTTTTGACGAGCAACCTGTTTCCGCGTGCGCTCTCGCACTCCGGCCAATCGACCAGCGAGCCTAACAGGGCTGAAGCTCACGTTCCTCCGCTAGGTGCTGATCTGCGTCGAGTGGCTGGCGGATGCGTATTGCCGTGGAGTTGCTTTACCTGAAACGCGCGACTTGTGGTAACGGTGCCGTCGTATGTGTAGCGCTGCGGGCAAACTTGATGTCTTATACGCCCGACACGCTCCGCATAAGTTCCGCTAGACAGAACTTGCCATCTGACATCGCTATGGAGGGCTGCAACTATGCAGATAAGACTCGCGCTCGCGAAAGCGAAGCGCATATTGGGGCTCAGTGTACTCGCAGTAGCTGTTTCTTCACCGGTTACGGCGTTCGCTCAAGAAGCTGAAGAGGGTGAGGACGACGAGTCTGGCCCTGTCGAGGAAACGCCAGCAGAAAAGGCTGCTGGGCCATCCGCAGCGCCGCCTCCGTCAGCGACAACTCCACCCGCGCCGCCGCCAGCGGCCCCGCCCGCGCCGCCGCCTTCGCCCTTCACGCTCTCGGTCAAAGGTTTCGTCTCTGGATCGATCTCGATGCAGGACGGTGCGAGCGCAGCAGGCAACTACAACCTGTTCTTGTTCAACTCCACCCGTTCGGGCAACGGGGATTGGATGTACGGCGGCGACGTTCGCCAGTCGCAGCTGAAGTTCTTCATCACCGGTCCCACGTTGATCGGTGCAGTGCCGACGGCTGGCTTCGACTTCGACATGCTCGGTGGTCAGCAGATCCAGAGTGCGCCGGGCTTGATCGCGCCGCCCACGACGGTGTTGGCACCAGGCATGCCCGACGCGATGGGCATGCCGGGCGCTCCGAGGCCGATCCAGATCGGCGGTTGGCCGACTGGCACCAGCGCGCAAGGTGACGAGAACATCTTGCCCCGCGTTCGTCTCGCCTATTTGGAGCTGAACTGGGGCGGCGGCGAGGACATCCTACGCATCGGTCAGTTCCACAACTTGATCGTGCCGATGATCCCCGCATCGCTCGGCCACATCGGTGCGCCGCTCGGTTACGGCGCCGGTCAGCTCGGTTGGCGTGCGCCTGGCATCACCTACCAGCACACGTTCAAGCTCGGCGACACGACCAGCTTGGCTGCGTCGATCCAGTTGAATCGCAACAACTGGGCAGACAACGTCGGTGCCTGCCCCGGGTCGGGAAGCCCGCTGCAGGTGGACGCGCCCCCAGTGCAGTCGAGCCGAACCAACAACTGCCTTCCGCACGGCGTGAGCTTCGCGGAAGCGTCGGCGCTCCCACAGGTGCAAGCGCGCTTGATGCTGTCGGGCCCGCCGAAGCCGAGCCCATTCCCGCTCTACGCACCGAACGCCTGGCAGCTTCACTTGGTCGGCGTGTGGGACCAGAAGGATGCTTCAGGCTTCGGTCTCGATCCGGAGGCAGGCGCGACCTACAAGGATACACTCACCACGATGATCGTATCCGGTGGCTTCAAGGCCACGCTCGGTCCGGTGTTGGTCGCGGGCCACGGCTGGTACGGCAAGAACGCTGGCAGCTTGTTCGGTCACATCTTCGCGGCGCAGCACCCGCAGGCCGGCGACATCAATGGCTTCGGCGCGTGGGGCCAGCTTGGCTTCAGCATCACGCCGCAGCTCGGACTCTGGGCGTTCGGCGGTATCGACAAGCCGAACAAGGCAGACATCCTGAAGACGATGGGTAACTACTACACGCAGAACGTACAGCTCTGCGCGATGCTCTCCTTCGTCGCCGGTCCGTTGGCGTTCTCGCTCGAGTACATGCGCATCATGTCCGACTTCACCACGTCGGCGCTGCCGGCGTCGCCCGCGACGGGCAACATGGCAATTGCTGAGCGCACGGTCTCGAACTCCATGAATCAGATCTCGGCCAACGGCGCGTTCTTCTTCTGATCTAAACACCAGAAGCACACAACGTTCGAGCCCGGCTTGTTTGTGCAGGCCGGGCTCCTGCGTTTTAAGGCGCTTCTGCAGGCGCTTGACAGATGAGGTATAAAGCAGGCTCGCAGAGAGGATGATTATGCCAACCGGAACGTTCACCTGGGCAGATGTCTTGCAGACGGCGCGTGCCGGCAATCCACCGCCTCCCCAGCGCGTGGAAAAGAGCAAGGACGAGTGGAAGAAGCTGCTCAGCCCCGAGCAGTATTACGTGATGCGCGAGCACGGCACCGAGCGACCGCACAGCTCAGAGATGTGCCGCGTGTTCTCGCCAGGGCGGTATGAATGTGGTTGCTGTAAGACGCACCTGTTCGACGCAGCGACCAAGTTCGACAGCGGGACGGGATGGCCGAGCTTCACGGAGGCCGCTACGCCGAATGTGATCGCGTACAAAGAGGATCGCTCATTTGGCATGTCGCGCGTCGAAGTGCTCTGCAACGTGTGCGACGCGCACCTCGGGCACGTATTTCCCGATGGACCGCCGCCCACCGGGCTCCGTTACTGCATCAACGCGCTCTCGCTAGAGAAGCAGCACGAATAGCCGCAGTATCCGCGCGGACATTGCAGCCATCGGCGGCGCACGCTCGATCCTACTGAACTGAGAACACTGTCCCGGCGGGCGCCGCCACCACCTCGGGCACGCATTCGCATAGCGTGTACCCGGCGCCATTCGCGGCGCAGCGCTGCGAGCCGCGACATCCGGATACGCCGGTACACTGCTGGGTCGCATGCGAACGGCAGACCGGACCGACGTTGTCCGTCTGCGCGTACACGAGGCAGGCCCCGCGATAGCCCAAGAGTGTGCGGCTGCTGGTGTATCCGCTGCTTCCGCTCACGATCGTCGCGTCGTTGCTCGATAAAATCACGAGCGCATCGCAGCCGCGCGCTCCAGCGTAGGCGCGCATTTTGTCGATGATGGCCTGTGCGCTGTCTTCGCTGTAAAGAGACTCCTGCTGCGATTCGATCATACCGATCTCCGTGTGCGGACGTTCCGGTCGACCGGACATGAAGATGGCGACCT
>Ga0190269_10001558_pt1 | contig 10900 bp, 8 predicted proteins | sample Popmic249IS_FD_133749 | JGI IMG/M metagenome (GOLD analysis project Ga0190269, IMG submission 133749) | Populus adjacent soil microbial communities from riparian zone of Blue River, Arizona, USA - 249 IS | ecosystem: Environmental > Terrestrial > Soil > Riparian zone | place: USA: Arizona... | reverse complement strand
CAGAAGCGCTGGTCGCGACCGCGGTCGGCCTGGTCGTCGCGATCCCTGCGGTCGCCGTCTTCAACTACTTTCAGGCACGCGTAGCTGGGCTGATCGCGGACGCGGAGACGCTCGGCCACGTGCTTCTGTCGCACTTGCAAAACCGGGCGAACAACGAGTCGCTCAATAGCCGGGTGTCGGACCTGGCGGCGGAGTAAGCGATGGCCGGTTTCTCCTCGGACAAGCCATCCGCTCCGATCACTGGCATCAACGTCACGCCGCTGGTCGACATCACCCTGGTGTTGCTGATCATCTTTATGGTCACAGCCAAGCTCGTGGTGTCGCGCGCTATGCCGATGGATCTCCCCAAGGCCGCGTCGGCAGGTGAGGTGCAGACGGTGTACAGCGTGGCGCTGCGCGCGGATGGTGGGTTGTTCGTAAACAGCACGCAGATGGCGACCGATCAGGACTTATTCAAAAGCGCAAAGGCGGCGCTGGCCAAAGATCCAGAGCTGCGCGCGGTGGTGCATGCCGACGGCAAGGTCTCGCACGAGCGCGTGATGCGTGCGCTCGATGTGCTGCGCCAAGCCGGTGCGACGCGCGTTGCGTTCGCCGCTGAGCCCGGCCCGAGCGTTGCGGTGGAGACGACCCCATGAGCGAGCGCGTGCGTGCTTCGAGCTTGCTCGACGCTCCACGCGGCGGGCGAAGTGGCGCGCTTGTGGTGGCGAGCGTGGGTGCCTGCGTCGTGCATGCGTTGCTCGTCGGCGCAGCGTTGGCTGCTGGCAATCGCCTGCAGCACGACACCTCCAGCGCGCGCGTGGAAGAGCTCGAAGTGGAGCTCATTCAACCCCCGCCACCGCCTGCGCCCGAGCCCGAGCCCGAGGCTGAAGCGCCACCACCACCTCCTCCGCCGCCACAGGCTGCGCCGAAGGTGATCAAAGCGCCGAAGCCCACCCCGGCCCCGCCCAAAGAAGCGCCGCCGCCAGCAGCTGCAGAGTCAGGCAAGCTCCTCGCGGCCGACGCCCCAGTCGACTTCGGCGACACCTTCGTGATGGGCAACGCTGCGCAGCATGCAGGGGGCGTGAGCGCAAACGACGGCACCTCGAAGGTCGCCGTGCACGACAAGAACGCGCAAGCGAACGGCGTAGTGGGTGGCACCGGCAAGAACCCTGCGGCCGATCTCACGCGTGCACCTGCGCTCGCTTCGGGTCTGCATTGGGACTGCCCATTCCCCGTGGAAGCAGATGACGCGGGCATCGATTCCGCCGTCGTAGGTCTGCGCGTGGAGGTCGCTGCCGACGGCAAAGTGCGTGAAGCAAAGGCGATGGCGGATCCTGGACACGGCTTTGCTCGCGAAGCGCGCCGCTGCGCGTTGAGCAAGCGCTGGGCTCCAGGGCTGAACCGCGCGGGCCAGCCGATCGCGGCCGTGGCGCTGGTCAACGTTCGCTTCGAGCGCTGAGCACGGACGAATAGAGAGCGACCGGAGCGCTTTCGCACTCCGGTCGTTGTGTGTGCTTACTCGAGCTGCACCTTGCACTCGAATGGGATCGGCTGCGCGAGGTGGAAGCGGTTCGGCGACTTGGTCGTCATCTCGCGGTGCACCGCGTCGAACTGTTCCTGTGTGCCGCTGCCCTTCACGCGGATCGTGTAAACGATCTTTTCAGCACCCGGCTTCACGTTGGGATCCAAGCCAAACGCACCGCGCAGGTCCAGCGAACACTCGCTCTCGATCGCGAGCGAGTCGATGCGCAAACCCTGCTGCGACGCAGTCGCGACGAAGCCGACCATCATGCAGGCGTTGAGCGCTGCGAGCAGCAGCTCCTGCGGGTTGGGCGCTTCGTTGCTGCCGAGCAGCTCGACGGGCTCGTCCGACATGATGCGGTGCTTGCGCGGGATGCGCTGGCCGCCGAGATCGTAGCTGTCGATCTCGGTGCGGCTGCGCAGCTGGCCTTGCCACTCCGTGCGCGCACGAAATGTGGACTGCGCCATGGCGGGGTTCGCGGCCAGTGCGGCACCGGCTTGTTCGATCACATCGAGATCGAAGCCATTGACGATGCGGGGAGCCGGTGCGGCTCCGCTTGCGGTTGCAGTCACGGTTGCGGTTGTCATTGTGCGTGTCTCCTTCGTAGGTTCTGTCAGGTGTCAGTGTTGGGGTTGGCTGAATGGCTCGGCGACCGCGCGAACGCGCGCTGCAGCGTCTGCTCCGAGGTTTGAAACCGAAGCCAGGAACTGTGGGTGAGTCATGCCGGACCCGAGGAAAGTCCAGCGCACGTACGATCTCTGCTGCGCCTCGACACGCTCGCGGTCACGCGCGGGCAGCGCGCATTGACGCGCGCGCTCGAAGCTGTCGAGGTCCAGACCGAGCTGCGCGTCGAGCAGATCGCGCAGCTTCGCTACGAGTTGCAGATATTCTTCGACGGCCGCGCCCTGCTGACGGGGAGTGAGCTGCGCTGCGATCTGTTCTGTGACCAGCGTGTCGAGCTTCGCGTGCTGCGCTTCTTCCAGCCAGTGATTCTTGAGCAAGCTCTTGAACTTGGGATCGAGCGCACCGTCGTTGTGGACCGAATCGACATAGTGCCGTTGTGTCATCCACTCGATGTGTAAGATGAGCAGCGCGACTGCGAGCGGACTGTGGCCGAGCACCACGCGCGTGACCTCCCGCGAGGGCCCGATCACACCGCACTCCACGCCAAAGCCGCGCTCGAAGCAGGCGGCGAAGCGCTTGAACAGCGCGATGTGCTTGGCCTCTTCGCTCGCGAAGTTCAGGAGTGCGCGCGTGCGCAGATCATCGCTGCACAGATCGGCCCGCGCGTGGTCGAGCACGAACGGCAGGATGAACTCTTCCACCAGACCGAACAGGCTCAGATAGCTGTAGCCGCGCACCTGGTTGAAGAGCAGGCGATCGCGCGGCGACAGGTGCGTGAGCGCCGCGCTGCCGGCCAGACCTTCCGGGAGAAAAGGTTGTGAGTAGTCGAGCTCGGCCTCGGGGCTGAGCACGTCGTCCAGGTTGAAGGCGACGCGCTCGGCTGCGCGCAACGCCGATTGATAGCTGAAGTGGTGTGCCATGACGCTTCTCCGTGTTCGGGGGCCGCTGCCCGCCGCGAAGAAGAAGCTGTCTGGCCAACGTTTGAGCCACCGTTCGAGCCACCGTTGTAAATGCGCTCAAACGCTCCGGAGTCGGTCTACCGGGCCTCTCCGGCCCTCTGGCACCCCGAGGACCGCGTTACGGGGTGAAGCCGGCTTCTGTGAGGTCTTCGCGCATGGCTTGGGCGCGGCCTGCGATGAATCCCAGGAGCGTTTGGTAGGCCGCCTCGAAGTCTGCGTTCGAGACTTCGCGACGCGACGAGGATTCTTCGTAGATGTGCGGCCTGATCAGCTCGTAGGTCTGCTGTGCGAGCGCGCGCAGGTCCGCGCCCTCGTACACGGCGATGATCTCGCGGGCTGCTTCGGCATAGGCGCTGCGGCACTCGGCGCTGTCTAAGCAGCCGCCGGCGGCGCGCGGCCCCACACGGTCGCCGACGAAGATCCGGCCACCCGAGTCGCGCGCGCCGCTGCGGTTCTCGTACAGCGGCCGCGTGAACAGCGGAATGTACTCACGTGCGGGTCGGTCGGCCTCGACGTACTTGAACGCCTTCATGGAGAGATCATGGCCCCAGGGAAGGAACGTAAACTTGCGCGTGGTGGGGTCGTGATAGATGCGGAAGTTGTTAGGCTCGAAGTAGGTATAGCTGTAGCCATCCCACTGATTGACGGCGGCTTCCAGCGCGGAAAAGCGCAGAAAGTGTGCGGTGTCGAGGACTGCGTCCAAGTCCTGCAGGTACGTCGCGCTGCTCGCGCTGTCGATCGCGCTGATCAAGGCGATCAGATCAGAACGATCATTGACCATCTCGTTGGTCTGCAGATCGAACGAGCTCGCTGCGCCAGAGACAAAGTCGGCCATGCCGTCCTCGTACAGATTGCCGTCGTCGCTCGCGAACCAGCGCCGGAGGAAGGTCTTGTCTTCAGACTCGACGTGCGCGTAGACGCCGTAATACGTGCCATTGACGTACACGACTGCGTGATTGCAGCGCGGCGCTGGCAGCCGCGCTCTGCGCCAGACGTGGTACGCAAGACACTCCGCCATGTACGTGTCGTCGGACAGCATGTTGTTCAGCGTGATCCGCTTCATGCCGAGTAACGTTTGGTCAGCCACGTACTCGTCGGTCTTGATCTTGAACGCGGCCTTTTGCATGAGCGTGCGTCGGCTGGACTCCCCCTTGATGCGAACACCCACGTCTGGGAGCGTCGTATCGCGATAGGTGAGGCTAGCCGGCGTGTACACATCCGGCGCAGCAGCGAGCGCGTCGATCGAAGCCTGCGGCAGTGTGATGTCGAAGCGCACCACCGAGCGCTGATCAAACAGCTCGGCACTGGCGCTAGCATCGATGTTCCCGCCGCCGACAGCAGGAGCGCCGCCGCTGTTAGCGGCGAGTGGCACACTCGGCTCGGCTACACGTCCCGCGCTCGCGCCGCTTCCCGCTGTGACCCTGCTCTCTGTCGTGGGCGCGCTCTCGCTGGCGGTGCCGCCATCAGCTGCAAAGCTCGCGCCGTTCTCCCCCGCATCACCGAGCCTGCCAGCATTGACTGGCTTGCGCTGATTTCCAGCGGTGCCGCCCTTGCCGCCGCTGCCAGCTCGCGGCTTGCCGCCGCTGTCAGCGTCAGCGTCAGCGCTCGGCGCTCCGGCGCTGGGATAGGTGGGGGACTGGCAAGCGCCCGCGACGCCGACAAGGATGGATGCTGCGAGAGCCGAAAAGCGTAACTTAGACATAGACATGCGCATCGTGCTGAGCGATGTGCCGACATCGGGCCGCGCGCACAGGCTCAGCGAATCACTGGAAACGCAGCGTCGAAGGTCGGCTCACGGCATGTCCGCACAGCTTGCCGCCTCGCAGCGAGCGCTTGTTTTGGGGCAAAATAGGTCAAGTGCTGCGGCGGCGCAAGCCGTCGCGCGCGTGATCTCGCGATCGTAGAGGGCTGCGTCTGTGAGTTTGTTTACTTGAAATGTTTAGGCGACGTTGCCGAGCTTATTCGCATGCTTTGCTCTTGTTCACAGCCCCACAAGTCAGCGGCTCCGCATTGTCGAATAAGTCACTGCCGCCATGGGCGGCAGCGGTTTCATCGCACTACGGGCTGATCACCCGTGCAGTCCAGATGCGCTCGAATGGCGCGTTGAGCTGGCGATTGACCGCGCGCACGGCCTCCGCATCTGGTGCTTCGTATTCACAGATCGCGCGCAATCCGTCGGGCGAGAGCAGCGTGCGAATGAAGCGCACGCGATGCGCTGTGTGACAGCCTTCGATGGTGTGCAGGCGCGCCTGAATCGCCTCAGCCTGGACGGGTTCTGCGAACACGCGTTCGACGATCACGAGCTCCATGGGGTTTCTCCTGTGCTGACTCTGACATGGCGCTGGCAGTGAGCGCGAGCGCCTGCAGCGCTCGGCTGCGGGCGAGCGCAGACACGGGTTTGTCGAGGCATGCCGAGAGCGCGGCGCAGCTCTCGGGCAGGCTCGGGCTGTGCGAGGCGAGCTCCGCGCGCACGATGACGCTGAGCGCGAGCGCGCATTCGGTCGGACGATCGACGGCTACGGCGAGCTCGAGCGCGCGCTGTGCGTCGCTCAGCGCGGCTGCGATCTCGCCGCGCGCCATGCGGTAGTGCGCCGCTTCTGCGGACAGGAACGCGCAGCGCTGCTTGGCGTCTTGCGCGGCGAGCGCCGCATACTGCGTTTCGAACGCGTCGAGGCTGGCGTCGACCCCTGCGAGCACACGCACGAGCGCCTCGGTGGCACGCGCAAACGCGAGCTCGCTGCCGTCGCGCAGACGCTCGGCGGCGTTCGTGAGATCTGCGCAGAGCGCGAGCGCTGCGGGATAGCGCTCCCGCGCAAGCTCCAAGTAGACGATGAACTCGAGCGCGTAGAACTCTTCGAGCCGGTTGCCCGAGCGCGCAGAGATCTGACGCGCGCGCTCGAGCTCCGCCTCGGCTTGCGCGTTGTCGCCGCGAAGCAGCGTGAGAATACCGCGTGCGAGCGGTAAGCCCGCGGGCGGTTGCTCGGGATCGGCGAGCAGCTCGGCCTCGTTCACGAAAGCCTCTGCGTCGGACAGATCACGCTCCAGCTGCGCCAAGCAGCGCGCCGAGTCCGCGAGCGCTTCGGCACGTTCGTGGGGCGCAGTCATGCGACTGATGCGCTCGACCTCGCGCGAGTAACGCAGCGCGTCCGCAGGATCTCCCGCTTGCCACTTGATGTACGCCCGCAGGTGAAAGCCGAGGTGCGCGTGGCCTGCCGCACCGAGGTCGAGCGCGCGTTCGGTGAGCCGCACGAGCTCTGCGAGCAGCTCGTCTGGAGGCTCCGGCCAGCGCGCATGCAGCTGCATTTGCAGGAGCTCCAGCGACAAGCAAGTTTGATCGGGGTCGGGCAGGTGCTGCGCCTGCGAAAGCCCGCGGCGCGCGAGGCTGTAGGCATCGGCGTGCGCGTACACGCGCAAGCAGCGCCGGCCCGCGGCGAGACAAGCCCGGACGGCCAGCGCGCGATCACCGGCTGCGACCGCGTGGTGGGCGAGCAGCGCCGCGAGCTCGAGCGTGGAGCCTTGGCTGGCCGGCTGCGCTGCGCCTGCCGCTAGCAGCTGCGCAACCTTGCTGTGCATCAGGCGCTTGCGCGGCTCGGACAGCTGATCGTACAGCGCGCGCTGCACGATCTGATGCACGAAGCGGGCGTGATCGTCGCCGCGCAGGCTCAGCCAGCCATGTCGCTCCAGGCCCTCGAGCGCCTCCACGTACACTTCATCATCGAGCCCCACGAGCGGACGCAACAGGTCCATGCGGAACATCGCGCCGAGCACCGCCGCCCAGCGCAGCACATCCGCTTGTTCGGCCGGCAGACCTGCGACGCGATCCTGCACGAGCTGCGCGATCGTTCGCGGAAGCTTCTCCGACGCGCGGTGCTCGCGGAGCAGCAGCGCAAACAGCGGATTTCCGCCGCTCTGTTCGAACAGCTGCTGCAAGTCCTCTGCGCTGACGCCGGGCGCGAGCAGAGCCTGTGTCTGCTCGAGGGTGAGCGCTGAAAGCTGCAGCTGATCGAGGAGGTGCTCTCGGCGCAGCGCGCGCAGCGTGCGCGCGATACTCGGGCGATCGTGCAGCTCACCGCCGCGCGCGCTCAGCACAAAGGCGATGGGCAGCGTGCGCAGGTTGAGCGCGCAAAAGTGCAGGAGCTCGACCGATGCGTCGTCGAGGTGATGCACGTCGTCAAGCAGGAGCACGAGCGGCGCGTGGGCTTTGACGGCACGCTCGACCACGGCCTGTACGGCTTGCAGTAGCTCTTCGCGGGTGCCTGCTGCTGACGGCGGCGGAGCACCCGTCGCTTCGACGAGCTGTTCGAGCGGGCCGTTGCCGCTCTGCTCGAGCTGGGCCAGCAGCGCTTGCAGGGCTGCATATGGCCAACCCGGACGCGCATCCGGCACACGTACGCGCACCGCCCGAGCGCCCGCGCGTTCGGCCAAGCGCTCGCATTCACGCAGGAGGCGCGACTTGCCCATGCCGGCTTCGCCCTCGAACAGCCATGCTTTGAGCCCGGCGCGGGGCGTGTGGAGCCAAGCCTGCACGGCAGCCAGCTCGAGCTCGCGTCCGACCAGCGCTGCATCTGCGCTGCGGTGGTTGCTCTGCTCGCGGGCATGCGCTTCGACGCTCGCGTCGACCCGCGGCTGCGGAGCGAGCTCTGCTGTATGGGCTGTACGCTGTGTGGGCTGAGCCGAGGCGACTGGCGCCATCAGGCGCTGGTTTGCACGGGCTTGCTCGTGTGCCTCCCCGATCGCGCCGGTCGCGTGCAGGACTTCGAGCAGCTTTGCGCGTGCTGCTTCGTCGCCAGGATCGATGTGCACGAGCTCGCGGATCAGCGGCAGGAGCCGCTCGGGATGGCCTCCGCTCTGCTCGATCAGCTCGTGGAGCACGCGCCGGTGGAGCTCGCGAAAGCGCGTGCGTTCCGCGAGCAGCCACGCGGAAAAGCCGTGGAAGTCAGCCAAGTCGATGCCTTCGAGCAGCTCGCCTCGGAACAGCGCGCGGGCTGCGGCGAGGGCCTGCGGCGCAGCGTTCTGTACGCTCGCTCCGACAAGTCGCGGCACCTCCAAGGCATCCACATACAGGCCGGTGCGGTCGAGGGATACGTGCTCTCGATCGCTGCAAAGTCGCTTCCGCGTGGGCGCATCGACCAGCTCGCGCAGCTTGGAGAGGCTCCAGCGCAGCGCCGCGCGTGGGTCGTCGACCACGTCCCACAACAACGAGCACAGGCGCTCGCGGCGATGTTCCTGCCCGGTCAGCAGCAGATACCCCAGCAGCGCCCGCGTCTTTTTCGACTGCGGCAGCGCGAGCTTTACGCCATCCGCCAAGACCTCGAGCTCACCGAGAACTCGGATTTCTAGGTGCGGGACTGCAGCTTTCGAGGAACACATGAGGCGGCCGCCGCAGGATAGCCCAATCCCGCGCCGGCCGACCAGCGCTAGCACGCCGCCGTGAGCGGCTCAGCGATAGTGGTATTTCACCTGAAACGCGATCCACACCAGCGCTGTGCTGACGAGCAGGCCAAACAGCGACAAGGACAGCGCCTTGCCGAGCGCGCTCAGCAAAATCGCGTAGGTGAAGAACGCCCAGCCCTTGCGTGAGCCCGCGAACAGCCCTGGCAACGCGATCGCATCGAGCACGAACGCGCCAGTCGAGATCAGCGCCGGGATGAATGAGCCTGAGCCAAACAGCTTCGCCAACGCGCTTACGCCGAGCAGCAGCAGCACGCCACCGAGCTGCAGCGGCAGAAGCACGACGGCAACATAAGGCAGATACCGCACGAAGCTGCGACGATAATCTTCAGGCAGCTGAAACTTGGAGTCCTGTCCCAGCTGCCGCTCGATCGCATGCTCGAGCGCTGGAAACGCGGTGTAAGGAACGAAGCCCGCCGGCTTTTCTGTATGTGTGATCTCGAGTGGATGACCCATAACCAGCTCCCCAGCGCATTCCTGCGCTCGCTGTGAAAGCGTTCTTTTCGCGCGCTTCCCGAGAAATAGCCATGCCCCATCTCGGCCGTACACGCGTCCGCAGCCATCCGCGTCGCTCGCTGACTGACAGCTGCCGCCACTTCCGGCAACGCCGACCGCGAGCCGGGAGCGCCCGCGCGCTTCAGCGTGGAGGGGCCACGCAGGCGCGCGCGTCGAAGCAGGCCGCGATGTTTGCGTCGTGTGCGATGCAGCAACCACTCGTGCAGTCTCGATGGTTCTTGCACAGGGCCGCGCACAGCCCGAGCACGCACAAGCCGCCGTCACAGCACGGCGCGCTAGAGCAGTCGCCGCTCACAGCGGCACACGACGCGGGCGCACTTCCTGTCCCAGCGGCAGCTCCGCGGCCGGCGACCGCAGGATTCGGGTCCGCGCCAGGAAGCACGCTCATCCCGAGCCCAGCTGTTCCGAGCGCGCTCGGTCCGAACCAGCTGCTGAGATCGAAGCAGGTCCCACTCACGCATGTCAGCCCAGCGTTGCACTGATGATCGTCGACGCAGGCACAGCGATCCTCCCCTGGCGAACAGACCGCAGCAGACTGCAGCTCGCAGCTCAGCAACGCGATCGCCCCAACGATCATCGCGTACACGCGCATTCCTGGCAGTGTAAACGAGCTCCGGCGTCACGAGAAAAACACTGCAGCCCATGGCTGCATCGTGTGTCAGATATCGCGCACCTGACACAACCTGCTGTGAGGTACGCGCTGACGCGACGCGATACGCCGTTCCTGGACACAAATAAACAAAGGGCCGGTCGCGCAGCCGCTTGGAGCGGCAGGCCACCGGCCCTTGATAGCTCAGCGCCGCACAGGCGGCGAGCTCGACTCAGATACTCAGGGAAGGTCGCATGTGATCGGAGCGTCGGTGCCGACCGAGTAGCCCCAGATGTTGCACATTTCGCCGGTCTTCACTTCGTTGGTGTAGGAGAGCGGCGCCATGCTGTCGTTGATGATGTGGCACTCCCACTGCAGGACATCGCCGACGTTCACGTCGAGGATCCCGGAGACGGCACCCGCGGTGTTCGGGCCGAACATCGGATTCGTGGTGATCGAGTTGTAGTCGTAGTCCTTCGGGTCGAGATAGTCGTACATCTCGAACACCTTCTCGATCATGCCGCTCGCGCGCTTGATCGACGCGGTGAAGCGCTTGCCGTGCGCGTGATAGTGGCCGAGCAGGCTCATGATCCGGCCCTTGCTCGTGAGCGGTGGGCACTCGTACTTGTAGACCATGTCGGTGCCAGGCTGGATCGGCTCCCAGCCCCAGCCCAGGCCACCGAAGCCGCGGATCTGGTCCGAGTACTCGGTGATCTGTGCTCCCGCTGGCGGGAAATACAAGTTGACCCAGACCTCACGCAGGATGTCTTTGTCCGTGAAGTTGAAGTAGTGCATGTCGCCCTGCAGCAGCGCATTGGCGGGCAACTCGCGACCGACGTGCGCGTACTCGGGGGCGACCTTGCTGCGCGGCATGTACGCTTTGGAAGCGCCCGGCAGTGAGCCGATAGGCGCGGGAGCGTCCGGGTTCTCAGGATCGGCTGCGAAGCCGCCGCAATTTCCGAACGAGCCGGTCGGGAGGTCGCCCGAGTAGAGCGTGTTGATCATGTGGTGCGTGCCCGCGCGACCGCTGATCATGAAGGTCTGATAGGTCACCTTTTCCGTGTTGGGCGTGCGGATCGTGAAGCACTCCGAGCTCTCTTCGCCCGGCTTCATGATGAACTTTGCGAGCTCGGCCGGGTCGTCGTAGTTGCTCGGGCCGATGTGGATCTGGATGCCTTCGCCGGGTTTCGGCGCAGGGATGCATGCCTTGTCGTCTTCGAAGGTCGTCTTGAGGCCGCAGTTGCCGCGGATGTCGCCAGT
>Ga0190269_10001557_pt1 | contig 10909 bp, 8 predicted proteins | sample Popmic249IS_FD_133749 | JGI IMG/M metagenome (GOLD analysis project Ga0190269, IMG submission 133749) | Populus adjacent soil microbial communities from riparian zone of Blue River, Arizona, USA - 249 IS | ecosystem: Environmental > Terrestrial > Soil > Riparian zone | place: USA: Arizona... | reverse complement strand
GGCGTCCCGCTGCTGCCGAGCGGTATCCACAGCAAGGTCAAGGTCCGGGTCGAGGGGCGCTTGGTGTTGCTGTCGTTCGGCTTGCTTGTCCCAGACAAAGGCATCGAGCACGTGATCGATGCGATGCCGGCGATCGTCAGAGCGCATCCCGAGGCGGTATATCTCGTCGTCGGGCCGACACATCCGCACGTGAAGCAACGTCACGGTGAGGCCTATCGGCTCCTGCTCGAGACGCGCGCACGGCGGCTGGAGGTCGAAGACCATGTAATCTTCCACGATCGTTTCGTCGGCAACTCCGAGCTCAGCCAATTCCTGTCCGCAGCGGATATCTGCATCACACCCAACCTCGACATCGAGCAGACGACGTCGGGCGTGCTGGCGTACGCCGTCGGCAGCGCCAAGGCCATCGTCTCGACGCCGTATGCGTACGCCCGCGAGCTGCTCGGCGACGGCCGGGGTGTGCTCGTGCCGCCGAATGACTCGGCGGCCATCGCTGCGGCGGCATTGAGCCTGCTGGAAGACGAGCCGCGGCGCACTGCGATGGGTCGCAAGGCCGGCGCGGTCGGGCGAGGCATGGCTTGGCCGATCGTCGCGCGCGACTACGTACAGAGCTTGCAGCGTGCCGCCGCCACGCGTGCCGTCTCGCCGGGAGATCATCGCGCTGTCGCGGTGCTGCCTGTGCGGCAGCTTGCTCTGCCGGAGGTCGACCTGACGCACCTGCGCGCACTCACGGACGAGACAGGCGTGCTTCAGCAGGCCATCTGGAGCGTGCCTCGCTACGAAGGCGGCTACTGCATCGACGACAACGCGCGCGCCCTGCAGCTGCTCAGCATGGTCGAGGACGCACGGATCGCGACGCCCGCGGAAGTGCGCGTGCTGGCGAACCGATACCTCGCGTTCCTGTGCCACGCGTTCGACCACGGCGACAAGCGCTTCCGTAGCGCGCTCTCGTACGCTCGGCAGTGGACGAGGGAGGACGGGTCCGAGGAGAGCCACGGTCGCGCGTTATGGGCCCTTGGGACCGTGGTCGGGAGGTCCCAGGACTCCGGTCGGTGTGCGTTGGCCTCTAGCCTGTTCAACGCAGCTCTAGGGGCAGTCGAATCGTTTACGAGCCCGCTCGCGCTCAGCTACGCGCTACTCGGTATCAATGAACACCTGCGGCGAGGCGGCGGTGACGAAACGCCGCGTGCGACCGCACGTTCACTGGCGGGGCGGCTGGTCGGGCTGTTTGCGGCTTCGAGCGGATCTAGCTGGCCGTGGCTCGAGGAACGCCTGAGCTCTTGCGGCGGACGTATCGCCGAGGCTTTGCTGCGTACCGGCATGCACCTGGGCGACCATGACATGGTCGCGACGGGGCTGCGCTCGCTCGATTGGCTGGCGCGGGTTCAACAGACGGAACGCGGCGTGTTCGCGCCGGTCGGCTCCACGGGCACGTTCACGCGCGACGGCGAGAAACCGAGCTTCGATCAATTGCCGATCGACACGTGCTGCATGGTCGCCGCGTGCGTGCAGGCCCTTCGCGCTACGGGCGAACGCGCATGGCTAGGTCGAGCGCGGCATATCTTCGACTGGTTCCTGGGCCGCAATGCGCTCGATTCCTTCATGTACGACGCCGCGACGGGCGGCTGCCGCGACGCGCTGCGTCCGGACGGGCCCGATGAGAACCAGGGCGCGGAGGCGACCCTGTCCTTCCTAATGGCGTTGGTAGAGCTGCGCGACGCCGATCGGCCGATCGACTTCCCAGCAGCCATCTCGGGCCAGGCGCCGATACGTGGCAGCCATCAAGCCTAAGCCTAGAGGGCACGTGAAGCGCCTGCGCATCGAGCACTCGACCGAATATGCCTTCGAGCGAGCGGTCTCGCTGCTGCCGCATCGCATCTTCGTGCACCCGCGCGGTGGTCACGCGCTGCGCGTCGCCTCATTTACGTTGAACATCGAACCAACCGCCACCGTGCGCTGGCATCGTGACGCGCTCGACAATGCGGTCGCCATCGCCACCTTCGAGCCCACCTTGGCGACCTCGCTACGCGTCGCCAGCTCCGTGGTGATCGAACAATACGACAGCGCACCGCTGGACTTCTTCGTCGAGCCGTATGCGGCCACCTATCCGTTCGAGTACGAACAGGGCCTAGCACGCGTCCTCGCTCCGTTCCGTGTCCCAAGCTGGCCTGATGACGTGCCCGTGATCGAGCCCTGGCTGGGCAAGTTGGGCCTGCGCGGTGGATCGATCGAGACCTTCGTGCTGCTCGACCGGTTGAACCGCGCGCTGCACGAAACGTTTGGCTATCGAGCGCGCGAGGAAGCGGGCGTGCAGTCGCCTTCTTCGACGCTCGCGCTCGGCACAGGCTCGTGTCGAGATCTGGCCGCGTTGTTCAACGATAGCTGCCGAGCGTTCGGCCTAGCGAGTCGCTTCGTGAGCGGCTACGTGCACGACCCCGACCTTCCACGGCATCAAGGCGCGACCCACGCTTGGTCCGAGACGTACTTGCCCGGTGCGGGTTGGAAAGGGTTCGACCCAACCACGGGCCGCCTCGCCGGAGCGGACCACATCCCGGTCGCAGTCGCGTACCACCCACAAGACGTGCCGCCCGTCTCGGGAGCCTTCCTCGGCCCGCCACAAAAGCCGGTCATGCGCGTCGCCGTCGATGTTTGCGCGGTGGACTGAACGCCCTGCTAAGGCAGCGGGCCGCCGTCGCGTTCTGCGGTGCTGACGGCGCACGTGCCTGCTTGGCACATCGCGCCGAAGGCTCGCGCGCAGCGATACGTGCACCCCATGCCGCCCGACTCATAGTCGTCGACCAACTCGCGCGCCTTATCCTCGACCGCGGTCACGTGCGCCTTGTTGACGGCGTGGTAGCAGCCGAGGGGGCACTCGGTATGCGCGAGCGCGCAGTCCTCGTCCACGGTGCAGTCGTCGCGGCTTGCGATGAACTCCGCGAGCTCTGCCTCGACCTCTTCCTCGCTGGGCGAGCACGCAACAAGCGCGAGCGTGACCGCAAGCGATCGGAAAACTCGCGCGAGCAACCCCGGCGTCGTCGTGATCCCTGCTCCCATGAGCTACCCCCGAGTGTGCGATATGCACGGTATGTCATGCAGGTGCGGCGGGTCCACTGGGTCGCGGAGACGTGCGTCGACGGATCGGGCCTTCGCGACTGAGCGGCTTAGGCCTGCGCGAGGCGCACGATGGGCTTGCCCGCCTTGGCGATCGTGATCTCCGGCGACAGGTTGTGAAACCAAGGCGGGTAGACGATTGTCACGACCGCAATGATCGTCACCCATGTCGCCCGGGCCGCCCTGATCTCGCTGTGCTTGTCCGCGATCGCCTGCGGAGAGGAGGGGGCGCCCGAGCAGCGCAAGATCATCGCGACGCAGCATGCTTCGCGGGTTGGGGCGATCATTAAGGATGATCTGGAGCGGCACACGCGTGGGCTCGCGGTGGGGGCGGCCAAGATTGCGCCGGGGTTCGTGAAGGTCGAGGGGCTGCAGCAGGATCAGGACATGCGCAAGGTCCTGAAGCTGTTGCGCAACCCGAAGAACGGCGTGCCGGAGCTGATCATCTCGCCGATGAGCTTCATGGCGGTGGTGGGCATGGACGGTGTGGCGATCGCTCGCGACGTCGAGCTGCCCGACGACAAGATGAAGGGCATGGAGCTCGGCAAGCTGTTTCCGAGCGTGAAGAACGCGCTCGCGGGCACCGCGGGCTGGGAGGTCGGCGAGTTCGCGAGCCTCGAGAAGGGCGGTAAGCCCTCGGTGTCGATCGTGATGGCGTCACCCGCCGTATACGACGGCAAGGTCGTGGGCGCGCTCGTGCTGGGCATCCCGATGTGGCGCCTGCAGCAGCGCATCAGCAAGCAACTGGTGATGGAAGAGGCGGGCAGTAAGCCGGGCCTCGTGCTGTGGGTGTACCTGTACCGCGGCGACGAGCTGTTCTTTCACGGCACGCCGCCCAAGCTCGAGGAGAACCTGCCGAACACCGCGGCCAAGCGCGCGGCCGGCCTGGCCAAGAGCCCCAAGGGCTACACGGGTGAGTTCCAGCAGATGGGCTTTTGGTACGGCTACGGGGTGAAGCCGCTACCGATCCTCGGCGAGGACTTCGGCGCGCTGATCGTCCGCATGGACCCCAACCCCGCGCCCGCCCGCTGATTCGGGCTCGCGCTCGCCGCGCGCCACCACCACGGCGGCGGCGAGGTCGCCGGTCACGTTGACGGTCGTGCGGCACATGTCGAGGAAGCGGTCGACGCCGAGGATGAGGCCCAAGCCCTGCGTGGGCACGCCGATCATGGTGAGGATCATCGCGATCACCGGGATGGAGCCCGCCGGCACGCCGGCCGTGCCGATGCCAGCCAGGATGCAGATGGCCATGACGAGCGCCTGCTGGTGGAGCGCGAGCTCGACGCCGAACACTTGGGCGAGGAACAGCACCGTCACGCCCTCGAACAGCGCCGTGCCGTTCTGGTTCATCGCCGCGCCCGCCGTGAGCACGAAGCGCGAGACGTGACGCGGCAGCTTGAGCTCGGTCTCGGCGACCTGCAGCGCCGTCGGCAGCGTCGCGTTGGACGAGGCGGTCGAGAACGCCGTCAGCATGGCCAGGCGCACGGAGCGGAAGAACTCGACCGGTGAGCGTCGCCCCAGCAAGCGAATGGTCAGCGAGTAGAAGCCGAACATGTGCAGCGCGAGCGCGCTCAGCACCGTGGCCACGTACGCGAACAAGAGGCCGAACAGGTCCGTGCCGATGCGCGTCGCGAGCGAGAACATCAGCGCGCCCACGCCCAGCGGCGCGAGCTTCAGCACCAGCAGGATGAGGGTCATGCTCACGTCGAAGAGGCCCTGGATCATCTCGCGCAAGCGCTCGGCGGCTGGCGTGCTCGTGAGCGACAGCGCGATGCCGAAGAGCAGCGAGAACACGATCAGCGCCAGCATGTCGCCGTTCGCGGCGGCGCGGACCGGGTTGTCGGGCACCATCGCGACCAAGATGCCGACCGCTGACGTGTCACTCGGCGCCTTGGCCGCCGGCGGTGCCTCGGCGCGAGCGAGCGACTCGCGCAGGTCGCCCGACGCGCTCGCGCCCGGCTGGAACACGCTGACCAGCGTCAGCCCGATGACCACCGAGACCGTCGAGGCCAGCACCGTGTAGCCGATGGTCCGCCCGCCGATGCGGCCGAGCTTCTTGAGGTCGAGCTCGCACACGCCCACCACGAGGCCCGAGAAGAGCAGCGGCACGACCAGCATGAACAAGCTGCGCAAGAAGATCTGGCCGATGGGTCCTGCCACGCTGTCGGTTACGAAGCGCAGCCACGGTGGCTCGCTGTCACCCGCGGACGCTCGGCATGCGATCCCGAGCGCGATGCCGAGGGCCATGCCGACCAGCAGCGACAGCGGCCTCGGACCGTGGGTCTTCGTCTCGGCCATGTGCGCCGGAGCCTACCGCGCAACCGAGTCGAGCTGCGCGAGCGCCTGCACCGGATCGAGCGGAAAGCGCCACGGACCGGTTCGCGTAGGCGCCGCCACCGCGGTGCGCAGCATCTGCAAGAACCGTGGCCTTGGCACCTGCTCGGCACCGAAGCGAGCCAGGTGCTCGGTATGCACCTGGCAATCGACGAAGTGAAACTCCCAGGCCGCGAGGTTGCCGAGCAGGCTGACCATCGCGATCTTCGAGGCGTCGGCTGCGTGCGCGAACATCGACTCACCGCAGAAGCTCTTGCCGATGGCTACGCCGTACAGCCCGCCCACCAGCGTGCCGTCTTGAAAGGCCTCGATCGAATGGGCGATGCCGCGATCGTGCAGCGCGACGAACCCGCGCCGGATGTCGTCGGTGATCCAGGTGCCGTCTTGCCCCGGCCGCGGCGTCGTCGAGCAACCATCGAGCACGGCCTCGAACGCCGTGTCCACGCGGATCTCGTACGGCTGCGCGCGCACGCGCTTCCGGAGCGATCGGCCCACGTACGCTTTTTCGAAGCGGATCACGAAGCGCGGATCCGGCGAGAACCAGAGCAAGGGCAGGCCCTGGTGCGGCCATGGGAAGATGCCTTGCGAGTACGCGAGCACCAGGCGCTCGGGCCGCGTGTCGCCACCGACCGCGACCAAGCCGTCCGCCGACGCGCCTTCGGGCGGCGGGAAGACGAGGTCGCGCGTCAAGCGGTAGACAGCCATGTCGGCCGAGCTTAGCGTGCGCGACGCGCCTCGGCTTCTATGAACACGAGCATTTCGCCGCAGGATCCGGTCAAGATCGAGCGGTCCCTGCGCCTTTCGATCATCGACGGCTTGCTCTATGGCGTCATGGTCGGCGCGTGCGAGAGCTACCTCGGCGCGTTCGCCGTCGCGCTCGGCCACGGTAGCGCGGCGATCGCGCTGTTGGTCACCGTGCCCATGCTGTTCGGCGCGCTCTCGCAGCTGCTCGCGCCCGTGCTCGTGGCACGGCTCGGCAATCGCAAGCGACTCGTGGTCTCGGCGGTGCTGGTGCAAGCCGTCGTCGCGTTGCCGGCCCTGCTCACAATCTCCGTGAACGCGGAGACGAGCTTCTGGGCGCTGCTGCTCGCGAAGACCTTGTTCTGGACCTCGGGCAGCGTGGCCGGTGCGGTGTGGAACGCGTGGATGGAGGCGCTCACGCGCACCGTCGCGCGCGAGCGCTACTTCGCGCTGCGCTCGATGAGCGTGCACGCCGTGCTGCTCGTGGCGTTCGTCGGCGCGGGGGCCTTCATGCGCTGGCGCACGGCAGAGGGCCAGCAGTTGCTCGGCTTCGCGGCCATGTTCGCGCTAGCCACCTTGGCGCGCCTGGGCAGCGCCCTGACTCTCTCTCGCAAGCTCAACATCGAGGCGCGCTCGACCTCGCTCACGCCGCTCGAGCGCCTAGGCGTGGCCAAGCGGCAGGGCCGCTATCGCCTGCCGGTGTTCATGGGCGTGTTCATGCTCGGTGCGCAGATCTCGATCCCATTCTTCACGCCGTACATGTTGCGCGTGCTCAAGCTGGATCTGCTCCAGTTCTCGCTCATCACCTCAGCGTCGATCCTGGCCAAGGCGGTGTGCTTTCCGCTGTGGGCTCGCGCGGCCAAGCACGTCGGCATGCGCGGCGTGTTCCTGTCGAGCGTGAGCGTGATCAGCCTCCTGCCGCTGGCCTGGACCCAGGTGCACGAGATCGGCCCCTTGCTGGTCGTGCAGGTCGCGAGCGGCGCGATGTGGGCGGGGTGGGAGTACGCGAGCTTGCAACTGATGATGCGCGACGCACCGCGCGCCGTCGGGACCGAGTACTTCGCGCTCACCGCCGCGATCAGCGGCGCGCTGCAGCTCGCCGGCAGCATGATCGGCAGCGTGCTGTTGCTGCTCACGGACGACAGCTACCACGCCGCCTTCGCGCTCTCGTCCCTCGGGCGCATGGGCGCGCTGATCCTACTCTTGCCTTGGATCATGCAGCTGGCGGATCGCGAGGCGTGGCCGCCGCTGTTCACGCGCATCCTCACGGTGCGGCCGACCCAGGGCGCTGTGCAGCGCGCCATCGTGATGTCGGACAACGACGCAGACGAGCCGCAAAACGAGCCCGCGAGCGACGCGAAAACGTGAGCCTGCTTTTGACCGCACGAAGAGCCGTGTGACAGCATTTTAGCTTCATCGGGCTCAGCGGACGGTCAGGGACGCCCACCGCTAGCGCCCGCAAGGAGCGAGAGAGAACATGAGCTTACTAAGATGGTTGTGCGTGCTGGCATGTGTCGGCGCGCTCGGCACGCTCGGCGCGTGCGGTGACGACAGCTCGAGCGACGCGGACGGCGGTGGCGACGGTGACGGCGACGGTGACGGCGATCAGACGCCGGGACCGATCGCGGAGATGATCACGGCGGAGGAGGGCGGCGCGATCGAGACGACGGGCGCTGGCATCGACATCCCCGGCGGCGCCTTGAGCGAGGACACCGAGATCACCGTGGAGGTCATCCTCCCGAATGGCCTGCCCGAAGAAGACAGCCTCGGCAGCCTGGTCTACGAATTCGGCCCCGACGGCACGCAGTTCGAGGAACCGGTGGAGCTGACGATCGAGCTGAACGCGGACGTGCCCGAGGGCATGGATGCCGCCATCGCTTGGCTCGACGAGTCGACCGACACCTGGACCAAGCTCGCGGACTCGCGCATCGAGGGCGAGACCGTGGTGGCGACCACCGACCACTTCACCAAGTTCGCGATCGTGATCACCGCCGGCGGTCAGACCTCGGGCGCGTGCACCGACTTCGCGGACTTCGAGGCCTGCGGTGGCGACGTCGAGGGCACGTGGGAGTTCGCGCTCGCGTGCGCCGACGTGACGGCCGAGTCGCTGTTCGGTGAGGACAACCCGTTCGAGATGTGTCCGGACCTCGGCGTGTCGTTCGTGATCGATATCTCCGGCACCATCACGTTCGAGGGCAGCGGCGACTACATGTCTTCGGTCACGCGCTCGGGTGAGTTCGGTCTTAACATCCCGACCACGTGCCTCGACCAAATCGGCGGGTCCTGCGCCATGTTCGCCGACCCGGAGGACATGACTACGGCCACGGAGGTCGATGGCGTGTGCGAGGTCGTCACGGCGCAAGACGAGTCGACGTCCACCGAGATGGGCACCTACGAGCTCGAGGGCAGCACGGTGATCATGACCGACTCCGCGACGTCGGAGGAGGATCCGCCGGCCGAGTACTGCGTGCAGGGCGACGTGATCACGGTCCGCATCGTCGACGTCGACGAAGAGACCATGCAAGAGACGGTCACGTACATGCAGGCGACGCGGCAGTAGCCGCTGTTGCTTCGTCGGAGCGCGCCTCGGGGGCCTGGCTCTCGGGGCGCGTTTCGTTTCCGTCAGAACACGCGCGCGAGCACGACCTTGAGATACTCGCCCTCGGGAAAGGCCAAGAGGCGCGGGTGGTCGGGTGGGGCGCCATGCTGATCGAGCACCTGCACGACCTTGCGGGCGCGCTGGGCGCCCGAGCGCAGCGTCTCGATGAACGCCGCGAGGTCGACGTGGCTCGAGCACGATCCGGCTATGTACAGGCCGCCCGGCTCCACGACCGACAGCGCGAGCGCGTGCAGCTCGGCGTAGCTGGCGAGCGCGGCCTCGCGCGCAGCCTCGCTGGGCGCGAAGTTGGGCGGGTCGGCGATCACGATGTCGTAGCGCGCGCGCTTCTCGGCCTGGGCCTTCAGCCAGTCGTGCACGTCGCTCGCCACCGTCGCGTGGCGCGCGCTGTCCACGCCGTTCAGCTCGAACGTCCGCGCCGCGAGCTCGAGCGCGGCCGGCGCGATGTCCACCGTGGTCACGTGTCGCGCGCCGCCTAGCGCGGCGGCGATCGAGAAGCCGCCGGTGTAGCCGTACAGGTTCACGAGCGTCGCGTCCCGCGCGAGCGAGCGGATGCGGGCGCGCGCCTCGCGCTGGTCGAGGAAGAGGCCCGTCTTCTGCCCGTGCACGACGTCGACGGCGAGCTTCATGCCGTTCTCGGTCACGACCATGGGCTGCGGCGGGAGCTCGCCCCACGCCACGCGCATGCCTGCGCCCGCTCCATGTGGCGCGGTCTTCGCGCGCCGGCTCGAGCGCTCGATCAGCGTGTCGATGCCGATGGCGCTCAGTTGCTCGCGCAGCGCCTCGAGCAGGTCATCACGGACCAGCGACAGGCTCTCGCCCTCGGCGTCGAAGCGCAGCACGGCGACGTTCTCGTAGCGGTCGCACTGCACGCCGGGCATGCGGTCGCCCTCGCCGTGCACCAGGCGGTAGGCGGTGGTCTCGGGCGGCACGACGCGCGCGCGCAGCTGCAGCGCGTCGTGGAGGCGAGCGTGGATCAGCGCGGCATCCACCGGCACGTCGACCGCCGACCAGACCCGCACGCCGATCGGCCCGGCGTCGACGAGACCTGCGCCGATCGCCTTACCGTCCTTGTTGACGATGCGCACGGCCGTGCCCGGCGGGTGCTCGTGCCGCTCGAGCGCCTCGCGATAGATCCACGGGTGTCCCGAGCGCACGGCGCGATCGAGCGGCCTGCGCAAGCGCACCACCGGCCGCGGCGTTCGGTTCATGCGTGATCAGCTCGCGTCCGAGAACGCCAGCGTGAGCTCGCCCTTCTCGTCGACGTCCACCGTGGCGCGGCCACCCTTGGTCAGTGAGCCGAAGAGCAAGGCCTCGGACAGCGGGCGCTTGATGCGATCCTCTACCAGCCGGCCCATGGGTCGCGCGCCGAAGGATGGATCGTAGCCGCGCTCCGCGAGCCAGTGCCGCGCGGCGTCCGTGAGCGCGAGCGTGACCTTCTTGTCGGTGAGCTGCGCCTGCAAAGCCGCGACCTCCTTGTCGACCACGCGCAGGATCACCTCGCGGGTCAGGCCGTGGAAGATGATCGTGGAGTCGAGGCGGTTCCTGAACTCGGGCGAAAACAGCCGCTCCATCGCACCCTTGGCCTTGGTCTCGTCGACCTCGCGCGCGCCGATGCCCGGCGCCACGTCGAGCTTGCTGAAGCCGATGTTGCCGCGGCTCATCTCGCGCGCGCCGGCGTTCGTGGTCATGATCAAGATCACGTTGCGGAAGTCCGCCTTGCGGCCGTTGTTGTCGGTCAGCGTGGCGTGGTCCATGACCTGGAGCAGGATGTTGAACAGCTCCGGGTGCGCCTTCTCGATCTCGTCGAGCACGAGCACCGAGTGCGGGTGCTTGCGCACGGCCTCGGTGAGCAGGCCGCCCTGATCGAAGCCCACGTACCCGGGCGGCGCGCCGATGAGGCGCGAGACCGTGTGGCGCTCGGCGTACTCGCTCATGTCGAAGCGCAGCAGCTCGATGCCCATGCTCTTGCTCAGCTGGCGCGCCAGCTCGGTCTTGCCGACGCCGGTCGGGCCCGCGAACAGGAAGCAGCCGATCGGCTTTTCGGCGTTGCGCAGGCCGGAGCGGGACATGCGGATCGCGCTCACGAGCTTCTGCACGGCCTCG
>Ga0190269_10001556_pt1 | contig 10911 bp, 6 predicted proteins | sample Popmic249IS_FD_133749 | JGI IMG/M metagenome (GOLD analysis project Ga0190269, IMG submission 133749) | Populus adjacent soil microbial communities from riparian zone of Blue River, Arizona, USA - 249 IS | ecosystem: Environmental > Terrestrial > Soil > Riparian zone | place: USA: Arizona... | reverse complement strand
TCGCGCTGGGCGTGGCAGCCGGCAGGCTCGATGCGCACGGCGCGACGGAGAGCCGCGCGTTCGAAGAGCTGTTTAGGTTCTTCCGCGGCGCGCGGGCGTTGCCGACGTTCTTCCTGCTCGACGCCGAGATCGCCTCGAAAGATGGCCAATACGAGATCGAGCCGCACGCAAAGGCGCGCTTCGATCAGGTCGCCGCACAGCTGGCCACAGCGCTCGGCTAGCCGCGGGCAAAGCCACCACGCGAGCCGCCTATCCACGTCTGCGCCGCGCTCGTAGAATCGGCGCGATGCCAGCGATCGCTCGGACGAGAGGCTTACTCGCAGGCTGCGCGGCGGTGCTCCTCGGCGCGTGCGGGCCTTCGGCGGAGCCCGCGCAGACCGCGGTCCAGCCGGCGCCGAGCGCCGAGGCCAAGGCGCGCGTGCTAACCCCGCTCGAGCTCGCGCACGGCCGGCTGCGCAAGGCGGCCGCGGATGGCGACTTCGTCATGGTCAAGGCCCTGCTCGATCAAGGCGTGAACGTGAACGGGCTCGATCCCACCGACCCGCAGGCCAACACCGCGCTGCACGCCGCGATCGATCCCGGGCACTTCCCCGTCGCCAAGCTGCTCTTTCAGCGCGGCGCAGACCTCGCTGCCAAGAACGCGGCCGGCGAGACGCCGCTCGACCTCGCGCGCAAGAAGAACCACGAGGCGATCGTCGTGCTGCTCGGCATGCGCCCTGCGGGCGAAGCGGTGCCGCCTGTGACCACCGCGGGACCGGTGGATCCGTCGAAGCTCGACCCCGGCGCGCTGATCGCGAAGGTCGGCGACATCCTGCAGAACGCTCAGCCGGCAGCCGACAAGGCCAAGACCGGCGAGGCGGCTGCAGCCGAGCCCGCGCCCGCTGCATCGCCGGCCGCGGTCGCGCCGCAACCGGCAGTCGCAGCGCCGGCCGCAGCGGCGCCCGCTGCGAAAGAGGAGATCCCGCCGGAGCTGAGCCAGAAGAAGGACGAGCTGTGCGGCCAGATCACCGCCGCGATGGGCCAGCTCACGGACACCGAAGCGCTCGCCGCGCTCGAGGAGGCGGGCATCAGCCGAGATGTCGCGCTGCAGCAGCTCGCGGTGATCCGCGCCACCTGCACGCCGTAGCGCTACTCGGCTTCGTCCTCGATCTCGAGGATGTCGTCGTCGTCCACGAGCAGCTCGAGCTCGTCGGCCGCGGGCTCGCTCGGCTTGGGCGGCAGCGGCGAGGTCACGGGCGGCGGCAGCGAGCTGCGCGTCAGCTTGGGCGGCGGCGTGGTGCTGGGGAACTCGCGCGGATCGAGCTCGGCGTCGAGCAGCGCTTGCAGGTCGGGACGCGGCGGGCGCGAGGAGCGCGATACGCGCTGCTCGAACACCTCGGGATCGGGATCGTACGGCGCGGGCTCGCTGGCCTCGATGGAGGCAGGAGCGGCTGCGACGCTCGGCTCCGCCTCGGCGGGTGGAGGCGGCGACGATTGCTGCGTGTCGATGTGGCCCTCGAGCGCCATCTCGCCCGGCGAGCTGTCATCGCTCATCGGCGGCGGGAAGACGGCCGCCGGCTCGTCGCTCGCGTCGATGGCGGGCGCGGCGAGCGCGACGGGCGCGCCATCGAACATCGCGTCCGGCGCGCCCGTGCTGACCGTGATCTCTTCGCGCTCGCTGGGCAGCAGCGGCGCCGCGAGGCCGAGGCTTCCGGGCGCGAGCGCCTCGATGCCGGGCTCGCTCTTGCGGTCCGCGTCCCAGCCGAGCGGAAGGAACGAGGGCCGCTCGATCGTATCGGGCGGGCTCGAGATCGGCTCGCGCCCTTCGCGCAGCGCGTCCAGAACCAGGTCCACGTTCTCGAGCGAGCGATCGCGCTGACCGTACAGGTCGAGCAGCGGTTGAACTGCCTCGGGCACCGTCCCGATCGCGGCGAGCTCGCGATCGATGCGCGCGAAATCCGGCATGACGGCGATCATGGCATTGCGCCTACTACCTTGGCAAAACGCGTTCTAACGGCTGCCGACCAGCTCGTAGACCCGGGCCACCGCCGCTTCCAGCTTGTCCGGGTCGCTGCCGCCGGCCTGGGCGAAGTCCGGCCGGCCGCCGCCGCCGCCGCCCACCATGGCGGCCAGCTCCTTGATGATGTCGCCGGCCTTCACCTTGGACGTCAGCTCCTTCGACACCGCACAGACGAGCAGCGCACGACCATCGGCCGCCTTGGAGCCCAAGACAATTACCGCCGGCGCCAGCTTGTCGCGCAGGTTGTCGGATAAGTCGCGCAAGGCCTTGGCGTCGCCGAGGTCGACCACGGCACCGAGGACCTTGATGCCGTTCACGTCGCGCGCGTTCTCGGACAGGTCGCGGGTGCCGCCGCTGGTGAGCTTCTTCTTGAGCGACTCGATCTCGCGCTGCTGCTCGCGCTGGCGCTCGAGCAGCTTGTGCACCTTGTCGCCGGCCTCGCGCACGGTGCCCTTCACGGCCGCGGCCACGCGCGACAGCTCGCGCTCGAGCTCGCGGGTGTACGCGAGCGCGTTCGCGCCCGTGGCCGCCTCGATGCGCCGCACGCCGGCCGCGATGCCGGTGTCCGAGAGCACCTTGAACGAGCCGATGTCGCCGGTGCGCCGCACGTGCGTGCCGCCGCACAGCTCCATCGAATCGGCGATCGTCAGCATGCGCACGACGTCGCCGTACTTCTCTTCGAAGATGCCGATCGCGCCGCGCTCCTTGGCTTCGCTCATGCCGAGCACGTCGGTGGTCACGTCGGCGTTCTTCAGGATGCGCTCGTTGACCATGTCCTCGATGCGCGCGATCTGGTCTTCGGTCAGCGGCTGCGAGGCGCTGTAGTCGAAGCGCAAGCGATCGGGCCCGACCATGGAGCCCTTCTGCATGGCTTGCGGGCCGACCACGCTGCGCAGCGCGAGGTGGAGCAAGTGCGTCGCGCTGTGGTTCCTGCGCGTGGCCGAGCGACTGGCGTTATCGACCTCGAGCTGGACCTTCTGGCCCTTCTCGAGCGAGCCCTTCTCCAGCACGCCCTTGTGCACGAAGAGGCCCTCGCGGGGCTTGAGCGTGTCGGTCACGCGGAACAGCGCGTCGCCGGCCTTGATCACGCCTTGGTCGCCGACTTGGCCGCCGCTCTCGCCGTAGAACGGTGTCTTCGCGGTGACGACCTCAGCCGGCTGACCGACGCTGAGCTTCGGCACGATCGCGCCGCCTTGCACGAGCGCGAGCACCTCGGACTCGGCGTGCTCGGCGTCGTAGCCGAGGAACGTCACCTTGGGCAGCGTGTCCGCGAGCTGCTTGTGCACCGCGTCGACCGCGGCCTCGCCGACCTTGCTGCCCTGGCTGCGCTCCTTGGCGCGCTCCAGCTCGTGCTTAAAGCCCGGCTCGTCAATCGTGAAGCCCTGCTCGCGGCCCAGCACTTCCTGCAGGTCGAGCGGGAAGCCATACGTATCGTACAGCTCGAAGGCTTGCGCGCCGGTCAGCGTCTTAACGCCGCCACGGTCCTCCAGCTTGGCGTCGGCCAAGCGATCCAAGCCGCGCTTGAGCGTAGCGCGGAAGCGCTCTTCTTCTTGCTTCGTGATGTCGGCGATGAGCGCCCGGCGCTCGCGTAGCTCGCTGTACTCACCGCCCATGTTGTCCGCGACGAGCAGCGCGCACTCGTGCAGGAACGGCTGCTCGATGCCGAGCCGATGGCCGTGGCGGATGGCGCGGCGCATGATGCGGCGCAGCACGTACGGCCGGCCATCGCGATCGGGGAACACGCCCTCGGAGATCAAGAACGCGGCGGCGCGCGCGTGGTCGGCGATGACCCGCATCGACACGTCGTCGGGCGCGAGCGTGCCGCCGTAGCTCTTCTTCGAGATCTTGGCGGCGAGGTCCACGACCGGTCGCAGCAGATCCGTGTCGTAGTTGCTGAACACGCCCTGCACCACGCACGCGATGCGCTCGAGGCCCATGCCGGTGTCGATCGACGGCGCGGGCAGCGGGACCAGCTCGCCGCTCGCCTTGCGCTCGAACTGCATGAACACGTTGTTCCAGATCTCGACCCAGCCGTTGCCGTGCTCGTCCGGCTCTTCGCCGAAGCGCGCCACGTCGGGCGTACCGCTGCCGAAGAAGTAATGGATCTCGGTGCATGGGCCGCACGGCCCCGTCTCGCCCATCGACCAGAAGTTGTCCTTCGCGCCGAGGCGGATGATCCGCTCCTTCGGGATGCCCGCGAGCTCGTGCCAGATCTTCTCGGCCTCGCTGTCCGCCGGCAGGCCGTCCTCGCCGCCGAACACGGAGACGATCAGCTTGTCCTTCGGGATGCCGAGCGTGACGGTGAGGAAGTCCCAGGCGAACTTGATGGCGTCTTCTTTGAAGTAGTCGCCGAACGAGAAGTTGCCGAGCATCTCGAAGAACGTGTGGTGGCGCGCGGTGACGCCCACGTTCTCGAGGTCGTTGTGCTTGCCGCTCACGCGCAGGCACTTCTGAGACGTCGTTGCGCGCTTGTACGGGCGCGTCTCGGCGCCGACGAACACGTCCTTGAACTGCACCATGCCCGCGTTGCGAACATGAGCGTCGGGTCGTTGGCCGGGACGATCGGCCCGCTCTTGAGCTTTTCGTGGCCGCGGGCGGCGAAGAAGTCGCGGAAGGCGTCCCGGATCTGGCTGCTGGTCTTCATGGCTGGCTTACGCCCCTTTAAGGCGGGCTGGCTGTGTACCGCAGCCCCTCCCCGCGTGCCAAAGCTCCGTTCTTGGCTTGATAGTGCTTATTTGTTCAGGTACCTCTGGCAGGCAACCGCGAGCGGCCTCGGACCGATTGGGCCGCTCGTAGCCATTCGGGAGAAGGTCCGTGCTCACCTGCCTGCGCGTCCGCAACTTCGCCATCATCGATGAGCTCGAGGTCGAGCTAGGCCCGGGGATGAACGTGGTGACCGGCGAGACCGGCGCCGGCAAGTCCATCCTGGTGGAGGCCCTGAAGCTCGTCCTCGGGGGTAAGGCGCGGCCGGAGGTCATCCGGACGGGGGCGGACCAGGCCGAGGTCGAGGCACTCTTCGACCTCGCGGACGAGCCCGAGATCAAGCAGCGCCTGGCCGACACGGGGGTGGAGGTCGAGGACGAGCTGGTGCTGCGGCGGGTCGTGCAGCGCAGCGGGCGGTCGCGCGTGTACCTGAACGGCGCGCTGACCTCCGCCAACCAGCTGGGGGAGCTGGCCCGGGGCCTGTGCGACATCTGCTCGCAGCACGAGCACCACACGCTGGCCGACGCCCGCACGCACCTCTTGCTGCTCGATGCGTTCGGCAAGCTCGAGCCGCAGCGCGCGCTGGCCCGCGAGGCGTACGTCGCGCTCGAGGAGGCCCAGACCGCGCTCGACGAGCAGCGAGCGCGCCTCGCGGGGCGAGCGGAGCGCGAGGATCTCTTGCGCTTCCAGATCCAAGAGATCGACGCGCTCGCGCTCGTGCCCAGCGCGCCCGGCGAGCCGAGTGAAGAAGACCGCCTGAAGGTCGAGCGCGACCGCCAGCGCCACGCCGGCAAGCTGGCCTCGATTACGGGCGCGGCCGAGGACGCGCTGTACGCAGGCGACGACGCGCTCACGACCCGGCTCGGCCGCATCGAGCACGAGCTGCAAGTGGCGGCGGCGCTGGACGGCGGGCTGAAGGGCGGCGCGGAGCAGCTCGCCACGCTGCGCGCACAGCTCGAGGACGTGGGCCGCGAGCTCGGGCGGTACGCGCGCAGCGTGAGCCTGGACGAGGAGCGGCTGCAGCAGCTCGAGGAGCGGCTCGACGCGATCAGCAAGCTCAAGCGCAAGTACGGCGGCTCGGTCGAGTCGATCCTGGCGCATCGCAAGGCGGCCGGCGACGAGCTCGCGCTGCTCGTGTCCGGCGAAGAGCACGTCGAAGAGCTCGAGCGCACGCTGGAGAAGGCTCGCGCGCACGCCGTCGAGATCGCGCGCGCGCTGTCGGCCTCGCGGCTCAAGGCCGCCGGCAAGCTCAGCAAGGCCGTCGGCAGGGAGCTCAGCTCGCTGTCGATGGGCGACGCGCGCGTGACCGTCGAGGTCGTCCAGCCGGCAGGGCAGCCCGGCGAGCTGTGCGTCGACGGCGCGAAGCTCTCGGCCACCGGCATCGATCGCGTGGAGTTTCTGATCGCCCCCAACCGCGGCGAGGAGCCGCAGCCGCTGCATCGCATCGCGAGCGGCGGCGAGCTGTCGCGCGCCATGCTCGCGCTCAAGCGCGTGCTCGCGGGCTTGGGCCCGGTCGGGCTCTACGTGTTCGACGAGGTCGATGCGGGTGTAGGCGGCGCGGTCGCCGAGGTGATCGGGCGTAAGCTGAAGGAAGTCGCCGACCACCACCAAGTGCTGTGCATCACGCACCTGCCGCAGATCGCGGTGTTCGCGAACGCCCACTACTACGTGAGCAAGTCGGTCCAGGCCGGTCGAACGCGCAGCGCGATCACCAAGCTCGGCACGAGCGAGCAGCGCGAGGAGATCGCCCGCATGCTCGGCGGCATCCAGATCACGGCCAAGACGCGCGCGGCCGCCGGTGAGATGTTGCGAGGCGCCGGCCGCGCCTAATAGCCTTGTGCGATGCGTTTGGGGGCAGCGCGGCGGCTCTTCGGGTGGCCGGCTATGACGTGGCTCTGCAGCGCTTGGCTCTGCAGCGCGTGGCTCGCGGCGTGTGGAGGCGGCGAGCCGCCGCGGACGACCAGCGCTAGCGAAGGCGGCACCGGCGGTGATGGTCCGGAGTGCCGCGACGGCAGCGGCACGGTGGACGTCGAGAACGAAGAGCCGCCCGAGGTGATCTGCGATCGCGCCGCGATGCACCTGATATGCGCCGGCAGCTGGGCCGTGCTGTGCGACGGCGATCAGAAGGTCGTCGACCGGACCAACTGCCGCGCCGAGGGCGGCGCGTGCTTCGAGCGGGCGTGCGAGAGCGCCGAGGACTGCGAACGGTGCTTACCGTGCAGCCCGCTGCACGTGCGCTGCGGCGACGACGGCGAGCGCGAGCGCTGCGCCGAGGACGGCACCGGCTACGAGCCCGAGGAGCCCTGTGACGAGGGCGCTGGGCTGTACTGCGATGCGGTCGGCGGCGAGTGCTTGGATCTGTGCGCCGAGGCTGAGGCCAGCCGCTCGTACATCGGCTGCGAGTACTACGCGGTGCCGACGAGCAACGCGCAGCTGATGTTCCTGGGCTTCGGCCCCGATGGTACGTGCCAGCCGTTTTCTTTTGCCGTGGTGGTCGCCAACGGCGAGGACGTGCCGGCCGCGGTGACGGTCGAGACTACGAACGGCGGCGTCATCGAGCGCACCATCCCCGCCGGCGAGACGGCGACGATCGAGCTGCCATGCGTGCTCGAGCTGACCGGGCAGGTCGAGCCATCGACGGACAGCCCCGCGCTCGAGCGCTTCTCGAGCCTGGGCGTCGCCGGAGCTCACCGCATCACGAGCAACGTGCCGGTCACCGTGTACCAGTTCAACCCGCTCGAGTACGAGAGCGAGGTCGGGGGCCGCCGCGTCAACAGCTACACGAACGACGCGTCGCTGCTCCTGCCGGTGAGCGCGATGACCGGCAACTACATCGCGACCACGGTCCCTTCGCTCCTGCACGAAATCGACGCGGACGAGCTGGAGGAGCCCGTGCGCATCACGAACCCGGGCTTCGTCACGGTCGTCGGCGTGACCGATGAGCCCGCAGAGATCGAGATTATCTCGACCGCTCACACCTGGCCCAGCATGGGCGGCGACCTGCCCGCGCTCACGCCGGGCGAGTCGTTCACGTTTACGCTCGAGCGCGGCGAGGTCGCGCAGTTCTTGAGCGCGATGCCCGACGGCTGCCCCGGCGCTGAGGAAGATCGCATGCGCCGCTACTGCGACGTGCCGCGCGACTACGACCTCACCGGCACGCGCATCCGCGCGAGCCAGCCCGTGCAGGTGCTCTCGGGCCACGACTGTGCGTTCGTGCCGTTCAACCGCTGGGCCTGCGATCACCTCGAAGAGGTCATGCAGCCGCTCGAAGCGTGGGGCAAAGACGTGGTGGTAAGCCGCACCGACCAAGCCGACTGCCGCGACCCAGCGCCCAACCTGATCCGCGTGATCGCGAGCGGCGACGCTACGCGCGTGAGCTTCGAGCCCGAGATCCATGAGCCGCTCACGCTCGACGAGGGCGAGATCTTCGAGATCCAGGTGATCGACGACGTGCGCGTTCGCGGCAGCGACAGCATCTCGGTCAGCCAGCTGCTGCTCGGCCAAGACTACATGGGGCGGGAAGAGCGCAGCTCGTTCGCGAAGGGCGACCCATCGCTGTCGCTCGCGATCCCCACCGAGCAATGGCGCGACCGCTACTCGATCCTCTCGCCCGAGACGTTCACCGACAACTTCGTAGGCATCATCGCGCACGAGCGACAGATCGTGGTCATCGACGGCCAAGTGGTCACGGGCTTCTCACCGATCGCAGGCACCGCCCTCAAATCCGCCCAAGTCCCCCTGCCCGGCGGCCAACACACCCTCGAGTCCGGCACCCCGTTCGGCGTCACGGTCTACGGCTACGCCAAGTACACCAGCTACATGGTCGCCGGCGGCCTCGACCTCAACCTCCTAAACCCTCCGGACTGACGTCGTTCCGGCGTCAGTCCTCCTTAATCACCGGGGGAACGTACGCCGTTCCCCCGCCCGTTGAGCAAAGCTCAACGGGACCCACCCCTTCACGAGGGTCGCTGTGCTCCCTCGCGTCAGCCATCGTTGCAACTTCCATCCGCTTAGACCGCGGCAGTGCGGGTATCCTCGCGGGAGCAAAGAGGGCGCCATGCAGGCACAAGAGCTGAAGGAAATCTTCGCAGAGCGCGGCATCAAGCGGGTGAAGCTCGGCGGCTTCGACGTCGATGGCGTGCTGCGCGGCAAGTACATCTCGCTCGAGAAGTTCTGGTCGGCCGTCGAGAAGGGCTTCGGCTTCTGCGACGTGATCTTCGGCTGGGACGTGAACGACCAGCTCTACGACAACGCCGCCGTCACCGGCTGGCACACCGGCTATCCCGACACGCTCGCGAAGATCGACCTCGACTCGTTTCGGGTGTTGCCGAGCGAGCCGCACACCGCGCACCTGCTCGCGGACTTCTGGCTCGAGCCCGGTAAGCCCCACCCCGCCTGCCCGCGCAACCTGCTCAAGACCGTGATCGCGCGCGCCAACGCCGCCGGCTACGTGCCGAAGTTCTCGGTCGAATTCGAGTACTGGCTGTTCCGCGAGACGCCCACCTCGATGCGCGAAAAAGGCTATCGCAACCTCACGCCGTTCAGCCCGGGCATGTTCGGCTATTCGTGGGTGCGCCAGGGCCAGCACGCCGACATGATCGAGGACGTGCTCGAGCAGCTCGCCGCCTACCGCATCGAGATCGAAGGCATGCACACCGAGACCGGTCCCGGCGTGTACGAGAGCGCGATCCGCTACTCCGACGCGCTCGAGGCCGCCGACCAAGGCGCGCTGTTCAAGACCACGATGAAGATCCTGTGCGCGCGCCACGGCTGCACGCCGACCTTCATGGCCAAGTGGAACCCCGACATGCCGGGCTCGAGCGGGCACATCCACCAGAGCTTGTGGGATCAGGCGGGCAAGCAGAACCTGTTCACGGACGCTAAGGCCGTAAACGGGCTCAGCGCGGTCGGCCAGCGCTACCTCGGCGGCCTGATGGCGCTCTCTTCCGACTTCACCGCGCTCTTCTCGCCCACCATCAACAGCTACAAGCGCTACGTGCCCGGGATGTGGGCGCCGCTGTCTCCCTCGTGGGATCTCGAGAACCGCACCTGCTCGATCCGGCTGATCAATCAGCCGGGCCCGACCTCGACGCGGCTCGAGCTACGGCAGACGGCTGCCGACGTGAACCCGCACATCGCCATCGCGGCGGCGCTCGGCGCGGGCTTGTGGGGCATCGAGCGAGCGATCGATCCGCCGCCTCCAGTGCGCGGCGACGCGAGCGCGGGCGCCGAGCGCTTCCCGCAAACGCTCGGCGCTGCGGCCGCCCTGCTCAAGGGCAGTCAGCGCGCGCGCGAGGTGCTCCCCGAAGCGTTCATCGATCACTACGTGCGCACCCGCGAGTGGGAAGCGCGCCAGCACGCCAAGAGCGTCAGCCACTGGGAGCTGGAACGCTATTTCGAAATCATTTGAGGAGCCGACATGCCGACGACCTGGAATTACCCCACGCGAATCATCTACGGAGCCGGCGCGCTCGCCTCGCTGCCCGCGGAAGCAAAGGCGCTCGGCGCGAAGAAGGCGCTGATCGTCGCCGACCCGGGCGTGACGAAGGCAGGCATCAGCGAGAAGGTGAAGGCCACGCTCGACGCGGGCGGCGTGCCGGCGGTGGTGTTCGACGGCATCGGCGAGAACCCGACCGACGACCACGCGGTCGCCGCGATCGAAGCGTACAAGGCCGCAGGCGCGGACCTGGTCGTGGCGCTCGGCGGCGGCAGCCCGCTCGACGTCGGCAAGATCGTCCGCATCGGCGCGCGCCACGCCCTGCCGCTCGATCAATACGACGCGTTCAAGGGCGGCACGGAGAAGCTCACCGAGCCGGTCCCGCCGATGATCGCCATTCCGACCACCGCAGGTACGGGCAGCGAGGTCGGCCGCAGCGCCGTGCTCACGCTCAAGGCGACGCATCGCAAGACCATCTTCTTTGCGCCCAAGCTGCTCGCGAACGTCGCGATCTTGGACCCTGAGCTCACCGTCGGCCTGCCGCCGCGCACCACCGCAGCCACGGGCTTCGACGCGCTCACGCACTGTATCGAGGCGTACTGCTCGCCGGGCGAGCACCCGATGGCCGATGCGATTGCCCTCGCCGGCATCGAGCTGATCGCCAAGCACCTGCCCACGGCCGTGAAGGACGGCAAGAACCTCGCCGCCCGCGGCGCGATGCTGCAAGCGGCGACGTTCGGCGCGACCGCTTTCCAGAAGGGGCTCGGCGCAT